>Ga0256839_1003630_pt1 | contig 15771 bp, 14 predicted proteins | sample 354166metaG_FD_185968 | JGI IMG/M metagenome (GOLD analysis project Ga0256839, IMG submission 185968) | Hydrothermal vent microbial communities from Mid Atlantic Ridge, Atlantic Ocean - 354-166 | ecosystem: Environmental > Aquatic > Marine > Hydrothermal vents | place: Atlantic Ocean: Mid... | reverse complement strand
CGTGGTATTTTGGTGCGTTATGCGAAGAAGTCATCGAACGACCTCGCTTCGATCAAACTCGCTTGTATCCTGATCTGGTACAGAAGACTTCAACGATTGACCGTTTTGAGATAGTTTCTAAGTCGTTGGAAGAGCCCCCCCAGAAACAGGGCGAGTTATCCTTGATCGAATGCTCGGATTGCCAAGTCGATCGCAGCGCCCAGGGCAGCTGCTTTATTCACCGTTTCTTTGAACTCGAGTTCTGGGACTGAATCGGCGACGATCCCGCCAGCGGCTTGGATGTGGTAGGCCCATCTCCCTTCGGGGTTCGATTCGTCGTAGTGATCGACGGGGACGACCATGGTGCGCAGGATGAGCGCGATGTCCATTTCCTGATCGAGCGAAACCCAGCCTAGGCCGCCGCCATAGGGGCCTCGGCGGACTTTTTCGAGCTCGTCGATGATCTGCATCGCGCGGATTTTGGGCGCGCCTGAGATGGTGCCTACGGGCAAGGCAGCGCGGAGGGCATCCCAGCAGTCGAGCCCGTCGCGGATGATGCCTGTGACGGTTGAGGAAATGTGCATGACATGGGAGTATCGCTCAATACTCATCAGTTTCGAAAGTTTGATCGAACCAGGCTCGGCAACGATGCCCACATCGTTGCGACCGAGATCGACGAGCATCGAATGTTCGGAGATTTCCTTGGGATCAGCAAGGAGGTCTTGTTCCATCGCCAAATCTTCTTCCGGGGTGCGGCCTCGCCTGCGGGTGCCTGCCAGTGGACGGTTGGTGACGATCAGGCGCCCGTTGTCAGCATTGTTTGCACAGTCCGTGTCTTTGCGGACTCGGCAGAGGATTTCCGGGCTTGAGGCGACGAGGATGCACCCTCGGGTTTGCATGTAGACCATGTAAGGCGAGGGGTTGACGGCGCGCAGAGCGCGGTAGACATCGAAGGGGTCTGCGTTGGCTCGTCGCTCGAATCGGTGCCCGAGGACGACCTGGAAGATGTCGCCCTGGCGGATGTAGGCTTTGGCTTGTTCGACCATGGCAGCGTGTTCGTCGCGGGTGGTGTTGCAGGGCATCGGGGTGTTTGTTGTTGATTCAACGCTGGCAACTCGGCCCAACGGCAGGGGTTTGGAATGCTCTTGGACTTGCTTGGCCAAGGCATCGAGGGATGCCAGGGCGTTGGTGTAGATGGTTGCCGGATCGTCATCGGGGGCGACGAAGGCGAGTTTGACGAGGTAGACGAGTTTGTCAACATGATCGAAGATGACGAGTTCGTCGTAGAACCCGAAAGCGAGTTCGGGCAGGTTGCGATCGTCTGGGGGGGCGTGTTCGAGGCTCAGCTTGGTGGGCTCGGCGTAGCGGACTGAATCGTACCCGGCGTAGCCGAACCAACCTCCGAGAACGCATTTGGGCAGGAGGTTGCGATCGGTGGAGGATTGGGGGGTTGCCAGGTGCCAGCTTTGGCTCATGGTGCGCAGGGTATCGAGCGGGTCGGGGGTAGAGATCGTGTGCTCGGTGCCTGCGTGATGGTTGGTGATGGTAGTCTGGTCGGCTTTGGCGGTGAGTTCGATCATCGGGTGAGCGCCGAGGATGGAGTATCGTCCTTGTTGGTCGCCGCCTTCGACGGATTCGAGGAGGAAGGAGGGTGCGGTGCGCTGATCGGTGGAGACGAGTCGTCGATAGGCCAATACCGGGGTGAGTTGGTCGGCCAATACGCGGATGGCAACAGGAATGACGATGCGCAAATCCGGCGAAGGATCGCCAAGGGAGACTTTGGTCCGTGCGAAAGTGTCAAGAAACTCGGATTGGGTGATCGAAGGCATAGATCGGAGTGTATGCGCTGAACTTTGTGGGTGGGGAGGTTGTAGGATGAGGTATGCGATTGAAAAACAGTATGCTGGTGTTGGGTATGATCGGGTGTGTGTTGCTGGTGCCTGGTGCACACTCACAAGTTGAGAACCCCGAGAGCCCGAGGAAGAGTTCTGTCAAAGCAGCCGCCTCGGCAGAGCCTAAGGTTGCCGGTTCGCTGGGGGATATTTTTGCCCAGATCAACGATCAGGCAGCGATTCGGCGGGCGGGGCTCAAGGCCGAGTTGTTGCGTCGGGTGCAAGTGACGGTGCCTGTGGTGGTGGTGGTCAAAGATGCCAAGGGTTACCTTCAAGCAATCTCGGGATGGGAGAAGACGGTGCGATTCCCTGTCTTATGGGATGATGGATCGGTTTCTTCACGCGAGGACATTGCTCGTTTTGTGCGTGCGTTCAAGCCTGAGCATGTGATCGAGCTTGCTGGTGGCTCGGAGGTGAGTTGGGTTGGCGATCGTTTGAAGAAACAGGAAATTTTCGAGCTGGTACTCAGCAAGGCCGTTGATGAGCAAAAAGCCGATTGGAAAGCGACTTTGGATGCGTTGGCTCAGGAGGGGATTGTCAGCCCTGGAATGGTGGTGACGGATGTGAATGATTCGGCGTGGCCTGCGGCGTTGGCATTGGCTGCGGGTCGGTTTCAACCGATTTCGTTTATCGAGAAGCCTTCGAGTGTGTATCAGCCAATGAGTGTGAGTGATGCGGATGCACTCGAGCGGGCCATCGAACGGGCTGCCCAAGCGACGGGGCGATCTTGGGAAGAGATTGGTGATGATATTGATGCGATCACCTTGGCGGTTAATACGGGAACGATGATCAAATCAGGCAGCGGGGTTCGGGATCGGTTGGCGACGACGGATCGGATCGGACGGATGGATTCCAATGGCACGGGCAAACGGTGGGCATGGTGCGGGCAGATCATCGGAGATCAATCGCGCAGCGTATACCAGGCGATGTGTGCACTCTTTTTGTCAATCGACCATGCTTTTATATGGGATGGATATTCCAGCGCCCAGCCTTGGGCCAAGTATGATGGGACGCAGGCCGGGGAGGTACTCGAATCGGCGGGATTGGCCGTTGAGCTTAATGATCAACCTCGCAATACACTCAAAGATTGGAAGTTCCGGATGGTCAAGCCGGTGGGGCAATCGATCGGCGAGGATGGATCGTCTGCGCTGTTTTTGATGAACTCGAAGGGTGCCTCGAATGTATTTGACCTGCCCGGAGCTGTTGATGGGCGGGGCAAGCCTGGGCATATGCCGATGTTTGATGTCCCCGTTGCGTTGCACCTTGTGCATTCGTTTTCGCTGCAGCATCCGATGAACCGCGACACAGTGGGAGGGCGATTGCTTGAACGGGGTGTGTATGTGTATGCCGGTTCGGTGGACGAGCCGTTTCTTGAAGGCTTTGTGCCCACACCTGCGATTGCACATCGGCTGGCGGGATCGCTCGCCTTTGCTGCGGCGGTGCGTTTTGATGAGCGTCCGGTGTGGAAGATTACGGTGCTGGGCGATCCGCTGGTGACGATTGGACCCGGTGGTCGACGGGCCAGCGGCGAGATCAAACTTCCAGGGTCGGTTCATCTGGAGAGGCGGTACAAGGATCGGCTCAAGGCGGAGGATTTTGGGGGGGCGATTGCAGATTTGTCGTTGCTGGGACGCGATGAGGCGGTGGCACGGATCGCGATTGCGTTGATGAAGGATAAGCCTCAAGCCTTTGGGGCCGATGTGGCGCTTTTGTCGATTCCTTCGTTGTTTCGGGCCGGTGAGTATGAGGCGTTGGTCGATGCGTACGAACGACTCAATGCGATGGGGCAGATCGAGCCTCTGATGCAGGATTTGCTTTGGCTCGCGTCGCCTTACCTGTTGACGCGGGCGTCGAATGATCCTGCTGAGCAATCACGGATTGAGGCGTTGCTGCGGGCCAATATCCGGAACAAGCAGAAGATTCAAGATGCGGAAGACTTGGCGATGCACCTGCGCAAGCGTTCGCTTGGCAGTGCGGTGGGGGTGCTTGAATCATTGAGGCCCACACTCAGTGAGCATCAAGTGAAGATGCTTGATCGGGCGATTGCCCGGGTGAGGAAGTGAGAAGGAGGACCAAGGCATAGAAAATGGGGACAGAGAGCGATGAAAGGATGTCCGCTTGTCAGCGACCCATTGCTTATTGCCTGGTTCCCGGTCCCTGCCCCCTCCTACAATCCCTTATGATTCAGCTTGGTGTCAATATCGATCATGTCGCGACGCTTCGGCAGGCGCGGTATCCTGGGGAGCCTGATCCAATGGGAGGTGGAGGCGAGCCCGACCCGGTACGGGCAGCCCATGAGGCCGAGCTCGGTGGGGCCGATGGGATCACGGTGCATCTGCGTGAAGACCGTCGGCACATGACCGATCGGGATGTTGGGTTGCTGCGCCGGCTGGTGAAAGTGAAGCTGAATTTGGAAATGGCAGCAACCGAGGAGATGATTGAAATCGCGCGTCAGACGAGGCCTCACACGGCGATGCTTGTGCCTGAAGGGCGCGAGGAAGTGACGACCGAAGGTGGACTTGATGTGCTCGGGCAGGTGGATCGGCTCGGCGAGGTGGTCGCGGAGCTCAAAGAACGGGGGATGATCGTCAGCGCGTTTATTGACCCTGACACACAACAAGTGCAGGCGGCGGCAAAGGTTGGCTTTGATGTCTGCGAAGTGCATACCGGGCCTTATGCGCATGCCTTTGCTGCTTGTGGGGGTGATTTGCGCAAAGATAAACTCAAGGATCAGCTCCGGCTTGTTGAAGAAGCCGGGTGTGTGATTCGTGAGTTGGGAATGCGGTTCAATGCGGGGCATGCGCTCAACTATCACAATGTTCACTTGATCGCGGGATTGGCGGGGATTGATGAGTTGCACATTGGGCACTCGATTGTGTGCCGATCGGTGTATGTTGGTTTTCGCCAGGCGGTGGCAGATATGAAGGCGTTGATGGTGCGGGCATCGGTGCTTTCATAAGAGCGGGCCCGATAAAAACTTGTCGTAGACAAATGGTTTCGGCAAAAAACATCTTGTGTTCATTCCGGATTTGGCTACGATCTGAGCATGACCAAACTACCTGCATCGAAGACTGGCGCCATGCCGGGGCGTTGCGCAGCTGTGTCTACGGAAAAAAGAGTGGTTCGAAAACGATCCAAGGGTGTGCCTCGCGGCGCTTTTGTAAATCATCAGGCTGCGATTGATTTTCTCGACAGCCGAGTCAATATCGAGCGTGTGCGTCCTGACAAGGTGAAGAACGAGGTTTGGAAACTCGATCGGATGCAGGCGTTGCTCGCCGAGCTTGGCAATCCTCACGATGGTCTTGAGATTGTGCATATCGCCGGGTCCAAGGGTAAAGGCTCGGTGTGCAATATGCTCGAGTGTACCCTTGAAGCTTGCGGGTACACCACGGGGGTTTTTACCAGCCCGCATCTTGTCGATGTGCGTGAACGGGTGCGGATTGGTTCGGTGCCGATTGAGGAGCCGCTCTTTGACCGTGCGCTCGAGTTGTGCCGGGATGCAGCTTTTGTTGTTGAATCCGAGCATGGCATGGCGACTTACTTTGAGTTGCTTACTGCGTTGTCGCTGGTGGTCTTCGCGCAGCAGGCCGTTGATCTGGTGGTGCTTGAGACGGGGATCGGCGGCAAGCTTGATTGCACCAATGTGGTTTCACCAAGAGTTTGTGGATTGACACGGATTCACCTTGAACACACGCAAATTCTTGGTGATACGCTTGCTGCAATTGCTGCTCAGAAAGCGGGGATCATCAAACCTGGAGCAGTAACAATTTCGACACCTCAGCACGATGATGTAGCCTGTGTGTTCCAAGAGCATGCCAAGGCAGCAGGTTCTCCGCTCAAGTTTTTAGGTGACGATGTTTTATATACTTGTCGGTTTCAATCTGGAGTCAGTCGCGGACCTCATGCCCGTGTGTGTGTTGGCGATGACGAGGATGGTTTTGAGCATATGTCGGTGCCTTTGCTTGGGATGCACCAGGCGGACAACTGTGCCTTGGCGCTGGCGATTATTCTTGAGTTGCGAAACCTTGGGTTTGATCTTCCTGAGCGAATGGTGACAGCGGGGCTCGAGCAAATCAATTGCCAAGGGAGACTTGAGCGTATCTTTGATAAGCCTCCGATTTATATTGATGGCGCGCACACACCTGAGAGCATCTACGAAACACTCAAGGCGACCGGTGCGCATCTCAATTATGATTCATTGATTGTGATCTTTGGTTGCACCAGTGACAAGAATGTCAAAGCGATGCTTCGCCAACTCGATCGCGGTGCTGACAAAATACTGTTTACCCAAGCTACAAACAACCCGCGAAGCGTAAATCCTGATGAACTTTTGTGCCAATTTCGGGATGAGATTGGTGGCAAGGCAATGGCAGAATCGAAAAAGTGTGTTCACGATGCGCTCAAGGACGCTGCCCGGGCAGTAACTGGTAATGACCTGATTTTGCTCTTGGGGAGCTTTTATATTGCTGGTGAAGCAAAGGCACTGATTGAAGAACGCAGATCTCAGCGATAGGCTCATTGTGGGCAACGGTGTTGTTGCTGCCAATTTTTCCTCTCTAATCTATCCCAAAACAAATGGAGCCGTATGTATGTTCGAAATGATTAAAGTTGCATCGAAGGGAAAAGCAGGTGTACTTATCGTTGGGCAATTTGCTGATGAGAAACTCAACGCCCAGACCAAAGCCCTTGATGCTGACGGCTCGTTGGTCGAAGCGACCAAGCGTCCTGAGGCCAATGGAAGCTTTGGATCTGTTATCGAGGTACACGGATCAAATCAATACGAACGAGCATTGATCATCGGACTCGGTTCACGGGAAGAGTTTGAGCTTGGTTCTCTCCGCAAAATTGGCGGCGTTGCCGGACGCGCAATCGCAAAAGCCAAAGCAACGAGCGCAAACTTCCAAATTTGCAAAGCACTCAAGAAGCTCAAGAAGTCAGACGCGGTTGATCCGTTCACCGCCGGCGCGATGGTTGGTGAAGGGTTGGGAATGCTTTCGTGGTCGTATGATTCATTGCGTGGATCGGCGACCGATGTCTCAGCTCAGGGTAAACTTGCGGTGCATAGTTGTTGTAAAGCGTTCAATGAAGGGGTCGAGCGGGGGCTCGGGTTTGCCGAGGGGACCAATATCGCACGAACGCTCTCGCAGACGCCTCCCAATATTGCCACGCCGATGTGGATTGCCAGCGAAGCCAGGAAGATGGCACGGAAAAGCCCGGGGCTTTCATGCACCGTGTTTTCTGGCAAGAAGCTCGAAGACGAACGGCTCACCGGACTCCTCAATGTCGGCAAGGCCTCAGAAAATCAGCCTTGCATGATTCGGTTGGAATACACGCCTGCGCGGGGCAAGTCCAAAAAGCCGATCGTGCTCGTGGGCAAGACGATCAGTTATGACAGCGGTGGGCTATCGATTAAGGTCGGTGGCGGGATGGTTGGGATGAAACGAGATAAAGACGGTGGGTGCGGCGTCTTTGGCGCAATGCACATCATCGCCAATGTCATCAAACCCAATCGACCAGTCGTCGCGCTGCTGATGAGCGCCGAAAACTCGATTTCAGATGAAGCGTATCGCCCCGATGATGTCCTGACCTTCCGCAACGGTGTGACGGTGGAGATCACCAATACCGATGCTGAGGGGCGCTTGGTACTCGCCGATGGATTGTGCTGGGCGTGCGAGAAGGAGAACCCGGAATATGTCGTCGATGTTGCCACCCTCACTGGCGGAATCGTTGTCGCGCTGGGCTCGGTGTACGCCGGGATGTGGTGTGATGATGATGGTGTTCGCGCCAAACTCGAAGAAGCTGCCGATGCGACGGGCGAAGCGTTGTGGCGGATGCCTCACCACAGCAAGTATAACGCGTTGATGAAATCACCGATTGCCGACATCCTCAACTCGGCTCCTGTCCGCGAAGCGCACCCAATCCAGGGTGCTGCGTTTTTGACGCACTTTGTGGAAGATGGCGTCAAATGGGCGCACCTCGATATCGCGGGAACGCATGTGATCAAGAAGGACAACGAGTTTATGTGTGCTGGGCCTACGGGATTCGGGGCCCGGCTGTTGGCCGACTTGGTTGAGCGGAGCTGATTAGGTAAAGGTGAGCGGTGAAATTCGGATTGCAATTTGATGGCTTGACCAATGCCTCGGATAGTCCGGGGCATTTTGTGTCAAGCTCGAAATAGGAAGAGCGCATGAAACATGTATTCTTGAAAATAAGTTTGAAAAAAGACCATCATCTATAATCACCTGATCTTATGAACAGCAACACCCGCCGACGGTTGGTTTGCCGGTGCTTTTGGATTCGATCCATTGGCGGGCTTTGAGTCCCAAAGCCCACGCCATCAGGAGAATGAAAATGGCAGCGGCGATACCTTTGATGCTCAGGAGTGAGACGCCGTGCTCGTGCAAAGCGGCCATCTCTGCCAGCGGAGGCATCAGATTCAGAAAAAACATATCAAAGATGACCCCGGCAGCCAAAGCGATGACCGCAATGGTACCAAGGTAGATGACCAAGGCCTTCATACCTAAGTCCTTGATGAGCCAACTCATCGTCGCAACATTGGTGGCTGGGCCAGACAGCAAAAGTACGAGTGCGGCACCAGGCGAAAGCCCAGCGAGAACAAGCGAAAAAGCCAAAGGCGTCGAGCTCGTCGCACAGATGTAAAGCGGGATCCCGACGAGGAGCATGATAAGTTTGGGGACGATCCCCGAGCCGACATGTTCTTCAAACCAGCCCGGCGGCACAGCAGCGCCGATGACGGCAGCCATGATGAGCCCGATGCTCAGCCAGATCGCCAAATCGACAAGCATGACGGCAAAGCCATAACGGAAGGACTCACGAGCACCGCCGATGAACCCAAGGTTGGTTTTCTGAGGCGTTGAAGAACAGCACGAATCTTCCGCGGGTGCTTCTTTGGGCTTCTTTGACGAACAGCACGAACCAGATGTTGATTCTGATTTGGATGAGCAACATGAGCCTGTGGATTGCTTTGATTTTGATGAACAGCACGAGCCAGTTTCGCGTTTCTCGATCTTGGCGACGGCTGCTGATGCTTCGTCGGGGTTGATCATCGAGAGCCCAATGGCGTTGGGGTCTTCGATGGAATCGGGTACTTGATCGTTGATTCTGTGTTCGTTTCGGTGGGTAAGGTCGATGAGAATGCCAGCGACGAGCCCGGTGATGACGGCGATAACAGGCCGAGCGAGGGCAAAGACGGGGCCAAAGAGTCCCCAGGTCAGCGGGATGGATTCTTCGCCAGTTTGAGGTGTCGAGATGGCAAAGGCCGCGCTGGCGCCCTTGCTGGCCCCCTGTTTACGCAAACCCGCAGCGACGGGGATCACGGCACACGAGCATAAGGGCAGCGGAATCCCCAATAACGAAGCTTTGGCAAGCGGGATAACCCCTTTGCCCCCGAGGTGTTTGAACATCCATTCACGGGGGACGAGGACATGGACGATCCCAGCGAGGAGGAAGCCGAAAAGGAGCCAGAGGGATGATTCGGTGAGGATCATCCAGAGTTCATTGAAAAAACTTGTCATAGTGGGAAAAGTATAGACCGATCGGTTTGATTCCCAATCGGTTGCTCAAATTCGATTATTTTTCTCAATTGCCGCACTATGATGATGGCCTATCGCGAATCTGACCTGATGCGATTTCAGAGGACGCCAATATGCCATACACACTGACGCCCGATACGGGAATCACGCCCGGTTCTGATAATATTGATTACATCAAGGATCACATTGACACGGGTGACCGGTGGGTTTTGAACTTTGGGCCCCAGCACCCGGCGACGCACACGACGCTGCGCCTGGTGCTCGAACTCGATGGCGAGCGGATCGCGCGGTGCACGCCTCATATCGGGTATTTGCACTCAGGATTTGAGAAGCTCGCGGAGCATTTGGATTACAACCAGTATGTGACGATCGTGTCGCGGATGAACTACCTTTCGCCGATCAGCAATGATATTTGTTGGCATGGCGGGGTCGAGAAGCTCTTTGGGATTCAGGTCACCCCGCGGTGTACGGTGCTGCGAACGATCATGGCCGAGCTGGGCCGGATTCAGGATCATTTGTTGTGCGTTGGTGCTGCAGCCCTTGATCTGGGTGCGTTTACGGGATTCTTGTATGCGTTCAATCCGCGCGAGAAGATTTACGATATCGTGGACTACATTTCCGGGCAGCGGTTCCATCCAGACTGGACGCGCGTGGGCGGGATCATGAAAGAGATTCCCGACGAGGAAGTGTTCAAGCGGATGGTCAAGAACTTCCTGCATGCCGATCTTGAGCAGGCGATTGTTGATCTTGAGACGCTGGTGAACCGGAACCGGATTTTTATGGATCGCACGCAGGGGATCGGGGTGATGACGCATGATGAGGCGATTGACTTTGGATTGACCGGACCTTTGGCTCGAGCATCGGGGGTCAAGCGGGATCTGCGTAAGGACGAGCCGTACTTGTGCTATGCTGAGAACTGGGACGGCGAAGGTGCCGAGGCGGTGAAATTTTCGGTACCGATCTGCCATGAAGGTGATGTCTACGCCCGGTTCTTGGTACGCCTCGAAGAAATCAAGCAGTCAATCAAGATCATCGACCAGCTGATCGACCATATTCCGCAGGGTCCGGTGGATATGTATGTTGATGAGAAGATGACCAAGCCTCCCAAGGAAGATGTCTATGGGTCGATTGAGGGGTTAATTCAGCACTTCGAGCTGATTATGACCAACCGTGGATGGGAAGCACCCGTGGGCGAATCGTACCTCGCCCACGAAACCGCCAATGGTGAGCTGGGATACTACATCGTTGGTGATGGCAGCAAGCGGCCTTGGCGTGTGAAGACCAGACCTCCGAGCTTTGTGAACTTTTCGCTGATGTCGAAGATGATCGAAGGGCACATGTTGGCCGACATCGTGGCGGTGATGGGCTCACTCAATATCGTGGCCGCCGAGTTGGATCGGTGATGCGATTCATCGTGTTGTCCTTGGTGCTCTTTGCTGGGGCCATGCTTGGCGGATGCGGGCTTTCGCCGAGTTATACGGTGCGGGTGGTCAACGAGAGTTCCAAGGCGGTGTTGGCCCGAATCGAGCGTCGGCCTTCGATGAACAACATGATCGTGCTCGATTCTGGACGGGTCAAAGCGGGGGATTCGCGGATGCTTGGACCTGTGGAGGCACCACCTCTGGAGCGAGTGTATATTGTGATCCAAAGCCCTGACAATATCCATTCGTTGCCTGAATCGCATAAAATTCGGCGTGGAGACTCGGTGGTGACCATTTCGAAAGGGTCGATCAACTCATGGGGAGCCTACGAGATCTCGGTGAGCAGAGAGTGAATCTGACAACGGGTTTACCTATGATGGTCTGACCGGTTGATGGTCGATTGTTTGACCCCTTTGGAGAATGGTGCATCATGGCCTGGATCGCAAAAAACTCGGCAGAAACACAAATTGAAACCCGAGACGAGCCTTATCTGACTTCAGAGATGGAGCGGAAGCTTCGCGAAGTGTACATGCCTCGATATGAACGGACCAAAGGCGCCTTGTTTCCTGCCCTTCACATGATTCAGCACCATTACGGATGGATTCCTCGGCAAGCGATGAAGGAGATTGCTCAGGTGCTCGGAATCGAGCCTTCTGAAGTGCTCGATACGGTGAGTTTTTATGAAGAATACTGGGAGCTGCCCAAGGGCGAACATCTGATTTCGGTGTGTCGATCCATTGCCTGCGAGTTCTGCGAAGCAACCAAATGCACTGAGGCGATCAAGAATAAATTGGGGATTGATGTTGGGCAGACGACCAAGGACAAGAAGTTCACGCTCGTCGAGCTCGAATGCCTCGGTTCGTGTGGTACGGCTCCGGTGGCGCTGATTGATGATGACCTCCATGAAAATCTGACGCCCGAGCGTATCGTTTCGATGATCGATCAGATCCAGAATGGAACTTATCAAATCGGTGGGACGGGTGCTGTGAAAGAAGATTTGTAGGACGCTCGGGTCCAAACAACGCCAACCCGTGGATTTTATGGTCTGGCTGGCGGCAAGAGTCCATAGAGCACCGCAACGGCCCCGAGCAATGCGACCCAGAGCCGAGACTGATCGCCTGTTGTTAAAGTTTCGAGTCTGGAAACAGGAATTGCTTTGGGTTCAAAGGGTTCAGTCGTAGGTTCAAGAAACTCAAAAAGCTGTGGGTCGGCGGGTTGGCCTGGAATGATAAGGGCTTCGTGCCCAACCCGAATCATGCCAAGCTGAGACATGGCAAGCAGGTCGATCGTTGTGTCGGTGGGGTGCTCGAGTTCGTGAAGAAAGGCTTTGTAGCGTTGGATCCGAGTGTGCTGGGTCTGCTCGATATGCAGGGCCAAATCACGCTGCATGCGTGTCTGGCGGAGATCTGCTTGGGCGGGCAAAAGCAACACCGCAACGAGCACCGTCAACCCGGCACAGAAAATCATCCAACGCCCGAGCGACCCGGCCCAGTCGCTGGTTGGTATGGAGGTGGAACGATCGATCACATCCAGACTATCGGCGTACCCAATCGAATCACTCAAGTTTGCAACACCCAATTCACTCCGTCGGCACAAACGCTCCCCCGGTGTGGGCCAACATCCGGTCAAGCGCTTTGAGTGCCAGCTTGGTAGCTTCGGGATGCACGCTCACCACATTGCGAACCCTGATCGGGCCCCCTGCTTGATCAATTGGTGCGTCTTTGGTCGTCCCAATGCCACAGAGCCCATCGAGCACCCAGAGCATATGAGGCTCGTCAATTCGATACATCGTTGTGCATAAACATTGGCAATCTGAAAGCATCGATACCTCAACGCCCTTGGCTTTGAGCTCGTTGCTCATGCGATTCACGAGATGGACCTCGGTGCCCACTGCCCACTTGGAACCAGCAGGCGCATTGCGCAGGGTGTTAATGATGAACTCGGTCGAGCCTGATTCGTCGGCCAGATCAACGACTTCCTTTCGACACTCGGGATGCACGATGATGCGCGTGGGCTCTTCGCCGACACTTTGCGCAGCATTTGCGCGTTTGATTTCGGCGCAGTGTTCGGGGCGAAAGAGCATGTGAACGCTGCAATGTCCTGCCCACAAGATAGTTGTCGCGTTGTATAACTCCAAAGCGGACGCACCGCCGAGGGGTTCGCCTTGCTCGGTTGCTTTGGGGTCATACACGCAAGTATTGCGTTCGATATCAATACCAAAGGCGGCCGAGGTGTTGCGCCCAAGGTGTTGATCGGGGAGGAACAACACTTTGATCTCTTCGTCGTTGTGTTTGGGCACCGTGCCCCCAGCCATCGCCCATGCGAAAACTTGGTCGGCATTGGACGAGGTGCAACACGCGCCGCCGTGTTGGCCGACGAATGCTTTGATGGCCGCGGTGGAGTTGACATAGGTGATGGGAATGATTCGTCCCGTCCAGCCGGATTCCTTGAGCGAAGTGTGGATCAGTTCCCATGCCTCGACGGTCTGGTCATAGTCGGCCATATCGGCCATGGAACATCCGGCGGAGAGATCGGGGAGGATGACGGAGACTGAATCGGGCGTGAGCATGTCGGCGGTCTCGGCCATGAAGTGGACGCCACAGAAGATGATGTGTTTGACCGCGACTCCGTTGGCGGCGCGTTTTTCGACGACCGAAGAGGCGAGCTGGGAGAGTTTGAGTGAATCACCCAGGAAGTCGGCGTGGCGAACAACGGAATCCATCTGGTAGTGGTGCCCGAGGATGACGAGCGCATTCCCGAGTTGGGCACGCCGAGCTTCGATTTGCTCGTTGAGCTGATCTTCGGTAAGCGCGAGGTAGTGATCGGGAAGTGATGGTTGCCAAAGCATGCGTGTTCCTTTGAATGGGGACATGCAATGGTATGGATAAATCATCTGTCCGTCGAATTTTCCGAAATCCTGCACGGGGAATTCCCAATGTGTATCCTATAGAAAGCATGGATGGGGCAGGACAAATCCTGATCTTTGTGATTTTTGCGATCGTTGCCGCGATTGGGGGGTACTTTGCGCATCAGGCAGCCAAGAAACGCCGAGAGGCGATGTTGGCATTGGCCAACCGACTGGGGATGGACTACCGACCCGCCCATGACACTTCGCACGACGAGGAGTATGCCCATTTTGAGGTTTTTCGGCGTGGGTTTGGACGATCGGCCTTCAACACCATCAGCGGGCAACTCAAGCTTGGCGGACAATTCGTGTATTGCAAGATGGGTGATTTCAGATACAAGACCCGTGAGGGTTCGGGCAAAAACCGACGCACGGTAACCCATCGGTTCTCTTACCTGATCCTTCACCTGCCTTATCCCAATACGCCTGATTTATTGATCCGTCGTGAGGGTGTGTTTGACAAGCTTGCATCGGCCTTTGGGAAGAATGATATTGACTTTGAGAGCGCGGAGTTCTCCAAAAGATTTTTTGTCAAATCACCCAATCGCAAGTTTGCCTATGACATTATTCATCCGCGGATGATCGAGTTTTTGCTTGAGACCAACCCGCCAGTGGTTGATCTTGAATGTGGACGATTGTGTATGACCGATGGCTCACGAATTTGGCAGCCCGAGAAGTTCGAGACGACGGCTGCATGGATTGATTCATTCCTCGGGCATTGGCCTGATTTTATTCTCAAGGACCTCGAACAAGGAGTGCTCAGATGAGTGGACTTGCTCTCGGATTGATCGTGTTTGGTGTACTTGCCCTGGTTGTGTTCGGGTGGGTGATCGGCATCTACAACAAACTCGTCCGCGTGCGCCAGCACTTGAAGGATTCTTGGTCGGGGGTTGATGTCGAACTCAAACGCCGCTACGACCTGATCCCGAATCTGGTCAATGCGGTCAAGGGCTACGCGAGCCATGAGAGCGAAACGCTCGAAAAAGTCATTGCTGCGAGAAACCTGGCAGCGGGCAATCATGGATCGCCTTCGTCGCAAGCCAAAGACGAAAGCCTGTTGGTCGGTGCTTTGAAACAACTCGCGGTGGTTGTTGAGCAATACCCTGATCTCAAAGCCGACACACAGTTTATGAATTTGCAAGAAGAGCTTGCCGAGACCGAAAATCGCATTGCATCATCGCGAAGACTCTACAACGGCAATGTCCGCGAGATGAACACAACCGTCGAGACCTTCCCGAGCGTAATCATTGCGGGGATGTTCAACTTCGAGAAGGCGGAATACTTCGAGATCGAAGACGCGACCGTCCGCGAAGCGCCCAAGGTTGAGTTCTAAAGCGGTATTTGAAGGCTTCGTCGTTTCTTGCTGGGTGCCACTACTCGCCGAAGATGGTGACCAGTGACACCGATCTCGTATTCGGTTTACTCAAATCACCTGAGGCACACGATTGCACTCGGGACATTCTTGGAACAGTTCAAGCCCTTCGCGTGAATAGCCGCACTGTCGGCAATGATGCGGGCGGATGTGATCGAGGTTGGCTCTAGAGACGCCGAACATCCCGACCTTGGCACCCGATAGTTTCAGGATAAGCCCAGCCGTTGAAGCGATCGAGAGCAAGACAAGAAACGGGATGAGGAAGGCTAAGATCGCCCAGAGAAGTGAGTTGAATAACCCATAGCCCATTGCGCGGTGTGTTGGAAAAACAAGTGCTGCGGAGACGAGCATGACCAAGATATAAAAAATCCAGAACCCGATATCAATACTGGTGGTATTCATTCCATACACCAACACGATGGCCGTACCGATCCAAACTACGACGAAACTGATCAAGATGGTGATGGCTGCGATTGTACTTCGCCGATGCCACTTGGCGAGTTTGATGAGATCGAGTTCGAAGATTGTTTTCTGAGCCATAGCAAAGAGCATGACCTGCCCCCATATTCTGTACCACTCCCTATGTTAGGGCAGTGGCGTTCCTTTGTCCCATCAGAGGGCTGCGGAGCGTAGCGGAGCAGGCCTCTGA
>Ga0256839_1003629_pt1 | contig 15774 bp, 14 predicted proteins | sample 354166metaG_FD_185968 | JGI IMG/M metagenome (GOLD analysis project Ga0256839, IMG submission 185968) | Hydrothermal vent microbial communities from Mid Atlantic Ridge, Atlantic Ocean - 354-166 | ecosystem: Environmental > Aquatic > Marine > Hydrothermal vents | place: Atlantic Ocean: Mid... | reverse complement strand
AACTAGCCCCTCTTCAATAGGCAATGATGGACACGAAGACATATGTAAATCTTCACCGTCTATTCTAATATTTTCTTGTTGTTGTGCAGACATAACATAAATCCTTTTTATTTTAATCTAAACCTTACTAGGCTATTTGGTTTAGTAGGTTTTGACCTTTTTTAGCTTGACGTAGCTTCTCAAGATTGTCTTCACCTATATCTACATATTCTAATGTTATGCCTAGAGTCTCAAAAGCAAGATTCTTCCAAGGTCTTTCAGAATCCAGTTTTTCATAAATCTTTTGATCAATTACAATGAATCTCTTGTTGAATTTTTTTTCTGATAACTTTTCATAAAGATACATCTTTAATAAGTCTTGAGATACTTTTTGTTGCTGTGCTGACTTTAATTTATCAATTCCAGCGTAAATTTCAACAATTTCCATTTTCCCATCTTCATCAGAAAAGCCATCAAAATTAAACTCTTTATTATCAATTTTTATTTTTTTTGATGTTAAACCAATTTTATCTAGTACTAGTACTTCAATATTTTGTTGGGGTTTTGAATTAGAAGGGTGCATATGTATTCCTTGTGTTTTTGATGTAAGCAGAGTGTAACACAAAAATGTCAAATTTTTGTCAATAGTAAAATATTAGCTATATACAAAATAGACTAACTTATAAGTTAATAACCCCATTTATGGTATACTCATACCATGAAAAATAAAATAAAATCTCTCTTATCTTCACAAGACAAAGTACTATATGCATATCTTTTTGGCTCTTATGCTAAAGGTGACTATGCAGATACAAGCGATGTAGATGTAGCAGTATATCTTAGAGATACAAGTCTTGATAGTAGGTTAGAAGTATCTCATATATTAGAAGTAGCATTAAAAAAGAAAGTGGATTTAGTCGTACTTAATGATGTGAAAAATATGTATCTTCTTGAAGACATCTTAAAAGACGGCATTGTTGTAAAAGATGCAGAAGAACGAGCATTTTTTGAAGTAGAGAAAAATCATGCTATTATAGATTTTAAAAACTTTAAGAGATACATAGATGCAGCATAAGATAGAACAGAAGATAAAAAAAGTAACCTACTACGTTACTTTACTTGAAGAGTATAAAACAGACTGTAAAAGTAGATTTGAAAAAGACCCAATGTTTGAGGGTGCATTATTACATTACTTATATTTGGCTAGTGATGGGTGTATTGCTATAGCAGAAATGATGTTGAAGTATAAAGGATTAGGTACAGCAGGTAGCTATTATGAAGCCATAGATACATTGGGTGAATATGAAATATTACCTAGAGAGTTTGCTTATGGTTTTGCTAAAATAGCATCGTTTAGAAATTTTTTAGCCCACGATTATGAAAAGATAGATTACATTATTATTTGTGAAGAGGCATTAGAAAAACTAGAAGATATAAAGATATACCTTAGGCACATACAAAATAAGTTAGCCTAAGGAGGGCTTAAACCCCCAAACTCTCCACCAACTTAGCAGCTGACCCAGCTCTAGCATTATGTGGCTGATACAAATAATTATTTACTTTTTCAGGCATAGTCTCTGGAGCTTTCAAATCTTCAAACTCTTCTTTTGCTGACTGTTTGGCTTTAAACAATGCCATTTGTACACGGCTGTAAAAGTTTGCAGCCCCTTCTCCCGAAGTCTCTATGGCTAGGAAGTTTGCTTCAGGAAAACGGTTAGTGACAAGTGACTGTACACCATCACTCACCGCAGAACTTGGCATACACCCAAAAGGCTTGACAGAGATGACAAGGTGTGAGAGGTTGTCTTTGACAGACTCTATAAGGTGTGCAACTTCTAAGTGTCCTTCTCCACCCTCACAGTCCAAGGTGTAGTAGTCTTTACTCAACTCAGCTAGTTTGTCCATATCTGGTATCTCATAATCATGTAAACCTATGGCTTTAGCGTAAAGTCCAAAGTGTGTCTTAATAGCTACTTTACCAGCTTTGATGAGCAAGCGTGTTTTAGCAGAGCTAAAGTCGATGCTTTTTGCACCTTCAACTGCCAATGATTCTCTTTTTTTCACTGCACGTTCTGATTCCCAAAGGCTAAGCATGAGACGGTTGAGTATAGGCTGAGGGATGCATTCTGCCCCTTCTGCTTCTAAAAATCTATGGAGGTTATAGTTACCATCACCTTCTGTCATTGCTGCCCAAAACTCACCCATAACCATCACTTTGGCTTTAGGTTGTAAACGGTTAAGCTTGACAGTTGACAGCTCTTTACGACAAGTCCACATAGCTTTTACAAGGCTACCATGAGACGTAAAGGCATCAGAGACAATAGTTCTACAAACTTCTATAGCTGCATCTACAGCCCCTGCTTCTATTTCATAAGGACGCATTTTGTAGCCTAAGATATTAATGATATCACCAATAATCACTGATTTGATAAGTGTAATGAAAAACTTTGGTGTAAAGTTTAGTATATCATCATCTATATCATCCCCTTGGAAGATGCCTTTGTCATGTTCAAAAGAGGTAATGCGAAAGCCATCAAACCCTGCATCACGTAAGGCTTTTTTGTACTCGGTAATATACATACCAAAACGACAAGGCCCACAACCACCTGCAGTGATATAGACATATTTTTCTACAATTTCTTTTTCACTAAGTCCTTTTTCATCACGTAAATCTTTTAGATATTTAACGAGATTACCAACAGTGAAGTAGGTAGGGTTACATTGTCCTTTATTGCCGTAAGCTTTTCCTGTTTGAAAAGATGCGAAATCAGGGTTTGGCATAGAGATATAGTTTTCCCCCAGTGACTGTAAAGCAGCTTGTATAAGCTGGTCTTGCAAGATAGTAAGTCCACCTGAGAGCATAATAGTCTCAGATTTTGGTGCATACTTTATGGGTTCTTTTGGTACATCACGCCATTGCTGTGCTTCTTGATTTAGAAAGTTTAAATCGCCATTTTTGTCTGTCATTTTTACTGTACTACAAGCTATACTCATGCTAAAACTCCTTCTTTATGTTGGATGATATTGGTGTTGTCATGGGACAACACCCTACGGTTGTTTGATAATGTTTCTTTGTATTGGTCGAGTGTGTATGCAAAAGTCTTCACACGTATCTTGATGGACCCCCCAGGTTTGTTGGCATCTATGTCATGCAGGGTAAGATGTGGGGTACGTGATGCACCAAGTATCTTGTCGATGATGGAGTATGTAGGTGCATCATGTCCACATTTAAAGCTAGAAAGGTCAAGCACGGCTACATTAGGGTGACGTGCTGCAAACTTAGCTGCCCATACTTTTTGTGCTGAGTTGGTTGAAAAATTTTCTGCCCATACATCACGTATGTCATAGGCAGATGTGACACGATTTTTACGTACATCGTCACCAAAATAACGTGATAGATATGCTTCATCTTTAGGGATGGCACGCATAGAGATGGTTTTAAACCCAAGTGATTGAAACTCATCTAAGACCTCATGGTTCATGCCTGGGTCTGAGTGGTAAGGACGACCAAGAAGCAAGATGACTACTTCGTCACTAGCCACTGCATCATCTAGTATTTGTTTGCCTTCTAGCATGATGTCTGCATCGTTTTTATCTAGAGCCTTCCATGCTTGTTCTACTGCCCAGTTATTTTCATCTTCAGTGATGCGTAATTTATCTTTCCAGGTATTAAAAAGTTGTTTTTGTAGTAGATTTTTATCATCAAAATTGAGAGCCTCTTCAACATAGGTAATGTTTTTTTCTTCAAAGAGATTTTTTTCTTTGGTAAAAGCAGAATAAACCACTTTAGGTGTACCAGAAATGATGGGACAAGAGGTTTGCCCCATGGTATGCTTCACATATCCTGGTAACTCAGTGACAGCAGGAAACCACATAAACTCAAACTTTTTACGTGCAAACTTTTTCTCATAAAGTAAGGCATAAACATGTGACTGTGCCACTTTAGCAGGGTAACAAGAATCTACAGAACCGTACTTTGCACCTTCTAAATACATATCTTCATTTGAAAAGTCAGAGAAAATGATGTTTTTTGCAGGTATTTCTAGTGCTTCAAGGTAGGTACGTAAAAAAGGAGCCAGTGAATAGATGTTGAGTACTTTTGGTATGGCAATTTTGAGTTCACGTCTGTAGGCCTTGTCATGTTTGTCTGAGACTTGAAAACTTCTAGTGACTTCTTTGCGTAAAATAGGCCCCCATCCACCCAATGTAACTTTAACTTGTTGTTCAGATATTGTTGTCTCTTTGTTGGGTGACTTTTCTAAAATATAATTAGAGCTAAAAAGTTCTATGGACTCTTTTTTAACAAGGTTAGGGATGTTTTGTTGTAAATCTTTTCTGGAATCTTTGAGAAGTTTCAGTGCCTCATGTGACTCAACTGTACCTTCTTCACAAGAAAATCCTGCGATGTAACGTACCGTCTCAGAACTAGGTGTTTTGGTGTCTATAAAGGTACGGGAACAGTTGATACTACAAAAGGTACAGCGTGTGTCTTCATCTGTTCTGGAAGTGTAAGTCATCTGTAATGCTTCTTCCATACCTGAAAAGGTAGCATATCCACGTTGTGCTACGACATTTTTTGCTTCTATAGCTGCACCATATGCTCCAGCTTCACCTGGATGAGGGTGTACATCTACTCTAGCATGAGGGACTTTGTCTTTGATATAGTCTACCTGTGCTTTGAGGGCTGCTTGATTATACTGTGTACCACCTTGGAGTACAAAATGGTCGCCAAATGCCGCTAAGTTAGGCGCTTGCACGACATACTGCCAGACGTTCTTAGGAAGTACTTTTGAGATACCTGCAAAAAGTTCTTCTTTACTGTAGCCTTCTTTTTGGAAGTTTACCCTATCTGTATCTAGGAACACAGCACATCCATAGTTAAACATAGGTGCTTGTTTGGCAGAAAATGCAATATCTGCAAAGCTCTCTACAGGTACACCAAATTGCTTCGCCATAGACTGAAGTAGGGTACCGTTACCTGCACTGCACTGATTAGAAAGACGGAAGTTTTTCATCATACCATTTTCCATAAAAAGTACTTTGATGTCTTGTCCACCGATGTCACAAATGACATTGATGCTCTCTCCAAACTCATGTTGGGCTGACTTCATATGTGCGATGGTCTCTATGATGTTTGCATCTGCATGTAAAGCACCACCTAGTACATCTGCTGCATAGCCAGTTACGCCTAACCCTTTGACATCATAGTAGCCATGAGGGTCTTTTTCTTGTATCTCTTGTAGGAGTTCTAGGGTATCTTCTATAGGGTTACCTTTAGAGAGCTGGTAGACTTTTAAAAGCATCTCTCCCTTTTCATCACAGAGTACTGCTTTGGAAGAAGTAGATCCTCCATCTATGCCTAAAAAACAAGTGGTTTTTTTAGTAAGTATGGGAGGTACAAAAGGTTTGATAGTATAGTCATCTTTGAAGGCTTGTAGTTCTTCTGGGCTTGAGACAAGTGGCGTATCGTTGTTTTCGTTAGACGTTGTTCCACCTGTATCTACCAGTGTTTTTAGCTGTATGAGTCCTGTAAATGGCTTGTCATTATTGGCTTCGCCTTCACCGAAAATAATGGCACCTAAAGCAGCGTAATACTGGGCATTGTCTGGAACATTGATGAGTTCGTTGATGTTGGCTTTGTCATACGCAACACCACGCTCATCCCATATCTCTGCAATACGCATACGCCAACACTCTTGTAAAAAAGGTAAGTAGGTGTTCGGTCCTCCAAGTAAAAGGACATTTGGCATGAGGGTGTTGCCACGTGTAAGCACTGTAAGGTTTTGCATCACTATGGCATCTGCTAGTGAATTCATAATTTCATCACTTGGTACAGAAGTTTTGACAAGGTTTACAATGTCAGTCTCTGCAAACACACCACACTTAGCAGCGACATGATGAAGTTTGTTTGTTTGAAATGTTAGCTTCTGTATATCATCTGCTTCCATACCTACTTTCATCGAACACTTTTCTATGGTAGCACCTGTACCTGAGGCACACTTATCGTTCATAGAAGTGAGCACTGAACGTTTGCCATCTTCGCTCTGTTTAAAGTGTATGATTTTAGCATCTTGTCCGCCTAGCTCTATGACGGCTCTTACATCAGGGTGGTTATGTTCTACTGCTAAAACAACAGCGTTGACTTCTTGTACAAAACGAGCATTGATGGTAGGAGCGATACGCGATGCACCTGAGCCTGTAATGTAGGTTTTGTCTATCTTGTTGTAGAAGTCGGTATGTGTCTCTGATAGTTCTTCAAGGAGTTCTAAAAGTTTGGGAGCTTGCTTAGTATCGTGAGCCGTATAGGCTTTGGCGACGATGTTGAATTGTTCATCACAGACCACGTACTTTACAGTAGTTGAGCCTATGTCTATGCCTAGAGAGTATTTTTTTATAAGTGGCTTAGTCATTACAAACCTTTTTTATTTGATGGTTTTTTCATTGCTTTTTAACACCCATAGTATCCATACTATACCAAGTATTATAAAAGGTATGCTTAACATTTGACCTGTAGTAAATGGTAAGCTTGTAGTGTAATCTGCTTGACGTGTTTTTGTGTATTCAAGTAAAAAACGTACAATAAACATATAACTAAGAAAAATTCCTGGTAAAATTTTTGTAGCAAATGATGTCGAAACCTTTTTATAGATAATAAGTAAAATAACAAGAAGCCCAAGATAGGAAAATGCTTCATAAAGTTGTACTGGATGCCGTGGTAACATATCAACACGTTCAAAGATGATTGCCCAAGGTTTATCACTAGGAAGACCAAGTATCTCAGAATTAAAGAAGTTTCCGAAACGAACAAAGGCTGCAGTAAGTGCCCCTGGTATGGCGATGCGAGAGATGAGCCACAAGTATGATTCTTTATATCGTTTGGCAAAGATGTAAAGTGCTAAAAGCACACCTAAAAGACCACCATGAGAGGCAAGTCCACCTTTCCAAACATAGAGTATCTCTAAAGGGTTAGAGAGATAAAATTCAGGTTCATACGCAAGTGTATGCATCAGCCGTGACCCTATAACTGCACCTATCATGACATAGATGAGTAAGTTATCTAGGCCTGAGGGGTCTTTCCCTTCACGGGTATATATTTTTTGAAGTATCATGAGTCCAAGAAAAAATGAACCAACAAAAAGTAAGCCATACCAGCGAAGTTGAAGCGGTCCTAAGTGTAAGAGTGTAGGGTCTATATTCCAAACAAAATGTTCCATTTTAATGCACCTTTTTTAATAAGGAGTATTATACTCTAAATTGATTAATTAGATTTTTAGGAGTCTTTTAGAAATAATTAATCTAATTATAACTATAATATTGATAAAGATTATTCATTGTATAAGGTATAGTTTAATGGAAAAAGAAGAATTAAGATTTAAAGATGAGTCAACAGGTATTTATAGTAAAGACTATTTTTTTGAGACAGGTGGGTATTTGCTTACTCTCGCGACAAGAAGTAAAGTACCTTTGTCTATTTGTGTCATTGACATAGATTATCTAACTAGAGTCAATGATAGATTTGGTATTAAAATTGGAGATGAGATTTTAAAAACTGTGGCAAAAACGATTGAGTCAAAATGTCGAAGAAGTGATTTATTGGGCTATTTAGGTGCTGGGACAATAGGTCTTGTCCTTTATGATATATCAGGAGTAAATACTGGTCTCGTACTTAATGCATTACGTAAGAAAATAGAACATGAGATTGAAAATCTTAACCATCCAAAATTAAAAGCAACTGTAAGTATAGGTGCTTGTGTGATGCAAGGTGAAATAGATAAAGAAAAGTTGGAAGTTGTTTATAACCGTGCCTATTTAGCAGTAAAAAATGCAAAAGAAGCAGGCAGAAACAAGGTAGTTATTTTTTAATTAATCTTTTCTTTTATCTCTTTAGCAATATTTGAAATCTTTTTAATCTTTTGTGTATTACTTAGCTTCTCATCAAGCAGAACCTTTACAAAAGCAGACCCCACGATGACACCATCTACCCCAACCGCTTTATCTTTGGCGGTATTTTGGTCAACACCAAAACCTACATAGACAGGGGTGTCTGAGTATTTTTTGATGTTCGTGATGATAGGTTGTAAGTCTTCACTTTTCCCAGCCCCTGTAATGCCTGCATAAGCCACAAGATAAATGAACTTTTGAGCATCTGTAGCTATCTCTTTAATACGAGCTTCAGAGTCCGTAGGAGCGATGAAGTCTATAAGACTTAGTCCTGCAGCTTCTATGCTTGGTTTGTACGGTTTTGCTTCTTCTAGTGGTAGGTCAGGGATGATAAAACCATTGACTCCCGTCTCTTTTGCTTTGGCTATAAAATGATCCATACCCTTGTGATAAAAAGGATTAAAGTACCCCATCCAAAGTGTGTCTATATGAGGGGCTATCTTGGCAGAGGCTTCAAAAAGGTGCTCAAGTTTAAAGCCATTTTGTAAAGCTTTGAGGTTGGCAGCTTCTATGACAGGTCCATCTGCAACGGGGTCAGAAAAAGGCATACCAAGTTCCAATGTATCTACCCCAGCTTCTTTTAGAGCCAATGCAGCATCTACAGTAAACTCTAATGAGGGAAAACCTGTGGTAATGTAAGCGACTAGTTTTTTACGATTCGGCATTTAGTGACTCTCTGTATTTAATTTTAATTTTTATCAATATTTCTTCTTATGTATAATAGTTTTTTAACATTATATGATAAAATGAGTAAAAAATAGGGGTCATTGCTTGAATGTTTTGTGCTAAAGCTATGAAATATTAAAGTATTGCCCTCTACTAGATGGAAGATTTATGAGTATTCATACCCCCAAAATAGACAAGAAAGTAACCTTAACGACTATAGCCAAGATGAAAGGTAAAGAACCCATTACTATGGTAACAGCCTATGATGCACTTTTTGCTCAGCTTTTTGATGGCGAAGTAGAGATGATACTTGTGGGCGATAGTTTAAACATGAGTTTTTTAGGTAAAGAAGACACACTCTCAGCCACGATGGATCAGATGATTTACCATACACAGGCTGTGTGTAATGGAGCAAAACTTCCTCTTATTGTACTAGATATGCCTTTTGGATCATACTCAACAGTAGAGGATGCCATACACAATGCAACTAGAGCGTATCAAGAGACAAATGCACAAGCCATCAAGATAGAAGGTGGTAAAGAGAGAGCTCACATTGTAGAAGCACTTACCAAAAATTCTATAGCAGTACTAGGGCACATAGGTTTGATGCCACAGTTTTTACGCTCAGATGGTGGATACAAGATACGTGGTAAAGATAAAGCAGACATCAAGAAACTGCTAGAAGATGCTAAAGCTTTAGAAAAAGCAGGGGCATTTGCTATTGTAATAGAGGGTGTTAGGCTAGAGGCTGCAAAAGCTATTACTGAGGCTGTATCCATACCTACTATTGGCATAGGTGCAGGAAATGTCACAGATGGACAGGTACTTGTGTGGTCTGACATGTTTGATTTCTTTGAAGCTTTTACACCAAAGTTTGTGAAGAAATATGGTGCTGGAGCAAAAATGATAAGAGAAGGACTTGAAACCTATAGAAATGAAGTAAAATCTAGAGAATTCCCTTCTGAAGAATACACTTATTAATGGAACGTATGGTTGAGATAGAACGTTTTGAAGAAGAGGCTTCGTATGAAGTGACACTTCGTCCTTCTTCATGGGATGAATATATAGGGCAAGAGAAAATAAAAAAAAATCTCAAGGTTTTTATAGAAGCAAGTAAAAAAAGAGATGAAGCCTTGGATCACATTTTATTTTTTGGCCCTCCAGGACTAGGCAAGACAACCATAGCAAATATCATCGCAACAGAGATGAATACAAACATTAAAACCACAGCTGCCCCCATGATAGAAAAGGCTGGGGATTTGGCTGCACTCCTTACTAACATAGAAGAGGGTGATATACTTTTTATCGATGAAATACACCGTATGTCTCCAGCTATAGAAGAGATACTTTACCCTGCTATGGAGGACTTTAGATTAGACATCATTATAGGTTCAGGGCCTGCTGCACAAACGGTAAAGATAGACTTGCCACGTTTTACATTAATTGGAGCAACTACTAGAGCTGGTATGCTTTCTAACCCTTTACGTGAGCGTTTTGGTATGCATTTTAGAATGCAGTTTTATACGCCAAAAGAGTTAGCTCGTATTGTCATGCAGGCATCACATAAACTAGAGAAAATAGCCAAAGGTGATGCCGCAAATGAGATGGCAAAAAGAAGCCGTGGAACACCACGAATTGCACTAAGACTCTTAAAACGTGTACGTGATTTCGCTGAAGTACTAGATGAAAAAGAGATTTCTCTAGAGCGTGCTAAATATGCACTAGACCAGTTAGGTGTAAATAGTCTTGGTTTTGACGAGCAAGATATACAGCTACTTGAGCTACTTGTTTCTGCTAAAAATAAACCCATGGGATTAAGTACCATAGGTGCAGCTCTTAGCGAAGATGAAGGCACAATAGAAGATGTGCTTGAGCCGTACCTCATAGCCAATGGCTATATAGAACGAACCGCTAGAGGACGTATAGCTACACAAAAATCATATGCACATTTTAAACTTAGCGGTAGAGACTTAGGCAACGTAGATGAATAAAGCAACACTATTAATTACTGCACTTTTTGTGTTGGGACTCATGGGTGCATATTCTGTGTATCAACCTTTTTTACTTTCTATAACTGTAGCAATATTATTAACCATGGCAACATTTAATTTAAGTAAAAAGCTGCTTACGTTTACAAACTCTGCAAAAATATCTTCCGTCATCTCTACAACTTTACTCTCTTTACTGCTTTTTGCCCCCATTGTTTACTTAGGCACCATTGGTGTAGATTATATCTATAAACTTGATGATGATGGTATTAGAGATACAATTAACACGGTAAAAAGGTTGATTGAGCAAGTACCTATTTTGAAAGGTTTTAGTCACCAATATTTAAGTGATGCAAATATTACAGAATACATTCAAGATTCTACACACTACATGACCGCAGCAGGAAGTGCGGGGCTAGGGTTTATGAAAAACATGTTTTTTGTGGTTGTTTTTTATTTTTTTATTAACTTTTATGGTGACCGTTTTTTTGATGTCCTTTTATCACTTCTTCCTGTTTCTCCTACGAAAGGTGCACGTATGATGCAAGAGGTATCTGCCACTATGGAAGTGGTATTTTACTCCATCATAGTGACTGCGATACTTGAAGGTTTCCTTTTTGGGATAATCGTCAGTTATTTTGGTTTTAATGGCTTACTTTTTGGTGTTATTTATGGATTTGCATCACTTATTCCTATTGTTGGAGGCATTATAGTTTGGGCACCTGTGTCACTATATGCATGGACAAAAATAGATACACATTCTGCTATTATCATTGCTTCATATTCTGTGATTATGATTTCCATCATTGCAGATACATTTTTGAAGCCGATGATAATCAAAGTGATTAAAGAAGATTTCTTAAAAAGCAATATGCAAATTTCTTCGGTTGTCATCTTCTTTTCTATTCTTGCGGGTATGAGTACACATGGTTTTTGGGGTATGATACTGGGACCTGCCATCACCTCTTTTTTAATCGCTATTACCAAAGTTTATTTAGACTATAGTGACAAATAAATAGGTATTAATCAGCGATTAAATATAATGCTCTACAATAAAAAGTAATTTGGGCGATAAAACGTTATTTGATTCAAAAGGATACATTATTATTAAAATACTCATTATAGAAGATGACCCAGAGTTAGCACTTATTTTGACAAATTATTTGACAAAATACGATATGGAAGTCATCGGTGCCGAAGACCCATACATAGGTCTTTCACTTTTAACACAACATACTTTTGATTTGATTATTTTAGATTTGACTTTACCTGGTATGGATGGACTAGAAGTGATTCCTAAAATACGTGACATTTCAAATATCCCTATTATTATCTCTTCAGCACGTGACGACATTACTGATAAAGTGATAGGGATGGAAAGAGGGGCAGATGATTATATGCCTAAACCCTATGATCCTAGAGAATTAGTCACTCGGATTAAAACAATCTTAAGACGAACACATAGCGTTGAAGAAAAAATAGAAAAAAAAGAAGAACTTTTTATCATAAATGCGAAAGCCAGAGAGATACGTTTTAAAGGAGATTCTTTAGAACTTACAGCTGCAGAATATGATATATTGCATATGCTAGTACAGCACAAAAACGGGTCTGTTTCAAGGGAACAACTTTTGTATGAATCGGAGCATATAGATGATGATTCCTCTATCAAAAATATAGATGTGATTATTTCAAGAATACGTCAAAAAATAGCAAAATTTGATCCCAACAATATCTATATAAAACCTATTCGTGGAGTAGGGTACTTACTTACCGACCGTCTATAAATATGCTACGTGACAAAATGAAAAACTTATCTGTAACCACATTTATACATATTCTTTTTTCTGTAGCCATTGCTATTTTGATTGCTACTTTCTTACTTTTTCTTTCTTGGGATAAAGACCGTCAAAAGATAGAAGAATTCAAGCGTTTTCAGTTTATTTCAATTTCATTTTTATCAAACTTACAAACCTCCCCAAAAAAAGATAAATTAGACAAACTGTATAAAGATTTGCGTGTATCACCACTTTCTAAAAAAGAGAAAAAAAAGTTAAAGAAAAAGATTGAAAAAGGTGGAAAAACCATCTTTACTGGGGGTTCATCTGTGGGACAAGTAAGGGTATTTGAGATAAAAAAATCTCATTATATTTATATACAGCGTATGGGATATAACCTGATGCTAAAAGACAATAGAGCAAAAAACTATAATTTTGAATATGCTGTAGGTATAGGCGTATTTCTTATAGGACTTCTACTTTTACTTTATTTGGCTGTCTTAAAAAAACTTTCTCCTCTTAAAAAATTGCATAAACAAATTCAGAGATTTGCCCAAGGTGACATGCAGACACGTATCACCTATTTGTATAATGATGAGATAGGAAAAATTGCTAAAAGTTTTGACGATGCTATTGTACGTATTAGGGAGCTTAGTCAATCTAAAAACCTTTTTATGCGTAACATGATGCATGAGCTTAAAACACCTATCACAAAAGGGCGTATAGTAGTAGAGATGCTAGAAGACGAGAATACAAAAAAAGTACTTGTGCGTGCTTTTGAGAGGATGAACGAACTCATTTCAGAACTTGCGGAACTCGAGCGTGTTACTACAAATAGTTTTGAGCCTAACTTTGAATACGTAATGCTTTCTGAGATTATTAAAGAGAGTCAGAACTTATTAATGACACATAGTTCTTGTGTGCAAATAGAAATAGAAGATAAAGCACTAACCACAGATAAAAAGCTTATGGCATTAGTAATCAAAAATTTAATTGATAATGGTTTAAAATATGGTACAGGTAAATGTGTAACAGTGCAAACAAATCGAAGGGTTATTGAAGTTGTTTCACAAGGTGATGCCCTTGAACATCCTTTATCCTATTATACTGAACCCTTTTCACAAGCAGAGAAAAGAAGTGCAGGTTTTGGACTGGGTCTGTATATTGTAGAGAGTATCTTACAAAAACTTGGACATAGGTTATCTTATGAGTACAGTGAGGGAAACAATGTATTTTCTATACTTCCTGAAAAACGTAAAGAAGAGAGAACCTAGTCTTTTTTATTTTTAACAACAATTGCAACTTTGTTTATACTTGCTCATTTTACCAACACCAGGGTTAAATGTGTTTGTAGGGTCAAGCTTAGTGTAAAATTTCTGTAAGCTATCTTCAGCCTTATACAAGTGACCTACATTATGTTCAGCAGGGTACTTCGCACCCTTTTTATCTAAAAACTCAAGCATGATTTCTTTCATTTTGGCATTATCAGTACCCTTTTTGAAAAGGTAATTTTGGTGGAAGACATTACACATGAAATGTCCATAGTGCATTTTGATGGCGAGGTTGTCTTTTATTTCTTGTGGTAACTCTTCTACCCAGTCTTTATCGTTACGGCGTAATGCAATGTCTAGTGGCAGCATGCCTTCAAGTTCTTTGCTATGCATCACAGAATAACGTCCAGCAGCCCCACCAGCAGCAAAGCGGTGAAGTAATGCTTTCTCGCCTTCTACTTTTGTACATGTAAGGTAGCCACCATCAGAATCTTCTTTGTCTTCATTCCAGTTTTCTTCTAGGTAGGCTTTGGCTTCTTCGATACCTTCATCACTCATACATAAGATAAGGTGATGTTCGTATTTGTCACGCATCTCAAGCAAACGCTCTGGTATTTGGTTTGGAAAGAGTTTACTTGCATACTGCATCAATTTGTTGGGAATATCAGCAGGTAAGAATGGCACTCCTTTTAAAAGATTCTCTGCCTTAGATTTCCATTCATACAAAAGAGGCATTCTTTTTGTGCCGAGGTATCTGATGGCTACAAAGGTATCTTTACCATACTCTTCAGTAATGTTAAAAATAGTACGGTGCATGTATTCTCCCATTTCTGGAAGGTTTGCAAAATTACTTAAGATGTCTTCTCTTAAATCTGCTAGTTTATCAGGATTGTTTGTACCTAAGTAAAAAACTTGCTCTCTTTGGGGCAAAAGAAAGGTGTCAGTCCTTACGGCAAAAACACCTAGTTTACCTGCACACCCACTACTTTCAAACAAGCGTCGTTCATCTGCATTATAGCGAGCAGGAATGTCTGATGTGACATCGCGAACACGTTCTTCGTATTCTGTATCTGAAGCAACACCTGCATCATATTTTATGTTTGTAGGGTCAAAGTTACCTTCTTGGAGGTTGGTCAATATTTCTTCTACTGTGTCACCAAGCCCATCAATACCAAGGTTGTTTACAAGATGTAATTCCCCTTTTTCATCTACTTGTGCATAGATAGCAAGCTCAGTATAAGCAGGCCCACGTTTTACCAAAGCTCCACCAGAGTTATTGGCGATACCACCGATGACAGTAGCTCCCAACTGAGAAGAGCCAATAACAGAATGAGGCCCACGGTTTATCTTGGTCAATTCTTCTTCAAGGTTGTGCAAGCTTGCACCAGACAAACTAATGGCTTGCTTGCCTTCATTGATAAGGTGTATCTGGTTGATAGCAAGAGTAGAGATAACAACCACGTCCCTATCATAGTCGTTTCCACTAGGAGCAGAACCTTCAGTGAGTCCTGTTTTTGCTGCTTGCATGATGATGATGCAGTTGGCTTTTACGCAGGCCTCAATGAGCTGCCACTGCTCTAAGAGTGTTTTGGGGAAAACCACTGCCAAAGCTGTACCTATACCTGAACGAAAACCAGTGCGATAATATGATGTTTTACTTTCTTTTGTTAAAACTTTTTTTTCACCTACAATGGTTTTAAATTTTTGGATTAATGCATCTTGTGATGGCTTGTCTGCTGTTGAGTTTATCATTGTCTTATCCTCTTGAGTATCTTCTATAATTTTAACAATTATACGCTAAAAATAGCCTTTTTATGTGTGCTTATTAACGATGTCCATCTAACCAAACCATAATGCCTTTTTGGGCGTGTAATCTGTTTTCTGCTTCTGTGAAGATGACCTCTGCATGTTTTTCAAAGGTCTCTTCACTAACTTCATAGCCTCTATAAGCGGGGAGACAGTGTAGGAAGATAGCGTCAGGTTTTGCTAATGCCATTAACGACTCATCTACTATGTAGCCATCAAAGGCTTCCATACGCTCTTCTTTCTCATCTTCTTGTCCCATGCTTACCCATGTGTCGGTTGTGACTACATCACAGTCTTTTACGGCAACTTTTGGGTCGTTAGAAAAGGTGATTTTGGCTCCAGATTCTG
>Ga0256839_1003628_pt1 | contig 15780 bp, 16 predicted proteins | sample 354166metaG_FD_185968 | JGI IMG/M metagenome (GOLD analysis project Ga0256839, IMG submission 185968) | Hydrothermal vent microbial communities from Mid Atlantic Ridge, Atlantic Ocean - 354-166 | ecosystem: Environmental > Aquatic > Marine > Hydrothermal vents | place: Atlantic Ocean: Mid... | reverse complement strand
AGGGCGGCGATGGGCATGAGGGCGTGGTCCGTTCCCACGTCGGCCAACCGCGCACCGCGGGGGATCCGGCGCACGATGGCGTCGAGGCGCGGGGACAGGGTGGGGACGCGGGGCGGCACGGCCTGTGTCGGCATGCTACGAGATCCGCCGCATGACGGACGCCGCCACCCGCCGGGCACTTCTCGAGGCCACGCACGACTTTCCAGGTCCTTACACGTTCAAGGCCTTCGGGCCCGCCTCGGAACCGTTCGAGCGCGCCGTCGTCGAGGCCGCGGCCGGGGTCGTGGCCGCCGAGCGGATCCGGGTCTCGCGCCGCACGAGCGGCACCGGGCGGAAGGTCTGCGTCACGCTGGAGGTGGAGGTGGCCTCCGCCGACGAGGTCCTGGCCGTGTACGCGGCGCTGCGCGCGGTGCCGGCCCTGGCGATGCTGCTGTGAGGCTCGGGGCCCCGGAAGCCGCCGGTTTCTTGGAGCAGGGGGCACGACCGCGCACGATGGGGCCATGGCCCTACGACGCACGCTCCTCGGGTTGATGGCCTGTGCAGGGTGCGCACCCGCGGCCCACGTGACCGGCGGTGCGTTGGTGGACACGCACGATCCCGGGACGGCCCTTGCGGCCCTCGACGAGGCTTGCGGGGCCCGAACCGCCTGTCCGCCGCACGACCGGGCGCGGATCGACCTCGAGCGCGCGTTCGTGGCCCACGCCGCCGGCGCACGGTCCCGGGCGGAGCGGCTGTTCGAGACGGCGCTCGACCTCGAACCTCTCTTGGCCGGGGCCGTCACCCCGAAGGTTCTCGCTCGCCGCGCCTACGGTGTCGTTCGGCCGCCGTACACCCCGCTGGTGACCGAGTCCCTCGCCGCGCTCGGTTTTCGCATGTTGACGACCGCCGAGGCCGGGGACCTCGAAGGGGCGCGCCGGGCCGCGGTGCGGTTTTCGGAGCTGCGCGAGCGCTTGTACGAGGCGGGGGACCGCACGGAACATGCCGCCTTCGGTTCGTTCCTGGCGGGGCAGGTCTTCGCGGCCCTGGGGCGGGCCGATGTGGCCGGGGCCTATTACCGCGAGGTACTCGCCACGCGCGAGTCGTTGTTGTCGCGGGCGGCGCTTGCACGGATCGAAGACCGGGCCGACCCCCTCAGCCGGGCGTACCTCGCCGCGCCGCATCCCCACGAAGGCGCGCACGACCCGGGCCTTGCGCGTGTGGTGATCATCGTGGCGGTCGGTCACGTGCCGCCGGTGCGGCCTCAGCGGCTTCCGATCGACTTCGCCTGGACCCTCGCCGGGCCGTACCTGGACGCCCTGGGGATCGACGACGGCATGACGCGTCTGGAGCAGGTCGGGATCGAGGATGTCGTGATCCCCGAGCTTGCGCCCGAAGGCACGCAAGTGGATGCGCCGGCGCTTTGGATCGACGATGCGCGGATCCGCCTCGAAGAGCTCTCGGATCTGTCCGCCGAACTCGAAGCCGAGCACCGGCGGTTGCGCCGACCGATGGTGGCAGCGGCCCTGGTCCGTGCCATCGAGGGCCAGGATCCGCTGTTCCTGCGCGCGCCGGATACGCGGAGCGTGACCACGTTGCCGGCGCGCGTCTTCGCGGCAGAGGTGGACGTACCGGCCGGGCTCCACCAGATTCGGGCGCGCGCGACGATCGACCGGCGCGTGCGACAGGCGGCGACGGCCGTCCGTATGCGCGACGGCGACGTGGCGGTCGTGGGGCTGACCGTGCTGTAGCCCCATGATGCGCGGCCGGTGCATCCACCCGGCGAAGGTGGGCGTGGTTTGCTAGGCTTGCGCGCCATGGCGCCCAGCAACGACGCCTTCCTCGCCGCCTGCCGCGGCCGGTCACCGTCGAGACGTCCCATTTGGATCATGCGGCAGGCGGGGCGCTACCTGCCCGAGTACCGCGCCGTGCGGGCGAAGACCTCCTTCGAGACGCTCTGCCGCACGCCGGCGCTCGCCGCCGAGGTGACGGTGCAACCCATCGAGCGGTTCGACCTGGACGCGGCGATCCTGTTCTCGGACATCTTGTCTATCGCCGACGCCTTCGGGATCGAAGTCCGCTTCGACCCGGGGCCGAAGATCGAGCGACCGTTGCGCACCGCCGCCGATGTGGCGATCCTGCCGCCTGCCGACGTGGCCGCGTGCGCCTACGTGTTCGAGGCCGTGCGCGCGTGCGTGGAACGGATCGGGGGCAGGGTGCCGCTCATTGGTTTCGCCGGCGCCCCCTGGACGGTGGCGAGCTATCTCGTGGAAGGGGCCGGCACGCGGACGTTTCGCCACGCGAAGGTGCTGCTTTGGAGCGAGCCGGACGCGTTCGACCACCTCCTGCACGTTCTGGCCGAAGCGACGGCCGCCTACCTCGAGGCGCAGGTCCGTGCGGGGGCCGACGCGGTGCAGGTGTTCGAGAGCTGGGGCGGCGCCTTGCGCCCCGACCTGTATCGAGCACGCGCGTGGCCGCACCTTCGTCGCGTGCTCGTTCGTGCGCTCGCCACGGGCGTGCCCGTCATCGCGTTCGTGCGCGGCGGCGAGGCCGTGTTGCGCGCCATTGCGGACGACCTGCCCGAAGGGGATCTGGTGGTCGGGATCGACCACGACGTCGCCATGTCCGCCGCGGTGTCGATCGTCGGTCGCGATCGGGTCGTCCAGGGCAACCTCGACCCCATGGCGCTGTTCGCCCCCCGTGCCGTGCTCGAGGCCGAGGCGCAGGCGGTCCTCGACGGGGCCTGCGGCGCGCGGGGGCACATCTTCAACCTCGGCCACGGGATCTCGAAGGACACCGACCCCGAGCAGGTGGCCGCCCTCGTGGACTTCGTGCACCGCGCGTGACCATGGGGAGCGCAACGCATCCTTGGATCCTGGCCGGTTGCCTGGGCGTTGCCTGCTGCGGCTCGACCGTCTCGCGCGAGGCGGCCGAGCCGCCCGCGCCCACGGAGGACGCGCCGCCGCCTGCGCCCGCGCCGCCTGCGCCCGTGCCCCCGGCCGACGATCCCGTGGCGGTGACGATCCCGCTGCTCGGGGGCGGGACCGTACGGCTGGCGAAGCTGGCGGGCACGCCGAGGATGGTCTACGTGCCCGATCCCGGCGCATCGGGCGCCGATCTTGCGGCGCTCGCCCGGTGGGCCTCGGATGTCGCCCGCGGCGGGCGCGACCCCGGTCCGGTGGTCGTGCTACTCGCCGTCGGCGGCGATCACGATCGCCTGGCCGACGCCTGGGGGATTCCGATCCCCGGGGTCTACTTTGGGTGGGACCCCCAGGGCGCCGTCGCCGCCAAGCTGGCGATCGACCACTTTCCGGCCGTCATCCTGGTGGACCGGCAAGGAAGGGTCGCGCTGCGGGCCTTCGGGACGGCCGCGTACGAGCTCGACGCCATCGCGCGCAAGGCACGGGCGCTGTCCGGAGCGCCCGATTGGTAGGCGCGGTGCGCCGTCGAGGCCGGTCCGATCGCGCACCGGCCCGTTCCGTCCGGCTAGACTTCGAGCAGGATCCGCTGCGGATCCTCGATGCACGCCTTGACCCGCACGAGAAACTGCACGGCCTCGCGGCCGTCGATCACGCGGTGATCGTAGGACAGCGCCAGGTACATGACGGGCCGGATCTCCACGCGCCCCTCGACCGCGACCGGCCGCTCGACGATGTTGTGCAGGCCGAGGATCGCGGTCTGCGGCGGGTTGATGATGGGGGTGGACAGCATGGAGCCGTACACGCCGCCGTTCGAGATCGTAAAGGTCCCACCCTGGAGTTCATCCAGGGAGAGCTTGTTCTCGCGGGCCCGCCGCGCGTAGTCTGCGATCCGGGTCTCGATGTCCGCAAAGGAGAGACGATCGGCGTCGCGCAGGACGGGCACGACGAGCCCCCGGCCGCCGCCGACGGCCACACCGATGTCGTAATGGTACTTGTAGACGATCTCATCGCCGTCGATCTCGCTGTTGACCGCAGGGAAGGCCTGGAGCGCCTCGACGGCCGCCTTGACGAAGAACGACATGAAGCCCAGCTTGACGCCGTGGCGGTCGAGGAACGCTTCCTTGTATCGTTTGCGCAGGGCGATCACGGCCGACATGTCCACCTCGTTGAAGGTGGTCAGCAGGGCCGCCTGTTGCTGGGCCTCGACCAGACGCCGCGCGATGGTCCTGCGCAGGGGCGTCATGCGCTTGCGTTCCTCGCGGCTGGTTCGTTCGGTCGGTTCACCCGCGGCCGGCTGCGGAGGCGGCGGCTGCGCCGGGGCCGGCTCGCCGCGGGCGGCGTACCGGACGACGTCCTCCTTGAGGATCCGCCCGCCGCGGCCCGAACCCGGGACGTCCGCCAGATCGATCCCGCGGCGCCGGGCCTCGGCCCGGGCGGAGGGGACCGCCGGGGGTGGCGCCGTGGCGGCTCCGGCGCCGTCGGCCGCCGCCGCGGCGGCCGGCGGCGTGTGGGAGGGCTGGGGCGTTTGAGCGGCGGGCGATGCCATCGAAGCCGCCTTCGCGGTCTCGTCGATGGCCCCGATGGTCTGGCCGACGGCGACCGTGTCCCCTTCGGCGGCGGCTTGCTCGGCGAGCACCCCGGCGACCGGGGCGGGAACCTCCACGGTGACCTTGTCGGTCTCGATCTCGACGACGGGTTCGTCGGCGGCGACCGGGTCGCCGACGTTCTTGAGCCAGGTGGCGACGATACCTTCGGTGACGGACTCCCCCATCTGGGGGACTTGGATGGGCGTGGTCATGGGGCGGGGCTCAGTTCGGGTCGGCAAAGGCGTCGTTCAAGATGAGGTCCAGTTCGAGCTTGTGGCTCTCCGGGCTCCCGGTGGCCGGGCTTGCGCTCTCCTTGCGGCCGACATAGCGCAGGACGGCACCTTGGCCAAGGCTCGACAACATGGGCTGGATCCGGGGGCGCACGAACGTCCATGGCCCCATGTTCTCCGGTTCGTCTTGGACCCACAGGAACGAACGAGCGCTGCGGTAGCGGGCCAGTACATCCAGGAGTTCCCGGTCCGGGAAGGGATAGAGTTGCTCGATACGGACGATCGCGCAGTCCGTTCGACCGCGCTCCTTGCGGGCGCGGGCAAGGTCGTAGAACAGTCGCCCGCTGCACAAGATGACGCGCCGGGTGTCCGCGGCCTGGTCGTCGCCACGCCGGTCGTCGAGCACGCGATGGAAGCAACCGCCGGTGAAATCCGACAGCGGCGAAAACGAGGCCCGCAGGCGAAGGAGGCTCTTGGGGGTCATGAGGACGAGGGGCTTGCGCCACTTGCGAAGGACCTGACGCCGCAGCACGTGGAACATCTGCGCCGGCGTGGACGGCTGGCACACCTGCATGTTGTCCTCGGCGCAAAGCTGCAAGAAGCGTTCGAGCCGCGCGCTCGAGTGCTCCGGCCCCTGGCCTTCGTAGCCGTGGGGCAAAAAGAGCGTAAGGCCCGAGATCCGGTTCCACTTGTCCTCGCTCGACGAGATGAACTGGTCGATGATGACCTGCGCCGTGTTGCAGAAGTCGCCGAACTGGGCCTCCCAGATGCACAGGGCGAACGGGGACGCCAGGGAGTAGCCGAACTCGAAGCCCAGGACGGCGTACTCCGAAAGGGGGCTGTTGAAGACGTCGAAGCGGGCCTTCGCGCCGGGAACGTGGGCGAGGGGAACGTAGCGTTCGCCGGTCTCGGTATCGACCCAGGCCGCGTGCCGGTGGCTGAAGGTGCCGCGGATCGAGTCCTGGCCGGACAGGCGGACCGGGTGGCCGACGCGAACGAGCGAACCGTAGGCCAGGTATTCCGCCGCGGCCCATGAAAGGGGCTCCTTGCCCTCGAAGGCGGCGCCGACCTCGGCCACGATGCGGCGGACCTTCGGGTGGAGGGAAAAACCCTCGGGCACGTGCGAGAGCGCCGTGTGAACGGCCTCGATGTCCTCTGTCGCGGCCGCCGTGTCCGGCCGGTCGCCGTCGGGTTCGTCACCGCCGAGGTACTGCTTCCAGATGCCGTGCATGGGCGAGGGGGCCTTGTTCGCGCCGTTGCGCCGTACATGCTCGAGGGCCGTCTCGAACTCCTCGCGGATCTCCCGGTCCATCACCTCGCAGTCCTGCTCGGTCACCGTTCCCCGCTCGATGAGGCGCTGCTGGTACAGCGCACGCACCGAAGGGTGCTTGCGGATCAGCTTGTACATGACCGGCTGGGTGAACGTGGGTTCGTCACCCTCGTTGTGGCCGTACTTGCGGTAGCAGGTAAGATCGATGACCACGTCCGTGTGGAACCGCTGCCGGTATTCCACCGCGAGTTGGGCCACGTAGGCGGCCGCCTCGGGGTCGTCGCCGTTGACGTGGAAGATCGGGACGTTGAGCATGTCCGCCACGGCGGTGCAGTAGATCGTCGAGCGTGCCTCGATGGGCTCCGTGGTAAAGCCCACCTGGTTGTTGATGACGATGCGTACCGTGCCGCCCGTGGTGTAGCCGGGCAGGCGGCTCAGGTTGAGGGTTTCGGCGAAGACCCCCTGGCCCGCCATGGCGCCGTCGCCGTGCATCGTCACGCCGAGGACGCGGTCGCGGGCCTCGTCGCCGATGTAGTCCTGCTTGGCGCGCACGCGGCCCGCGATCACCGGGGTGATGGCCTCGAGGTGACTGGGGTTGAAGGCCAGCGCCAGGTACATCTTGCGACCCGACGGGTGCAGGTAGTAGCGATAGCACCCCTTGTGGTACTTGACGTCGCCGCCGCCGAGGTTGACCCAGGGGTCCCCCTTTTCGAACTCCGAGAAGATCTCCATGGGCGTCTTCCCGAAGATGTTCATCATCACCGCGAGGCGTCCGCGGTGGGCCATGCCCATCACGATCTCCTCCGCGCCGAGCTGCCCGGCGCCGTCGATGATCGTCTCGAGCATCGCCAGCAGGCTCTCGCCGCCGGCGATCGAGAACCGCTTGGCGCCGATGAACTTCTGGTGCAGGAATCGGTCGGCGTTGTCCGCCCGGGCGAGGCTTCGCAGGAGCTTGCGCTGGACCTTGGGCGGCGGCGTGCGCTCGTTCTCCGTGGACTCCATCCGCGCGCGCAGCCACTCGCGGCGGTCCGGGTCGGCGATCTGCCAGTACTCCACGCCGATCTTGCGGCAGTAGGTGTTGCGCAGCCGCTGTAGGATCCGTCGCAGGGGCACGGCCGATTCGTCGAACAGGGACCCGGGGTCGAAGGCGCGGTCCATGTGTTCTTCGTCCAGGCCGAACGTGGCCGGATCGAGGGCCGTGACGTTCAGTCCCCGGGGCCGCCCGAGCGGGTCGATGTCGGCCGCCAGGTGCCCTTGCAGGCGGTAGTTCTCGATGAGCTTGTCCACCCGTGCCTGCAGTGCCACCTGCTCCGCATCGCCGTGCAAAGGTGCGGGGCCGAGGCGGGCGGCGGAAGGCGCCGGGCCGCCCTCGACGAAGGCGCGAAACGACGGATCCACGGAGTTCGGGTCCGCTCGATATCGTTCGTAGAGTCGTTCGAGGAACGGCAGGTTGTCCGGAGAGATCGGGCGTGGGGTCGCCATGGCTTGGGGCGCAAGTCTACTCGTCGCGGGAGGTGGGTGCAGGCGGCGCCTCGGACGGTTGGCGGCTGCGGCCCCGGGGCGCCCGAGGGGTCCACCGCGGGCCGCCCGGACGGGGCGGTCGCCGCGGACCTGGGGCGGGCTCGACGCCGCGGGGGATCGTCGGTTAGCTTGAAGGCACGATGACCGCGAGTTCGCCGCCTGGATCGACCGAGGAGCTCCTCTCACGCCGCGTGCGCGCGGTCCTCGACGGGACGGGGGAGTCGTGGACGCGACGCATGTTCGAGCTGGGCCGGCGCCTGCGCGCGGAAGGCGGCGGCCCGGTCTACGATCTGTCGCTCGGCAACCCGAGCCTCGAACCCCCGCCGGCGTTCTTTCGCGCCTTGCGGGCGCTCGTGGAGGACGATACGCCCGGCACCCACCGGTACATGACGAACGCCGGCTTCCTGCAGGTGCGGCGCTTCGTCGCCGAGCGTGAGGGGCGGCGGTTCGGCCTCGAGCTCGACGAAGAATGCGTCGTCCTGACCGTCGGCGCCGCCGGGGCGCTTGCGGTGACCTTGCGTGCGCTGGCGGACGAAGGGGACGAGATCGTCGTGCCCGCCCCGTACTTCTCGGAGTATGCCCACTACGCCCGCCATGCGGGTCTGAAGCTCGTGCCCGTACGGACCACGGCGGACTTCGACCTCGCGCCGGAGGCCGTTGCCGAGGCCCTCGGGGACCATACCCGCATCGTGCTGCTCAACTCGCCGAACAATCCCACGGGGGCGATCTACGGCGCCGGCCGCCTCAACGAGCTCGCGGCGGTGCTTCGCCGACACGTCACCCGGACCGGGCGGCCGGTGGTCGTGGTCGAGGACGCCCCCTACCGCGACCTCGTCTACGACGGCCAGACGCCCGCGAGCATGATGTCGCGCTACCCGCACACGGTCCACGTCACGAGCCACTCGAAGGACCTGGGCCTCGCCGGCGAGCGGATCGGGTACGCGGTGCTGTCGAGCGAGTTGGCTGGTCGCCGGCGGGTCTTCGCCGGGCTTTCGTATTGCAACCGCACGCTCGGCTTCGTCAACGCCCCCGCCCTGATGCAGCGCATGTTGCCCGAGGTGCTGGGGGCGCCGGACGGCCGGGTCGATGTCGCGGTCTACGCGAGGCGGGCCCGTACGCTCCACGCGGGGCTCGCGCGGCTCGGTTTTTCGGCCGCCCCCCCGCGGGCCGGTTTCTTCCTGTTCCCGCGCCTGCCCGACGACCTCGTCGCCCGTGCGCCCGCGGGGGTGCCCGCCGACGTGTGGTTCGCCGAGCGGCTCGTGGCGCGCCGCTGCATCGTGGTGCCGGGGACCGCGTTCGGTGTCGCCGACCACCTGCGCCTTTCGGTGGCGACGGACGACGACGCCGTCGCCGGGGCCCTCGACGCCATCGCGGCGGAACTGGACGCCGGATAGCGGCGTCCCCGTGCGGGCCCCGCCACGGATCGACGCGCGGACTACTCGCCGGGCCAGGCGATGTCGGCGAAGGGGGCCTCGGGGTGGGCGAACAGGTAGCCCTGGACGAGGCGGCAGCCGAAGTCACGCAGGACACGAAGCTCCTCGATGCGCTCGACCCCTTCGGCGACGACCTCGACCCCGAGTTCGTCACACGCGCGCACCATCGAGGCCACGAGCTGCCGCTTCGTGGGGATCCGGTCGATGTCGCGCACCAGGTCCATGTCGATCTTCACGACGTCCGGTTCGAGCAGCGCGAAGCTCGTAAGGCCCGCGTGGCCGGCCCCAAAGTCGTCGATGGCCACCCGGTAGCCGAGGGCCTTGAGCCGGCGGATGCTGCGGTGGATGCTCGGATCGTCCGTCAGCGAGTGGCGTTCGGTGATCTCGAAGACCACGCGCTGGGGGGACAGGGCGGTGGTCGCCAGGTACAGCTCCTCGTCGGACAGCTCGTGGACGTGCAGGTTCACGAACAGCAGCACGTCGTCCGGCACCGACGGCAGGGCCTGGCCGGCCAGGGTGCGCACGCGCCGGCCGAGCTCGATGACGGCGTCGAGGCGCTCGCCGAGCTGGAGTAGCGCGTCCGGCGACGAAAGCTCCGGGTGGCGCGGGCGCAACAGCGCCTCGAACGCGTAGAGCCGGCGGGCGTCGGCGTCCACGATGGGCTGGAAGAACAGCTCCATCGACGCGAGGGCCTGCGAGAACGTGGTCTCCAGGCTCGACAGGGCCGACAGGTCGCGGTCGGGGCGCTGCTCCAGGTAGGCGAGCATGGCCCGCTTGGCCGCCGCGATCTCGCCGAGGAAGATGGCGTCGTGCAGGACCTTGCGCAGCTCGACGGGATCGACGGGCTTGACCAGGTAGCGCAGCGCGCCGTACCGCATGGCCTCGATGGCCGTCTCGAGCCGCGGCCCCCCCGTGATCACCACGACCGGCAGGTCCGGATCGGTGCTTCGGATCCTGCGCAGCAACTCGATCCCGTCGATGCCGGGCAGGACGATGTCGGTCACGATGGCCGCCATCTTCTGCTCGGCCAGACGGGTGAGGGCCTCTTCGCCGTCGGCGGCCGTGTGCACCGTGTATCCGCTGCCCGACAGCAGGCGCGCGAGCGCCCGGCGGACGTTCGGCTCGTCGTCCACCACCAGGACGTGCGGAGCGGGCTGCGTGGGGCTGGACGGCACCTGGTTCAAACGTATCGCATCGACACCATCGCGCGGGGGGTGTCGCATGCAAGCGCCCGGAATTGACCTGTTTTAGGGGGATCGTTGCCCGGTCGTGGTCAGTTTCGCGGGGATCTCGCGGCGTGCCTCGATGGGCCGGCCGTCCCGGTCGTAGGACACCTCGAACCGGGTGCCGTCGGCCGCGCGCAGTTCCACCTCGAACTCGACGGTGCCGTCCGCGCGCTCGATCCGCTGGGCCTTGGCGGCCGTGCCGCGCCGGCGGGCGTCCTCTCGGGCCGCGCGCGGGAGCTTGCCGGCCGGGATCTCGCACTCGGTGTAGCGCACGGTGCCGTCCGCCTCGGCGGCCAGCTCACAGCGGCGACCGTCGCGCGTGGTGACCTCCACCTCGTATACGGTCCCCCCCTCGGCGTAGAACTCGATCTCGAAGGCGTCGGCCTCGGCCCCCGCAAACGCCTTTTGGGCGCTCGCCTTCACCGGCTCGGGGACCTGGGCGGCGTCCCGGTGATAGACGGAGACCTTGCGCAAGGTCCCGTCGGGCGCCACGTCGATCTCGACCTCGTGTACGCCCTGCGCGTTTGCGAGCGCATCGGCGATCGGGTCGGGCAGGCGGGGCGCGCCCGCGACGGGCGCCGCCGGGGGGGAGGGGGCAGGGGCCTCGGCCTCGTAGGTCTCGTCTTCCTCGAGGGCCCCCTGTGGCGCGGGTGCGGCGTCGGGCGCCGGGGGCGGCACGGAAGGCGCCGGCGGCGCCTCGGCACACCCGGCGAGGAGACCGGCGACGAGGGGCGGGACGAGGCGCGGGATCGCCATGGCCCAAGGGTATCGGAGGCGGGGGGGAGCGTCACCTCGGCGCGCGGGCCTCCGTCGCGGCGGCCGGAGGGCCTTCGCGCTCGCGGGGCGGGGCGGGGCCCACGTCCACCGGGGGCGGGGGGGCGCGGGGATCGTGGGCGCCGTCGGAGCCCGGGTCGTCGGGCTGGGCCTCGGGCGGCGAGCGGTCCGGTGTGGTGCCGGAGGTGTCGTTTCCCAGCGCGGCGTCGGGCGAATCGCTCTCCGGCGCGGCGTCGGGCGTGTCCTCTCCTGGCGTCGCGGAGGGGCTGCTCGGCGCGGGGGTGGGCGCCGGCGGCTGGGAGGCGGGGCTGGACGCTTCGCCGACGGGGGCCTCTTCGCCGGGGCCTTCTCGTGGTGCGGGGGAGGCGGGCGGCGCCTTCGGGGGTGGTCGCGCCGGTTCCCGGGTTTGCGCCGGGGCGGGGCGCGGGCGGTCGCGTCCTCGCCTGGACGGGCCGGTGGCGGCCGTCGTGTCGGCTCGGCCGCCGAAGGCGAAGCCGAGGGAGAGCACCGGCCCCCAGGTGAAGCCGCACGGGCTCGTGGAGAAGACGGCGATGCGGTTGCTCGCCGCGTCCTCGTACTCGAACGCACGCCGGCATCGCGCCTGGGGGAACATGCTCGTAAACGACACGCCCAGGGCGAGGAACGCCGGGCCGCCGATCCCGATGTACGCCCCCGCGCCGGCCCGCCACCGGCCGTGCACACCGCCGCCGTGGTTGAAGACGACGGGCCCTACGGCGGCCGTCACGTAGGGGGAGAAGCGCGGCCGCGGAACGAAGACCCACAAGAGCGACGGCATGACCTCGAAGATGTTCGTGGTCGTCTGGCGCTCGATCCCCGGGTAGGTCTCCTTGAAGGAGCGCCCGTAGAAGAACACGGTGTCGGATACTTCGAGACCCAGGCCCAGGCCGTGCCACACGAAGTAGGTGGCCGCGCCCGAGATCTGGAGCGTGCCGAAGTTGCGCGAGAAGCTCCCGCCGAGGCCGAAGCTGGGCATGACGGCGCCGCGGCGAAACGGTCGCCGGGGCGGTGGGAGGCCGTCGGCGCGGGCGGTCGCGGGCACCATCACGAGGCCCGCCAGGGCGCACGCCGCGAGCCGTCGCGCCCCCCCTCCACCTGCCGAGGGCATCCACGCACGGAAGCGGTCAACGTCCATGGGGCGGCGGGTCCGCCGGTCGTGCGGGGCTCGCGGCGAGGCAGACGTCGGGCACGCAGCCGGCTTCGACCACGGCGTCGTAGTCGTCCGCGCAGCCGGTGTCCGGGACCCGTTCGTTCGCCAGGGGGTCGCACGGCAGCGTGGCCAGGCAACGGTATAGATCCACCTGCGCCGCCCGGCAGTCCCCGTCGAGGTCGTCGAAGATCGCGCGGTGCGTGTCGATGCAGGCGGCCGCGTCCTCGTCGGGGGCGAGCAGGTCGCACGCCGCGAGGGTGTCGCACTTGGACCGCAGCGCCTCATCGGCCTCCGCGTCCAGGTCCCGGCTCGAACCCGCGGTGCACGCAACGAGCAGGGCGACGGTCACGGTCGCGGCGGCGAGGGCCCGGCGGTGGACTTGGAGTGGGTGGCCGCGACGACCGTGCACGAAACCAATGATAGCACAAAATGGCGGCCGTATCGCCGGATGGCGCCTGCCGGAATTCACCCCCCTGGGCGAGAGGGGCGGTTCGGGGGAGGATGGCTGGCGGCTTCGTGGGCCGTCGCGGCGGATCGAGTGGAGCTTCGAGCCTCGCCGAGGGGCATTTGGGTTGCCTCGGGCGCCTCCCTCGCATCGGACGACCGATCGGGCGCGCATCTGCCTTTTCAGACGCTTCCCGGCGCTCTCCTCGCGCGCCGTCCTCGGCTACCCGGCGAGCCCCCAAGCCAGCGCCCGGACCTCTCGGATGAGCTCCGTTGGAGGATGCCCTTCGCTCGGCCGCACCACCAACCTGCCTCGCACGGTTCACGGCCTTCGCCGCCACGCCGATCGCCTGCCTTCGGATTGCCTTGCCGCGAGAAACGTCGCCCTACTCCTTCCGAAAGACCGCGATGAGCGTCAGCCCGATCGGTGGATTCATTGGATTTTCGACCCACCGAAACCAATAATAGAGACCCGCACCAAGCAGGCGTTTTAGCGTTCCGGTCTGACGATACCGGAATTCTGCCTTGACTTCACGCTTTGCTAGATTGGCGCCGAAAACCACCGGTACGCCCAGCAGGTTCCAGTAGCGTATCCGTTCCAGCCGCAATCCGCCGGCCGAGCGCCCGAGTTGTCTCAAGGCTTCACGCGAATATCGCCGATAGTGCCCAACCGCTCGATCATGGGGACCAAATAGCGCCGGGACCGCCGGCACTGTGAGAATCATTCGCCCGCCCTTCTTCGCAGCACGCCCCAAGGAACGCAGCATGGCAAGATCATCCTCGACATGTTCCAAACAATCCATGCTGACTATGTTTTCGTAGCGCTCGCCATTCTCCACGACCTCGTCGATGCCCACACACCGAATCACATCGCTATCGAGCCCACATTCTTCGAGGTGAGACTTCGCACTTCGCACGATCGTCTCGTTGACGTCAATACCGCCACACTCTATGCCGGCTCGCAGTAGGTACTCGACGAAGCCACCTGCACCGCAGCCAACATCCAGCACGCTTCCGGGTAACAGGAAGCCAGATAACAATCGGTACAAATTGCTCAGCCGAAAATCTCTCCTTTGTCGGTTGGAAAGCTGCGACAAACGCGCTTCCAATTCGAGCACGGCCGTTGAACGTGGGCGATGGCGTATTGAGTCTCCCATGTTCGGATGCTTCCTATACTGATGCTGTATAGCATGAATCCAGTTCGCAAGTCAAGTCGTGCGTATGAGGATGGAGTTGCCCCGATTTCTTGGACTGGTTGCTTACGCAGCGCGTGACCCTCGCGCCGTGGTTTGTCGATGAACTTGGTCTGGGGTTTTGTACCCGAGCGTGGAATGCAGGCGGACGCGATTGTAGTAGCCCTCGATGTAGGGGAACAGACCCCGCCGGACAGCGGTGCGGTCTTCGGGGATCTGGTCTTGGAAGAGCTCGGCCTTGATCGTTCCGAGCGTGGCTTCGGCAACGGCGTCGTCCCGGCCGTTGCCCTTACGGCTCATGCGGACGACGGCCTGCCTGTCGCGAAGTCGTCTCTGATGGTCGCCCGCCGTGTAGGTGGAGCCCCGATCGGTGGGGTGGGGCAGGTCCGGGCCTCGGGCGTGTCGGGCCACGGCCTGGTCGAGGGCCTGAAGTGCGAGGTCGGCGTTGCAGCCTCGACGTCGAGCCGCCGGGTGCCGAATCGTCGCGGAGCGGGCTTGCGGGTCCGCCTGGCGTCGTAGCTGCTGCGCGGGACCCCGAGGGCCTTGCAGACCGCGGTGACCGAAGCCTTCGCCTCGGTGGCGAAAAGGTGCATGTCTGCGGTCACGACAGGCCCTCCCTTGCGAAAAGCGCGGTGGCCTTCCGAAGGATGTCTCGTTCCTGGCGGAGCGTTCGGTTTTCACGTCGCAGCGCCGCCGACTCCTCGCGCTCGGTCGTGGTCCGCGGACCTTCGCCCCCACCGCTCGCATCGATCTGGGCCTGGCGGACCCAGCGAGTGACCGAACTGGGGGAAAGACCAAGCTCGGTCGCGACCGCGTAGGCCGTCTTCCCGGTTTGCTGGCAGAGCCGAACGACCTCGGCCTCGTACTCGGAGGCAAACCGCCTTCGTGTTCCCGACGACTTCTTCTCGGACCTGCTTGGGGACATCCTTTTGCCTTATCGGAGTTGTCCAAGAAAACGGGGCAGGGTCGGAGCGCCCGGGCCCAGGAAGGTCTGCCCGTGCTCGAACTCCAAGCGCTGCATGAAGAAGTCCGTCAGGCCCCCTCGCACGCCGACGAGGATCTCCTGCGTCTGCGGCCCCTCCGTGCTGTGGAAGTGGTAGCCGGGCATCCGGGTCACGAGCTGTTGGAACGCGGCCTTGCCCTCGACTCCGAGCAGGGCGAAGACGTCGGGGTGGCACGACCTCATGAACTCGACGACACGTCCGACGCGCTCCGGCTGTCCCTTGAAGTGCTCGACGTTCCAGGAGGCCAGCGAGAAGAGCTTGGACATGGATCCCCTCCGCTATGTGGCGGCGGTGACGTCCGACGTCGTTCCGTCGGGTGGCGACGTCTTCGCACCCGCGACGCCGCCGTGCACCAAGAGGTAGTCCCGCCGCACCTGCCAGGCGGTGGCAAAGGAACCGTAGGTCCTGCGGGCCATCTCGGCGGCCGACAGGTCGGGCTCGGCTTCGAGCGCGGCCCACATGTCGGCCCGGTAGGTGGGGCCCATCATCACGCGGTAGCGAAAGGCGTGGTGGCGCCGGCAGAGCGTCGCCGGATCGAGCACATCGGCCGGCCGGTCGCGCAGCACTCCGGCGGGAACCCGCAGGGTGCTCTGGGCGAAGCGCTCGTCCTCGCCGCGGCGGCGAAGTTGGAAGTCGGAGCCCACGCGCAAGAGGTCGAGGCGCGGTCCCTCGTAGACCTTCTCGAGCCGGGCGAAGCGCCGGTCACGGCCCTGCCAGCGGCCCATGGCGTTCCAGAAGGCGCGCACGCGCTCGGAGGGATGCTCACGCGTGATACGCACCAGCCGGTCGGCGTTGACCCACGGTGCGTGCACGCCGAACCAGGTGACGAGCACCGACAGCACGCGCAGGTCGTCGTGCTCCATCCCGGCCTCCGAGGCGAACAACAGCGTGTCCTCGATGTTGGCGCTCCAGTCGGGCTCGGCGGCCAGGCGCATGCCGATGCCCGCCATGGCGCGCGAAAGCTGCGCCTCGCTCGGGCGCTCCCTGGGGAGCACGATGCGGCTAAACCCCATGACCGAGCCTCCTTGCCAGGT
>Ga0256839_1003627_pt1 | contig 15781 bp, 13 predicted proteins | sample 354166metaG_FD_185968 | JGI IMG/M metagenome (GOLD analysis project Ga0256839, IMG submission 185968) | Hydrothermal vent microbial communities from Mid Atlantic Ridge, Atlantic Ocean - 354-166 | ecosystem: Environmental > Aquatic > Marine > Hydrothermal vents | place: Atlantic Ocean: Mid... | reverse complement strand
TTTTATCTCCGAGGCATAGGGCGTTGCCCTGTTTATAACACGGGTTGGGGGGGAAACCGGTTGCTTTTGTTTCTTTATTTTCCTGAGCCGGTTGCCTGTCATCTTGACGTAATCCTGTAAAAAAACGGTCTGTAGATTAAGACTCGGCTTTAAATAAAAAAATCACCGCCAATCTGTGAAAATCTGCGGCCGGATAATATGTTCCGGCCCGGCTTCCTTCCGCATCCACACTATCACGAATTCAAGGGGTATGAACACGCCGGACAGGCGTGTGCAGCACAACCAGCCGTTGAACCGTGAACCTGTGGAATCACTGAGACTTGTTTTTTTAAGTTCCTGCTGATATTCTGTTGTTATATGGTTCAGATGGAACAGAAATATTTACGGGAGGAATTTTTTTATGGGAGAAGCATTGATCAAGCTTCAGATAGAAAGTATTGAACAGCAGTTGAAGGTGTTAAAATCCAAAATAGCCTCCGCCAAAAAGATGAAGACCCTGTCTGATCTCTATGGGCTTTACAGCGGTAAGATGGATTTTTCCATGGAAGAGATCAGGAAATATGAATACTCTTCCAAAGATAAACCATGACTTATATTGTTGATACCCATATTTTCATATGGTTCCTGGATAAAAATAAGAGACTGAAGCCCGATCATTATCGGATATTAACCAAAAGAGACAATAAGTTTGTCTTTTCTGCAATTGTGCTGGCAGAGATTAAGCATCTTATATCCCAAAAACGGATAACTGTAAATTTCAAAAAAGTTATTGAGTATCTCGGTGCATCAGAAAATTGCATAATTTATCCTGTAGATGAGGATGTTGTTGAGAATATGCCGGAAGGGCTTGATATTCATGATGCCTTGATTGTTGCCACAGGACTTGTATATAAAAATATACTTGGAGAAGAAGTAAAGATACTCACTGAGGACAATGAAATAATAAAGTCTGATATTCTTCCCGTTGTTTAACAGAGCATCGTCAAGCGCCAGGAGTTAAATGACCCGATAGTTTGAAGGGGAAAAAAGTTCCGGGTTCAAAGTTCAGAAGACAGGCCGGGCTTCCGGCCCGGCTTCCTTCCGCATCCACACCTATCACGAATTCAAGGGGTATGAATACGCCGGACAGGCGTGTGCAGCACAACCAGCCGTTGAACCGTGAACTTTGATCCCGCTATTGTCAAATCGGGATTTTCATTACCCCCTCTCCTGATTCATAGAGCAGACTCCGGAGGGACAGACGCTATCGGGCTTACAGGCAAAGCCCTGAGAGATTGCTTGAAAACTATCTCGCATTCAGACACGTTGTAAGAAATATCTACGGTTTTGAGATAGACAATGAGAGACTACAGGCCCTGATAGAGAAAATATACGGCGTGCACGAGAGGTTCAGTGAGAGGATGCGGGAAGCAGGATTTGGTATCCGGCCTTGTTGCTGTAAGAGATTAAAAACGGCTGTTGCTGGCTGTGAGCTCCAATCTTTGCTCCCTGATAACACAAGACCAGCCAATCCATTGATCCCGCGCCTTGCATTTCAGTGCGGCTGCCGGCCGGCTCAGCAAGGCAAGCCGGTCGCCTTTGTTTCTTTATTTTCTTGAGCCGGTTGCCTGTTATCTTGACGCAGGCCTGCCCCAAATGTTGCAGACTCCTCTGCTCGTTTATGCCACATTAAGGAGCCTCTTGCAGAAGAATGAAAATGCTTGTATATGTCATTTCGACCGGAGGAGAAATCTTCTGGTATCGATGAAGTGTAAGACCCCTCCCTCCGCTGCAGGCGACGGACGGAGGACTTTTGCAAGAACCTCAAGGCGTATTGAAAAGGTTGTTTCAGGGTGGAGACGGGACGGGATTGCGACCGGATGCTGACGATGGACAAGGGGGGTATGCGCGGGCCCTGATGAAATCCTGAACAAGCGGCCCCTGTTTTACAGGGGCCGCTTATTCAGCTTTACAGTTTTATGATATTCGTTGCCTTCGGGCCCTTTTCCCCTTCCACGATATCAAAGCTCACGGCATCGCCTTCGGTCAGGTTCTTGAAACCTTCGCCCTTGATCTCGGAATAGTGGGCAAAGACATCCGGGCCGCCGTCATCCTGGGTTATGAAACCGAACCCTTTGGATTCATTGAACCATTTTACAGTTCCGTTTGACATGTTGAATTACCTCCTTGCGTGATACACTGAATTACGCGTGTGAATTCAGCCATTAATAAAAAGTGCCACAAAGCATAAGGTCTTTGTGGCACCGGGTGTTACAAAAACTCCTAAAACTTCGCCTTAATGATGCCATTTTTTATGCTTAAATGTCAAATTATTTTAATCCTCGAATCTGGCCATGAAGTTTTCGTACAGATTCTTCAGGTATGCCTCTTCCTCTTCAGGGTCAAGCTCCTCGAACCTGTCGGACCTTGTCACGACTTCCCCGGGGATTTCCTCAAGGAACCTTGAGGCGACCGACGGCACCCTCCTGCCGTATTTTAATCTGTATTCCGTGTATGTAATGAAAAGCTCTTTCATGGCCCTTGTTATTCCCACATAGAAGAGCCGCCTTTCTTCCTCAACGGATGAAACGCTGTCCAGCGATTTCCTGTGCGGGATGATTTCCTCCTCCACACCCGCTATGAATACCACGGGAAACTCCAGCCCCTTTGAGGAATGGAAGGACACCAGGGTCACGCCCCGCCCGTTTTTCTCTTCCTTTTCCCCGACCAGGTCCGCGAGGGCCATGGTCTCGAGAAAGCCCTGCAGTGTCGGTGAATTCTCCACGGACTCGTAACGGGTTATGGAGGCGATCAATCCGTCGAGGTTCTCCATTCTCCTGAGAGCCGCCTCGGGGGTCTTGTAGAGACGGCCGATGTAATCCCTGTACCTGATGTCTTTCAGCAGGGAGCCGAGGGTGTCACCCATGTTACCGCCCTTTCCGAACATCTCCCTGTAACGGCTGACAATCGCGGAAACGGACTCGGCCGAGGCCGCCGCCCTCCGGCTGAGCCCGTCAATATCGCCCGCCCTGCCGAAGGCATCAAGCAGGCTTGTGGAATTCAGGCGTGCGGATTCGGAGAGGATGCGGAGGGCCGAGGGGCCGATGCCGCTCCTGGGAGCGCCGGCCGCCCTCAGGAGGCTCATGTCGTCGGAGGGGTTTGCTATTATCCTGAGCCAGGCGGTTATATCCCTGACCTCTTTGCGGTCGAAGTAACTTGTTCCGCCGACCACTGAATAGGGAATCCTCTGCCTCCTCAGGGCCTCTTCAAACGGCCTTGAAAAGGTGTTCGCCCTGTATATAACGGCAATATCCTCAGGCCGGATATTCCTTGAGGCGCAAATCATCGCTATCCTGTCTGCGACCCATTCCGCCTCCTCTTCGGTGTCAACGGCCCTGAAGATATTGACCTTCGGGCCCATGCCCCTCTCCGTCCAGAGGGATTTTTCCATACGCTTTATGTTGTTCCTTATCACGCCGTTGGCGGCCTCCAGTATATGGCCGAAGGAGCGGTAGTTCTGTTCGAGCCTGACCGTGACCGTTCCGGGGAAGTCCCGCTCGAAACCGAGAATATTGGAGATGTCGGCGCCCCTCCAGCCGTATATGGACTGGTCGTCGTCCCCCACCACGCAGATGTTTCCCCTGTCACCGGCAAGCAGCCTGAGAAACTCGTACTGGATGCGGTTTGTATCCTGATATTCATCCACCATTATGTACCTGAACTTCTCCCTGTACTTTCCGCAGACAGCGGGATGCTCGTTGAATAGCTTCAGCGTAAGCAGCAGAAGGTCATCGAAGTCAAGCGCGTTCATGGACTTCAGGACCTCGCGGTAGCGGGGATAAACAAGCGGGAATGCCTCCCCGGCGGGGTCACCGGGGATGGGAGCGCGGAGCGCGCTGAACCTGTTCTTTGTCATGCTGACCAGCTCGAGGATGGATTCGGCCCTGGCGCTTTTATCATGGAACCTGATATCCGACATGATGTTCCTGATAACTGAGATCTGATCCGTGGTGTCGTAGATGGTGAAATCCTTTCCGTATCCGAGGGGTTCTATGTCCTTTCTCAGTATCCTCAGGCAAAGGGAATGAAATGTCGAGACAACCGGGCTCCCCTTTGAGCCTTTCAGCATTGACCTCACCCTCTCCCTCATCTCCCTCGCAGCCTTGTTGGTGAAAGTGACCGCCAGGACCGAGCCTGCCGGTATCCCGGTATGTATGAGGTACGCCGCCCTTGTGGTTATGACCCTTGTCTTGCCTGAACCGGCGCCGGCAAGTACAAGGAGAGGCCCGTCGGTATGCATCACCGCCTCTTTCTGTCTCGGGTTCAGCCTTGATATCTCACTGTATATGTCCATGTGCATCTCATCCACGCCCCGCGGGACCGTCTATATTAAACGCTCCGGCGGCATAAAGGCAACAGGATGAACCGCCGGAGCGGCGGCGAAAAACCGACCGGCCGCTCTCTATGGAATGCGCTTGCACCGGTTATGAGTCACGGGCCGGGGATGAATAAACCTCACGGTTGCATAAAAATACCGCCCGCGGGCGGGGGGGCCGGAGGTTTTACGGCGGGCTCCCCCTCAGGCTTATGCAACATTAAGGTAAAGGCGCCGCCCGCCTACAGTATATCGTCTTCTTTCACGTGTCTGAGGTATTCATCCCATTCCATGGGAACGGCGTGTTTCTTTTTGCTGTTGCATTCCCTGCAGGCAGGGACGATGTTGTTCTTTGTTGATTTGCCTCCACGTATCAGGGGCACGATATGGTCCATGGTCAGTTCGCCGGGCGGGACGGTACGCCCGCAGTAGTAACACCTGCCCTCCGAGCATTTCCGCTTCCACCACCGGCTCCGCCGGAGTTCCCGCGCCTTCCGCCTCTCCTGCCTGATTTCCCGGTCGGTGACCACCGGAGTAAAATAATCCATCACTCTAACAGGATAACAGATATTTAATTTCTTATCACCCGGTATCTGGATTAAGCCGGCCTGACCTTCCCCCTTCAGGGAAGGGGGAGGAAACAGAGTTTATCGGATCGCCTCATCCTGGCACCCGAGCATCTTGCTCTGCAGGGAGATCGGAAGAATGTTTTCGGTCTCAAGTATGCTGCCTGTTGACTGTTGCGAGAAGCCCTTTGCGGTACCGCCTTCCGTAATATGCCCGCCTATGGAAGAGGGAACGCCGGCGCCGAGCTTTTTGACTCTTGCAATAAGGCTGAACTGTCCGCCGCTCAGGTCTTCCTGCTGTTTGAAAACATATTCACTGTAAGCCGTGCCTGTCTCGTAATAGACCGCGTAGACATTGCTCTCGCCTTCGTAAGAACATGAATTTTCTCCGGGAATGTAGGTGGACCACAGAACGAGACCGCCGAATACAAGGGGTTTGCTGATGACCCTTTCTCCATTATGGGCCAGGGCTTCACCGGTAAAGTCGGCATCTTCAACAAGATTCTTGAAATACATCACCCATCCCTTGCAGCCGTATGAACCTGTCAGGAGGTTCGACCATGAAGAGACGGTTCCCGCACAGGCGCCTGCCGTGCCCGCAACGCTTCCGTCCGTCCCCACCGTCGCCCGCGAGACGTCCAGCAGGTCCGTGCCTGTATATGAGACGGTGCAGCTTCCGTCCCAGCAGCCGTCTTTGATTGCGTAAAAACCTCCCGTGTCGGTCTGGTTGTTGTCGGAGGCGCCCATGAATTGTCCTGTGCCGAAATAGACCCATAAGTTTGAGTTGTCGTCCATTGCCGCGGAGGAGGCCGCCGTGATTCTCTTTGCATCATCATTGGTGCCGGCGATTACGTTTATGTCCGCAACCGTCGAGACTTGCCACAGGGCCGGATTTTCCTGTGATCCCCCGGCCGTGGTAATCCTGCGCAGGACGGCATTGCGGCCTGCGCCCCGGCCGTGGTTTTCGCCGATGTATATCACATCCACCTGATAATCCAGGTTGACATCAACACTGATCGGGTCGGCCATGAATGAATTTGTGCTGCCGGTGGGTATCTTCCAGAAATTCCTGTTCTCAATCCACTCACTGACGACTCCGTTGTTGCCGCCGGATATCTTCAGGACAAATATGTTCCCGTTCTGGAACTCTGTCAGATCAGAGGTTGCATCGTAGTCCGTTGCGCCGGAGCCGAATACGGCATACCAGTTGTTGCCCACCTTGGCCACTGCCGGATAAGACATGCTGAGGCCGAGATCAGGGTCTGAAAACGTCCACAGCAGCCTTGGATTCAGGGGGTCGGTAATGTCAAGCGCAAAATACTCGGGGGAGGCGCTGTAGGAAGCATTTCCGGATGTCCATTCTATCTTTTTCCCGCCGTAATTGAACCCCCCTATAAGTATCGTTCCCCACTTGTTTACATGGACCGAGTCCGCATTGAAGATTTTGACATCCGCCACTTTCGGTTTTAAGTCTACATAGTAAACATGCGTATACTCGGGGTCTGTAAGCCACTTCAGATGAGGCAGCAGCCCGCGGGGTATGAATGCCCACAATTCCTGTCCGAGTTCACGGCTTCCGGATATGCACTCACCGTCGCTGTCCACATCAGGATAATATCTGCGCTCTGCTTCATCATAACAGCCGGCATTGAATGCGTGAAGCATCCCGTCATTTGCGCCTGCATAGACCACCTGTCTTCTTTTCAAGTATGTCTTTCTGAAGGCGGTATAGGAGCTGTCGCTGTACAGAAGGTCCATATTTTCCATTGGTTGTCCCACAACCGTGGGGTCCGAATGGATTATGTCGCCGAGCTTCCACACGTTGGTTGAGGTTATGCCGCCGACGGTAAGGGTGATGCTTCTTTCCCTGTATCCGCTTATATCCTCTCCGCGGATCCACCTGATAATCCTGGCTGCTTCGGGGATATCGGCGGCCCTGAGATACGGCTGCAGCCCGGCGCTGTTGCCTACATGAAAGTTGCCCGGAGAGGGATTCCCCTGGATATTCAGACCTGTTGTGAAATCATATCCGCTCAGAGTGGTATATATCTTTCTCCGGGCAGGGTTGTTCTCCCACAGCCAGCGTCCGCCGTCCCAGATCGGCCTTATGCTCTCAAGTCCTCCGGGCTCGGGGGAGGACGGGCATGTGTATGTGGCCCCGTTGTCCGTTGTGGCGCATCTGTAGACCTCGGTTCCATTCTCCGGAGAGTAATCCATTTTTATAACGGGATCGGAGTTATCAAGTTTGCCGGCTGTCCCCGCGTCTTCTCTCAGGTTTCCGTACTTGTCGACAAACAGCGCATGGATAAAGCCGCGCCACTTGCGTATGCCGTCGTCTTCCATTTTTTCAGGGATAAAATACGCCTGGTAAACAGCGCCTTCGCCGTCCCGCTGGTTCACTAAAACGCTTGCGGCGGTGCCCGAGGATGTACGCTTGAGGGCGTCATACACGGCGTTTATAAGCGCCGCCTCAAGCTGATAGCCGTCTTTTGCCTCGAAAAAGTTGTCGTTGTTTGCATCTTTGTCACTGTCGTACTCCTTTTCAAGGTCGGGCAGGAAATTGCCGTTGCTGTCCGTGAATCCTCCGTTCCTTGCCGCACCCCCCGCGTTCGTATCCGTTAAAGGATCGTGATCCTCGCCGGGCCAGTTCAGCAGCCTCCTGCCGTCCGGGGTATTGCCTCCGAAATTCACATAGATAAAATAATGGGTGAGATTCTGATCGTACCTGTCGGCATCAAGCCCGAAGTCAGCGACATCATCCCTGAGGTCCCTGTATGCGCCGTTCAGATAATCGGTATGACCATAGAGGGCGACGTTGTCGATAAAGTGTGAGCCCTCGAGGTCCGGGGCCCAGAAATAGTTCAGAAGCGCCCCGTCGACAGTGGTGGTCGTATCAGCCCAGGCAGGCGGGTTTGTCGGAGAATCAGCGTATATGGGGCCGTATCCCCTGAGAAACGCCGGGATCTCCAGGTCCGCGGTGGGCTCACCGTCCGTGATGGTGATTACAAAGCTCTTGGCGCACGGTTCCCATCTTGTGCCGGAAGAAGGATCGATTGCATAGTTGTAGGGGTCAGCCTCATTGCCGACGGGATAAGAGCCCGTGGCATAGGTGTTTGAAGGGTATCTCGGTCCCGTGGGGCCGGTTGTGCCGTCCTGCGCGAAGTATCCCGTCGCCGTCCAGAGGGACTCGGCAATGGGTGTGGATGATGTAAAGGGACTGTCTGCAATCGTGTTCACTATTTTGTCTTTTACCGCCTGGTAATATCCGACGGGAACCACCACTGTTCCGCCGTCTACCTGTATTATCTGGCCTCCTCCGGATGCTCCCGTTTCCCCCCTGCAGTTGCCGCCGCCGTCATCTTCTATTGTACCGTCGGTCATCAGTTCAAGACCCCACCTTACGCTTCCGCCCACCCTCTGAAACACACCCTCGGGCTCGGTGTCGCTGTGTATAATGATATAATACGTGGTTGAATTAACGGTGAAATAAGGGATCTCATCCGTATATGTGCCTGTGGCGTTATCAAAGGTGAATGTCAGGGGGCAGTCACTGTAGGGGGTGTAGTCCGCGGCATTCAGGTAGCCGTCTTCTGCGACACAGAGTTCCTTCTCATAACCTTCAAGCTTAATGTGCGCCGCCTTTCCGAGGATGTCGTTGGGATGCCCTCCGGTTATGCCGGACCTTGCCCTTGTCCTTCCGCCGACAAGCGCCTTTTTCAATATATCGGCCCTTCTTGTCGTCAGCCAGTTCAGAAAGTTTCCGTTCCAGGGTCCGGCGGGGTCCTCGACAAACTCCCCTCCCGTGTACGAATAGTTTTTACCGGAGGCGAAATAACCATAGTATGTCTTTGACGGAGCAAACCCCTTGCTTGCCGGTATGGCGGCGCGCCCGCCGCCGGAAGTCCTTGCATTCCAGTTGAAATCATACGCGAAGTAATACTGGGAAGTTGAGATATCCAGGTTGAGGAGGACATTCGGCTTCAGCAGCCTGCCGCCGAAAGGCGGAAATGCAGTGTACTGCACTATACCCGGCTCTCCCTGTGAAAATGCATTGCCGTATAACATTGTGATAACAGCCGTAACGATTCCCGCTGAAACAAGAGTTCTGAAAAAAAATCCTGCTGTCTTATGAATATGTCCGCTTAATGTCTTCATATCTTTGTCCTCTCCTGTTATCTGTTTTAAGTATCCAAACTCATCTGTAGAGAAGCAAATTTGATGCTAAGGATAAAACGGCCTGATTTCAGAAGACTTAGCGCCGGTTGCTCTGATTGTTGTGGAGGATGTTATATAGAATTGTGTAATCCGTTACATAGTTGCCCTTACAGCGGTGTAAAAACACCGCCCGCGGGCAGGGGAGTCCGGTGGAGGTTTTACGGCGGACTCTCCTGCCGGCTTATGCAACATTAAGATGAATTTCTGTTATACTATCAGGCAAAAAGGACACCGCATGTACTTTCTGCCCATATCCCTTGCACTCTTTCTGATTTTTCTCCTTCTCACGCCGTTTCTCCTGTTCATGCTTCCGGCTGTCGCCTTTGCAAAACTGGGATTAAGCCCCGCAGCGGGTCTTGTGTTTTTCTTTTTCTGTCTGGCGGGAAGCCTGATAAACATACCGGTTTACAGGAAGGAACTCGATTATTATGAAGAACCCGATGATATAACCGAGGTCTTCAGCAGGTTCTTCGGGATAAGGGTGCCCGAGGTGCATGAGAGGATTATCGCGATCAATCTTGGAGGCGCCGTCCTGCCAGGATTATTGTCACTGTATCTGCTTCCGATGGTGAATCCCCTTTCCGCATTGCTGGCAACCGCGGTGACCGCCGTTTTCTCCTACTATTTGAGCAAGCCCGTGAGAGGAGTCGGCATAGTGATTCCCGCCTTCATCCCACCGATTATCGCCGCAGTCGCTGCACTGACATTTGCCGGGAAGGCGGAAGCGCCTGCCGTTGCATACATATCGGGCGTCCTGGGGACACTGATAGGGGCCGACCTGCTGAGGCTCCATCAGTTGAAGACATTCCGCCTGTCTTTTTTGAGCATAGGCGGCGCCGGGGTCTTTGACGGCATTTTCGTAGTTGGTATAATATCAGTGTTGCTGGCATGACGTCCTGTCGGAACATACCGACAACAATCTGTTTTCCCGGCCGGGAAAACACTGAACATTCTTCCTGAGGAGGACGAACATGAAAGAACTCGACAGACACGAAGCCTTTGAACTTGCCTCACCCTATCCTTACACACTGGCCGTTACACTGGATAAAAGGGACAGACCGAATATCATAGGCCTCTCATGGTGGATGTTCACCTCGTGGAGTCCCCTGATGATCGCGATCTCGGTGGGGCACGAGAGATATTCCCACGAGTGCCTTGAGCACCACAAGGAATTCGTGCTCTGTTTCCCCTCGGAAGGCCAGGAAAAGGACGCCTGGCTTTGCGGGACCAGGAGCGGAAAGAAAACGGACAAGTTCCAGGAGACCGGTTTCAAGCCCGTACACTCAAAGTTTGTAAGACCGCCCATTATAGACGGCGTCACGGTTGCATATGAATGCAGAATCGTGAATCAGGTGGAGACAGGAGACCACACGCTTTATATTGCAGAGGTGGCCGCGATACACGGCGATCCCGCAAAGGTTGATCATCTCTACTCAATACACTATACCAGGCTCATCAGTATAGGCTCAAAGGGGCATATCAGGCTGGACCTGCAGTATCAGTCCTGACCTCAATATTGCTTAACCTTACAGTGCCACAGTGCCATAAAAACAGCGGTAAAGGTTTTACGGCGGACTACCTTGCCCGTTTATGCAACATTAAGGATCCCCTGTCGAATACCTCCCCGGCCTGCTGATAATCACCATTCTGATAAAACCGTGTCCCTGCAACCAGACAGTCATTTTCCAGCATAATATCTCCTGATGAATTCCATGGTTTTTGCGGCTATCGCTGTATGGCTGAAATTTTTCAGCACGACCCGTCTTCCGTTTTCGGCTATTCTTTCCCTTTCTTCAGGGTTGTCAAGATAATATTGAACTTTATTCAACAAATCATCCTTGCTGTAAAACAGCACAATTTCCTCGTTTTCCCTGAAGTAGTTGGAGATATAATCTATATTCTCACCATTCTCAGGCCGGACATACTTTACCAACGGGAACCCCCCGCTTGCCAATATCTCAAAGGTACGTTCATGGAGCGGGATATTCGGATGGTCTGAAATTGAAATCCTGCTGCTTCCGTATATCTCTGAGAGTTCTTTTCCGTGACGGGCTATGCCCATATGATATTTTCTGAATTTTTCATGGTTGGACCATCCCCTGCCCCAGACCCTGATGTTTTTTGTGATACCGGAATCTATAATCCACTCCACGACCTTGCGCCGGTAAAATGCAAACATCATCAATGTGAAAAAACGAATGATGATATCCTTTTCCTTTTCATATAATAAGATTCCCCTCTCGAACATTTTGACGTCGAAAATCCTTCGAAAACTCCCGTCAAAAAAAATAAACTCTTCCCCTTCCGCCATCTCATTTATCTCGGCATATAGTTCATGGATAACTTGTTTTATGCCGATATCATCGTATTGTTCCAGAATAAAAGAAAACCTGTAAAATTCATCCCCTCCGGAGTTGTTAACGCTTACAACATCACATGCATACCGTTCATCCGGCGCTTCTGTTTTCATGAATATATTCAGATTCACACCATCGGGAGTATACAACACCCTGTCGCCTGACAAACCGAGCCTTTCCAGCTCCTCCGCCCACTCCTTAACCATGGATGATACGAACATGTTCCCGCACCTGGAGATATCGGTATGCGTTGAAATATCGCGATACCTCATTATCCACAGGAGATTCCGCCTGATTTCCTCATGTTCGAAAACAAGATCAACGGAATAATTCATGTGAAAGACGATATCGGGCCTGAATTCATATACAGCCTTGTAAATAGTCCCGTTGTTCATGGTTTCATAAGGCTTGCCTTCCGCCAGCAGCCTGGCCTGATAGCCCAGTTCAACGAACGCATCGTGCCAGTTCCTTACGATAAACTTGTTCAGTTCGGTTTCCTCCGAGGTTATCAGCATTATCCTGATATCCGAAGGGGATTTCGAAAACAATTCCCTGTAGTATTGATAATCCTTTTCTTTATAATATTCACGGAGATCGTCAAGGAAAAATTTCGCCTCCGCAAATCTCCGGAGAATCACGGAATCAATAATTGTCTTATATTCATCATTGGGCGGCAGGCTCAGGTAATAGTCCGGGGGAAGGACGAGTTCGTTTCTGAAAAATCCTTCCAGTTGTGATTTTATGTTTCCCGTAAAAAACAGAATCTTTCTGGTTTCCAAATGCCTTCTGAATTTTGAAAAATCTTCAAAGACAAGCAGGTAATAAAATTTCCTGATGTCTTTGTATACAAGGTACAGAACCGTGTTCCTTTCAAATACATCTATAATCAGATCGGTATTTGTAATATCCGCCATTAATATCCTTTTATCTTTCTGCTCATTCAGTGACACCGGGAAAGCGCCCCCGCAATCGGCGATGACCGGCATGTCGCGTTTGACCAGATCGAAATCCAGGTCAAGGCCGGCAAACAGTATCCCGTTTCTTTCCAGCAGTTGCAGGTTGTTGTCGAAGACTTCCCTGTAAGATGATTCAGCCGGTCTGATCAGGTATTCATAGACGATTTGCGATACGATCTCTTCCTCTACACCTTTTTGCCTGCATTCAAGTATATTTCTCATGGCGGATTTCAGATCGCGCTTCTGTATCAGCCACTTTATAAACAGCAGGCTGTACCCGACCGGGAAGAGTCCTGCGTGCTCATAATATGATATAATTCTCTGAAATGCCTCTCTCTTTGTCTCATCGGAGTCTATCGAATCAAGTATATGTTTTGCGGTCTTACTGTCATTATCTTCGCAGGCCTTATCCAGCCTGTGAAACACCTCCGGACTTTCGTCCAGGTAGTCCAGCACACTTGCAACGGCCTTCCTGTCATGCTCCGTCATTTTCAGGTCTTTGATTTCGTCTCTTTTAAACCATCCCCAGTCCTGTCCTTCATTGAGTCTGAGAGACGACTTGTCGCCGTCAAAAGGTGCGATAAAAAGATACATCCGGCTTTCTGCATCCGGGAACCTGATATCCCGTTCAATGAACAGTTTCTGGTTTTCAAGTTCATGATTTAATTCCTCCCTGGCTTCCCTTATGACTGCTTCCCCGGGTGTTTCACCTTCCTTTATTCCACCTCCGAAAAACCCCCAGTAACCCGGGAGGCGTTCCGCATCGTCGGTTCTGTGCTGAAGCAGTATCCTGTTAGCGGAATCATAAAGGATTATTAAAGCGGCCTTTGATTTCATTCGCTGACGGTCAGATAAAGTTTACATGCTCCGGAACATGTTTAATCTTCCAGAGAAATTCATTTATGTTATGTGTCTTGCAGTTGGAATAACACTGGCGGGTGTCTATGGTTTTAACCTTTTCCACGACTTCCCAGTACCTGTGGCTCCGAAGTATTTCCATGAAAGACTGTTTCACGAGGTCACCCATGCGGTATTCCTCCTCTTTATGTTCGAAAAACAGACCGCAGGGATACAGCCTGCCGTCACCGCTGGAGTACAGAAGAAAGGGTGAACCCAGGCAGCGGGCATAATTCCTCCAGCCCCGGTTTGTCACTTTATTCCATTTGACTATGACATTATACCCGCCTGAACTCAGGCTCTCGGCCTCTCTCAGGATGTCTGTAAACCCTTCATATTCTTTAAGCCTGTCATACACGCCTAAAGCGCTTTCCTTTGTATCGCTGCACTGTTTGATTACGAGATAATCAACACCGAGTTTCCTGCCAAGCCTTGCAAGCGGGACAACCTGGTCGATATTCGCGGGAATCAAAACCATCTGAAGGCCGATTGTAATCTTCAGATTCCTTCTGCATTTTGTATCAACGCAAAACTGTATTTTCTTCAATGCGGTTTCGAACTCCCCGCTGCAGTGAATCCTTTTGTATGCCTCATCCGAGGCAGCGCTGATATTAAATCTGATCCATGTCATGTGTTGAAGCGCCTCCTCTCCGTCGCGCCCGGTATCAAACAACACGCCGTTGGTCCCGAGCGACATGTCCACTCCCGACCTTTTCCCTTCAGCTATGGCTTCATACACATGCGGATTCAAAAGCGGTTCCGCCTCGCCGATGATGGCCATGGACCTTACCCCTGCCTCGCCTGCCTCCCTCATGTAGCGGAGCAGCGGTTCCCTGGGGAAATATATTTCCCTCCCCTTCATATAAACATTACCCTGAAGTCCGCCGAAACAGTAAATACACCTGAGATTGCATCCCTTGCTCAGTCCGACGTCGATATGCAGAGGGGCTATTCTTTCACCTCTCTGCCAGTCAAGCACCCTGTCAAGGTGCCAGTAAAGTTTGTGGCCGTCCATTAAATATCTGTCCGTCATGCCGTCTTCCTTTTCATGATCTTTTCAAGCCCGAGGCAGAAGTCTTTTACGGCATCGCGCCATGGTCTCAGGGGGGATATCTTTTCCGACCTGATCGGTGTATACGTATTCTTTCTTGCCCCGGAAGGGAATTCCCTGTGTGACGCCCTCTGAATTTCAACGTCAAGTTCAAGGCACTTTTTCATCTCGGCCATAAGGTCATAAAGCGACGCCTTGCCCTCATTCGCCATATGGTAAACTCCATACGGGGCTGAAGCATCGAGGACTCTTTTAATTCCCATTGCAATATCAAGTGAGTAAGACGGTGAGGATACAATATCATCCGAAATTCTGAGAACCCTGCAGCCTTCCCTTACTCTTCTCAACATCTTTTCAACAAACTGAGAATCCCTGCCGGTCTCACCAAATAAGACAGATATCCTGAATATGTAATAAGTTCCGGCTATCGCGCTTATAAAGCAATCGCCGCCGTATTTTGTAAAACCGTAAATATTGACAGGAGCAGGGATATCTGATTCGACATAATAGTCTCTTTTTTCATCATCAAAAACTGCATCTGTACTGAAATGAACAAGCAAAAATCCCGTCTCTCTCGACAGCTCTGCCAGGAGCCTGGGATAAAGCGCATTCAACAGCAAGGCCTTTTCGGGCTCTTTTTCGCACCGGTCTATGCCCAGAAAGGCAACCGTGTTTATTACAATTTCGGGACGATTATCTTTTACGAGATTCCCGACCTCTTCGAAGTTGCATGCATCAAAATCCAGGCTGTTTTTGCAGATCAGCTCATAATCGCCCTCAAAGGCTGTTCTTACGGCGCTGCCCATTTTACCGCTGCTTCCCAGGATAAGAACTCTTTTCATGTTGTCTTGCAGCGGCATCAAAATGCCGCCTGACCGTTCACCTTACAGCTGAAAATTCCGCAACTCATTTCAACATAATTCATAACCGAGCTGGAGAAGAAACCTTCCCGCAACGGAGTTGAACGTATCTCTGTTGGATTGCGTGAAATGGTTGCACCAATCACCGGCTATGCCTTTTCTTTTTATATCCGCACCGGTTTTTCCCTTTTTCATAATGGTCTTTGAATCTTTATCAAATGAAGTCGCCAGGATTATTTCTTCGACTCTGCCGCCCGGTGCATCGAGTCCCAGAAAGTCTGCTATACACGAGATGGAATCGTGTTTATTGTACACTAAATTTTCAAAAGACATGAACAGAACAGGGATGCCTTTCTCCGCAAATTCGAGCCAGCCGTTTATCCAGCTTGCCATTCTTAAAGGGGTGGCTATTCCACCTGCATAGTAAAATGACACCAACTGGTCTCTCGGGTCGCGGTAATTAACAATAATTTTATACCCGTTGTTTTTAAGGAAATCAAAACAGGCCTCCTCTGAAGCAAAATG
>Ga0256839_1003626_pt1 | contig 15781 bp, 10 predicted proteins | sample 354166metaG_FD_185968 | JGI IMG/M metagenome (GOLD analysis project Ga0256839, IMG submission 185968) | Hydrothermal vent microbial communities from Mid Atlantic Ridge, Atlantic Ocean - 354-166 | ecosystem: Environmental > Aquatic > Marine > Hydrothermal vents | place: Atlantic Ocean: Mid... | reverse complement strand
CCGTCGCGCAGATGGACGTGGTAGATCACCGAAGGGGCGGTGGTGATCAGCTCGATCCCGTATTCTCGTTCCAGCCGGTCGCGGATGACCTCCAGGTGCAGAAGCCCCAGGAACCCGCAGCGGAATCCGAAGCCCAGCGCGGCCGAGGTTTCCATCTCGTAGGAGAAGGAGGCGTCGTTGAGGGCCAGCTTCTCGATCGCATCGCGCAGATCCTCGAACTCGGCCGAATCCACCGGGAACAGGCCGCAGAACACCACCGGCTGGGCCGGCTTGAAGCCCGGCAGCGGCTCGGCGCAGGGTTTCTTTTCGTGGGTGATGGTGTCGCCCACCCGGGTGTCGCGGACCTGCTTGATCGAGGCCGTCAGCACGCCGATCTCGCCGGGGCCAAGCTCGGGGATGTCGACCATTTCGGGTTTCAGAACCGCAAGCCGGTCGATGCCGTATGTGGCGCCGGTCTGCATCATCCTGATCCGGTCGCCCTTGCGGATCACCCCGTCCATGACGCGGATCATCACCACCACACCGAGATAGGGATCATACCACGAATCCACCAGCATGGCCCTGAGCGGGGCGTCGCGTTCGCCCCGGGGAGGGGGCAGGCGGGTGACGATGGCCTCCAGCACGTCCGGGATGCCCTGCCCGGTCTTGGCGGAAATCTCGATGGCATCGGAAGCGTCGAGGCCGATCACGTCCTCGATCTGCGCCTTCACGCGCTCAGGCTCGGCCGCGGGCAGGTCTATCTTGTTGAGAACGGGAACGATCTCGTGGTCGGCGTCGATGGCCTGATAGACGTTGGCCAGCGTCTGGGCCTCCACCCCCTGCGTGGCATCCACCACCAGGAGCGAGCCTTCGACGGCGCGCATGGAGCGGGAGACCTCGTAGGCGAAATCCACGTGGCCCGGCGTGTCGATCAGATTGAGGACATAGGTCTGCCCGTCGCGCGCCGGGTATTCGATGCGCACCGCGTTGGCCTTGATGGTGATGCCGCGTTCGCGCTCGATGTCCATGGAATCGAGCAGCTGCTCCTTCATGTCGCGCTCGGCCACGGTGCCGGTGAGCTGGATCAGCCGGTCGGCGAGGGTGGATTTCCCGTGGTCGATATGGGCGACGATGGAGAAATTGCGGATATGGCTGAGCTCGGTCATGGAGAGGGGATATGGAAGGGAATGGCGGGTGGGTCAAGCAGGCTGATGAACGCAGCCGGGCCGGGGCCGGCGGAGCGGCACGCGAATGCGCCCGCGCCTGCCGGGAACTGTCTCCGGGAGGGATTTTCAGGTATTCCGGGAAACAGAGTTCGAGAATGAATGCGAATACGCGCTTGCCAGACCGAATTGTCGGCGCTTACGATCACCGGCGGCACCCGGCCTTCCGCCGCATCGGGCCGGAACGCCACGCAGGAACGCGGACAACAAGAAGAAAGCGGCACCGGGGAAGGATGACCCAGGTCACATTTCTGCTGAATGGGGCCCCCGTCCGGCTGGAGGGGGTCATGCCGGAACGCACGCTGCTGGACTGGCTGCGCGAGGAACGCGGGCTGACCGGCACCAAGGAAGGCTGCAACGAAGGCGACTGCGGCGCCTGCACGGTCATGGTGACGGATGCGCGCGGCAGCCGGGCGCTCAACGCCTGCATCCTGCTGCTGCCGCAGCTGCACGGCAAGGCGGTGCGCACCGTCGAGGGCATCTCCGGCCCCGGCGGCGAACTGCACCCGGTGCAGGCGGCGATGGTGGAACATCACGCCAGCCAGTGCGGCTTCTGCACGCCCGGTTTCGTGGTCTCGCTGGCGGCGGCGCACAAGGCCGGGCGGCGCGACTTCGACAATGTTCTTGCCGGAAACCTGTGCCGTTGCACCGGCTATGCGCCGATCGTGCGCGCCGCCGAGGCCGCGGCCGACGCCCCGGTTCCCGGCTGGCTGGAAGAGGATCTCTCGAAGCTGCCCCTCCCCGGGCCGGCAGCCCCCGGGGGCGATATCTTCCTGCCCCGCAGTGCCGACGAACTGGCCCGCTGGTATGCCGACAACCCGGAGGCAACGCTCGTCGGCGGGGCCACCGATGTCGGGCTCTGGGTGACCAAGCAGCTTCGCAGCCTCGGCAAGGTGGCCTTTCTGAACGGCATCGCCGAGATGCAGGAGATCGCGATCGGCAGGGAGGAAATCCGCATCGGCGCCGGCGTCAGCGTCGAGGCGTTCGGCGCCGCCATGGCCGGCATCCACCCGAGCCTCGCCGAACTGATCCGCCGCTTCGGTTCGGTTCAGGTGCGCAACGCCGGCACCATCGGCGGCAATATCGCCAACGGTTCGCCCATCGGCGACAGCCCGCCGGCGCTGATCGCGCTGGGGGCGCGCCTGCACCTGCGCCGGGGCGATGTGCGCCGCGACATTCCGCTGGAAGATTTCTTCATCGCCTATGGCAGGCAGGACCGGGCGCCGGGCGAATTCGTCGAGGCGGTGAGCATTCCCCGCCAGCCCGACCGGCTGCGCTGCTACAAGCTGTCCAAACGCTTCGATCAGGACATCTCCGCCGTCTGCGGCTGTTTCAACATCACGGTGGAAGGGGGCGCGGTGACGGCAGCGCGGATCGCCTTCGGCGGCATGGCCGCAACACCCAAGCGGGCCGCGGCGGTCGAGGCCGCCCTGATCGGCCGGCCCTGGGAGAGGCCGACCATCGAGACGGCAATGGAGGTCTTTGCCGAGGATTTCACCCCGATCTCCGACATGCGGGCCTCGGCCGGATACCGGCTGGAAGCCGCGCGCAACATGCTGCTGCGCTGTTTCCTCGCCGGGCGGGGCGTCGCGCTCGATGTGCTCGAGGTGCAGCCATGAGCATCGCCAGGCCGCTTCCCCATGATGCCGCGCCACTGCATGTCACCGGGCAGGCGCGCTATGTGGACGACATCCCGACCCCCGCAAACTGCCTGCATCTGGCCTTCGGGCTGTCGCGGATCGCCCATGGCGACATCCGCTCGATCGACCTGTCGGATGTGCGCGCCGCCCCAGGCGTGGTCGCGGTGCTGACCGCCGACGACCTGCCGCATGAGGCCGATGTATCGCCTTCGGCCCATGACGAGCCGCTGCTGGCCACGGGGCGGGTGCATTATGTCGGCCAGCCGGTCTTTCTGGTGATCGCCGAGAGCCATCTGGCCGCGCGCAAGGCGGCACGGCTGGCGCGGATCGACATGGCCGGGCGCGAGCCGATCCTGACCATCGACCAGGCGCTCGCCGCCGACAGCCGCTTCGAAGGCGGGCCGGTGATCTGGCAGAAGGGCGATGCCGGAAAGGCCATCGCCGCGGCACCGCACCGCCTCGAGGGCACGGTGGAAATCGGCGGGCAGGAGCATTTCTACCTCGAAGGCCAGGCGGCGCTGGCCCTGCCGCAGGAAGGCGGCGACATGCTGATGCAGGTCTCTTCCCAGCATCCGACCGAGATCCAGCACAAGGTGGCCCATGCGCTGGAGGTGCCGATGAACGCGGTGCGGGTCGAGGTGCGGCGCATGGGCGGCGGTTTCGGCGGCAAGGAAAGCCAGGGCAACGCGCTGGCCGTGGCCTGCGCGGTGGCGGCGCGGCTGACCGGGCGCCCCTGCAAGATGCGCTACGACCGCGACGACGACATGCTGATCACCGGCAAGCGGCACGATTTCCGGATCGAATACCGGGTCGGCTTCGACGGAGCGGGGCGGATCCTCGGGATCGACTTCCGCCATCTCGTGCGCTGCGGCTGGTCGATGGACCTGTCGCTGCCGGTCGCCGACCGGGCGATGCTGCATGCGGACAACGCCTATCACCTTGAGCATGTGCGCATCGAGAGCCACCGGCTGCGCACCAACACCCAGTCGGCCACTGCCTTTCGCGGCTTCGGCGGACCGCAGGGGATGCTGGGCATCGAGGCGGTGATCGACCGGATCGCCCATGCCCTGGGGCGCGACCCGCTGGAGGTGCGCCGCGCCAACTTCTACGCCGACGCGCCGGCGGCGGGCGAGGGAGGCTCCGGCGGGAACGGCCCGGGACGGGAAAGGCGTGCGGCCCAGACGACCCCCTACGGCATGGCGGTGGAGGACGGCATCCTGAACGCGCTCGTGGCCCGGCTCGCCGAACGGGCGGATTATGCCGGGCGCCGGCGCGCGATCGCCGCCTTCAACGCCGAAAACGAGGTGCTGAAGAAGGGCATCGCACTGACGCCGGTGAAATTCGGCATCAGCTTCACCCTGACCCATCTGAACCAGGCCGGCGCGCTGGTGCATGTCTATCAGGACGGCTCGATCCACCTCAACCACGGCGGCACCGAGATGGGCCAGGGGCTGTTCCAGAAGGTGGCGCAGGTTGCGGCGGCTGCCTTCGGCGTGGATGTGTCGCAGGTCAAGATCACCGCCACCGACACTGCCAAGGTGCCAAATACCTCGGCCACCGCGGCTTCGAGCGGCTCGGATCTGAACGGCATGGCGGTGAAGGCGGCCTGCGACAGGATCCGCGAGCGCATCGCGGCCCTGCTGCGGTGCCACTACCAGACGGAGCAGGTCGAGTTCCGGGATGGCACCGTGCGCGTCGGCAAGGAGGAGCTCGGTTTTGCCGAGGCCGTGAAACTGGCCTACGAAAACCGCGTCAGCCTGTCGGCCACGGGCTTCTACCGCACGCCGAAGATCGAGTGGGACCGGCGGCGCGGCCGGGGGCGGCCGTTCTACTATTTCGCCTATGGCGCCGCCGTCACCGAATGCGTGGTCGATACCTTGACCGGGGAAAACCGCATCCTGCGCACCGACATCCTGCATGACGTGGGGGCCTCGCTGAACCCGGCGCTGGACATCGGCCAGATCGAGGGCGGCTACGTGCAGGGCGCGGGCTGGCTGACCACCGAGGAACTGGTCTGGGACGAGGCCGGGCGGCTCTTGACCCATGCGCCCTCCACCTACAAGATCCCGGTCTGCTCGGACCGACCCCGGGTGTTCAACGTCGCACTGTGGGAGGGCGAAAACCGTGAGGAGACGATCTATCGCTCCAAGGCGGTGGGCGAGCCGCCGCTGATGCTGGGCATTTCCGCCTTCATGGCGCTTTCGGATGCGGTGGCCGCCTGCGGCCCCAACCATCCCGGCCTGCGCGCCCCGGCCACGGCCGAGGCGGTGCTGGCCGCGGTGGCGAGGGCGCGCGGATGAGCTTCGAGCTGGAAACGCTGCGCGAACTGGTGCGCGCTCACGGCCGGGTCGCTCGGGTGGTGATCGCCGAGGTCCGCGGCTCGGCCCCGCGCGAGCCCGGCGCGTCCATGATCGTGTGGAACGGCGGCCAGCACGGCACCATCGGCGGCGGTGCGCTGGAGCTGGAGGCGACCCGGCGGGCCCGCGCCACGCTGGAGAACGGCGTCGGCGGGCTGGAGCGCGTCGCCCTCGGCCCGCGCCTCGGCCAGTGCTGCGGCGGCGCCGTCACGCTGCTGACCGAAGTGTTCGACGCCGACCGGCTGGCGCGGATCGCGCCGCCCGCCTTTGTGCGGCGCGTGGCGGAGTCGGGCAGCGCTGCACAGCCGCTGCGGATAAGGCGCGCCCTCGCCCGGCAGCGCAATTCCGGCGCGCCGCTGGCCCCGCTTCTGGCCGAGGGCTGGATGCTGGAAGCGGTCTCGACCCCGACCCGGCAGATCTGGATCTACGGCGCCGGCCATGTGGGGCGGGCGGTGGTCGGCGTCCTGGCACCGTTGCCGGAGCTGTCGATCACCTGGATCGACAGCGCCGAGAACCGCTTTCCGGCCGATGTTCCGGCGCGCGTGCGCAAGGTCGTGGCGCGCAATCCGGCCGACATGGTGGCCCATGCGCCCGAGGCGGCCGAGCACCTGATCTTCACCTACAGCCATGCGATCGACCTGGAGATCTGCCACCGCCTGCTGGGGCGCGGCTTTCGCAGCGCCGGGCTGATCGGCTCGCGTTCGAAATGGGCGCGCTTTCGCAAGCGGCTGGCCGAACTGGGCCACTCCCGCGCGCAGATCGCCCGTATCGCCTGCCCGATCGGCCGCCCGGAACTGGGCAAGCACCCGCAGGCGATCGCGCTCGGAGTGGCCAGCGACCTGCTGGCAGCACCGGCCCGGCAGAGGCGTGAACGGACGGAGGCGAGCGGGCGATGAGCGAGATGCTTCTGGCGGTGGAGGGGCTGACAAAGGCCTATCCCGGCGTGGTTGCCAACGATCATGTCGGCTTCGGCGTGGCCCCGGGCGAGGTGCATGCTCTGCTCGGGGAAAACGGTGCCGGCAAATCGACGCTGGTCAAGATGATCTACGGGCTGGTTCGCCCGGACAGCGGAACCATGACATGGCGGAGCGAACCCTACAAACCCGCGACCCCGCATGATGCCCGCAAGAGCGGGGTGGCGATGGTGTTCCAGCATTTCAGCCTGTTCGAGGCGCTGAACGTGGCCGAAAACGTGGCCCTGGGCATGGAAGACCCGCCGCCGATGGGGCAGCTGGCGGAGCGCATCCGCGATGTGAGCGGGAAATACGGCCTGCCGCTGGAACCGCATCGCCTGGTGGGCGATCTCAGTGCCGGCGAGCGCCAGCGGGTGGAGATCATCCGCTGTCTGCTGCAGGACCCGAAGCTGCTGATCATGGACGAGCCGACATCCGTCCTTACCCCGCAGGAGGTGGAAATCCTGTTTCAGACCCTGCGCAGGCTCAGCGCCGAGGGCACCGCCATTCTCTATATTTCCCACAAGCTGGAAGAAATCCGCGCGCTTTGCGACGCGGCCACGATCCTGCGCCAGGGAAAGGTTGTTGCCAGCTGCGACCCGCGCGAAAGATCGGCCCGCGAACTGGCGGAGCTGATGGTCGGGCAGACCCTGCACCGCCCGTCGCGCGCGGCTGCCGAGCCGGGCGAGGTGGTGCTCGACATCGACGGGCTGAGCGTGGAATCGTCCAGCCCCTTCGGAACCGCGCTGAAGAACGTCAGCCTCAAGGTGCACGCCGGCGAGGTGGTGGGCATCGGGGGCGTGGCCGGCAACGGGCAGGACGAATTGCTGGCCGCCCTTTCGGGCGAACTGTCCTCGCACCCGACCGCCATCCGCCTGCACGGGCGCGACATCGGCGATCAGGGGCCGAACCGGCGCCGGGAGCTGGGGCTTCTGGCCGCGCCGGAAGAGCGGCTGGGCCACGCCGCCGCGCCGGACATGAGCCTGACCGAGAACGCCGCGCTCACCGGCATGATCCGCGAGCGCCTGGCCGGACGGGGGTTCATCAACTGGGGCAAGGCGCGCCGCTTCGCCGAGGCGATCATCGCCGATTTCGACGTGCGCACGCCGGGGCCGGAAAACGCCGCGCGCTCGCTTTCCGGCGGCAACCTGCAGAAATTCGTGATCGGGCGCGAGATTCTGCAGCGCCCCGAGGTGCTGGTGGTGAACCAGCCCACCTGGGGCGTGGATGCTTCGGCGGCCGCCGCCATCCGCCAGGCGCTGCTCGATCTGGCCGCCAGGGGCGCCGCGATCGTCTGCATCAGCCAGGACCTGGACGAGCTGATGGAGATTTCCGACCGTTTCGCCGCCCTGAACGAGGGCCGGCTGAGCGTGCCGCGCCCCACGCACGAGCTGAGCATCGAGGAAATCGGGCTGATGATGGGCGGCGCCCACGGCATGGAGGTGGCTCATGTTGAGGCTTGAAAAACGCCCCTCGCCCTCGCGCTTGTGGACCGGCGCGACACCGCTGCTGGCGGTGCTGCTGACGATGCTGGCCGGGGGCGCGATGTTCGCGCTTCTGGGCAGCGACCCGGTGGTGGCGATCCGCACCATCTTCTGGGATCCGCTGTTCGGCGAATTCGCCTTCTACTACCGCGGGCAGCTGCTGGTGAAGGCCGCCCCGCTGATCCTGATCGCCATCGGGCTTTCGCTGGGCTTTCGCGCCGGGATCTGGAACATCGGCGCCGAGGGGCAGTATATCGTCGGCGCGATCGTCGGCGCGGCAGTCGGGCTGGCCGCCTACCCCACCGAAAGCCGGCTGATCTTTCCGGCGATGATCCTGGCCGGCGCCTTCGCCGGCTGGCTCTGGGCGATGATTCCGGCGATCCTGAAAACCCGCTTCAACACCAACGAGATACTGGTCTCGCTGATGCTGGTCTATGTGGCCGAGGCGATGCTGGCCTCGGTCTCCTCGGGGCTGTTGCGCAACCCCGACGGCATGGGCTTTCCCGGCAGCCGGAACTTCAAGGACTACCCGGCCGCGCACAACGCTTTCCTGATCGAAGGCGCCGGCGTGCATTGGGGCGTGGTGGCGGCGATGATCGCGGTGATCTTCGCCTATGTGCTGCTCGGGCGGCATGTTCTGGGCTTTCATATCCGCCTGACCGGCGAAGCCCCCAGGGCCGCGCGCTTTGCCGGCGTCAACCCGTCGCTGCTGGTGGTGGTCTGCCTCGGAATTTCCGGCGCGCTGGCGGGGCTTGCCGGGCTGTTCGAGGTTTCCGGCCCGGCCGGGCAGATCAGCATCGACTTCAACTCGGGCTACGGGTTCACGGCGATCATCGTCGCCTTTCTCGGCCGGCTGCACCCTGTCGGCATTCTTCTGGCGGGGCTCCTGATGGCGCTGACCTATGTGGGCGGCGATGCGGCCGCCAGCGCGCTGGGGCTGCCTTCGGCGGCGATCCAGCTGTTGCAGGGGATGCTGCTGTTCTTCCTGCTGGCGGTGGACGTGCTGGCCAATTTCCGCATTCGTTTCGGCAGGACGGAGGCTGCGTGATGGATCTTTCGGCGATCGACCCGCTGGTGCTGGCCGCCTCGATCATGGTGGCCTCGACCCCGATCCTGCTGGCCGCCCTGGGCGAGATGGTGGTGGAAAGGGCCGGGGTGCTGAACCTCGGCGTCGAGGGCATGATGATCACCGGCGCGGTCTGCGGCTTCATCATCGCGGTTCAGGGAGAAAGCCCTGCCCTCGGCTTTCTGGCCGCCGCGGCCGGCGGGGCGGGGCTGGCGCTTCTTTTCGGCTTCCTGACCCAGTATCTGCTGGCGAACCAGGTTGCCTCGGGGCTGGCGCTGACCATGTTCGGCCTCGGGCTTTCGGCGCTTCTGGGGCAGGACTATATCGGCATCAAGGCACCGGCGATGGGCGAAGTCCATGTCCCGCTGCTGGCCGAGATCCCGGTTCTCGGGCCGGTGCTGTTCCGCCATGATCCGATGGTCTATCTTTCGGTGGCGCTGGTGGCCGGTGTCTGGGCCTTCCTGCGATACAGCCGCGCCGGGCTGATCCTGCGCGCGGTGGGGGAAAACCACGATGCGGCGCACGCGCTCGGCTACAAGGTGGTTCGTATCCGCATGGCCGCGATCGCCTTCGGCGGGGCGCTGGCCGGGCTCGGGGGCGCCTATATCAGCCTGGTCCGGGTGCCGCAGTGGACCGAAGGGATGACGGCGGGTGCCGGCTGGATCGCGCTGGCGATCGTGGTCTTTGCCAGCTGGCGCCCCTGGCGGGTTCTTCTGGGCGCCTACCTGTTCGGCGGGGTCACCGTGCTGCAGCTCAACCTGCAGGCCGCCGGAGTCGATATCCCGGTGGTCTACTTGTCGATGCTGCCCTATCTGGTAACAATATTCGTTCTGGTCGTGATGTCGGCCAGCAGCGGCCGGGCGGCGCTGGGCGCGCCCGCGGCGCTGGGTCGGGTTTTCCATGCCTCCGGCTGAGAGGCTCGCTGCCATCCCGGGCGTTCGCCCGGAACAACAAGGGAGAAGGAAATGAAACGCAGAACTGTTCTGAAGGGGGCGGGCGCGCTGGCGCTGGGTGCCGGGCTTGCGGCGCCGGCTTGGGCGCAGAAGAAGGTCAAGGCCGGGTTCATCTACGTGGGGCCGGTGGGCGATGGCGGCTGGACCTACGAGCACGACCAGGGGCGGCTGGCGGTGGAAGCCCATTTCGGCGATCAGGTCGAAACCGTCTTTCAGGAAAGCGTGCCCGAAGGGGCCGATGCCGAGCGCGCCATGACCCAGATGGCGCTGGGCGGGGCGGACATCATCTTTGCCACCTCCTTCGGCTACATGGACCCGGTGATCAACGTCGCCGCCAAGTTCCCGAAGGTCAAATTCGAGCACGCCACCGGCTTCAAGCGGGCCGAGAACGTCTCCACCTACTCCGCCCGCTTCTATGAGGGCCGTGCGGTGCAGGGGCTGCTGGCCGGCCGGATGACCAGGACCAACAAGATCGGCTACATCGCCTCCTTCCCGATCCCCGAAGTGATCCGGGGCATCAACTCGGCCTATATCCATGCCAGGAAGGTGAACCCGGATGTCGAGTTCTCGGTGGTCTGGGTCTACACCTGGTTCGATCCGGCGAAAGAGGCCGACGCGGCAAATGCGCTGATCGAACAGGGCGCCGATGTGGTGCTGCAGCACACCGATTCCACCGCCCCGCAGGCGGCCGCCGAAAAGGCCGGCAACGTCTATACCTTCGGGCAAGCCTCGGACATGGCCGAATATGCGCCGATGCCGCGCATTTCCTCGATCATCGACAACTGGGCTCCCTATTACATCCGCCGCGTGCAGGCGGTGATGGACGGCACCTGGAAAAGCGAGGACACCTGGGACGGGATCGGCGCCGGCATGGTCGAGATCGGCGAGATCACCGAGGTGGTGCCGGCCGATGTCAGGGCCGAGGCCGAAGCCCTGCGCGATGCCATCGCGGCGGGCGAGTATCACCCCTTCACCGGCCCGCTGAAGAAGCAGGACGGTTCGGCCTGGCTGGCCGAGGGCGAAGTGGCCGATGACGGCACGCTGGCCGGGATGAACTTCTATGTCGAAGGGATGAAGGGCGACATCCCGAGCTGATCTTCGCAGGACAATCGGAAAAGGCCCGAAAACCCAGGTTTCCGGGCCTTTTTCTTTTGCCCGGAACATGACAGGATCGCGCCCGGTCGGATCTGGCGGCACGGGTGGCGGGATGATGGATTTTCTGGTGATCGGCGGCGGCATCGCCGGTGTTTCGGCCGGAGCCCGGCTGTCGCGTCTGGGGCGCGTGGCGGTGCTGGAAGCCGAAGACTGGCTGGGCCATCATGCCTCGGGCCGCTCGGCGGCGATGTTCGAGGAAACCTACGGATCGGCCTCGACCATCGCGCTCAACCGGGCGAGCAGGCACTACCACGAAACCGCCGCCGGTGGCGTGCTCTCCCCGCGCGGGCTGATGCTGATCGGCACCGCCGACAGCCGCGATGCCTTTGCCGCCGATCTGGAACTGATGGCGATGGAGGAAATTTCCGTCGAGGAGGCCTGCGCGCGCGTGCCGGTGCTGAACCCGGACGCGATTGCCGGCGCGGGCTATCACGCCGAAGCCTGGGACATCGACACCGCCCGGCTGATCCAGCACTTCGCGCGCGAAGTGCGCGCCAATGGCGGGCAGGTGCTGACCGGCCGGAAGATCAGCCGGATTTCCCGGGCAGGTGGCGGCTGGACGGCCGAAACCGCGCGGGGCGCGTTTTCCGCCCGCATCCTCGTCAATGCCGCCGGCGCCTGGGTGGACGAGATCGCCGCGCTCGCCGGCGTGGAACCGCTGGGATTCCGGCCTCTCCGCCGCTCGATGGCGCGCATTCCGGCCCCCGGCGGGCTGGACGTCTCGGGCTGGCCGATGATCTATGGCGCCGGCGAAAGCTGGTATGCCAAGCCGGATGCGGGCAGCCTGCTGGTATCCCCCGCCGAGGAAACCCCGGTCGAGGCGCACGACGCCTGGCCCGAAGATCTGACGCTGGCCGAGGGGCTGGCCCGCTTCGAAGCCGTGACGAGCGAACCGGTCACCCGGCTGCAGGCAAGCTGGGCGGGCCTGCGCACCTTCTCGCCGGACCGCTCGCTGGTGATCGGCCCGGACCCGCACGAGCCGGCCTTCGTCTGGTTTGCCGGTCAGGGCGGCTACGGCTTTCAGACCGCACCGGCGGCCAGCAGGCTTCTGGCCGACATTCTTGCCGGCCGCCCGTCGGAACTGGATGCAGCCACCCGCGCCGCCCTGTCGCCTGAGCGCTTCTTCTGACGCCGGGGGGATGATCCGGCCGGCTCAGGCCCGGTCCGGGATGTATTGCGCGCCCTTCAGCACCTTGTAGGGAACCGGGGCGCAGGCGTTCGGATCGAGGCGCAGCTGCGGGAACAGATCGAGCAGGTCGGCGCGCAGATCCTGCCGCAGCCTGCGGACGGCGCCGGCAGTTGCCAGAAAGCTCTCGACCGGCAGACCATCGGCGCAGAACAGCTGATGGCTGTCGAAGAGGAGCACGAAATAGCGCAGCTTCCGCCCGGGAGAGGCGGCAAGTATATCCCGGGCTATATCCTGGGCCGATTCGGCCAGATCGCCGGCCGCGACCAGGCAGCCGGCGCTCTCCTGCTGGCCGGCCAGCCGATAGCCGGGCACCAGAAGCCGCTGCTCCGGGGCCAGCATGATCCGGCGGGCCGGCAGCATCGGGCCCAGGGCGCGCGCGCGGAAACAGATCGGGGCGCGCCGCCGATCCGCAAGCATTTCTGCAACCGGCACCGACCGGCTCCAGATCCGGCGCACCGGCTGCAGCCCGTTGTCGCGGGTCACGACCAGATCGCCGGGGCGCAGCATCTCGATGCGGCGCAGCCCGCATGGCGTGCGCACGCTGGCGCCGGCGGCGATACCTCCCGGAAAGGGCTGGGCGATGCCCGGGCTCATCCCTTCGTTGCTGAGAAGGCTCATGTTCCACCTGTTCCATGACCATCGCCCCGGCGACAGGCTACTCCGATTCGGATAACGAAAGCTGCGCGCCGCCCTTGCCCTGCGCATCTTTTTGCCTAGGATTTTCGGGAACCCGCCCGCCGGACAGGAATGCCGCGCCTCATGCCCCCGCGTCGCCTGACCCTTCCCGACAGCGCCGGCCTGGCCCGCCGGCGGGCGGATGCGCGCCGCAGCGCCCCTTCGGCGGCGCGCAACCGCGCCCCGATCCTCGATGCGGTGGCCCGTTTCGCCCCGGCACGCGGGCGGGCGCTGGAACTGGCCAGCGGCACCGGCGAACACATGGTGGCGCTGGCCCGCCGCCTGCCCGGGCTGGAATGGCAGCCCAGCGATGTGGATCCGGAGCAGCGCGCCAGCATCCGCGCCTGGCTGGCCCATGCCGGCCTGAGCGATTCCGTCAACCCTCCGATTCACCTGGATGCGACCGCCCCGGGCTGGGGCGCGCGCCTGGCCCCGCGCGCGCTGATCCTGCTGATCAACCTGCTGCACCTGATCAGCGCCCCCGAGGCCGAAACCCTGATCGCCGAGGCAGCCCGGGCCCTGGCGCCGGGCGGGGTGTTCCTGATCTACGGCCCGTTTCTGCGCGGCACGGAGTTCGCATCGGAAGGCGACCGGCGCTTTCACGAAAGCCTGCGCGCGCAGGATCCGGAGATCGGCTACAAGCCCGTCGAATGGGTGCGCGATGCGCAATGCGCCGCCGGGTTGCACCCCCTGCCCCCGGTGGACATGCCCGCGAACAACCTGATCCTTCCCGCGCGCAAGCCCGGCTGACGCCCGCCTTCAGCCGTCGGCGCGGATGGTCTCGTTCTTCGGATCATGGGGGCTGTCGATGGTTACCTCGGCATCCCACAGGGCATCGAACATCTTTACCTGCAGCCTGGTGCCCGGCTCGGCCAGGTCGGGGCGCACATAGCCCATGCCGATGGACTTGCCGAAGACCACCGACCAGCCGCCCGAGGTCAGCCGGCCGACCTTTCCACCCTCGTGGTAAAGCGCCTCGCGCCCCCAGGGGTCGGCATCCTCGGGGCCGTCGATCAGCAGGGTGACGCATCTGCTGCGGATGCCGGTTTCGAGCATCGCCTGCTTGCCGCGGAACTCCCTGGAAAGATCCACGAACCGCTCCAGACCGGCCTCCAGCGGGGTGGCATCGCGGCCCAGCTCGGTGCCGAAGGCGCGGTAGCTCTTTTCCTGGCGCAGCCAGTTCTGCGCCCGCGCCCCCACCGGCCTGAGCCCGTGGCGTTCGCCCGCCTCCATCAGCCGGTCCCACAGGTAGTTCTGCATCTCGATCGGGTGGTGCAGCTCCCAGCCCAGCGCGCCGGTATAGGCCACGCGGACGGCGACCACCGGGCACATGCCCAGCTCGACCCGGCGCATCGACAGCCACGGGAACCGCTTGTTGGACAGCGCCGTTTCCGGCTCGGGGTCGCGGATCAGTTCACGCAGCACGTCGCGTGACTTCGGCCCGGCGATGGCGAAAACGCCGTAGCGCGTTGTCCAGTCCTCGACCTCGATGCGGCCGAACCCGGCCTCCTTGTCGGCGACGGCCTTGAGCAGGTGGTCGCGGTCATAGGCATGCCAGGCGCCGGCCGAGATCAGCACGAAGCGGTCCTCGGCCTCGCGCAGGATGGTGTATTCGCTGCGCACGGTGCCGGCAGAGGTCAGCGCGTAGGTGAGGTTGATCCGCCCGACGCGCGGCAGCCTGTTGGTGGTGAACCACTCCAGGAAGGCCGCCGCCCCCGGCCCCTTGACCACATGCTTGGCAAAGGCCGTGGCGTCGATCAGCCCGACGCCCTCGCGGATCGCGCGCGCCTCCTCCGCCGCATATTTCCACCAGCCGCCGCGGCGGAAGCTGCGTGCCTTTTCGTCGAAATCCGCAGGCGCGTCCTTCGGCCCGTAGTAGTTGGGCCGCTCCCAGCCGTTGACCTGCCCGAACTGCGCGCCCAGCGCCTTCTGCCGGTCATAGGCCGGGGCGGTGCGCAGCGGCCGGCAGGCGGGGCGCTCCTCGTCCGGGTGGTGGAGGATGTAGACGTGCTCGTAGCATTCCTCGTTCTTGCGGGCGGCATATTCGGTGGTCATCCAGTCGCCGCCGAAGCGCTTCGGGTCGAGGCTGGCCATGTCGATCTCGGCCTCGCCCTCGACCATCATCTGGGCAAGGTAGTAACCCGTGCCCCCGGCCGCGGTGATGCCGAAGCTGAACCCCTCGGCCAGCCACATGTTGCGCAGGCCCGGCGCCGGGCCGACCAGCGGGTTGCCGTCGGGGGTGTAGCAGATCGGGCCGTTGAAATCGTCCTTGAGCCCCACGGTTTCCGTGCTCGGGATGCGGTGGATCATGGACATGTATTCTTCCTCGATCCGCTCCAGATCCAGCGGAAAGAGATCGGCGCGGAAGCTCTCGGGAACGTCGTAGAGGAAGCGCGCCGGCGCGCCGCGCTCGTAGGGGCCGAGGATCCAGCCGCCGCGCTCCTCGCGCACATACCACCTGGCATCGGCATCGCGCAGCACCGGGTGCTCGGGGTTGCCGGCCTCGCGCCAGGCCACCAGAGCCGGGTCGGGTTCGGTCACGATATACTGGTGTTCGACCGGGATCGCCGGGATCTTCAGCCCCAGAAGCCGCGCCGTGCGCTGGGCGTGGTTGCCGGTGGCGGTGACCACATGCTCGGCGGTGATCACCACCTGCTCGTCGGTGGACACCAGGTTGCCGCCCTTCTCGGCCATCTTCGTGGCCGTGACCCGCCAGGCCGAGCCGGTCCATTCGTAGCCGTCCACCTGCCAGCGCCGCTCGATGACGGCGCCGTGCCGGCGCGCCCCCCGGGCCATGGCCTGGGTCACGTCGGCGGGGTTGATGTAGCCGTCGGTCGGGTGGAACAGCGCGCCCACCAGATCCTCGCTGCGCACCAGAGGCCAGCGCTCGCGGATCTGCGCCGGGCTCAACCACTCGTAGGGTATGCCCACGGTCTCGGCAGTCGAGGCGTAAAGCTGAAACTCGTCCATCCGCTCGCGGCTCCGGGCCATGCGCAGGTTGCCGACCACGCGGAAACCGGGGTTCAGCCCCGTCTCCTCCTCCAGCGTCTTGTAGAACTTCACGGAATAGTCGTGGATGTGGCTGGTGGCGTAGCTCATGTTGAACA
>Ga0256839_1003625_pt1 | contig 15783 bp, 12 predicted proteins | sample 354166metaG_FD_185968 | JGI IMG/M metagenome (GOLD analysis project Ga0256839, IMG submission 185968) | Hydrothermal vent microbial communities from Mid Atlantic Ridge, Atlantic Ocean - 354-166 | ecosystem: Environmental > Aquatic > Marine > Hydrothermal vents | place: Atlantic Ocean: Mid... | reverse complement strand
GGCTTGGGCGGCGGCCTGGGCTTCGGCGGCTTTGGCGGCCAGCGCAGCTTCAGCCGCAGCAGCAGCCTCGGCCACGGCTGCCTCGGCGGCGGCGGCTTGCTCGTCCAGTGCGGCTTGCTCGGCGGCGGCGGCTTCTTGGGCAGCTTTGGCCTCGGCGGCGGCGGCTTCAGCGGCGGCAGCGGCTTCAGCGGCGGCGGCCTCCTCTGCGGCTTTGGCAGCGGCCAGCGCGGCGGCTTCCTCTTCGGCCTGTTGCATGGCCAGCGCCTCTTGCTGCTTGGCGTCAAAATACTTGTAGCCACCAAAGGCCGCTGCTGCCGCCACGGCAATTACAAGGATCATTTTCATCCCGCCGCCGCCTTTTACATCGTCTTCTTCGCTCATAATTTGTCCCTTTATCAAATCGCCTTTTGGCGCTGCTTAGCTGGTACTACCGAATTTATTGGGGTTTCTGCACAGGATTGCAAGGCTTTCGCCGCCTGCGAGGGTCATTTTGACCATATTATTGGCGAAACTGCCGGTTTCCGGCTTTAGCAAGCAATATCACCGGCAAAAGCCCTGCCAGCATCACCAAAAGCGCCGACGGGGCGGCCTTTTCAAGGTTTTCCAGCGAGGCTTGGCCGTAAACCTGAGTCGCGAGGGTATCAAAATTGAACGGGCGCAGAATAAGCGTGGCGGGCAGTTCCTTCACCGAATCCACAAAAACAAGTAGCGCGGCCACAATCACCGACCCGCGAATCAGCGGCACATGCACGGCCCACAGGGTTTGCCAGCTATTGCGGCCAAGCGAGCGCGCGGCCATATCCATAGAGGGGGTCACGCGGCCCAGCGCCGAATCAATCGCCCCCTGTGGAATAGCAAAAAACCGCACCGCATAGGCAAACATCACGGCAGCCGCAGAGCCTGTGAGCAGCAGGCCAATGTCGATGCCAAACCAGCTCTCGATGGTATCCGCGAGGACATTATCAAACGCGCCAAACGGAATAAGAATGCCGATGGCCAGCACAGCCCCCGGAGCAGCATAGCCAATGGCGGTTACCGGCATCAGCAAGCGCGGCAGCCGGCGCTTGGAATTGCGCACACCGTAAACCATAAACAGTGCGCCAAACACCGTAAGTGTGGCCGCCCCCGCGCCGAGCAGCACTGTATTTTTGGCCGCCAGCCAGAGCTTCGGGTCGGCCCAAAGGTTGGCATGGCTAAAGGCCTTGGCCGCAATCACCCCCACGGGCAGCACAAACCCCGCCATAAAAGGCAGCAGGCAGGCCAGCATGGCAATCCACGCGCCCATGCCGTGCAGGCGCTCGGGGGTAATGGGGGTGACTTTGGCGGAAAGGTTATGAAAGCGGCGGCGCTTGCGGGCGTATTTTTCAAACACGGCCAGCACCAGCACAAAGGTCAGGATCAGCGTGGCGATTTGGGCCGCACCGCCTGCATTATAGCCTTGCAGCCATGTGGTAAAAATGCCGGTGGTCAGGGTTTGCACGGCGAAATAATCAACGGTGCCAAAATCGTTCAGCGCTTCCATCATCACAATCGCGAGGCCAGCGGCAATGGCAGGGCGAGCCATCGGCAGCGCCACGCGGAAGAAGCTTTTCCAAGGGCCGCAGCCAAGGGCGCGCGACACCTCTATCATGCTGGCGGATTGCTCCCGAAACGCCGCCCGCGCCAGCAGGTATACATAAGGGTAGAGCGACAGCGTAAGCACCAAGGCGGCAAACCAGATGCTGCGAATCTCGGGAAACCAGTAATCGCGGCTGGTTTGCCAGCCAAACGTAGCGCGCATCAGGGTTTGCACAGGGCCGGCATATTCGAGGAAATCCACCAGCGCATAGGCGCTGATATAGGCCGGCAACGCCATGGGCATAAGCAGCAGCCATTGCAGCCAGCCATGGCCGGGAAAGCGCTTCATCACCACCAGCCACGCGGCACCCGTGCCAATAATGCCGGTGCCAAGTCCGACCATCAGCATCAGGCCAATGGAGTTGCGCAAGTAGCGCGGAAGGGTGGTGGAAACGAGGTGGCCCCAGATATTTTCGGTGGGGAAAAAGGCGATATACACCACGGCCACCAGCGGCATCAGCACCAAAAGCGCAATCAGCACAGAGCCGATCGACCACAGGTCGGGCAGGCGCGCCTTGCGGGCTTTGGGGGGGGATGGTATCGCAGAGTCCATAAGGATGCATAGGCCGGAACGCGGCCAAAAGTCCAGCACCGTTGAACCACGCAGGAGTGATCATGCAAAAAGCCAAAAATCTGGATGCCGCCGACCCGCTCGCCCCCTTGCGCGCGGCGTTTTTTATTCCCGACGGTATGATCTATTTTGATGGCAACTCATTGGGGGCCATGCCCAAGGCAGCGCTGGGGATTGTGAGCGAGGCCACCCGGCAGGAATGGGCGACCGACCTGATAACAAGCTGGAACAAGGCAGGGTGGTTTGAACTGCCGACGGCCTATGGTGACAGGCTTGCACCCGTAATAGGGGCCTCGGCGGGTGAGGTGGTGGTGTGTGATTCGACCTCTATCAACCTATATAAGGCGCTGTTTGCGGGGCTGAGCCTGCGGCCACAGCGCCATGTGATTGTGGCCGAGAAAAGCAGCTTTCCGACCGATCTTTATATGGTTGAAGGCGCCCTGAAGGCCCGCCCTGATCTGGAAATACGGCTGGTGGAGGACCTGCTCGGCGCGATTGACGAGAGCGTGGCGGTGGTGCTGGTGAACCATGTGGATTATCGCTCCGGCAAGGTGGCAGCCGTGGAGGCGATTACCGCGCGCGCGCATGAAATTGGCGCGGTGGTGATTTGGGATCTGTGCCACTCGGCGGGGATCATGCCGGTGGGGCTGAATGCGGCGGGGGCTGACTTGGCCATTGGCTGCACCTATAAATACCTTAATGGTGGCCCGGGCGCGCCGGCGTTTGTCTATTGCGCGGCCAAGCACCTGCCCCATGTCAGCCAGCCACTTTCGGGCTGGTGGGGCCACGCGCAGCCCTTTGCCTTTGACACCGGCTTCACCCCCGATGCGGGCATTCGCAAATTCCTGTGTGGCACCCAACCCATTCTGTCTTTTCGGGCGCTGGCGGCGGGGCTGGACATTATAACCGGCCTGGATATGGCGCAGGTGCGGGCCAAAAGCCAATCTCTGACTGCGCTGTTTATCGAGCTGGTAGAGGCACAGGTGCCAGCGCTGGCCTTGGCCTCGCCAAAGGATGCCGGCCAACGCGGCTCACAGGTGTCTTTTAGCCACCCAAACGCCTACCCGATTGTGCAGGCCCTGATCGAGCGCGGTGTGGTCGGGGATTTTCGCATGCCAAACGTGCTGCGCTTTGGCTTTTCACCGCTTTATCTAAGCCACATGGACCTGGTGCGGGCCGTAGAAATTTTGGCAGATATAATGGAAAAAGGCACATGGGCCGCGCCGCGTTTTCAAGCAGGTGGGGCCGTAACATAAAAAAGCGCCCCCGCAAGGAGGGCGCGTATACTGGATAAAAGCGTATGCTGGGTAAAACACTTACACGGCGGCACTCTGAACACGCCCAGCATACAAGTTGAATATGTAATGTGGGAATTTGACCAAATTTAGCGGAAACTGTGGCTTAAATAAGATTTTTTGAATGTAATTTTGCCCTTGGAAAGCAAAAAGGCGCCCTCCGTCAAAGGCGCCTAACTATTCACTTACATCACTATGTGCAAACAGAGTGAACTCACAACACGGCGGCACTCACTACCTGCTCTGTCTACAAAAACGAAACTAACGCCGAAATAAGGCGTAAATTTGAGTCAATAAAGGCGATATTGTGGTGATTTACAAATAATAGCCGTTAAAAATAAAAAAGCGCCCCGTTGAGGGCGCAATACCAGGAATTTCAGGCATAATGTGCATACAGAGCGAAACTCATAACACGGCGGCAATTAATACAGCGCCCTGCATGCATAAATATATATAGGGACGAATTTCAGTGGTAAAAGAGGCATTTTTTGTTTTTTATGTAAAAATGTCGAGTTCGGGCCAGCTTGGCCGAAAACCTTTAAATTAAGCTATCGCCCTTCAGGGTCGTCGTCAAACCGATCAGACAAGATCCGCTCGGCATTGCCTTTCGGGTCATCAAACTGCTTGTTTTTCACCGACCAAAAGAAGGCAAACAACCCGATACCCCCGAGAATCAATGAAATTGGAATGAGCACGGCGAGGATATTCATTTCATTCTTCCAATGCGCATAGCGTTGAGCGAGACCATGATCGAGCTGGCCGACATGGCAAGGGCGGCCATCAGCGGCGTGGCAAAGCCAGCCAAAGCCAAGGGCACCGAGATCATGTTATAGATAGCGGCAATGCTGAAATTCTCGATGATCCGCCGCTTGGAAGCCACGGCAATTTTATGGGCTTTGGCGACCTCCGAGATGTCGTTGTTAATAATTATCATATCGGCGCTAGAGCGGCTGGCATCCACCGCCGAAGCCGGCGACATAGAGACATGCGCGGCGGCCAGTGCAGCGGCATCGTTCAAGCCGTCACCCACCATCAGCACCTTGTGGCCTTGATCCGCCAGCGCATTCAGCGCATCCACCTTTTCGGCGGGGCTGGCGTGGGCCGTCCACTGCTCTATACCAGCAGCCTTGGCGATGGCCTCGGCAGCGGCAGGCACATCGCCAGACAGCAGCTGCACCTCAAGGCCAGCGGCTTTCAGCGCGGTCACGGTGTCGGCCGCCTCGGGGCGGATTTCGTCTTCAAACAGGAAGGCGCGGGGGGTGTCATTCCCCATTTTAAGCCACACAGCGGTTTGCGCGGCAGGCGTGGCCCCGCACCAATCCGCACGGCCAAGGCGCACCTCAACCCCGTTCAAGCGCCCCGAAGTACCAAAGCCGGGGTGCTCTTTAATATCTTCGATTTGCAGTTCGCTGGAAAAGGCCCGCGCAATAGCTTTGGAAAGCGGATGCGCCGAGTGCTGCGCCAGCGCCGCGGCCATTTCGCAGGCCTCCGGCGGCAGGTCATCGGCATTCACCAAAGCCGGCATGCCGGTGGTGAGCGTGCCGGTTTTGTCAAACACCACGGTGTCGATATCGGCAAGGCGCTCCAGCGACACCCCGTCTTTCAGCAGCACCCCTTGGGCAAACAAGCGCCCGGAGGCCGCCGCCAGCACCGCAGGCACGGCCAAGCCAAGGGCGCAGGGGCAGGTGATGATCAGCACCGCCGCCGCGATGTTAACCGCCAAGCGCCAGTCCCCCGTGCCAATGCCCCAGCCAAGAAAGGCCAGAAGCGAGAGCAGATGTACCGCAGGGGCATAAATATTGGCGGCTTTTTCGGCCAGCGAGGTATATTTGTTGCGGGTGGTTTCGGCGGTTTCCACCAGCCGCGTGATTTGCTTGAGCAGGGTTTCCTCGCCCAACCCCTCGGCGCGGATCTTTAGCGGGCCTGAAATATTGAGCATGCCTGCGCGCACCACAGCCCCCTCCCCCACCGTTTGCGGCAGGGTTTCGCCGGTCAGCATTGAAGGGTCCAGCTCGCTATCGCCCCATGTTACCACACCGTCGGCGGGCAGGCGCTCGCCGGGCGCAATGGCCAAGATATCCCCCTCGCGCAGGGCATCCAGCGGCACGGTTTCCTCTCCGTCATCAGTAATACGGCGCGCCTTTTGCACCTCCAGCGCGGCCAGCTCCGAAGCGGCGGAGCGGGCGGTGGCGCGGGTTTTGTAATCCAGATAGCGGCCAATGAGCAGGAAGAACGTCAGAGAAAGGGCGGCATCAAAATAGGCATGTTCGCCGCCATGGATGGTTTCGTAAAGAGATATGCCCGAGGCCAGAAGCAGCGCCAGCGAGATCGGCACTTCCATATTGAGGCGGCGCCGGCTAAGGGCGCTCCAGGCCGATTTGTAAAAGGGATATCCTGCAAATGCCACGGCCGGCAAGGCAATGGCGGCGCTGATCCAGTGCATCATATCGCGGGTTGTGCCCTCGGCCCCCGCCCAAACCGAAATCGACAGCAGCATGACGTTCATCATGGCAAAGCCCGCCACGCCAAGGCGCGCGAGCAGATCACGGCCCGCTTTATCCCCCTCGGCATTGGCCAGCACTGCGCTATCCAGAGGCTTGGCAGGGTAGCCTAGGCTATCGAGCTCGGCAATCAGGCTTTCCTCGATTTCCGGCAGGTCGGCGGCGGTGATAGACACCCGCTTCATAGTCAGGTTTACCCGCGCGCCAAACACATCAGGGCGGTTGGACAATTTGCGCTCGACCGCGGAAATGCAGGCGGCGCAATGCACTGTCGGCAGGGATAGCTCTATCCGCCGCATGGCGACCTCGCTTGGGTCCAGCTTGGGTAGCAGCTTGCTTTTGTCAGGCAAAGCTACGCAGGCGGGGCAAGCGGCCAATGGGGGGGGGGCGGCGCTCATCTCACTCGTCTACAACCAGATGCATGCGTTTTTTGTAAAGCGTGCCGTCTTGCGCCACGGCGTCCAGAAACAGCCGCCAAGCGCCAGGGGCCAGTTCGGCGGTGGCGCGGTATTCATTGCCGACAAGGCGAAAATCAAGCGTGATATCATCGCCGGCAAAGGTCGGGCGCCCGAGCACCGCAGAGATCGACGCCGGAATAACCTCCACCCCGTTGCGGTCTTGCAGATTCAGCACCAGCTCGTTGCCCTCGCGGGTAAATTCCACCGTCCAGCCCAGCGCGCGCTGGGCAGCGGCCCGGTTGTTAAACTGCTGCGAGGCCACATAGGAGTTTTCCACCTCCAGCCCAGGAAAAGTGCTGACCGCAGAAAAGGCCATATAGAAATTTACGGTGATGATAACACCGAAAAAAGACAGCATGATCAGCAGCATTTTACGGCCGGTGAAGGGGCGAGGGGTTACCGTAGTCATGGTTGGGTTTCCTTTCCATTAAATACGGTATCCGCAAAAGTGCTGGTGCCGCTTTTTTCGTCTTCGATCCGTATCCTAACAGGTGAGGACTGGGCTGACGAGAGCGCAGAATCGCGCGGGCTTGTCAGATAGAGCCGGATTTTGGTGGTTTCGTCGGCCGCGGCATCTACCATCGTGCCTTCAAGCCCTTCGATCTTCACCTCCAGCCCGTCCGCCCCTTCAGCGGTGACATTAAACATCACATGGTCGCCCTGCATATTGCGCACGCGCACATCGTAAGCGTTACGGATCGAGCCGTCAGACAGGGTTACAAAAGTCGGGTTGCGCACGGGCGAAACCGATAGGCCAATATCGGTGCGAATAAACAAAGCCACCGCGAGGCCCAAGCCAACCGCCGCCCAAAGCGAGATATAAATCAGGGTGCGCAGGCGGAAAACATGCTTCCAGAGTTTGCGCGGCGGCTCGCCGGCCTTTTCGCGCTCGAAATCGGAGACCGCCAGATAATCGATCAGGCCACGGGGCTTGCCGATTTTGGTCATGACATCATCACAGGCATCAATGCAAAGGGCGCAGGTAATGCACTCCAGCTGTTGGCCATCGCGGATATCAATGCCGGTGGGGCATACGTTAACGCAGGCCATACAATCAATACAGTCGCCCAGCGGGGCCTCGCCCTCGCGCTTTTTGCCTTTGCCGCGCGGCTCTCCGCGCCATTCGCGATAGCCAACGGTGAGGGTTTCTTCGTCCATCATCCCGGCCTGGATGCGTGGCCACGGGCACATATAAATGCAGATTTGCTCACGCATGAAACCGCCAAAAATAAAGGTGGTCATCGTAAGGCTGATGATAAACCCGTAAGCCATAAAGCTGGCATTACCGGTGAAAATATCGCGGGCCAGCGTAGGGGCATCGGCAAAATAAAACACCCATGCGCCGCCAGTGGCCGCCCCGATCAGCAGCCAAAGCCCCCATTTCACAAGGCGAAGGCGGATTTTACGGGCGTTCCATTCGGATTTAAGCAAGCGGATGCGGGCGTTGCGGTCGCCCTCTACCCAGCGCTCCACGAGGATAAACAGATCGGTCCATACGGTTTGCGGGCAGGCATAGCCGCACCACACCCGCCCCAAGGCCGAAGTGAACAGAAACAGCCCCAAGCCCGCCATGATCAGCAAGCCGGCGATAAAATAAAATTCGTGCGGCCAGATTTCGATCCAGAAAAAGAAAAACCGGCGGCTGGCCATATCAAGCAGCACCGCTTGGTCAGGCAGGTTTGGCCCCCGGTCCCAGCGCACCCAAGGAAGCAGATAGTAAACCCCGAGCATCAGGCCCATTAACCACCATTTGAGATTACGGAATTTTCCTTTGACTTTACGCGGGAATATCGGCTCGCGGGCCTCGTACAAGCTGGCGGGTTGCTGTGATTCGTCGTTCACTTTAAGCTCCAAGTAGAGAGTTCAGCCCCGCAAGAGGCTGATCTTTGCGTTGGGCATACGCCCCTTTGCCGCGTAGTATCCTTGATCTGGATCAATAAAGCCTTAGCACATTGCCGCAGGCGAAAAAAAGCCTGATCACACGGGGGCGATCAGGCATAAAGGTTGCGCCAGCGATGGCGCGAGGGGAGTGAGGTGAGGCAAGGGCCTCACATCAAAAGTCAAAAACGTTAGAACCTAACAATCTTGGCTTCGCAAATTCTGTATAGCGTTGATTCGGTTGGGATGAATTGACCCATATCAAGGTGCCAGCATAAAAAAGGCCCGGCATTTCTACCGGACCTTTAGAGAAGCGAGTGGTGCTTCTATTCGCCGCCCCCGAGGGAGTGGATATAAACCGCGGCTTGCCGGATCTGGCTTTCAGACAGGCGGCCGGTCCATGCGGGCATAACGCCAAAACGGGCTTTGGTAATGGTTTCGGTCAGGGTTTCCGGGTCCGAGCCATAAAGCCAGATCGCGTCTGTCAGGTTGGGCGCACCCACAAAACGATCGCCGGTGGCGTCATCTGCGTGGCAGGCGGCGCAGTTATCAAGGAACAGGTTTTTGCCCGTCTCGGTCTCCACCGCACCGTTAATGCCCGAGCGCGACCCCACATATTCAACCAGCTGGCCGATATCCTCTTTACTGAGGAACTCGCCAAAGGCCGGCATTTGCGATGTGCGGGTGTCCAGATTGGCCTCGTAGCGGATGCCGTTTTCGATCGTCAGGTGAATGTCCTCGATCGAGCCGCCCCAGAGCCAGTCATCATCGATCAGGTTCGGGTAGCCTTTGGCCCCCGCCGCACCAGAGCCATGGCACTGGGCGCAGAAGGTCTGGAAGACCGCGCGGCCACCGTTAATGGCAAAGCCGCCTACCTCTTCGTCGCTGGCAATCGCGGCCAGCTCCAGCTGGTTGATGCGCTCGACCAATGGCTCATTGCGCGCATTCACCTCGGCAATATCCGCCGCCACGTCCCCGCGAGAGGAGTAGCCAAGCACACCCGGGGTTGCCCCGCCCGGAAGCGGGATGGCTGGATAGGCAATGGCATAGCCAATGCCCCAGATGATGGTCAGATAGGTTGTCCACAGCCACCAGCGTGGCAGCGGGTTGTTATATTCCTCAATCCCGTCCCATGAGTGGCCCGTGGTTTCGACTTCTGGTTTTTTTACAGGTTTTTTAGCCATTATTTTTCTCCTGACTCGTCTTCAACCAAGACATCGTCATCTTGTAGCGGCAGGTTGCGCAGCCGGTCGTAGCTTTCTTTGGTGCCGGGGCGGAAGGCGAATATGATGATGCCGATGAACATGGTAAACATGATCAGCATAAACCAGCTATCGGCCAATTCTCTGAGTATTGTATACATTATATCCTCCTAGCGGCTTTCGTCTGGTTCAAAGGTCGAGAAATCGACCATTGTGCCCAGCACTTGCAGATAAGCGATCAGCGCATCCATTTCGGTCAGCTCTGGCTGGCCGTCAAAGTTGCGCGCCACCACCCGCTCGTCATAGTTGGCATAAAGGCTGTCAATACCGTCACTATAAGGGTCGAGCTGGGCCATCAGGTCTTCCTTGGCCGAGGCGATCATCACGTCGGTATAGGGCACACCCACCATGGAGTCCGCGATCAGGCGGTCCTCGATGAACTCGGTGTCAAGCTTGGTGCGCTTCAGGAAGGCATATTGCGGCATGATCGATTCCGGCACAACCGAGCGCGGATCACTGAGGTGGTCCACATGCCACGCATCGGAATAGCGGCCACCCACGCGGGCCAGATCCGGCCCTGTGCGCTTGGAGCCCCACTGGAAGGGGTGGTCATATTGGCTTTCGGCCGCCAGTGAATAGTGGCCATAGCGCTCCACTTCGTCGCGCAAAGGCCGGATCATCTGGCTGTGGCACACATAGCAGCCTTCGCGCACATAAATATCGCGCCCTGCCAGCTCCAGCGGGGTGTAGGGGCGCATGCCCTCTACATCCTCGATGGTGTTTTGCAGGTAAAATAGCGGCACGATCTCAACCAGGCCCCCGATGCTGACAACCCCGAGAGAGAGCACCATCAGGAGGGTGGCGTTTTTCTCGATAACGCCGTGTTTGTCTAAAAGTCCCATAGTCTCTTTCCTTATTCAGCTGGCACGGCGGTCGTGGCTTGCTTTGGCGTTGCATCGCCAGCCCCGATCATCGTCATCCGAAGGTTATAGGCCATGATCAGCCCACCAGTGAGGTAGAACAAGCCACCAACGCCGCGGGTTACCAAGAGCGAAAATTTAGCCGCAACCGTGTCGGCAAACGAGTTCACAAGGAAGCCCTGTGCATCCACTTCGCGCCACATCAGGCCTTCCATAATGCCCGAAACCCACATGGACGAGGCGTAAAGCACGATGCCGATGGTGGCGAGCCAGAAGTGGTAGTTCACCAGCTTGGTGCTGTAAAGCGCATTGCGGCCCCACAGGCGTGGCGTCAGGAAGTAGAGCGCCCCGAAGGTGATCATCCCGTTCCAGCCCAAAGCACCCGAGTGCACGTGGCCAATGGTCCAGTCTGTATAGTGGCTCAGCGAGTTCACCGCTTTGATCGCCATCATCGGCCCTTCAAAGGTCGACATGCCGTAGAAAGCAATGGACACAACCATGATCCGCAAAACAGGGTCTGTGCGCAGCTTGTCCCACGCGCCCGAGAGCGTCATCAAACCGTTGATCATACCGCCCCATGAAGGCATCCAGAGGATGATCGACATCACCATACCCAGCGTTTGCGCCCAGTCAGGCAGCGCGGTGTAGTGCAGGTGGTGCGGGCCGGCCCAGATGTAAAGGAAGATCAGCGCCCAGAAGTGCACGATGGACAGCTTGTAGGAGAAAACCGGGCGGTCTGCCTGCTTTGGCACGAAATAATACATCATGCCCAGGAAGCCCGCTGTCAGGAAGAAGCCAACCGCGTTGTGGCCATACCACCATTGCGTCATGGCGTCTTGCACGCCCGAGAACAGCGACACGGATTTGGAGCCGAAGATAGAAACCGGCACCGCGAGGTTGTTCACAATGTGCAGCATGGCGATGGTGAGAATGAAGGCGAGGTAGAACCAGTTGGCCACATAGATATGCGGCTCTTTGCGCTTGTAGATCGTGCCGGCAAACACCACGAGGTAGGCCACCCAAACGATGGTCAGCCAAATGTCGATATACCATTCAGGCTCGGCATATTCACGGCTCTGGCTGCCACCCAGCACATAGCTGAACGCGGCCAGAACGATGAAGAGCTGATAGCCCCAGAACACGAACCACGCCAGATTGCCGCCAAAAAGCCGCGCCGCCGAGGTGCGCTGCACCACATAAAACGAGGTGGCGATCAGGGCGTTGCCGCCAAAGGCGAAGATAACGGCGGATGTATGCAACGGGCGCAAGCGACCAAAGTTGAGGTAGCCACCCGTAAGTTCGCTCAGGTTCAAATCGGGAAAAGCCAGCTGAAACGCGATCCAGACCCCGACGGTGAAGCCGGTGATGCCCCACGCCACGGTCGCGATAACCCCCGCGCGCACAACCCCGTCCATATAGCCGGTTTCAACCGGTGCCGGTGGATTGCCGATTTTGCCGATTTCGCGGATAAACAGAACGCCCGCCCACAGAATGACAATAACCGCGCTGACCTGAAAAGACAGATCCCTTGCGAAATTTGTTGCGATTGCCGCCGCGAGCACAATGGCCCCGAGCACAACCGCCTTGATGGTATGTTGCATATTAACGCCCTCATTTCAGAATCGGGCAGATATACTCCACCCGTTATTATGATTGGGTAGTGCTGTATCGAGGTTAATACAACATTGATCTAGGTCAAGTTGCTTATCTAATTCACGTTTTTTAGCTGATAAACCCGCCGTCGGAATCATCCGAGGCTTCATTAAGCAAGCGCACATAATCCGGCACGCGAATGTGGCGTGCATCTTCCATAATTATCACGCCGGATTTTTTAAGCGCCGAAAACTGGCGGCTGACGGTCTCGATGGTCAGGCCGAGGTAATCAGCCATGGCTTCACGCGTGAGCGGCACCTCGAAGCGCAGGCCATCGCCCAGTTTCTCGTGGCTCAACTCAGAGCCGCGGCGGGCAAAAATCACAAGCATACTTGCGATTTTTTCACGGGCCGTCTTGCGGCCAAGCAGCAACATCCACTCACGCGCGGAGTCCAGTTCGTCCATGGTCATATCAAGCAAGCGGCGCTCAAGTGCAGGGGTTTCATCAATCAGATCGTTGAATTTGCTCACGCGAAAATGGCAAACCATCACCTCGTTTGCCGCCACCACATCATAGGGGGCCACCCTGCGCCCGGGCCGGCCGATAAAGTCTGACGGCAGTAAAAGCCCGACCATTTGCCGGCGGCCATCAGCAAGGCTGCGTGAAAGTGTCGCCACCCCGTAAACCACCGATCCGATCAGTGGCATTTCCTCACCGGCCCACACAATCGTCTCGCCCGCCTGATAGGTTTTGTAGGATTTGATGTCGTCGAGCTGGTCCAGTTCCGGTGGGTCGCAATAGGCGCAAATGGCACGATGCCGGATCGGGCAATCGCCACAACGCATATTTACTTCAATTTTCGGCACCGAATGGGGCATATGTGAGCCTACCTTTTAGGGTAAAGTATGTCTAGCTTGATCTCGATCAAGGTCTTGGCTCTTATATGCGACTATTCGACCAAAATGACAGACCTAAAAGCACTCGAATCGGCCGGACTTTTTGACAAAAACGTGCCGCGCTACACAAGCTATCCGACCGCGCCACATTTCCACCGCGATGTTGGCGGGCCGGAGTTTGCCTTTTGGCTGGAAACACTGGACACCGCCAAGCCGGTTTCGCTTTACATTCACATTCCGTTTTGCGAGCGCCTGTGCTGGTTTTGCGCCTGCCGCACCCAAGGCGTTACCACGCTTAGCCCCGTTGCCGCATATATTGATGTGCTGCTCGAAGAGATCGCGATGTTCAAGGCCACCCGCCCCGAGGGGCTAAAGCTTGGGCGGCTGCACTTTGGTGGCGGCTCACCCACGATCCTGTCGCCAGACCTGATTGACACATTGATGGATGCCATCCTGGATGCCACCCCGTTTGATACGGATTACGAATTTTCGGTAGAGATTGACCCAACCGCCTGTAATGACGAAAAAATCGAGGCCTTTGTCCGTAGCGGTATGAATCGTGCCAGCATCGGCGTGCAGGATTTCAACCCCAAAGTGCAAGAGGCCATCGGCCGGCCACAAAGCTACGAGTTAACCCGTGATACGGTCGAGTCCCTGCGCCGTCACGGCGTGCCTTCTGTGAATATAGACATGGTTTATGGCCTGCCCTATCAGGGCCTTTCAGAGCTTAAAAACACCGTTGAACTTGTGCAATCCCTCAAGCCTGACCGCGTGGCCCTGTTTGGCTACGCCCATGTGCCATGGATGGCCAAGCGCCAACAAATGATCCCTGAAAAAAGCCTGCCGGGTGCCCACGCGCGCTTCGAGCAAGCCGAAACCGCCGCCGCAATGTTTGCCGCCAGTGGCATGGACGTGATCGGAATCGACCATTTCGCTAAACCTTCTGACAGCCTCGCCGTGGCTGCCCGCAATGGCCACCTGCGGCGCAATTTTCAGGGTTATACGGATGACCGCTGTATCGCGTTAATCGGCCTCGGTGCTTCTTCAATTTCGCGCTTTCCGCAAGGATACATCCAGAATAACGCCGCCACCACCAACTATATCAAATCCATCCAGTCCGGTGACTGGTCCGCCAACAAGGGCTTTGCGCTTGGCATGGCCGACCAAGTGCGCGCCCGCGCGATTGAAGCCCTAATGTGCGACTTCGAGATCGACTTAGCGGCGCTAGAGGCCAGATATGGCGATTTCGCCAAGCCCGTAAAAGCCGACTGCAAACGGCTGGCCAAAGACTATTCCGAGTTTGCCAGCCTAAAAGGCAACCATTTCCGCATCTTGCCCCACGGCCGCCCTCTCACGCGGATCATCGCCGCAGGTTTTGACGCTTTCAACGCCCCAAACCACCGCCACTCCAGTGCGATTTAGGCGACCTCGGGGTCTGCTCCGGGGCCAACAGCCAACGCCAGATATATCCACCACTTAATGCCCGCCGACGGGCCAAAGCCTTTTTCACATCGGCACGCTGCAAAGTTCTGCTATCGGCAAATAGCAAAATCGACCCGAGCACGGGAGAGCCGCAAAACCTTATTCTGTGGAATACCGGCGGTGAGGCATCTTCGCAGGCTGTGTATATTCACCAATTGGAAAACGGCGAAGAACCCTGTAAGATGGCGCAAAGCCTTCTGGATACGCCAACATGACCACCCTGACCAATGCCCGCCTGATAGACCCCGAAACTGGAACCGTCACCATTGGCGGGCTGCGAATAGAAGGCGGCCTGATTGCTGAAATCCTGCCCGAAGGGGCGGAAGGGATGGATTGCGGCGGCAAATGCCTCGCGCCCGGCATCATTGATATCGGCGTAAAAATAGGCGAGCCGGGCGAGCGGCATAAGGAGAGCTTTCGCACCGCAGGGCGCTCGGCGGCGGCAGGGGGCGTAACCACCATGGTTACACGGCCCGACACAACCCCCGCCATCGACAGCCCCGAATTGCTTGATTTTTTCAACCGCCGCGCGGCGGATCTTGTAGCGGTAAACGTGCTACCCATGGCGGCCCTCACCAAAGGCCGTGATGGCACCGAGATGACCGAAATCGGCTTTCTGCAAGACGCCGGCGCTGTGGCCTTCACCGATGGCGACCGCCCGCTGCAAAACCCCAAAGTTCTGGCGCGCGCGCTTACCTATGCTGCCGATCTCGGCGCGCTTGTCATGGCCCACCCGCAGGAACCCACCCTTTCAAATGGGGCCTGCGCCACCTCCGGCCCGCTGGCCTCGCTCATGGGCTTGCCCAGCGTTTCCCCCATGGCCGAGCGCATCCAGTTGGAGCGCGATATGGCCTTGGTAGAGATGACCGGCGCGCGCTACCACGCCGACCAGATCACCACCGCCGCCGCGCTGCCCGCGCTGCAACGCGCCAAAAAGGCGGGGCTGAAGGTGAGCGCGGGGGTGTCGGCCCACCACCTCACGCTCAACCAGTTTGACATCGAGGGCTACCGCACTTTCTTCAAGCTTAAGCCGCCCTTGCGGGCCGAGGAGGACAGGCTGGCCGTGGTGCAAGCCGTGCAATCGGGCTTGATAGATATAATTTGCTCCATGCACACCCCGCAGGATGAGGAAAGCAAACGCCTGCCCTTCGAGGAAGCCGCCAGCGGGGCCGTGGGGCTGGAAACCCTGCTGCCGGCCTGCATGCAACTCGTTCACGCAGGCCACCTGACATTGCCGGAACTCTTCCGCGCGCTGGCGCTAAACCCCGCCAGGCTTTTGGGCTTGCAGGCTGGACGGCTGGCGGTGGGTGCGCCTGCTGATCTTATCCTGTTTGACCCGGACAAACCCTTCGTGCTCAACCGCGCCAAA
>Ga0256839_1003624_pt1 | contig 15787 bp, 14 predicted proteins | sample 354166metaG_FD_185968 | JGI IMG/M metagenome (GOLD analysis project Ga0256839, IMG submission 185968) | Hydrothermal vent microbial communities from Mid Atlantic Ridge, Atlantic Ocean - 354-166 | ecosystem: Environmental > Aquatic > Marine > Hydrothermal vents | place: Atlantic Ocean: Mid... | reverse complement strand
CAGGGTGATCTCCTTGAGGATAGGTGCGGCAATTTTGCCAAACCTGCCGGGCAGTTGCAGATTGAGAAAAAAATCATAGGCTCGCCCGACAGGCAGAGAGGTAAGTTCCGGTAGTCGGTGATCTGCCACGAACACATGGCGGGCGGCCTTGTTGAGGCGGCTGCCGTGGCACTCCGGGCAGATCTGCTGGTTCAGGTACTTGGCCAGCTCCTCCCGTACCGCGTTTGATTCGGTTTCCCGATAACGGCGCTCCATGTTGGGGATGATCCCCTCGAAGGGCTGGGTTTTGACCATTGAGCCGCCGCGGTCATTGAAATAGGTAAAGGTAATGGGTTCATCGCCGCTGCCGTACAGAATGGCATCCTGCACCTGCCGGGGGAGTTTGCCGAACGGGGTGTCGAGGTCAAAGTTGTAGTGTTTGGCCAGTGATTCCAGCATCTGGAAATAGTAGGCGTTGCGCCGATCCCAGCCACGGATCGCTCCGGCAGAGAGGCTCAGATCAGAATGACTGACCACCCGATCCGGATCGAAAAACTGCCTTACCCCCAAGCCATCGCATGTGGGACAGGCGCCTGCCGGGTTGTTGAAAGAGAACAGGCGCGGCTCCAGTTCACTGAGTGAGTAGCCACAGGCGGGGCAGGCAAATTTTGCCGAGAAAACCAGCTCTTCCTGTGCTTCATCCATGAAGGCAATGTTGGCGAGACCATCTGACAGATGCAGTGCTGTTTCAAAAGAGTCGGCCAGCCGCTGCTCCAGATCGGGGCGGATCCTGAAACGGTCAACCACCACGTCGATGGAGTGTTTATGGTTTTTTTGCAGCGTGGGTGGTTCGTCCAGTTCGTACACCCGGCCATCGATACGTGCGCGTACGAAACCCTGGGCACGCAGCTCTTCAATCAGTTGCAGGTGCTCACCCTTGCGATTCTTGATAACCGGAGCGAGCAGCATCAACCGTTTTCCCTCGGGGAGGGCCATCACCTGATCGACCATCTGACTGACAGTTTGTGCCCGCAGCACTGTGTCATGCTCCGGACAACGTGGCTCCCCGGCCCGTGCAAACAGCAGCCGCAGATAGTCATAGATCTCGGTAACCGTGCCCACCGTGGAGCGTGGGTTGTGGGAGGTGGATTTCTGCTCGATGGAGATCGCCGGAGAAAGCCCTTCAATATGCTCCACATCCGGTTTTTCCATCATGGAGAGAAACTGACGCGCATAGCTGGAGAGCGATTCCACATAGCGCCGCTGTCCTTCGGCATAAATTGTATCAAAGGCCAGGGATGATTTGCCTGAACCGGACAGGCCGGTAAAAACAATCAGTTTGTCTCTGGGCAGCTCCAGGTCAACATTTTGCAGGTTGTGGGTTTTTACCCCACGGATTTTAATCATTTTCTCCATGTTCACTTTTTCTCTGCGTAACGCAACCTGTTACTATAAGACGCTTTGGCTGTGAGAAGCAAAGAAACTCCTGATTCCCATGCAAACAACGATTTCTGAAACAATGACTCCGCTTGAGCGGCGCGCTGCCGCTTCGCTTGCCAGTATCTATGCATTGCGCATGCTTGGTCTGTTCATGATCCTGCCGGTGTTTGCCCTGTATGCAGAGAACCTGGACGGTGTAACCCCCACTCTGGTCGGCGTAGCGCTGGGGGTTTATGGCCTGACCCAGGCGCTGTTTCAGATTCCGTTTGGTCTGGTGTCGGATCGTATCGGCCGCAAGTCGGTGATTACGGTGGGGCTACTGATATTTGCATTGGGCAGCGTGGTAGCTGCCTTGTCTGATACCATTCAGGGCGTCATTATTGGCCGCGCACTGCAGGGTGCGGGGGCGGTCGCGGCAGTTGTGCTGGCGCTGGCTGCGGATCTTACCCGGGAAGAGCATCGCCTGAAGGTGATGGCGGGAATCGGTATCAGTATCGGTGTCTCATTTTCGGTGGCGCTGGTGGCCGGCCCGGTGCTTGAGCACCAGATCGGTGTACCGGGTATTTTCTGGCTGACCGCACTGTTGGCTCTGGGAGGGATTGCGGTACTTCAGTTCTGGGTGCCAAAACCTGCTCATCTGCATCTGCACCGTGATACCGAAACGGTACCAGGACAGTTTCGTGAGGTGTTGACCGATGGGCAACTGCTGCGTCTGGACTTCGGGATATTTGCCCTGCACATGGCATTGACCGCGATATTCGTTGTGGTGCCGCACATATTGAGGGACAGCGCAGGTATACCGGTAAATCAGCACTGGCACATCTATCTGCCGGTTATGCTGGTTGCTTTTGTGGCAATGATCCCCTTCATCATCATTGCCGAGAAAAAGCGGCGCATGAAGCAGGTATTTTCCGGCGCAATTCTGGGGCTGGGTTTGTCAATGATTGGGATGTGGTTCTCACATGACAACCTTATCGGTATTGCCTTGGCGCTGTTGCTGTTTTTCACCGCCTTTAATTTGCTGGAGGCAAGCCTTCCTTCGCTGATAGCAAAAACGGCTCCGGCCTACAGTAAGGGTACTGCCATGGGGGTCTACTCCAGTTCCCAGTTTCTGGGTGCATTTGCGGGTGGATTCATGGGGGGGTGGCTCAATGGCCAATTCGGTCTTTCCGGAGTATTTTTGTTCAGTGCCGCTGTTACCGGCGTCTGGCTGGTTATGGCTCTAACCATGCGTGAACCGCGTTATCTCAGCAGTTATCTAATCAATGTAGGGGCTATTGATACTGCCCGTGCCGGGGTACTGACACAACAGCTATTGAAGGAAAAGGGTGTTGAAGAAGCGGTAGTATTGGCTGAAGATGGGGTTGCCTATCTGAAGGTGGATATGGACAAAATGGACAGAGTCGCGCTGGCCCGCTATTCGAGTGAACTGGAAACATAGGAGAAAATCATGGCAAGAGGTATCAATAAAGTCATTCTGATCGGGAATCTTGGAAACGATCCTGAAGTGCGTTACATGCCTGACGGAGGCGCGGTAGCCAATATCACCGTTGCTACCAGCGAACAGTGGAAAGACAAGCAGAGTGGAGAGCGTCAGGAGCGCACCGAATGGCATCGGGTGGTGCTGTTTCGCCGCCTGGGAGAGATCGCCGGTGAGTATTTGAAGAAAGGCTCCAAGGTCTACATCGAGGGAAAACTGCAGACCCGGAAATGGCAGGATCAGAATGGCAACGACCGATACACCACCGAAATCGTAGCCAATGAACTGCAGATGCTGGACAGCCGTGGTTCGGAAGGCGGTTCAGGTTTCAATCAGCATCCGCCAGCACAGAGTCAGTCCGCTGGAGAAAAACCCGGTAATCCGGCAGCAGCCGGCGGTGGCGGGGCGGTTGATGATTTTGATGATGATATTCCTTTCTGAAAAAACAGCCATTTATGGTTGAATCCGGGTCGAAACAGCAGATACGTCTCTCCATCTCCGGGATGAGTTGTGCCGGTTGTGTGGCGGCTGTTGAAGAAGCACTGATGGCTGTTCCCGGTGTTACCGGTGCCTCGGTTAATTTTGCCGAGCACACTGCCATTGTGAGCGGCACCACCGGTGCCGACGAATTGATAGCCGCCGTGACCCAGGCAGGTTACGAGGCCGCACTGCTGCGCGGAGTTGATGACGAGACGGAAAAGGAGGCCGCCGAACAGGCCCATTACCGCCGTTTGTTGCGTAATACGGCGGTTGCCGGGGCGGTTGGGCTGCCTCTTTTCGTGGGCGGGATGTCGGGGCTGCTCCCGCTCCACGGTACGCTCTCTGGCCAGATTTTCTGGTTACTGATCGGGTTGGCGACATTGGGGGTATTGATCTATGCCGGCGGGCACTTTTTCACCGGTGCCTGGAAGTCATTCCGTAACCACAACGCCAATATGGACACACTTATTGCGCTGGGAACCGGCAGTGCATGGTGTTACTCAATGGCAGTGGTACTTTTCCCGAACAGCGTACCGAGCCTGGCCCAGCACGCCTATTTTGAGGCAGCGGCAGTAATTATTGCGTTGATTAACCTGGGTTCTGCTCTGGAGGTACGGGCCCGGGGCAAGACCTCGGAAGCTATTAAACGGCTGATTCATCTGCAGCCCAGGACAGCGCGAGTGGTTCGCGAGGGCAGAGAGCTGGATCTGCCTATTGACCAGATCGGCCTGGATGAGATCCTGCGTGTCCGTCCGGGTGAACGTATAGCTGTGGATGGAGTCATCATCGAAGGTCGTTCCACGGTGGATGAATCGACGCTTACAGGCGAGCCTCTGCCGGTAAAAAAGCAGGTAGGCGATGAAGTGACCGGTGGAACCATCAACAAGACCGGTACCTTTCTGTTTCAGGCCCGCCGTATTGGCAAGGACACAGTTCTTGCCCGCATCATTGAAATGGTACGGCAGGCCCAGTCCAGCAAGCCGGCTATTGGTCGTCTGGTAGATAAAGTGGCATCGGTATTTGTTCCGGCGGTGCTGATTATTGCAGTGCTCACCTTTCTTGCCTGGTACAACTTCGGGCCGGAGCCGTGGGCCGGATTTGCCCTGGTAACCACCATGACGGTGCTGATTATCGCCTGTCCCTGTGCGTTGGGACTGGCCACCCCAATGTCAATTATGGTGGGTGTAGGCAAGGCGGCTGAATACGGGGTATTGATTCGCAATGGTGATGCGTTGCAGCAAGCCGGCAAGTTAACCACTGTCATCCTGGACAAGACCGGTACCGTTACCAAGGGAAAGCCAGGTGTAACTGCTCTGCTTCCGGTATCCGGGCTGGATGAAACATACCTGCTACAAATGGCCGCTGGTGTGGAAGCCGGCTCGGAGCACCCTTTGGCCCAAGCGATTCTGGATGCAGCCAGGGAGCGTAACATTACTGTTCCCCAGGCCACTGGATTCGAGGCCGTCGCAGGCCACGGCGTACGTGGCAGCGTAGACAGGAAGAACGTTCTGTTTGGAAACCGCAAATTCATGGTTGACAACAATATCCACCCGGGGGAGCTTGAAGAGAAGGCTGCCATACTGGCTGCGCAGGCCGAGACACCGGTCTATCTGGCGGTTGATGGAGATCTCGCAGGTATCATCAGCATTGCCGATCCCATAAAGGCTGACTCCCGTCCGGCTATCGCAAGATTGCATGCGACCGGCATTAAGGTTGTATTACTTTCCGGTGACAATCGGGATACTGCCGAGGCAGTGGCCCGGCAGGTAGGAGTGGATGAGGTGATCGCCGAGGTGCTGCCTGTGGACAAGAGTGCCATAGTAGCCGAGCTACAGGCTTCAGGTGAACTGGTCGGCATGGTTGGTGACGGGATCAATGATGCACCGGCGCTGGCCCGTGCTGATGTGGGTTTTGCTATTGGTACCGGGACGGATGTTGCGATTGAGAGCGGCGATATTACCCTGATGCGCGGGTCGCTGCACGGCGTAACCGACGCCATTGCCATCTCCCAGGCAACGGTACGCAATATCAAACAGAACCTGTTCGGAGCTTTCTTTTACAACAGTATAGGCATTCCGGTGGCAGCGGGTGTGCTTTACCCATTTATCGGGATATTGTTGAATCCCATGGTTGCGGGAGCTGCCATGGCAATGTCTTCGCTTACCGTGGTCAGCAATGCCAACCGGTTACGTCTGTTCAAGCCACAGGGAGCAAAAAAGTGATAGCCATCATCATCAACATGATCGGCCTGGCATTGATTGCCGGTATCATCTGGTGGTTCTGGATCGCGAAGACGCGCCAGCGCCAGTAAGGAGGAGAAAAGCCCCGAAAGCGTCTGAAACAGCCGCTTTCGGGGCAGATATTACATCGCCCGGATGCGGGCATTGAGGCGGCTCTTGTGACGAGCGGCCTTGTTTTTGTGAATCAGGCCCTTGCCTGCCATACGGTCGATCATGGGAACCGCCGCACGATAAGCCGCTTCGGCGTCTGCCTTGCTTCCGGCTTCAACGGCGCCAACAACTTTTTTGATGTAGGTACGCATCATGGAACGCATGCTGGCATTGCGTTGCCGATGTTTTTCTGCCTGGCGGGCACGCTTTCTGGCTTGTGCTGAGTTGGCCATGGTATTCCTCGGAAAATAAAACTCGAAAACGAAGCAGTATGGATGCGCTATTGAATTATGTCAATATCCCATGAATGCAAATAACGATACTGAAATTTTTTGCTGACAACCGAACGCATATATACCCGGGAGGATTTTGCATTGTTCGGCTTGACCTCTGCCCGAAAAGCATTCTCCTGCTGGAGCGGACGGCGGGATTTGATTCAAGCGCAGCGGTTTTTTTTGTTATTTGCAACTCATTGTTTGCGCTGGTTTATTTTGTCTGTAATCGGCTCAGGTCAAAAGCCAATACAGAAATACTATATGTTGCCAGCAGCTTCTCATGCTGTTTTTTTATCATTATTCAAGTCATATGGGCGCTATTTTTTCTGCTTTAGCAGAAAGCCCGCAAGTGGAACATTTTGTGAAACCGCTTGTCCATTAGAGTGCACATTGATTGATGTACGTCAATTTGACAATAAACGTCATAGTGCTGTACCATCACCGGTGTTTTGCTCTGGATTGTAGCAGACGAATACTGGATAACGCGCCCTGCAGTACCGGGGCGATTTGATAGAACGTCATAACCAAGATAATGACGAGAGCACAGGAGAAGTGTATTATGAAAAGAACAGCGATCACTTTAGCTGCTGGTTTTGCAATGTTTGGAATCGGAATCGCCCATGCTGCAGATGTGGCCAAGGGAGAAGAAGTTTACAAGCAGGCTTGTTTCGCTTGTCATGACGCCGGTGTGGCTGGCGCTCCGAAGCTGGGCGACAAGGCCGCATGGGAAGCACGTCTTGCCCAGGGCGAGGCCATTCTGGACAAGCATGCTATCGAGGGCTTTACCGGTGAAGCCGGTTCTATGCCTCCCAAAGGTGGGCGCACGGATCTGAGTGACCAAGCTGTTAAAGATGCCGTTGCTTACATGATAAGCAAGGTAAAATGACCCGGTAATATAAGGGTAAACTACAGTAACAACCTATCTCGGGGAAAATGCTATTCATGAAGAAGTTAGCTATCGCAGCGTTGATTGCGGCAGGGTTTATGAGCAGTGCGTATGGCGCAGGTAATGCCGACGCGGGGAAGGGGAAGGCGGCAGCGTGTGGTGCTTGCCATGGTGCTGACGGTAACAGTCTGGTGCCTAACTTTCCCAAGCTTGCGGGCCAGCACGCTGCTTATATATCCAAGCAACTGGCAGACTTCAAGTCCGGAGCGCGAGAGGATGCAACCATGGCTCCCCTGGCTGCGCCATTGAGCGAACAGGATATTGCAGATTTGGCGGCCTATTTTGCCAGCCAAACCCTGGTTGTTGGCAAGGGCGATCCCGAGCTTGTTTCTCTGGGTGAGAAGATCTATCGGGGTGGTAACCCCGATACCGGGGTGGCTGCCTGTGTTGCCTGCCACGGTCCATCCGGGGGAGGGAACTCCGCTGCCAATTTCCCGAAGATAGGTGGTCAGCAAGCTGCGTATGTGGTAAAAGCCTTGAATGATTTCAAGTCAGGTGTTCGCAGCAATGATGCTAACCAGATGATGCGCGGCGTTGCCAGTAAGATGACAGCTGAAGAAATCAAGGCAGTGGCGGAGTTTGTTGCTGGACTGCATTGATTTGACTGGTTGTTTTTTAAAGGCGGTCTGTGCCGTGATACCAAAAAAGGTGGTCATTGTGACCACCTTTTTTAATGCACCAATGTAAAATGGTTATTTTTTTCCTGCAGCGTAAAAATAGCGATTAAATGTTGCGACATCGGTGCTTACACGGCGAATCAGATGGTCAAGACTGATAATGGCATGTTCCAAAAGATTTACAGCGATAAAAGGGTGTTCCACGCGCAGCCTTTTATACATAGTGCGGGTAAGCCGCAACAGTCTCGTGTCGGATGACATGGCTACCATACGCACGGAACGGGGTTGACGGTCAAAGAATGACATTTCACCCATCAATTCACCCTCGTTCATACGGCCGATTTCAACCTCGTTGTGGCCATTGTCGTATACCAGCGCAGCCTCTCCCCTTACAACGAAGTACAACGCCTCTCCTACTTCTCCAATATCGGCAATGGTTTCTTTCTTTTTGAAGGTTATCAGTTCAGTATATTCAAGCAGGGTTTTTACCTCTTTTACGGTAAGTGATTCGCAGAGGTATTGCTGATTGAGAAATTCGGTAAGGTCGATTGCAGCTGTGTCCATTTTTTGTCTCCGTCTTGATGCTTACTGGCCGGTACTACTCCGCCAACTGACCAACTGAAGTTTGGCGGGTTAGCAGATAGAATAAAGCATCGTGCGGGTTTCGCAAATCATATGGAACTTTTGCTGCCACTCCGGCACTATACTAGTACTGTTTTGGATACATTAATAACAAAGGGGTAAATGTTTATGGCACATGGTGTAAGCAGGCGATGGGGTATTTTTCTGTTGGTTTTGCTGGTCGGGTTTGTTGGAAATGTTGCGGCCGAATATAAGGAAGGTGTTGAATATCAGCGTGTTGATCCTCCTGTCCCAACGAGTACAGGCGACAAAATAGAGGTAGTAGAGCTGTTTTGGTATGGTTGTCCCCACTGTTACGATTTTGATCCCTATGTGAAGCGATGGTTAATGCGCAAGCCTGCCAATGTGGAATTTATTCATATTCCCGCAGTTTTTAACAATTTATGGGAATTGCATGCCCAGGCTTTTTATGCAGCCAAGGCGCTGGGTATCAGCGGCAAAATTCATGATGGATTGTTTGATGCAATGCATCAAGGGGGGCGTAAATTTCCCACTCCCGCAAGCCTGCAGTTGCTGTTTGCCGAGTACGGCGTAAGCAAGGAAGATTTTTACAAAGCGTTCGATTCCTTTGCCGTTAAGAGTCAGGTGAAGCGGGCTGTTCAGATGACGAAGCGGTATGGAATAGAGGGTGTGCCGGTTTTGATTGTTAACGGAAAATACCGGATCAGCAGCAGAGGTGTGCGAACCTATTCCGATATGCTCAAGGTGGTTGATTACCTGGTTGGCAAAGAGGAGGCTGCTGCCACTTCGTCAAAAAAATAGCGCCCTGAGGGGTTAGTCTGACTTTGCCCGCGGTTTTTCGTAATCGGGCATCGGCGGTTAAACTGATTTCCCGGCCTGGATTGGGCGAGTATGCCCTCCAGCCGGGTTAACAAGAGGCTGTTCCGGATTGACCGAATAGGGGGGAAGGGGTTCTTCTCTCCCCGTTTGGCCTGTTTTTCTCTTCAGATTCCTGTCCCAGTTCCTTTACTATAAAGAGCGCCTGCGCAATGATATTTTTCTTTTGTCGATGTTATTTTCTGTGAAAGAGTCGGATAGCTGGCCGATATAAGCATTGAGAGCGAGGGAGGGGGAATGAAGGCCGCAGAACTATTCATTAAATGTCTTGAGAATGAGGGTGTCGAGTGTATCTATGGTATTCCGGGTGAGGAAAATCTGGAGTTTATGGATGCCCTGCTCGACTCCTCCATCCGGTTTGTTACGGTACGTCATGAGCAGGGAGCGGCTTTCATGGCGGATGTACATGGGCGGCTGACCGGGAAGGCTGGCGTCTGCCTGGCTACTCTCGGGCCCGGTGCGACCAACCTTATTACCGGGGTAGCTGATGCCAATATGGATCATGCGCCCATGGTGGCAATTGCGGGCCAGGCGGCTACTAACCGTTTGCACAAGGAATCCCATCAGGTTCTGGATCTGGAGCGTATTTTTCACCCAGTTACCAAATACTCCTCCCGCCTGTTGACTCCGAACATTATCAGTGAGGTTGTGCGCAAGGCTTTCAAGGTGGCGCAAACGGAAAAATCCGGTGCCTGCTTTATCGAGTTTCCGGAAAATATTGCCGAGATGCCCATTGTTGATGAGCCGCTACCAGTCAAGCATGCCACTGTTCCCGAGCCGCCGCGGGAGCGGGTGGAGTATGCAGCAAAAGTAATCTCAGAGGCTCAAAACCCCATCATTCTTGCCGGTAATGGCGTGATTCGGGGGCGGGCATGGCAGCAACTGGCTGATTTTTCTGCCCGGCTGAATATTCCGGTGACCAATACTTTCATGGCCAAGGGGGTGGTTCCTTTTGCCAAAAATCCCTTGGCATTGGGTAGTGCAGGATTGCAGTCGAAAGACTATGTTACTTGTGGTTTTGACCGGGCGGATGTCATCATCTGTATTGGGTATGATCTGGTGGAGTACCACCCCTATTTGTGGCACCCAACCAAGGATCGAGCCATTGTTCATATTGATATGTCACCCGCCGAGGTTGATGCTTACTATCCCGTCACTGTCGGAGTAGTGGGGGATCTGAAGCATAGTCTGCTGCGTATTGCAGAGTTGGCGACACCCCATACCGGGCATGCCATGCGTGCGTTGCGCGATATTCTGGTGGAAGATATGAACCAGCATCGTGACGATTTCAGTTTTCCGGTTAAGCCCCAGAAACTGATTTGGGATCTGCGTACTGCGATGGATTTGCCGGATATTGCGGTATGTGATGTCGGCGCGCACAAAATGTGGATGTCGCGCATGTTCCGTTGTGAGCGGCCAAACACCTGTATTATATCCAATGGTTTTGCCAGCATGGGTATCGCGGTGCCTGGAGCTATTGCTGCCACGCTCGCCATGCCGGATCGCAGAGTCGTGGCGGTCACCGGCGATGCCGGTTTTCTGATGAACTCACAGGAGCTCGAAACCGCCGTGCGACTTGGAATACCGCTGGTGGTTTTAATCTGGAATGATGGTGGTTACGGGCTTATCGAGTGGAAACAGATGAACCGTTTCGGGCGAAAATCGAACGTCGATTTCAGTAACCCCGATTTTGTCAAGTATGCCGAGTCTTTTGGTGCGCGCGGCATTCACGTCGAGAAAACGGAAGAGTTGCTGTCAATCTTGCAAGAAGCGCTGTTGCATGATGGAGTTACAGTTATTGATTGTCCCGTGGACTATAGCGAAAACCTGAAGCTTACCAAACAGATGGGAGAGATGGTATGCCCCATCTGAGCGAGGTGAATACGGCGCCGGGGAAGAATACGGTGTCCCGGCTTGCATCAGGAACCCGTTTAAAGCTGCTCAGTTACAACATTCAGGTGGGTATTGCGACCCAGCGGCCGCGCCACTATCTTACCAAGAGCTGGCGGCATATCCTTCCCCACTCGGAGCGATTCAGCAATCTGGACCATATCGCTCACCTGTTGCACGATTACGACATTGTTGGATTGCAGGAGGTGGATGCGGGAAGTTTGCGGAGTAACTTCATTAATCTGACCGAGTATCTGGCCGACAAGGCTGGATTTCCCTTCTGGCACCATCGGGTCAACCGGCGCTTGGGGAAATTTGCCCAGCATGCAACGGGACTGCTCAGCAGAATTCGGCCAGCCAGGGTCGCGGAGCAGCGCCTCCCGGGATTGATTCCGGGGCGGGGATTTACGGCGGCGCTGTACGGTCATGGAGAAGAGCCACTGGTTGTATTCAACATCCATCTTGCCCTGAGCAGGCGCGTGCGGCTGGAACAGATCAGTTATCTTGCCGACCTAATCAACCAGTATCCACACGTCATATTAATGGGAGACATGAATTGTCAGCCGGATAGCCCCGAATTGTGTTATCTGTTTCACAGAACCCGGCTGCGCGAGCCTCTGGAAAAGTTCCACACTTTTCCCAGTTGGCAGCCAAACCGTAATATTGATCATATTCTGGTGACACCGGAGCTCGAGGTCCGTCAGGCGCGGGTTTTAAAACACGCATACTCTGACCATCTTCCGATATCCATGGAGCTTACCGTACCTGATACGGTGTTTCTTCAACGGTAAAAATGCTGGATTAGTGGAACTGTTTTTGCAGCCCCCTGTTGTTAACAGTACGGCCTTGCTGTTTCATCGCTCGTTTACGATAACGCTCGATATTACATACCTCTTCAACCATATGTAATCGGTTCTCACTATCCTTGTCCAGAAATTGAACTCCTATTTCAATATCACTGTTTTTGTGACGGCACCACGAAACCCGTCCGCGTGCCTCAAAATCCGGGCCGAGAGATGGCAGCCGGACATATACTTCAGTGCCTGTTGCGATAGGTCTGTCTGTTTTGCAACAGAGGCCGCCAAAGCTGATATTCTTTAACGATTGACTTTTACCTGCCGGGCTTTTCCTGCTGAAAATCTCGACAGGAATGTTGGAAGGTTGTCGGATGAAGGTTCTCATTCTGCCAGTACTCCGTATACGGTGTACAACGCATGTTGGTAAAAGGAAGCGGTTTGCGAGGGAACCACTAATAATTATAGACAACAATCGGCAGAATAGTTCATTTCCGCTTTCTTCATTCCCTCACTGCTCCTGAAAGCGGAACGGGCAATTGTAGTGGCATAGTTAATTTGGCCATCTGCTATTAGGTGATATTATCACCGATACCGAAAACAGGTGACAAAATGACACGAGAAAACAGGACATACAGCCCGGAATTCAGATTGGAAGCAGCGCGGTTGGTTGTCGACCAGGGGTACAAGATAAAAGCGGCCTGCGATGCCCTGGGCGTTGCCAAATCAACCCTGGAGACCTGGGTCAGGCAACTCAGGAAAGCGGGTGAGGGAGCGGCTCCGAAAGGCGTGCCGCTGACCGCCGAACAGCGGCGGATACAGGAGTTGGAGAAACAGGTTCGGCGTATTGAAACGGAGAAAGAAATTCTAAAAAAGGCTACAGCTCTCTTGATGTCGGACTCGCTGAACAATTTGCGCTAATCCAGCGGCTGAAAGAGAGCTACCCAGTGAAGCAGCTGTGTGACTGTTTTGGAGTGCATCGCCGCAGTTATCGCTACTGGCGAGGTCGAGCGGACAGCCCCACACCGGAAGAGAGGGAACTGTGCCAGCGGATAAGCGAGGCGCATCAGCAGAGCAATGGCTCAGCGGGAGCCAGGACTCTTGCTGCCGTGGTAACGGCACAAGGACAGCCTTTGAGCCGCTACCGGGCGGGCCGACGGATGAAAGCGCTTGGTCTGGTGAGCCGCCAACAGCCGAAACAGCGGTACAAGCGGGCAAAGCAGGCCCATATAGCTATTGCCAATCATCTGAACCGGGAATTTGCTGTCGCTTCACAGAACCGGGTCTTGGGGGGGGTGATATTACGTATCTCTGGTCAGGAAAACGCTGGGCGTATCTGGCGGTTGTCATGGACTTGTTCGCACGCAAACCTGTGGGATGGGCGCTCTCCCTTTCGCCGGACAGTGCGCTGGTAAAGAAAGCCTTGACCCTGGCCTTTGAAAGCCGGGGCAAACCGAAAGGCGTGATGTTCCATTCCGATCAGGGTTGCCAGTATACGAGCCTGTCGTTCCGGCAACAGCTGTGGCGCTACCAGATGACCCAAAGCATGAGCCGCCGGGGTAACTGCTGGGATAATAGTCCAATGGAACGATTTTTCAGGAGTTTGAAAACCGAGTGGGTGCCAGAAGCTGGCTACCCCTCCGCTGAGGAAGCAAAGCAGGCCATCACTGATTATATTATTGGGTATTACAGTCAGGTCAGACCACATACGCATAATGGGGGATTGGCTCCAAATAGTGCTAATGCTCAGTATTGGAATGACTATAAAACTGTGGCCAAAAAAACTTGACCACTACACTGCGGGCCGCAGGGGTGTGCCAGGTCAGCTCCACCCGCCACGGTTTGGGGTCGGGGCTCTTGCCGTATCTTCTCCCGGCAAATATTGCCCGTTATCCGTCCAGACAGGCCTCCGGCATGCCCGAATAAAGATCCGCGTCCGGACAGAGCTCCCGGACTTTTTTGAGTAGTTGTTGGGCCTCCTTGAGAAGCGGTTTCTCAAACGGTGCGCCGGGTACCCTCTCGGCCAGCGGCTGATTCATCAAGGGATGGCTGTAGCTTGCCGGGTTTTCCAGCCCGTTATGTTCCCGCAACGCCAGCCAGGCGAGGATTTCATACGGGTACAGCCAGAGCGTTGGCTCGTCAAATTCAAAATACTCCACGTCCTCTTCAGGCGTGTCTTCATCCTGTTGTTCGGTTTGTTGCAGGTGCATGTCGCACAACAGATAGACCAGTTGGTCAATTTTTGTCAGGTCCGTGCTGTCCCAGTGCTCCAGCACCGCCTGATAGGGGACAAACAATTCCGGGTAGTCTGCCTTGTCGCGGTCAAAATCCACCTTGTGCTGTTTGCAGTGGAGCTCCAGCAGGAACCAGCCGGCTTTCGAATACTCAAAACCGTCATCGATAATGGTTCCACGATACCGCTGATATTCTTCATCAAACGGGCAGTTATTAATCGCATTTACCAAACGTTGTCCCAACTCGCGCGCCTCGTTCCACCAACCTGCCAGGATGCACTGCGCCTGGTATTGGCTGGCTTCTTGAAGAAGCATGTAAGGCCGGTTGACACACTCATAAGCCTCGTCCCCCACCCGCAAGGCCAGATAGCCGTACCAGCAGGCCTTGATGTATTCGGTTTTTTGCTGCGCCGGGTCGTTGCGATGGACGCGGAGGAACTGGCTGTAGCCAAGGTGCCAGCGGCTGAGCTCTTCGAGTGCTGGCACTGATGAACCCGTCTTGTTTTTATCAATAACTCGGCTGATTTTTCGCTCAATGCGTTCCCAGACTCTTGACCTCCCCTGACTGTCGGGGTACAGGAAGCCTTCTTCAGCCGCTTCCTTGTATTTCTTGATGCGTTTATCGAGTAATGCCTTGACTTGCGTTTCTGCCGTCATTTTGTTTACCTCATTGCCAGGGTTTACAGGTGATTTTCGTGCCGGGTTTGCATGTGCCTCTGCCGCCCTTGCCATAACAGCCGGTCGGGTCGTCTGCCAGTTTGACGCGGCAGACCTTGAAGTCCTGGAGTTGGTTGTCTTCTAGTATTTCATTTAGCTCATCCAAAGCTTTCCCGAATTTTGCATCTCCCTTGTATTTCTTCCAGCGGCCTTCGCCTTCATCAACGCCCCTGGTCATGGCTTCGAGTTGGGTTCTTAAGTACTTTTTTCCACCCTTTTTTTGCAACCGACTCAACCCCGCCCGGTTGGATTTCGTCTCCACCACCAGCACTTCCCCTTTTTGCGGGTTGTGGAAAATGTGATCGAGGCCGTGGCCGGAGTTGTTCCGTAGTTGACTGGCTTCGAAGGATTCGTAGCCTTTGGCCTTGTATTTTTTCTCAACCAGGCGTTCGGCGCAATCCCCTTTGTTTTTGTTCGGGTTGCCGCATTTCTTCCCGGCACCCTCACTCTTCCCGCCATTCCTCTCATCATTCCCCCCACCGTTTTTGTTCTTCGCTGCCTCTATCTTCTTCTTTTTCAAAGCTGCGGTTTTTTTCGCGGCGCTGCCCAGGGCGCTGGCCATTTCGCCGGCGGCCTGGGCCTTTTTGCCGGGGTTGATGACGTCCACGCCGGCGGAAACCGTGGTGCTGGCCAGCAGGCCGGCGGCCTTGCCGAGGTCGCCCTGTTGGGCGATGTCCCAGGCATCTCCGAGTTTGTCGCCGAACTCGCTGGCCCAGTCGGCGATGTCGCGGCCGAGTTCGGCGCCTTTTTCTCCGAGCGTGGCTTTCAGGATGGCCAGTTCGTCTTTTTTGTCCTGCACGTATTCGGCCACCGCGCCGGCCGGGTCGGTCTGGAAGCGTTCGGCGAGCTGTTGGGCGCGCTGGCGGTTGATGGCGGCGATTTCCCTGGCTTCTTGCGCGGCGTCTGTTGCCGCGGCGGTTGTGGCGTCGGCCTGTCTCCGGGCGTAGGCTTGCGGGTCGTTCCAGATTTCCTGCGCTGTTTCGATGGGGGCTTTGAACTCTTCCTGGAGGGTGTCCTGAAAGGTGTCTGCAAAGTCCTGCTGCTGTTTTTCTATCCAGGCGGCGCC
>Ga0256839_1003623_pt1 | contig 15789 bp, 12 predicted proteins | sample 354166metaG_FD_185968 | JGI IMG/M metagenome (GOLD analysis project Ga0256839, IMG submission 185968) | Hydrothermal vent microbial communities from Mid Atlantic Ridge, Atlantic Ocean - 354-166 | ecosystem: Environmental > Aquatic > Marine > Hydrothermal vents | place: Atlantic Ocean: Mid... | reverse complement strand
TACGCGTGCCACGGCGCGCTTGCGAATTTCTTCCCGAACAGAGTGTGAGAGTGCTCTTCCATCTTGTTTGTTCATGGTGCTGAATTATAGCACAGGATGTCGGGTGCGTTTTTGCCGAGTTAGTAGCTGCGGCCTGGTTAATATTTACATTGCCAGGAAGCACCTGTTGCGGGTGGCGTAGGATTAGTGCGCCCATTGAGCGAGAAAAACGCTTGATGGGCACTAAATACCGGCTCTAACCGGAAAATATGGGCTGCTTTACCCTGCAAATCACCGTTTTAATCCCATTTTATGCCAGCGCCGGGATTTTTTGGGTTAGATCAGAGGTTCCCTTACTGAAATGGTCGAGGGGTTCATCGGCTGGAAGTAACTTCAGGTCACGGTCGCCGCCACGTCCAAGCTGGAAGGTATCAGGGGGCGCAGTATCACGCACAGGATCGATTCCCAGCCCATAATGAGTATTCGATTGGCCAATCACCAAAAATACATCATACCCTTCTCGATCGCGGAGCGGCACATTGGGGCTTTCTAGGAAACTTTCGTCCTGTGCTACAGGCGACTTATCGAGGGAAGGCTCGGTTGTTCCATCGCACGAAACGAGCAGCCCAATAACGACGATAATCCATAAAGCCGATGCTCTCGAACCAATTAGCCGATCAACAAATCGAAGCTTCACGCTCTGAGCTACTTTCATAAAGCACCTCTTCGTGATCCACCACTTCTCAGCGTCCGAACAACCCGTCCTGGAACGCCAACCACAAGCGCGTAGTCGGGAACATCCTTCGTTACAACACAGCCCGCCCCAATGACCGCCCCGCCCCCAATGGTAACGCCTGGCAACACGACCGCACCACTTCCAATCCAAACATTATCTTTAATGGTGACAGGCTGACGAACAACCGTATCACGATAAAAGGCAGAAGTGAGGTCATGAGATTGTGATGTGATAACAACGTGCGATGCTATCAAAACGTCGTTTCCAATCGAGACCTCTCCGCCACCCCAAATATGGACAAACTCTGCGATTGCAACTCGGGCTCCAATCGAAACCCTTTGGGCGGAATGGATCACGACATTACGATAGACCAGTGATCCCTCCCCCATATATCGGAGCTGAGCCTTCCATCTTGCTTGCCTTACTTTCGCTACCATCGAAGGAATTCGTGCAAGCACTCCAATACGATAAGCGACCCGAAATAAGGCTACAAGCATACCCGATCACCGATCAGTTTCTTACGAACATCATGCCGCCACACAGGTATCGCGACAAGCCCACCGTATATCAAAATACCGCCTGCAACGAGAAATGCTGGCTGAGTCTCAGCTACGCTGTATTCAAAATATTTCCACACTAAAATAGAGCCAATACAAGCACTTACTAGCAGCCTAAGATTCTCAAACATAACCAATGAGGATATCGAGATCTGGTTCTTCGATTGATACCGTGTGATGAGCACTAGACTCCCGACAATAATCGCAATGGAAAAAGCAAATGCTACTCCGTAACCATCGAACAGAACCCCAAGCCCCCAACTCAATATGAGATTCAGTCCACCACTGATCACATGATATAACGTGTTACTTTCAAGCTCCCCACTCCCGAGGTTTCCCATATAAGATGGACCAGATAACGTGTTAATCATCCAACCAAGGCTAAGAATCAATGACATATAGACGAACTCAGGCTGATAATGGCCAATCCAGAGTTGTGATATCGAAGGCGCTAAGGCGACAATACCCAAATACAGCGGCAATGATAGAAACATCAAAATACGGAATGAAGACAAATAGATATCGCCAATTCTTTCCTCATCATTTTCTTTTAGATCGGCAATTATTGGGATAGCAATACGGTTGACTGAAACGAGTATGGAACGGAATTGCATCACCATACGATTGGCCATTTCGAAGTATCCTACCATCGCTAATCCGCCAAAGCTCCCCATCATCAGCTTTGTGGTGGGCTCCAATAACATTTGCACCACTGATCCAATCTGAAAATTGACCCCATATTTTAACATTTCTAGAAAATAGCGTTTGTCCCAACGCCTAGGAAACCACTGCAGCGCCGGTACAACCTTCCGTAACAAATGCCACAGTGTAATCAACACAAATAGCATCTGGAGAATTTGCGCATATGCCAGCCCAAGCACACCAAACTTAGGAACCAACAGGACGACGAATCCAAAGTATAAAACACCACCAGCAATATTTGCGATACCGGGCACATCGAAACGATGCAACCCCTCAAAGCTCGCTTGTGAGATGCCAACCATTGTCGACAGCCACAATGAAAACATCGCATAGGGCAGAAGGGCACGCGCCGAATCAGCTTCCGCTGATGCAACAACATGTGCAAGCAAGGTATCCAGTGGCCAGTATGCGAGAATAAGGATGAACAGAATAAGTACCGACACCGAGATCGTTGCTGTCTCTATTACATGTCGAATGGCCTGGTGATTGTCATTAGCCAGATACTTGGCAACAAACTTAATTACACTGCCACCCAACCCCAAACCACCAATTCTGCTCAACGATGTCGACGCCATTACGATGGACCATACACCGACCTTTTCTACACCAATTGTTTGCAGCAGATAGCGATACAGGAGATACAACAGGATGCCTGAAACGACCGTATTCATCAGCGTCACCCATACGTTCCTTGTCAGCTTTCTGCTTCTGATAACGCTCATTCAGCTCTCTGGCCTTTGTTGACTTCATTCACCACAAAGTTTCTGTGGCATATCGCAATAGGTAGCCTGTCATTGTACCGAAATACCATTAAAGGTTTCGTACCGGGACAAATCGCTGGATTGGCTCAAGTGGGTTTCTGGATCAAAGTGATAAAGTGATCTCGTGCGGTAAGCCAGGGTGGCGGCAAGAAATTGCCTGACGGATCACCACCTAGGCTCATTCGACCCGAGCCAAAACGCCTCGCAGCTGCCGCTGCACTTGGGGAAATTCTGTATACCACATTTTTTACAGCTTCTTTCATCCTATTAATTGGACTTGAAGAACGTGCGTGAGAAAATCTCTTCGTTTGAAGGAGCTCCACATCAAACTCTCTGCACACCCCCTGAGTCCACGTTGGGTTAACAAATGAAATGTGTTCTGGAATAGCACAATACCAATAGGCACTCCCCATGAATTTCCATGATAATGATTCAGTATTCCCTGTCGATAGGATCACGTGCCCCCCGGGCCGTAGCACGGCAAGCAATGACCCCAAAAATTCATGCGGATTATGGACATGTTCAATCACATCGAATGCAGTGACAACATCAAATTTGGGTGACAAATCTCGCAGTACGTCGAAATCAGAGCCAAGCATTTCTATACCTTTGGCTTTGGCTTTTCGCGATGCACCCGGGTGGATCTCAACCCCAAAACAGCTTTTTTCAATGGAAAGTTTGCTCAGGAACTGGCCATCAAAACAGCCAATATCGAGAACCGCACTTGCATCTCTCATCGATGATATCCAGCGATACGCTATATCCCAGTCGATTCTCAACCCAGAATCATGTTGCCAGTGTTCCTCTTCTCCTGCTTCATACAGGGCATCGAGACGGTCTTTTGTGACTTGGGGGTTCTTGAAATACAAGGCGCAGGTTGAACATGCAACAAGGTTCCCTCCTGGCAACGGCTGTCTCAGTTGCTTTCCAGCAAAGTAGGGCGATGCAGGAACCACGCCCTTGTCCATCAGCGAACGGCCACCGCAGGACGGACATGCGTTCAAGGTTCTCATATCCGAGTCACTCCTATACTTCCGACAAGACGCTGTCGACATGATGAGGGCGCACATTGTCCCAACTGAGGAGGCCTTGTGGGCGGCGGGTCTGCAATTTGGCGGGTAGTGTTGCTCGCCAATGAGCATAGCAGTTCTCAATAGAGTGGTAGGCTACAAACTGCTTGGCATATTGTGTCAAAGTGAAGAATTCGGCTTTGTTCAAGGCGTCTTGAATAGCTTCGGAAAATATGGATGCATCAGTGACATCACAGGTATCCCCAAGACCAAACACTGGCACGATTTTCCCCATCCAGCCTACATCAGCAGCAAGAACAGGCTTCCCTAACGCCGCAGCCCTGACAACAAACCCTGAGGAAGTCATATGGTTAGGGTATGGCGTGCAAATTACATCAGCCGCACATAGAGCTGCTTCCAGTTCTTTCTGGCTCAGATACCGATCGATGACAATGAGCTGCCCCCTCCTCACGAGCACTTTATACTCGTTTTCCAGCATGCTTTTTATATCTGGATCCATCGCGCCGAACATGAGCAATCGATCATTGTCCCCTAGACTGGCCTTTGCAAAGGCTTTGATCATCAGGTCAGCGCCTTTTCGCCGGTCCAAACGTCCAAGACATGCGATGAATTTGCCATTCTCCGGTATTGACAACCTTTGTCGTGCCTGGGAAATGCTGAGTTTTTCAATCTTCTCCACAGGCTCCGGCAACATTACACAACGCCGCGCCAATGGCTTGAACCCTCGCTGTAAAATGGCTTCATACTGGAATGGGTTAAGTAAATGATACGCGTCTGCTCCAGCTGACGCCGTCGCGATCTGCCAAATCAAGCTACCAATACGGTCGCGGATCGTCTTCCCCTCCCCCGGCGTTTTCCCTCTGAACAAGACTGTATCGAACCTGACACCTGCTTTGATTGGATTGATTCCAAGCAGCCTGACCACGCCCATAACCTGGGTTATCCCATCACCGAACGGAATAAACACGTGGTCCGGTTGATGACGCTTCACCGCGTTATGAAACATCCGGTACACCGGCCCCCATAGCTTCAAGCCGGTGCCAGTGACTCGCGATACTGAAGGATCGAGGCAGAATCTGTCTTCGACTGCTTTTAGATGTGCGCCATACTCGGCGCTGCTGCTAACCGTCTTTTCGGCAACCACAACAATTTCGACGGCGGCATCTTGAAATGCATCAATGATTACACGCACATACTGAAGCCGATGCCCGGCAGAACAGGGCTCAAAAATCAGCAATTTCATCGGTATTGGTTCTAGCCGGGGCACCAATTCGTGCTAGCCCCCTCATTGTTTGCGCTCTACAGACCCAGAGGCATGACCATTCGGCAATACACCACCTTTCTTTCTCTGATTCTCAAGCGCCCTGATGACGCGATTGAAACGAGACACCATGTCATCGATATTGAACGATTCTTCTGTAGTAGTGATTGCGACTCTGGACATGGCGTCGAGCCTGTCCGAATCATGTATGATATTAAATATGGTATCGGAAAGAGACTTCGAATCGCCTCTCGCGAATGAGAGACCATTCTCTCCATCCGAAAATGCTGCTATTTCCGGCATATGCAACCATCTGTCATCATGCACCACCACCGGCAGCCCATAATTCAGAGCGTGAACAATACTCAATCCGACCGCCCCAGGATAGACGAAAATCCTGCAGCTGTTGGCAATATTGGCAATGGCGGTTTCATCTGTGGTAGCGCCATGCCAATTGACGCGCTCCCGGATGCCAAGCGCTTCAGCATACCTTTCAAACGTTTCGCGTCTTTCGCCATCACCAATTACATCCAGTAATACACCCTTCAGCACTGGTTGCGATACTGCTTTTAGCAAAACGTCTAGCGCTGATTTTTTCGTCAGTCGACCAATAAAAAGAATCCTCGGTTCTCGCCGTCGAGCCTCATAGGGAACTCGGATCGATCGTATTACGGAATTGTCGATACCATTGTTTAGCGCATCGATTGCCAATGATGGATCACATACCCGGCGTTGCCGGAAATGGAGTATCTCTTCGTCAGTGTAGAACAGCGCTAAATCCGCTAGGCACAGCAGCTTGAGACGCAGACTGACCCTCCATGACTTGCTGGTTGATGAACGATAATGCGCCCACCAAACGGTTTTTACGCCTTTTAGCCGGGCCTTCAATAACAGCAGGATATTTGAAAGTGCCCGCGGCATCCCCGCCATCACGAGTATGTCGCCGCGAGACATTTCTATCGACCCAATACCCGGCTGCCATTCGACACCGGGCGGCAGCCGCTTTATTGCCCCCAAGGGGTTTTCCCATACCGGCTGGGCCGAGCGGGATGAAAGTGCACCCAACGTACCAGGCGAAGCATAGACCGACATGCGATTCCCATAGACTGAATAGAGCCGGTCGAAGAAGCTGATCCGATAGGCGGGAACCTCAGGTTGAATGATAATGATTCGTGATGTCATCTATCCCACTTACCGACCCAGCTCTCTATATCTTTGATGAGCCTTGTCGGCATCCCTCTCTGGCGTCACTGGTTTCTATGTTTCCAAAGCACGCTACCGCCCTACCGTCTTCTGAAGACAGCATCCATTTAGATAGGCACGATGACCACCCAGTGCTCCTCTCACCAAGTCGAACGACATGATCAGACGCCTGAGAAAGATTGTGCAGCTCGGAAGAGATTGTATCGGCCCACCTCACATACTGGGGTGATTCACCTCTCAAATTAGTCGGTGATCGACGAGAGAATCCAACACGAGAAAGCTGGACTGGAATTGGGAGCAGGAATGGGGTCTGGTCGTAACCATTCACTCATTTCAGCAGAATCAACGAGTTTCGCACAAACCGGCATCAATGCGTCCAATGCGCTAGGCTCATCAACCAATCGACTACACCAGCTCAATAACTGGCCCAAACAAACCACACCCCCAATAACGCTGGTGTGGCAAGCGTGAGCACCACGTTTTTCCCCATTGCCGGGATCAGCGAGGCGGGGTTTTCCACTTCGCCACTTCGTAGCTGTTGCCAAATACTGATTGCCAGTGGCACAGACAGTAGCACCGTCAAGGTGGCCAGGGGCAGAATGCCTGCACCAACACCGGCGACAACCGACAGATAGGCCAGTGCGACCAAGGCACCAAACAGGGTCACGCTTTTCTCGGCGCCAATGACAATGGGCAAGTGGCGCCGCCCGGCATCTCGGTCGGCCTCGATATCTGGCAGCTGATTGAGCAGTAACAACGCATTGACCAAGAAGAACACCGGCAGTGCCGCGACGAACGCGGTGGCCGAAAACTCACCGGTGAGCGCGTAGTAGCTGCCGACGACCATAAACAAGCCGAAGCCAGTTCCCGGGGCAATCAGGCAGAGCCATGACAAGCGGTTGATCCATTCGGTATACAGGTAGATCAGCGCCAGTCCGGCGACACCGATGGGCAGCAACCCTGGTCCAGCCAGGCGGAGCAGCAGCAGACCGCAAAGGACAGTCACCGCGAAGCTGCCCCATGCAAGCGCCAATGCCGCAGATGCCAGCCCTGGATTTTCCGGCAGGGCACCACTGCCGCCACTGAATGGCGTGCGCTCGGTATGCAAATCGAGTCCGCTGCGGAAATCAAAGTATTCGTTGAAGGTGTTGACGCTGATGTGGGCAGCCAGCGCGCCCATCATGATAATGACCAACCGAAACAGATTGATCTCACCACTGTCATGCCATGCCGCAACCGCCCCAACGCCCACACAAATCGGGGTCAGCAAAAGAAACGGTGCCCGAATCAGCCGGGGCAAGTTGGCCATGAAGGTTGAAAAAGTGCTAGACATCTGAAGACTCCATCCAGGTGACAAGCCCCGAGACTACCACGACCAACAGGCCCTAGCCCTTGAGCTATCTCAGATCGACGCACGCCGCCAGCGAGAAACCTCCGAGTAGCCTCCGGGGTCAGGCTTGCGTTATTGCATTTAGCTCCAGCAATAAACACAATAACGCAAGCCTGACGCCGGAGTTCGAGTACTGAGCCAGCATGGGAGACTATGCGCCAGCGGACCGGTACTGGCCGGCTGTACGCGGCCACAATCACGCAGTTTCAATCACGATTTTCCAAGAACCAACGAACAAGGAATGACCCCATGTTGATCGACACCACGTTCCGCGCTTTTCAGCGGCAGTTTCAGAACGGGCTGGTTGAGATGCTGAATCCGGACGAAGTCGGTGCATTCATTCTGGTATTGGCCAACGGCATGCAGGAGGCCGAACTGCATGAAGCACTATCACCAGCACTTGGGAATGTCTTCGACGCCCAGCGGCAGCTATATGCACATGGCGAGCTGAATGCAGCACCCGATGACATGGCGGTTTTCGAAGCGCTGAACACATCTGGCATCGAACACTTTGGCTGCTGGGATCTACGCCAGTCCGAACTCTGGTTACTGGCCTACAATCCGATGCGGGCCTTGCGCCCGCCGCGTGCGTCGAAACAACCGTTCACGGGATTGAAGCGCCCTTTCGACGACAATGCTTTTCACTTCGACAAGCCGTTCTTGCGCCCCGAAATCATCAGTGAAACCTCGTTCGCTGGCAAAACCTTGCGCCTGATGTATCACAAGTTCCCGTTCGCGCCCTATCACCTGTTGTTGCTGATCGAGGCGGCGGCGCACCGCCCGCAATATCTCGATGCCGAGTCGGATGCATTTTTCTGGCAACTCACCGAAAAAACCGCTGAGCAGCTGCCGGGCATCGGCATCGCCTACAACAGCCTCGGTGCCGGCGCCTCGATCAATCACCTTCACGCCCACAGTTTTTTGCAGCAGACAGCACTGGCCATCGAAGCCCCCCATTGGACCCACAATGGTGGCAGCCAGCGCTATCCCCTCCCCGTCGAGCGCTATACCACAGCGGCTGAAAGCAGCGAGCGGATTGCCGCGCTGCATCAGGAAAACCAACCCTTCAACCTGCTGTACCGACCGGGTCAGTGCTACCTCGTGACACGCCGGCCACAGGGCGATGCGTCGTTACCCGAATGGCTGGGCGTACCGGCCTGGTATGAAGTTTCCGGCGGCTTTAATCTCGCCGACAGGGATCGCTTCCAGCAGCTCACAGCCGCCGAAATCGAAGCGGCGCTGGGCTTGCTGGCACCGGGATAAATACTGGAATTCATGTTCAACACCAATTGACGACCGCCAAGCCAGGAACTTTCCCGAAGTGTCGTGTGTTATTGGTGACAAGTGTGGCATCAAGACTCAAAGCATGGGCAGCGATCAGCGTATCATTCGGACCAATGGGCGTTCCCGCACTGAACAACGCGGTCTGAAGATCAGCAAACTGCTCCGCTGCTGCCTCACCCCACGCTCGAATGCCATGCAACCGTTCAGACACTTCACCGATAAGGCGCAAATGCTTGTCAGGGTTACCCGAACGCTTCGCACCAAGCATCAGTTCAGCATAGGTAATCGCAGAAATGCAGATCTCGTGATCCGCCGCGACCTCTGTTTCCATCGTACGCAATACCCTGATAGGGCGTTGGCGCATGATGTAGCTGCAAATATCGGTATCGAGCATATATAGCATTAGATTATCAATTCAAGCCATTGAATTTATGAGATATTTATGTGAAAAAACCGCCTCAAGATAAGAAGAAAAATCGCGCTACAACTCGAGCCGGTCTGTTTCGAAAAGATCCACTCGCTCGACCATGAAATCGTCATCAGCAGTTGGAAGATCGGCCAACGATGTCCAGCTTTTCCTTTTTGGCGTAATGATCACCGCATCGCCCTCACGCCTGATCAACACTTCATCGATGCCTTCAAACTCCAGGCTGCGAGGAATACGCACAGCCTGGCTTTTCCCATTCTTGAACAATTTGGCAGTAACAGTCGTCATGGCAAAACCCTCGAATCATCTTGATGAGCAAGTATATGCCTTGCATATGCAACCCTCAAGGCAAGCGAAATCACACTGCCGGCCTCCCATAGCTACTTCGGGCAACCTCACAAGCCGATAAAAAACATCACCAGAAATAGCACAACCGCGACGACGGCCAACCAAAGCAAAGCACTATTTGATTTCCCGCTTTTCTCACCCGCATCCTGGCCGCCGGATTTGTCAGCGCTCAGCGGCCGGTAGAGTGTCGTCGCGGAAAATGCCTGCCATGCGTACTTGATCCAGCGCAGTACGATGAACGACAGCCAGATGGCCCAGACCAGTATCACGATCCGGTAATACAGCATCGGCAACGATTTGACGGAGGCCTGCGGCAGGCCGCGATCATTGAACCAGCGCAGAAACCAGGCATCCGAGCCATTGCCGGCGACCTGCATTTTCGGGTGCCCGAGCAAGCCATTGAACAGCCCGTCTGCCATCGCGGCCAGCGCCATGATGGTGACGATCAGCAATAGCAGCTGAAAGGCGTCGAACTTGAGCGGGGAATGGGCAAACGGGTCCATGTCCTCACGCAGCTTCAGCAGGTACAGCCAGCCGATGAACAGTACCGCCATGCCGATGCCGATATAGAGCCCAAAGGAATTGGCCTGGGTAAAACCGACCATGACCGCCAGCCAGGCTACGCCGTTGATTTTGCCAAGCTGCATGACATGCAGGATCACCGCCGCCAGCAGCAATACCGGGAGTATCGACCAGAACAGGAAGTCCGGGCCAACGCGACGCCCCTCCGCGTGATAGACCCAGCGATCGCGCGGCATCGTGATTTCGGTGGTGACATTGAACAGCTCGATTGGCTCGCCACTGCTGGTCACCAGGAAGAGTTCAGGTTCACGGTAGGTCGCTGCCATTCCGCTGCTGAGCTCGCCATCGATCACGATATTCGCATGACCGATATCCAGTGGAATTCTCGCCTCGCTGCCGGCTTCATTGTTGATTTCCCGGCCATTGACCGTCACCTGACGGATGGTCGCATCGGGAATCTTCAGCACCAGCGTCTGGGCCTGCGTGGTTTCCACTTCGGCATCGATTTCCAAAGCACCACCCGCACCGTCGTGTGGTGCCAGCGCAAGGTCGAACTGTTGCACCGCAACCGTTTTGCCGGGCTGTGGCGCGACGCGGGAAACCAGCAAGGTTGCCGTCTCACCGGGCCATGGCCGCAGCATCTTGATATTCTCACCCGACGCGGTCTGCTGATAGATGACCGGCAGCCCTTCCACGCTGAGTTCCCACTGGCTGGCATAATTGAACTGCCAGCGGGTACGTTGTGCCTCGGGTGCCGGCGGCAGTTCGATGTTACGCAATATGCCGCCGGTGGAAGCGGCCAGCTCGTCGTCGCTGAACTGCAATGAGCTGCGAAAATGAATCTGCTGATCCCCGGCGTTGAACAGCACTTGAATCACATCGCTCTTGCGCGAGACCTGCGCCCCCGCCTCGATGATCACCTCCTGCGGCCAGGCGGGGATTGCAGCCGTCTCGACGCTGCCGGTGGGCGACACCCGACGCACCGTGGTTTCCAGGTAAAGGCCATCGGTCAGAGTGAATTCGCGTGTCACGTCGAAAAAGGCCGGCAGCCGGCTATGCGGTAACACGACCGGGCGGTCTGTAGCCGCACTGGCCTCGCGTTGCTGCTGGCGACGAAATGACAGTGCTTTCCAGCCATGCTGGTCACGCACATGACTGCCCACCCAACCAGTAACGGTTTCGCTGTAACGACGCACCGACAGCGGGATGCCCAGCTGCGCGGCATCTCCTGCCACCACCGCCTGCAGCACCACTTCGTGACTGCCAGGTGGCAGCTCGGCCAGCAACTGTTTGCCCTGCCGCTTCAACGGCAGGCTCCGCGGCGGCCCTTTGTCATCCAGCACAAAAGCGCGAAATTCCAGTCCTGCGACTGGCAGCTGGAGCAGCGCAAAGCCGGTGTCTTCAACCGTCTGAATCGAAAACCGCGCCATCATGCGTCCCTGCGCATCCAGCGTCAGATGCAAGCGGTCGATCGATGCGCAGTCCGGCAGACAGGCAGGGGGACGATTGACCTCCTCAGCCAGTTGCTTGAGCAGATACGCTGGCGGAAAGTCATCCGCGACCGCAGGCCGGGGCAAGAGCGAAACCACCCCGATCGCTGCAAACAGCACGGCTACGATCGACCGCCGCGTGCGTAACCACTGTCGCAGCATCAGCAAATCGACACCCGCCACGCGCAGAAACAGCAGCAGCAACATGCCACTGCTGACAAAGCCAAAGATCAGGTTCATCGTTGGCGTCACCAACACCATCGGCAGCGATTCAGCATGCTGCAAGGCGCTCTCATCCCAGTGCAGAAAATGCACCCTGCCCTGCCAGCGCGGCACACCCACAGTCGAGCGAATCTCATTTTCCTGGCGAAAGCGATTCACCGACGCTGATTTGTCCTGCGTCGCTACGCTGGCTGCCAATACAGGCACGCCATCCGCCATCATTTCCGTCGCCATGGGAACGGATTTCCGCATGACCATTTCCGGTGCGGGTATGGTCGCTACACGATCCGCTTGCTGCAACGCAGTGCCTTCAAACGTTCCGGCCTGCGACCAGCTCAACTGCGGATGAATCGCATCACGAACATGCACCACGGTGTAGGCCGCCAGCATCACGGCAATGGCCAGTAGCACCACCGACTTCAGTTTCTGCAGAAACAGCGTCAGCCGCGGATAGTTGCCGAGTCCGTTTCGCAATACCGCGACGAGACCCAGCAACAACAGCCAAAGCAGTACCGGCGTCTGCGGCTCATGAAACGTGATGGCAAGGGTCGCAGCGGCGAAAATACCCCAACCGAGCCCGATGACGCGCGCAAAGGCGATGGAAACGATCAGCAGCAGGAAAACCAGGTACAGCGACCACTGTGACAGCCAGGTATCGCCTTGAATATTGCTATCGACCGCCAGCAGACGCCAGCCCGGCGGCAGGTGCAAGCGCGCAGCAATCGACTCGGCGCGAAGATCCGCATAGGGATTTGCCGGCATGACATAGCCCTCGCTGGCATCCACCGTACCCAGCACGGTGGCATCAAGCTGGCGCTTGCGCAGCGAGACACCAATGCCATCATCACTACGGACCATGACCTGCGGTTTCCCGTCAAGATAGATGGCTTGTGGCGTAATATCCGGCGACGCTAGCACCAGCGACGAATATGGCTTCGCTTCCCCTGTCAATTGATCACGCAGAAACAGGGATTGCCCAGAGAAACTCATCCACAGATCGCGCTCGATCGTGGCATGGGTTTCACCGCTGGCCTGGGTACCGCGTGATACTCGCTTGACCTCAAGCCCACCGTTCGGCGCGACGATAAAAGCAGAGAGATTGTTCCACTGCCGTGGCCCATCGACACTTTGCGGATCAATGACCGGGCTTCCCGACAACGTCGTGCTGTACAGCGCTGGAACACGCTGAAAATACCAGTATTCGTTGCGTGGCCAGAATGGCACGGCAGCCTTGCCCCGCCACCAACGCTGCTGTTCATGTGGATAGTAGGCCGTGATGCGAATGTCCCAGGTTCCCGACTGGACAATGGCGGACAATTCACCGTGCTCATTGATGCTTGTGCGCAAGCGGCTTTGCAGCTGGATCGGCACCGAGTCCGGCAACGTCACCCGGCCAAAATCGACGACCCGATTTTTCCCCGACACCGTCAGGCGCAATATCGTGGTGATCTCGGTCGGCACGTCATCACGAAAATGGCGGAACACCTTGAGTGTCAGCGAGTTCTTTTCCTGATTCAGCTTGACCGCAGTGGCTGTCTTGCCCGGCGAAAACCGCAGCAGGCCGCTGTCATCCAGAAAAACCGGTTGCTCGACACCCGCAACGAGATACCTCACCAGCACCACATCCGCCGGCAGCCGGAAAGCGCGTTTGCCATCATGCCCGGGAAACGCGCCCTGCAATGTCAGCCTGCCTTTATCGACAAAAACAAACGGGCGATGCTGCCGGGAAATCACCACGGCGGGCTCGCCATCGATGCGAACATTCTCCGGCCAGCTCTGGCTGTCACCCGGCAACGGAATCCAGCCGCGGTCGAAAACCTCCCACTGCTGCCGAAAGCGCAGACCCGCCTGCTCTGCACCGCGCTCCAGCACCAGTTGATGTGGCCAGGCACAGACCGTCTGCTGCTTCGCACCCGCGATATAGGGGCAATCGGCGCTATCGCGCACCCAGTCCACCCAGCCCTGCAACGACTCCGGAACAGGTTTTGCTCCGGCGGACTGCGCAAACTGGCTGATGAACACCGATAGGCACAGCAGCGTCAGAAGCAGGAAGGTACGGCCAAGGCTTGACATGATGATCCCCTGAAACGAGCTGCCTATTCTACGCTGCTGCAACCGGCTGCAACCAGAGCAGTATCAAACCGCTTTCAGATACGGCTGGTCATCATCCCCCTCGATGGTGAACCTGGCGATCATCTGCTCCAGTTCGACAGACTGATTCTTCAACGAGATGGCGACGGCCGCTGTCTGCTCGGCCAGCGCGGTATTCTGCTGCGTGACCTCGTCGATCTGGGCGATAGAACGGTTGACCTGCTCGATGCCAATCGCCTGTTCCTGGTTGGCATGGGCAATTTCGCTCATGATTTGTGTCACCCTGCTGATACTCTCGGCAATGCCGTCGAGGGTTTCGCCCGCCTCGTTGACCAGACCGGTACCACGCGAGACACGCTCGACGCTGTCGGAAATCAATTGCTTGATCTGCTTGGCGGCATCCGAGCTGCGCCCGGCAAGATCGCGAACCTCGGTTGCCACCACAGCAAAGCCGCGCCCCTGCTCGCCTGCCCGAGCGGCTTCGACGGCCGCATTCAGGGCCAGCAGATTGGTCTGGAATGCGATCTCATCGATAACATGGATGATTTCCTCGATCCGCACGCTCGACTCACTGATCGACTCCATGGCCTTGATCGCATCCCTGACAACACCCACGCCGCGTTCAGAAATTTCTTTGGCCTGCGCAGCCAGCGCCGATGATTCATGTGCGTTCTCGGCATTATGTTTTACCGTACCCGTAATCTCTTCCATGCTGGCCGCCGTCGTTTCAAGACTGGAGGCCTGTTGTTCGGTACGCTGAGAAAGCTCATCATTACCCGACTGAATTTCACTGGCGGAACTCGAGATTTGCAGTGAGGTGTCGTTCATCCCCATGACCATTTTGCGCAGCCCGGAAATCGTTTCGTTGACCGAGTTCTTCACCTCACCGTAAATACCTGCGTAGTCCTTGTCGATGGGCGACGTCAGATCACCGGAAGCAATTTTCGACATCGCCTCGGCGATATCATCGACCACCTGGCTGACAACGACAATCAGCTCATTGATGCCGCTGGCCAGTTCTCGGTAAAAGCCTTCCTTTTCCTCTAAACCAATTTGTTGGGAAAGATCGCCGCTGCGCGCTGCATCGACGATCTGGTGGATCTCACGGCCGACCTCTCTTTCGACGGTAATGTCATTCCACTGCGTCACGCGGGCAACATAGTTACCCTCGGCATCGTAGACTGGCGAGATCGTCAATTCGAACTCATGCCCCCACAAACTATATTCGACACACTCCCGTGCCTTGAGTTGTTTCGCGAAAATCTCTCTCAAGCCATCGTCGGCGAAGAAATCCAGCAAACGCGTACCCACCAGCGACCGGGCATCGAACCCCTCATTATTTGGCTGCAACCGGGCCAAACCGTTGAACAGCTCGACACAGGCATTGTTCATGAAAATCAGTTCGCCCTGTGCATTCGACACCGTGACATTCGACGAGATATAGTCCAGCGCAATCTTGATTTTGCCGTTCTCCTCGGCGGTTTCTCGAGCTTCATGCAAATTGTAGCCAAGCGTTGACTGCATGGCGGCCATCGCAAGCAGCAATTGTCCGGTCTCATCCCCACTGTGCACCTCGATCTTATTGTTGTACGAGCCGGAAGATATCTTTCGAGCCACCACAGCAGCCTGTTGCACCGGCCGCGAAATACCACGTGCAACCGTAACTACTCAGCGCAAAAAAACCATAAAAAAAGCTTGACAGGGTTTTTGCGTATTTTTCCTGCTTTTTCGGCAATCCAGGGATTAGCTTCAAACCCCTGCCTCAGAAGCATCATCATTCTATAG
>Ga0256839_1003622_pt1 | contig 15799 bp, 8 predicted proteins | sample 354166metaG_FD_185968 | JGI IMG/M metagenome (GOLD analysis project Ga0256839, IMG submission 185968) | Hydrothermal vent microbial communities from Mid Atlantic Ridge, Atlantic Ocean - 354-166 | ecosystem: Environmental > Aquatic > Marine > Hydrothermal vents | place: Atlantic Ocean: Mid... | reverse complement strand
TGCGCAACCGTGTTTCCCTGCTCAAGCCTGAAGGGTTTGCTTCGGCGGGGGCGGTTAAATTATTAGATGATAGTTGGGGGCGGCCTTTGGTTGGCCTGCTTAAGGGCAGTGACGCCAACACCCAACCACTGCTTTCGGAATGGCACTATATAGAAGAAGCCCTCAAGCCGAGTGCAGATATTTATAGAGGCGATTTGGACGAACTTTTGGCCGTGTCACCGGGTATCATATTCATGAGCGACCGGGCGCGTATAGAAAGCCCTTTATTGGTGAAATATGTGGAAGAGGGCGGCATGTTGGTGCGCTTTGCGGGTCCCAAACTGGCCAAACGTGCGGACACATTATTGCCCGTGCATATACGGGCAGGCGGGCGGGATATTGGCGGGGCGCTGGCTTGGGAAGATCCGCAAGGACTTGCCGCATTTACCGAAGACAGTCCGTTTTTTGGCCTTAGCGTGCGCGAAGATATAGTGGTGCGCAAACAGGTTTTGGCGACGCCAGGCGCCGATACCGATGCCAATACGTGGGCTAGGCTGGCCGATGGTTCGCCCGTTATTACTTCGTCTGTGCGCGGGCTTGGGCGGGTGGTTTTGTTCCATGTTACGGCTGGGCCCGACTGGTCAACATTACCCTTGTCAGGCCTATATGTGCAAATGCTCGATAGGCTTTTACCGCTGGCGCGTAGCACGTCGTCCCCGGTGAGCAATGCGTCTGGCGGTGATTGGACGGCGGAGCGGACTTTAGACGGCTATGGCAATCTCGGGACGCCGCCATTAACGGCGCTGGCCATAGCGGATGCCAGCTTTGCTAAGACAAAGCCAGGAAGGGATCACCCGCCGGGTTTGTACCGCCAGGGCCTGAGGCGACAAGCATTGAATACGGTTTCTAACCAAGATGATTACACCCAATTATCCGCGTCCGGCATGGACAAAGCCGCTTATGGTGGGCGTAAACCTAAGTCTTTGAGCGGAGTCTTGCTCGGTGTTTTAGCCTTGATGATGGCGCTGGATGTGGTCATGTCCTTACTGGCTTCGGGTCGGTTGCGCGGGCGCATGTGGCAATCCACGGCGGCTTTGATATTGGCCAGCATACTGGTTTTACCAACCAATACCCACGCCCAGGGGACGAATGACAATGATGCATTAGGGCTACATCTTGCCTATGTCATTACGGGCAATAGCGAAGTTGATCGCCTCAGCAAACTTGGTTTGGAAGGGTTGTCTTTTGAGCTTTCCCGCCGCACTACAATCGAACCTGTCGGCGTGCGCGGTGTTGATGTGGCTAAGGACGTGATAGATTTTTATCCTTTCCTGTATTGGCCAGTTTTGCGCGAGGCCAAAGAGCTAAGCCCGGAAACTGCCGCCAAGTTAAACGCTTTTATGCAGGCCGGTGGGACATTGGTTTTGGACACCCAAGACCAAGACCGCAAGCGTCTCTTTGCCAATGAAACCCACCCTGGGCTTGCCCGCCTTTCGAAAAATTTGGATATTCCGCGCCTGTCCGCCCCCCCTAAAACCCATGTTCTCACCAAGTCGTTTTACCTGATTAAAGACTTTCCTGGGCGCTGGGCAGACGGTGCCGTCTGGGTAGAGGCTGATACACGCGGCTCTTCGCGCGACGGTGTGTCCAGCGTTATTGTTGGCTCCAATGATTGGGCTGCCGCCTGGGCTAAGGACGACAAAGGCCGCGCGATCAGTGTCATAGAAAACGAAATCCCGCGCCAACGGGAAATGGCCACGCGCTTTGGCATCAATCTGGCCATGTATGCTTTGTCTGGGAATTATAAGGGCGACCAGGTTCACGCCGCCAAGATTATAGAACGGCTCGGCGAGGGGTTAAATGGGGCTATCGCGCCCGAACAGCCCGCGCAAGATTTTGGTCCTCTGTTAGAGCCAAAAACAGGGGAGGGTAAGTGATGAATTCTTCCGTCGTTTTTGATCCTGTACTGCCCATATGGGCGATCATTGGTCTCACTGTTTTGATACTCATAGCCGCGACCCTTGGCCAATGGCGCGGCCTGAAAAGCTTTATCATGCGGGCAATGGCAGCGTTTCTTTTGTGTGGCGCCCTATTAAATCCACAAAAATTATTGGAGCAGCGCACACCCCTGCCAGACATTGCCTTGATCTTGACCGATAAAAGCGAGAGCATGGGTTTTGCTGGACGGGAAACTTCAGCCAATGAGGTGCAGGCAAAGCTAAACGATTCATTAGCAGCGCTGGGCAATATGGAGATTGTGGAAATCGACATAGAGCCAGGGCAAGAAGGAACGCGCATAGGGCAAGCGCTCATTGATGGCTTGGCGCAATTACCTGCGGAACGTATCGCAGGCGTTTTTGCAATCACAGACGGGCAAGTCCACGACCTGCCAGAAGCGCCCGGTACTTTGCTACCATCCGGTGTGCCGTTTCATAGTATCATCATCGGTGATAAAGACGCCCGTGACCGCAGGCTTGATGCCATTATTACGCCCAAATACGGTATGGTCGGCGAGACGGCTCGGTTCGAGCTACGCCTCGAAGACCCCGGCCATGCGGGTGAACGGGTGATGCTGGAAATCAGGCTGAACGGTGTTCTGCAATCCCGGTTCGGCGCTATTGTTGGTGACAAAATCTCGGTACCATTGGAGATCGAAAAGCGCGGTGTCAATACTGTGGAAATTCGTGCGGCCACTGCGGTGGATGAACTGACGGCGCTGAATAATATTTTGGTAGCGGAAATTTCCGGTGTGCGCGACCGCCTCAGGGTATTGCTGGTCACGGGTGAACCCCATATGGGCGGGCGGGCATGGCGCAATTTGCTGAAGTCTGACCCATCAGTGGACCTCATCCAATTCACTATTTTAACCACGCCGGGGGTTAAAAGTACACAAGCGCCAGCGCGGGAATTATCCCTAATTCAGTTTCCCGTGCGCGAATTGTTCGAGGAAAAATTGGACGAATTTGACCTGATTATTTTCGATCAATTTAAACGCCGCACAATGTCGGGGCGCGGTCGTAGTCGTCCTATGCTCAGTCCCTATTATATTTCCAATGTCGCCAAATATGTCGAAAATGGCGGCGCTTTGTTAGTGGCGGCGGGGCCGGCATTTTCTACCGAAGACAGTTTGGCGCGCTCGCCGCTCATTGCGGTTTTGCCGGCAAGGCCTACGGGGGAGGTTGATACGGGCGCCTTTAGGCCCAAGTTAAACGACAAAGGTAAACGCCACCCCATCACCTCTATTTTCAAAGGTGATATAGCGGCGCGGTGGGGGCGGTGGTACCGCTCATTAGACGCAGAGGTCATCAAGGGTGATGCCCTAATGGTCAATGATGATGGCAAACCCTTATTGGTGGTTGATAAGGTCGAAAAAGGCCGGGTTGCGCTAGTGCTGTCCGATCAGGCTTGGCTCTGGTCCAAGGGGCATGACGGCGGCGGGTCTTATAATGAAATGTTCAGGCGGCTGGCGCATTGGCTCATGGGTGAGCCTGATCTGGAAGCTGACCGTTTGCAGGCGCGAGTTGAAAACGGCGTCTTGCAAATTGACCACTGGACGCTGGACGATAAGTCCCAGTCCGTACAGGTTCTGCTCCCTGCGGGGGAGAGCAAAACCCTGAACCTGCGCCGGGTTGAGCCGGGGCATTTTACCGGCAGTATCCAGGCGGAAAGTTTGGGGGCGTACCGGGTGACCACTGGCGATCTTTCAACCATTGCGGCGGCAGGTGCGCTTAATCCGACAGAGTTTAAACATGTGATTGCCACGGCGGATATTTTGGCACCGCTCGTCACAGCCAGCGGCGGCGGTACGTTTTGGGCGGGCAATGATGCAAATGTACCGATTTTGCGCAAAGTAGGCGTGGGTGGCCAAGCCAGCGGTGATAATTTTGCAGGTCTGGTTGGGAACGAAAAATATACTGTCACCGCTTCGCGCCGCACCCCGTTCGCCCCCACATGGATTTACTTCCTACTGATACTGGCTGCGCTGTTAGGTGCATGGCGGTTAGAGGGGCGATAAGACGCACAAATTATTGGTGACATTATGTCTTTAAATCTTCTATGAATAGATAATTCCAAACACCCGAAAGGATCCACAATGAAGTCTTTCTCTAAATTATTTTTGCTCACCGCCGTTAGTGCTTTGGCGCTTTCTTCTTGCCAAGCGAAAAATGCCGCTTCTGTGGCGGCTAAACCCGAACCAACTAAAGAAGCTAAAGCCAAAAATGTCATCCTGTTTATTGGCGACGGTATGGGGATTTCCACCATTACGGCGGCGCGGATTTTTGACGGGCAAAGCAAAGGCATGAGCGGCGAAGACAATAAATTGTCCTTTGAAGAGTTTCCCGACCTCGCCTTGGTCAAGACCTATAATCTTGATGCCCAAGTCGCGGATAGCGCAGGTACGGCCAGCGCCATGAATACAGGTATGAAAACCCAGATAGGAAAAATTAATGTGCGTCCGGACGGGCAACTTGCGGGCTGCGCCGATAGTGCCGCCGTGCCGCCAGTCTTATTCGCGGATTTGGCTGAAAAAGCCGGCATGTCCACGGGCATTGTCTCCACCGCCCGCCTTACCCATGCGACGCCTGCGGCAGTTTACGGCCATGCTCAAAGCCGGGGCTGGGAAAATGATATGGCGATAAGTGCTGAAGGCAAGCGACATGGGTGTGTAGACTTGGCCAGCCAATTAGTTGCTTATGGCGGCACCAATGGATTAGAGCTTGCTCTGGGTGGTGGCCGCAGTAATTTTCTCGGCACAAGCGATGGCGGATTTCGCGGTGATGGCAAAAACCTCACAGCCGCATGGGCGCAGAAAAGCGCCGCTCATGTCTATGTAGAGGATGCTGCGAGCTTGCGGGCGATCAATTCTGAGGGCCAGAAAAATGTACTTGGCTTGTTTAATAAAAGCCATATGAGCTATGAGGCGGATCGGGATAATGTGGTCGAGCCGTCCTTAACCGAGCTTACCGAATTTGCCATTAAAAACCTTGATGCACGGGGTACGGGATATTTCCTTATGGTCGAGGCCGGGCGTATAGACCATGCGCACCACGGCTCCAATGCTTACCGCGCTCTGAGTGAGACCCAAGAACTCGCCCGCGCCGTGGCCGCTGCCGATAAATTGACCGATGATGAGGATACTTTAATATTGGTCACAGCCGACCACAGCCATGTCTTTACGATCGCCGGGTATCCAAAAGCAGGTAATCCCATTTTGGGGTTGGTTGTTCCGCCCCAAAGCAAAGACGGCAAACCAAGCCTGGCCGGAGACAAATTGCCTTACACAACGCTTGGCTATCATAACGGCTCTCACGTCCGGGACGATGTAGAGCAAACCCCGAATATGGTGCAAGCCAAGGACTATAAACAACAATCCGCCATACTGCGTAAGTCAGAAACCCACGGTGGTGAAGACGTCGCCCTGTTCGCCAAAGGCCCCGGCGCCAGCCAGGTGCGCGGTGTCATAGACCAAGCCGAGATTTTCGGGATTATGAGAGATGCAGTCGGGATCGAAAAATAAACCCCATTGAAAAATAAACCTCTGGCCATTCGTAGATAAAGAGAAAGCGCGGGGGACCTCTCCACCGCGCTTTTTTATATGCAAAATCCGGTCAACAAAAAAGGCGGGGAGAACCCCGCCTTTTAATACGTGACCTCCTAAACAATCTTAGAAAGTATACTTAATACCAAGCTTGGCTTTGTATACACTATCATCAAGGTCGATAAAACCAAGACCATCTGCTCTAAAACGCGTATAACGGTACAGGCAAGATGCCTCAGTGATACATGTAGTGCGTGGGTCATCACCTCTAAGAGCAGTAGCGCCATCAACACCATTTACCGCAACATCAGCTGCAGATACAAGATCAGCCCGAACGACGCGAATAGTATCAAAACGTGAACCACGCTTACGCGTACCCCAATTGCTATTGAGCATATTCGGGAAATTACGGATCGTCAAAAACACCTTCAACGTATTCCCTTCAAAACGTTTTTGGCCAAAATCACCAAATGGAAGCTCTTGCGAAATGCTCAAATTCCAGAGTTGATTCCAAGCACTTGCCTGCGCATTACGTTCAGCTATCCGGCCTGTCTCAAGACTATTGGCATTGATGAAATCAACAAAGCCTTGCTGGTCAAAACCGCCAGCAAATACAACATTGCTATCATTAAATGTACCGCCGCTAATTGTCGGAATATACAATAGATCATTGTCAAATGGGGCACCAGAACTTGAACGACCAAACAGGTTATTGCCAGAACGACCATCAACATCAAATGTGTAGCTATACGGTTCGCCCGAGAAAATATTCCCGAAAATATCAATCCTACTTGTTAAATCAGCAAACACCTCATTTTCATAGGACAAATTAATGCCAAACTTATGCCGAGTGTTAAACGGCGCCAAACCAACTGCAGGGTTATTTCTGTCAGCGCCAACGGTTGCACGCAAGCTAGAAATACCGCGACTTGATGTACCAGGCGTTACAGTCTCAACATCTGCGTAAGTATAATTGGCATTAAACGCACCACCGAAATCAAATTCTTTGGCAAGACCAACCGTAAATACATGACCACGGCCACCAGTCGAATTAGTCAACTGAACGGCATCGCGTACATCCAGAGCATCCAGATCCGCATAGATAATCCGGCCATCGGGCGCAACACCCGTATTGGATATGCCTGCCAATTGGGTTTGAGCTAGGTTTTCCCAGCGGAAACCATGCCTAGATTTTGAATACAAGTACTGAGCAGTAAACAAATAATCGTCCCCAAGGTTCAATCCGCCCCAATTTGCATCAAACCCTTGCTCAACTTTCAAGCTGGCCTTCCAAATAGAGGGTGTTTTGAAATTCGGATCCACTAGGTCAATATCGGCAGAAGATGCTGCATTTGACGCCGCTACCTGATCCAATAAAACTTGCGGCACATTAGCAGGGTTAAGGTTAGTTAAATTAGCGCCAAAAGCGCTAAAGATTTGCGGTTGATAGGCATTGGAAATCCAAACCAGTGGGTTACTCCCCGCAAACAGACCAAAACCACCGCTAACTGTTGTGCGCTCATAGGGCGTATAGTTAAATCCGACACGTGGCAATAAAATACTCACACCATCAAGGTTGTTTTGGCTAGAGCGGCCATAGGCAGTTTGGAAGTCAGTACGTAACGGCGTTTCATCACCTTGGATAAAAGTCTCATAACGAAGACCAGCATTCAGGCGCAAATCTGGGCTAACTTGCCATTCGTCTTGTGCAAATAAGGCCAATGTTTGAAAACCCCACGCTGCGGAAGCATCATTGACATCATTTGATTGCGCATTGCGATAACTTACATCACCAGTTCTGTTAATTAAGTCTGTAAGACTATTAAATGTAAATTGCCCTCGGGAACGTTCAACAAAGAAGTTTTGCAAATCATAATCTTGATAGGCAATACCGGCGGTAATTGTATGGTTCCCCATAAGATATGTACCACTACCAAACATTTGCAAGCGTTGGTCTTCGAATGAATTAGCGTGCCGGAAACGGTCACACCCTGCGGTGAAAGTCGCACGCCCTGTTATCAGCCCCTCTAGCGGCGTGCCAACCAAGTCCAAATCGCCACTATCAAGCCTAATCCTAACTTCGCCAAGATCCGGCCCTGCATTACAAATTTGCCCAAGCACTTTCTTGCTTTTACCAATACGGAATTCCGTGGAAAAATTTTCGCTCCAATTAGAGTATAGCTGCGCGGAGAATGTATCCACATCAATTGGGCGTTGATAATTGGCGGTCAAGAAACGGTTACCAACACTTTGCGACGCATCTTTAGAATTACGATACGAAAAACTTGCACGGTGGTCAGCATTAATTTCCCAGTCAATTTTTGCCAAAATTTTCTCATTTGTCGTTGGGTTACTAACAACGTCCGGACGCACACCTGGGTCAAAACCAAATGCGGTCTCTATAAATGGAGCCAACGCAGCATAAGCCCCAGGGCCAATATCACGATCCTCGAAAGTTACAGGAATTGCAGTTTTGAATTTCTCATAGCTACCAAAAAAGAACAATTTATCCTTTATAATTGGGCCACCAATTGTGCCACCGTAAGATTCTTCGGTGAAATCACCTAGGTCAACATCAGTGTCGCCAATCTTATTACCAGACCAAGAGGAACCAGAACGTTCATAAAAAGCCGTACCGTCAAGGTTGTTGGTACCCGATTTAGTAACAACATTAACCAGTCCGCCCTGAAAACCGGACATCAGCACAGAATAATCACTGGCAACAATGGAGACTGATTCGATTGTATCAAGTGAAATGGGTGAACGGTTTCCCGAAAACGTATTATTACTTAAACCAAAGTCATCCTGCTCAAACACACCATCAATAGCAATAGCGTTAAATTTAGGGTTCTGACCGCCGATAATCAAATTACCAACACCACCGTCTGAATTCGTAAGCGGATCCCGCAACAATGTATCTGTGAGATCGCGATCAACTGATGGCTGGTTTTCAACATCAGATGCACTAAATGCAGAGCCAGCGCCGTTGTTAAGGCTAATATCTGCAATCCTACGACCAACTACAATAATTTCATCTATCTGCCCCAAAGCTTCAAGGTCAAAATCAACCCTTGCGGTATCACCGCCTGCAAAGAAAAGCCTTTCTTTGACTTCAGGCCGGGCGCCTGGTGCCGTCACGGTAATTGTGTAAGGCCCGCCAACCCGAAGACCCCGAGAAGAAAACGCTCCGTTAGCAGTGGTTGTAGCCGTAGCAACGCGTCCTGTTGACACATGTAAAATAGTTACACTGGCACCTGATATAGGCGCGCCGTCGCTACCCGTTACAACACCGCCAACGGCAGATGATGTAGATTGCGCATAGGCAGATGTTGACATTGCCATTGTTAGGGCGATGGTTGATGCGCCCAGCATGCCTGCCAAGACTGTTGAGCGTACTGTTGATTTGGTAAGTTTATTCATTTGGGAACCCCTCGTTTGGAATATGTCTTATTTAAAAGTTACAATGCGTGCCTCGTAGAACCCGCCTATGACAGTAATGTGTCTTCATTACAAAATATTTACAATAGCTTTTGACATTTTTTATTAACTAGTTGTTAACAACTTTCAAAGTGTGATATTTATGTCATGGATTTAGACACGCTTACAGCAAAACAGGACGAAAAATGACTAATATTACAAGGCGCGGGGCGCTATTTACCGGAATCTCTTTAGTTGGCGCATCTGCGGCGGCCTGTAGCCGCGAATCGGTTGACTTCCCGATAAGCTTCAACCACGGCGTGGCTAGCGGCGATCCTGGTACGGATAGAATGGTAATTTGGACGCGAATCACTCCCGAACAGGACGGCGCGTTTTCTGGGCGCTGGGAAATAGCCAAAACCAAAGACTTTAAGCGCATTGCCCGCAAAGGCAAATTCCAGACAAGCTTGCGACATGACTATACGGTAAAGATAGACGTACAATCATTGCAACCAGGGCAGACCTATTATTACCGCTTTAAAGTCGCCCAATATACATCTCCGGTTGGGCGGACTAAAACCCTGCCGACCGGTGCAGTTGCGCAGGCTCGTTTTGCCGTGGTGTCTTGCTCCAATTATCCGTTTGGCTATTTCAATGTATATGACCATATTGCAGGCTTGGAGGGTTTGGACGCGGTCATTCATTTGGGTGATTATATTTATGAATACGGCGAGAACGGTTATGGCAGGCGTGTGGGGCGGGAACTTGGCCGTGTCCACAACCCATCCCACGAAACTGTCTCCCTGTGGGATTACCGCACCCGTCACGCCCAGTATAAATCTGACCCGGCGAGCCAAGCCATGCACGCCGCCCATCCGCTTATTGCCATATGGGACGACCACGAAACCGCTAATAATAGCTGGATGCGCGGGGCGCAAAACCATGGGCGTAGCGAGGGAAGTTGGGACATAAGGCGCGCATCAGCGCTGCGGGCTTATTATGAATGGATGCCTGTGCGCGAGCCAGAACCAGGCAAAACCCGCGAGGCTTTGTTTCGCTCCTATGCTTATGGCGATCTGCTCAATTTAACCACGCTGGAGACCCGGCTATCGGCCCGCCACAAAGAGCTGGATTATAAGGATTACCAAGACGGCTTCACATCGCGCGAAAACATAGATGCCTTTGTCCGGGATGTTTTGTGGGACGACAAGCGGGAAATTTTGGGGCCGGTGCAAAGTGATTTTGTCGTAGACAATCTGGCGCGCTCCAAACAATCGGGGCAAAGTTGGCGTATTTTGGCCAACCAAATTATAATGGCGCGCACCACCTTGCCGGATTTAACCGACTGGAAAGAGCAAGAATTTATGCCCGATCTGCGCAAACGGTTTTGGTCAATTGATAAATTCGTTGCTATCTCGCCATTTGGCTTGCCTATGAATCTTGATGCGTGGGACGGCTATCCGGCGGCACGCGAACGGCTTTATGAGCGCTTGCGCGCCCAAGGCGTTCAAGATTTATTGGTGCTGACTGGGGATACCCATATGTGGTGGGCGAATAGCCTTCACACAAAAACCGGCCAGTCCATGGGCGTAGAATTGGCTACCGCTGCCGTAACTTCTCCGGGCTTTGGCACATATCTTGGCGCGCAAACCGAAGACTATGAAACCCGCATGATGGCGACTAATGATGAAATCGAATATCTGTCAGCCAGTAGCCAAGGCTATATAGACCTGCACTTGAACCACAAACAAGGCCGCGCCGATTATGTATGCGTCGATACAGTGCTAAAACCAGACTACAAAACCAGCATTTGCAAAAGCTTCAAGATAGAGAAAATGGACGGATCATTGAAATTACGGGATAGCTAAAGGCGCTGAGACAGACTTCCCGCGCCTCTGTAATGCCCTATTTAGCCTGACGACTGGGTGCAACAGCAGTCAGGCTATCTAGAGCCAGGGCAGCCCCTAGCTTTATCAATAATTAGCGCCGAGAGTGAACCATAGCTTTCTGGTATCCGTGGCAAAACCGTTGGAATTATAGTCGGCATATTTTATGCTGGTATAAAACCCCTTACTCAGTTTCTTTTTAACGAGCAGGTTAATCTCATTGCCATAATCACCACCAACATCGGCGGAAAAATCATGATAAACGGCACCGAAAGTTAGGCCTTTTAATGGGCTATCACCACCAACTTTGTAGAACAATGAGCCGTAAAAATCCTCTAGGCCGCCCGCAGGCGTGGCCAAAAATTTATCTGCCCAGCCATTGAATTTATGCAATGTTGCCAAGGGTGTTTGGAAACTGGTCACGCCGTTATCGGAACCTAAGACTTCATAACCGATTTTACCCGTAAACCCATGTGCCGACAATCCAGCGGAGAGGTGGTAATATTGGGCATTATAATTAAGTGGGCTGTCTTTATAGTCTGATTGGGTAGCAAATTCAGCCTCATACAGCGCAGTTAAACTACCATCGCCTATTTTTTGTTTGCCGTCAAACCGCACACCCAATGTCTGGCTGGATAGTGCCAAAACGGGAGCATCATTAAGGTCAATGAATAGGCCGTAAGCCGTTAGATTGCCAAAGCCCAGGCCGGTATATTTACCGTTTATAACAAAACTGTCAGTGTCCAGATTGCCAAATGTGTGTCTATCGGAAAAAATTCGGTTGACATTCCAGACATAGCCGCCCGTCAGCGTCAGGTCGTCATTCGGCTTTACAATACCAGCGAGCAAATCATAGGTCTGGTCATTTTGACGCCAGCCAACCGTACCAACAAAGCGTTGATTGTCCATATTCAAGGCCATGCGCCCAGCTATCAAAGTTGTTTTGTTAATACCCGTATAAGCGAGATAAGCTTGGTTTATTTCCGTCATTTTCGGATCTGCGACAACCGGGCGGTTGATGCGCCCATTTATGGTGCTATTATAGTTATTATCTAGCGCCAGCACATTATCGACCTCGACCACGGCAGAAAAATCTTTGAACACACCAGTAGAATATTTCAGCCTTGTGCGTAGCGTCAGGGCATTGGCATTATCTGCAAATCCGTCCTGGCTTACATTCTCATTACGAAGGCGAAAATTGATAGTGGTTTTGCCTTTGGTAATGGCATCAGCAAGGGTTTCCGCTTCATCACTTGCGAAGGCAGGGCTTGCACTAAGAGCCGTCAGAGTTGCAACAGAAGCGAGGAGTAAGGTACGCATTTTAATTTCCTATTTTGAGTTTCCGATTTCAAGTTTATTGAATTTGACAAATATACGCATTTGTACGCCAAAAAATTTGACCCAAGTCAAAGGCGGCACGCATTATTCGGACAGAGTGTCGCACCTGCAAAAACCGTAAAAAAAAAGCCCCTCTTGAAAAGGGGCTTTTTATCAATATTTTTGTTATTGCTATTGCCGCTTGCGGACAATTTGGTAGCCCGAACGCAGTAAGTATTTAATCGGCGCGCTGAACATATGTACCAAGCGTGTAAACGGAAAGACCAAAAATATGGTCAAGCCCAGAACAATATGTAATTTGAAGATAATGTTCTCATTGATGATATGCTCCGCTGCGCCACCTCTAAAGGTCACAATTTTTTGCGCCCATTCGGCTAACTCGATCATAGAAGAGCCGTCTAAATGTTTAGCGGATTGTGGAATGGTCAACAGGCCTAGGATAAGTTGAGCGAATAAGAGAAGCAAAATTGCTTTGTCCCAAAAACTGGACGTGGCGCTAACGCGGGCATTTCCGAACCGACGTGCAATTAAAATTACCATGCCGACAAGGGTGATTGTACCAAAGATTCCACCTGCCGTCATGGCCAAAATTTGTTTTTGTCCGGATGTCATAAATGGTGAATAGACCCAGTGGGGCGTTAATAGCCCGACCAAATGCCCAAAAAACAACAGCAAAATCCCGACGTGAAACAAATTGCTACCAAGGCGTAGACCTTTGCGGCTCATCAATTGGGAGCTGTCTGCTTTCCAAGAATACGGGTCGCGGTCATAGCGCAGGATAGAGCCGAAGATCATTACGCCGACGGCAATATACGGATATATCCCAAAGAAAAAACTGTTTAGATATTCACTCACTGGTTTGCTCCTATGTTCTCGGTATGCCCGGCTGGTTTACTGGCGGGTTGAAGCGGCATGGGGTCGTTACATGTACCGCAATCTTCCGCACCGCCAAATGCGTCCGGCTCTTGCCATTCCTTATCCAAATCATCCAAAGTTCTAATATTAGGTAAGGCCGCATCGGCTGCTTTGGAGATTTCTTCCTTGTTCAACTTGGCACCTGATAATTCGGTGACGGCGGCAAATACACTGGCATACCCGCTTTTTTGGCGCTTAAGTTTCTCGCCGATGGTTGCGATAACGGGTGCGGCTTGCGCCAATGTTTCGAGCCCTTCTTCCGGCTCGCAAATGGAAATAAATTCTAAAAACAAGGGCAAATAATCAGGTAATTCGCCGACGCCAATTTCGAGACCCTTTTCCCGGTAGCGACCAGCAAGGTCAATCATGGCTTGGCCGCGAAACCGGGACTCGCCGTGAACATGTTCAAACAAGTGCAGGCAGTGGGCGCGCCCCCGGTCAAACAATTCAACATAGGTTTCTTGGGCATCCATAATGTCCATGTCCGCGAACTCGTCCATAAAGACCGTGAGCTTTTTCAACGTCTTGGCTTTTAAATACCCGTCTTCGGCCAGCACTTGTTTTAGGTCGTTCATATGGCCTTGGGTTTCGGCATTTGGATAAACCAGAAGCCGTGATAATACGCGTAGACTTCTCATGATTTATCTCCCATTTTTGTTGCTTCAAGGGTTTTGACGCCGCCGTCGCCCGGCGTTTTTGCGCCGCGATATGAACCGTCCAAAGTGTTGGCGTGCGACGGGGAACCAAACAGGTTTGGCCGTTTTTCTTCGCCGCCGTGACAACCATTGCCAAAGCTAAATCCGCATTCTGAGCGAGTTTCAAAGGCTATTTCATGGTCGAACGGCCCGTCGCCCGCATATTCACGGTGATTGGTCGGGATGACGAAACGGTCTTCATAATTAGCAATGGCCATCATTTGGTACATGTCGTCCATTTCGTGTTCGGACATGCCGACTTGCTCGAGAATGCCCAGATTGGTAACGCCGTCAACAGATTTTCCGCGCATATAAGCCCGCATGGCGAGCATACGTTCAAGTGCGGTGGTGACAGGTTTCTCGTCGCCTGCTGTCAACAAATTAGCCAGATATTTGACGGGAATACGCAAACTCTCCACATCTGGGATCATACCATTTGTGCCCTCTTTACTCTCCATCATACCGTTTTCATGGGCGGACTGAATGGGGGAGAGCGGCGGTACATACCACACCATTGGCAGAGTGCGATATTCAGGATGCAGCGGAAATGCGATTTTCCAATCCATAGCCATTTTGTAAACTGGCGAATTTTGCGCCCCTTCAATCCAGCTCTCTGGAATGCCGTCAGCTTTGGCGCGTGCAATCACGTCCGGGTCATTTGGGTCGAGAAACAAATCACACTGGGCTTGATACAAGTCTTTTTCGTCGGGCACTGAAGCGGCTTCTTTAATCTGCTCGCTATCATAAAGCAGCACACCCAAATACCGGATACGGCCCACGCAGGTTTCTGAACAAACCGTTGGCTCGCCTGCTTCAATGCGCGGATAACAGAAGGTACATTTTTCCGACTTGCCGGACTGCCAATTGAAATAAATTTTCTTGTACGGGCAACCCGATACGCACATACGCCAGCCCCGACATTTGTCTTGGTCGATGAGGACAATGCCGTCTTCTTCGCGCTTGTAAATCGCACCGGACGGACAAGACGCCACGCAAGACGGGTTCAGGCAATGCTCGCACAGACGCGGCAAATACATCATGAATGTATTTTCAAACTCGCCGTACATTTGTTCTTGTATGTCCCTGAAATTATAATCACTACGACGTTTTTCAAATTCTCCGCCCAGGATTTCTTCCCAGTTCACACCCCAATCCGGCGCGTCTTTGGTCTTGCCTGTGATGACAGATTTCATCCGCGCCGTGGGCACGGTTTTGCTTTCCTTGGCGGTTTTTAGGTGGTCATATTCATAGGTATAAGGATCATAATAGTCATCAATTTCCGGCAGGTTCGGGTTGGCGAAAATCTGCGTCAAAAGGCCGACTTTACCGCCCGCTTTCGGTTTTAGCTTGCCGGATTTAGTGCGTGTCCAACCGCCTTTCCATTGCTCTTGGTCTTCCCAATTGCGCGGATAGCCAAGGCCGGGCTTGGTCTCGACATTGTTAAACCAAGCATATTCCATGCCGCCGCGTGACGTCCAAACATTCTTACAAGTGATTGAACATGTGTGGCACCCAATACATTTATCAAGGTTGAGCACCATGCCTATTTGTGCGCGTATAGTCATTTTGCTGCTCCTAAATTTAGATCAATATTAATGGGTTGGCCTTCTTCGTAAGGCTCTTCCATCCAATCGACTTTGTTTTGCTTGTTGACCTTGCGCACGATGACGAACTCGTCGCGGTTTGACCCGACCGTGCCGTAATAGTTAAAGCCCCACGCAAGCTGCGCATAGCCGCCAATCATATGGGTTGGTTTGACCACGGCGCGGGTGACGGAGTTATGAATGCCGCCGCGCTTGCCCGTGATGGAGTTACCCGGCGTGTTCATGGTTTTCTCTTGGGCATGATACATCATGCTCATACCTTCGGGAACGCGCTGGGAGACCACGGCGCGAGCGGAAATGGCGCCGTTGACATTATAGGCTTCGATCCAGTCATTGTCCTCCACGCCGATTTTCTTGGCATCGATTTCAGAAATCCAGATAATCGGCCCGCCTCTATTCATAGACAGTAGAAGCAAGTTATCGGAA
>Ga0256839_1003621_pt1 | contig 15801 bp, 15 predicted proteins | sample 354166metaG_FD_185968 | JGI IMG/M metagenome (GOLD analysis project Ga0256839, IMG submission 185968) | Hydrothermal vent microbial communities from Mid Atlantic Ridge, Atlantic Ocean - 354-166 | ecosystem: Environmental > Aquatic > Marine > Hydrothermal vents | place: Atlantic Ocean: Mid... | reverse complement strand
GCGGGATCGTACGGGGGTACACCGAGCAACTCCACCATCGCCGGCACGACCTTCTCCATCATGAAGGCCGTCATCTCGGCGTCGTACTCCTTCGCCGCCTCGATCGTGTTCTCGGCCGGCAGCGGATAGAGGTCGTTGGGCATCTCGAACCCCGCCGACTCCATGTCGTCGCCGTGGCACGTCTGGCACTTGAAATCGGCGAAGTGCTCGCCGTCTTGCGCCTTGAAGAGGCTGGACATCTTCGGCAGCACGTAGATCCCCATAAACTCCTGCTTTTGCTGGCGCGTCTTTTCGGCCCACGGCACGGACGGGGCGCCGGGCTCTTCGGCCTGGGCCTGCTTCGCACCCTCCTCGGGCGCGGCTTCGGGCGCGGGCTCGGCCGCCTTCGGCTTGCAGGCGGCGATCGACAGCGCGAAAACAGAGGAAACGGCGAACGAAAGGGTCGTGGTCGTGCGGCGCATGGAGATCCCTGAGCGTTGGAACGTGCGGAAGGGGGGGACGTCGGAGCATGGCGCACGCCGACCCCCCAGGGCCGGTAACGGCCGGCGGGGCCCCACGGTACCATCGACGCCCGTGGCACACCAAGGACAGGGCGTTCCCCACCTGGGTCATGGGGTCGGGCTGCGCGTGGCCCACTACGGGGCCATCCTCGACGGAGCCGGGGGCGAGGTGGACGTGTTCGAGGCGATCACCGAAAATTTCCTGGCCGGCGGGGGCCGGCCGCGTGCGGTGCTCGATGCCCTGGCGCCCCGCCGCCCGATCGTCTTCCACGGGGTGGGCCTGGGCATTGCGTCGTCGGCGCCGCCCGAGCCCGCCTACCTCGAGGCGGCACGACGCCTGTTCGACCGGTACGACCCCCCGTGGGTCTCCGACCACCTGTGCTTCCACCGGTCGGGCCGGCACTACACACACGACCTGTTGCCGATCCCCACCACCCACGCCGTGCTCGACCGGGTGTGCGAACGGGTCCGGTGGGTGTCGAAGGTCTTCGGACGCCCGTTCTGCCTCGAAAACATCTCGCGCTACGTCGCCTACCGCCGCACGGACATGGACGAGGCCACGTTCTTCGCCGAGCTGGTCCGGCGCACCGGCTGCGGCATGCTGCTCGACGTCAACAACCTCCTCGTGTGCGCCAAGAACCTCGGTGAGGACCCACACGCCTTCCTCGAACGGATCCCGCCGGGGTCCGTCTACCAGTACCACCTCGCCAACCACACCGACCGCGGGACCTGTGCCATCGACGACCACCGCGGCCCGGTGCCCCCGGCCGTGCTCGAACTGTACCGGTACGCCGTCCGCCGACTCGGCCCTGCGACCACCATCGTCGAGTGGGACGAGGACGTGCCGCCCTACGAGGTGCTCGTCGCGCAGGCGGCCCGGGTGAAGGCCGTGGAACGGACCGCTCGACCTTCGCGCGCGATGCACCCATGACACCGGAGGCCATCGAAGCGCTGTTCGTGGAGGCCGTGGCCTGGCCGTCCGGCGTCGCGGACTTTCTACGCCGCGCCGGCGAGCGCACCCGCGCGGCCTTCGCGGCGACGTTCGCCGACGGGCGGCGACTTCACGCCGTCGCGTGCATGGAGATCTACGCCAACGCCTACTTCTACCGGATCAAGGACGCCCTGGCCGAGCAGTTCCCCCTCGTGCACCACGTCCTCGGTCCGGATGGTTTCCACAACCTCGCAACGGACTACCTGTGCCTCGCCCCTCCGCGATCACCCGACCTTGCCCGCGCCGGCGACCGGCTGCCGGCCTTCCTACGCGCCTTCGCCGCCTGCCGCCGCGACCCGCCGTACCTTGCGGACTTCGCCCGCTGCGAGTGGGCCGAGTACGAAGCGCTCGTCGCACCGGCGCCGCCCGCCCCGCCCCCGCCGCCTCGGGACCCGACCGAGGCCCTGCGGCGCAGGTTTCGCCGCCACCCCGCCGCGCGGCTGTTTCGTTCGTGCTGGAACTATGCGGGCGCCGTGCGCGCAAGAGCACGGGCAGCCCCTCTGCCGGACGCACCCACCCCCGGATGGAACCTCATCGTTCGGCCCGCCTACGCGGTCGTCTCCTACCGCCTGGCTCCCGACGAAGGCGCCTTGCTGTCCTACGCCGCCCGCGGCGTCACGTTCGTCGAGTTGTGCGCCGAGGCGGCCCGCCTTCGCTGGTCGCACGATCGGCTTGCCCGCACGCTCGCCGGGTGGCTCGAAACCGGCGCCCTCGTCGCCGAAACCGCAGCCTAGGAGCCGTAGGCTGCGACCACCTTGCGGTAGGCCGACTCGGAGGCCGGGACGAGCTTGCGGATCCCCACCTCCTGGCACGCCTTCTTGCCGTCCCCGGTGCAGATCTTGGTAAGGTTCGCACGGAACGTGCGGACGGCGGCCGAGTCGGTCCCGCGGAAGGCGACGACGACCATGGGCGGCAGTTCCTTGGAGCGCCAGACCGTCACCAGGTCCTTGCCCCCTTCGATCGACGACAGATCGGCGTGCTGGCCGTCGTCGATGAGGGCGCAGTCGGCCTCACCACGCACCACGGCCTTGATCGTCTGGACGGGGCGCCGGGTGGGCACCAAGGTGAAGTCGGACAGGGTAAAGGCGCCGGCCGCGACGACCCGTTCGACGAAGCGCGCGTCGTCGGCGTGGTTGCTCGCAAGCCGCTTGCCCTTGCAGGCCCCAAGGTCCTTGCCCGCCTTGGCGACGATGAAGTACCGGCGCCCGCCGGCGCCCGCCACGTCGGCCTTCCCCACCACCGACAGGCCGTACTTGGAGCGAAGACCCAGGTACGCGCCCAGCGACAAGATCCCGAAGCTCGGGCGGTGGGCGTCGATCCACCGGGCCGCGAGCTTGCGCGAGGTCAGGTACTTGCTCTCCACCGCGGGCCAGCCGTTGACCCGAGCCGCGGCGGCCGCCAGGCGATCGAGGTACTGCTGCGCCTGGGCGGCCGACCCCACCCCGTGCTCGCGGACCACCACCAGGCCCACCGGCCCGTCCGCGGCACGGGCCCGGGGCGCAGGCAGCGCGAGCGCGAAAACGGCGGCGGCGAGGGACGATCGAAGGAAAGCTCGGCGGGGCTGGATCATGCGGGGGTCCTCCTGATCGGGGCGCGGAGTTGGACGCGCCGCGGGGCGGCAGTATGCAATGCCCCGGCCCCGCTGCGGACCCGAACCTCGATCATCGTGCGAAAACGCACATCCGGCCGGTGCGGCCGGCGGCCCTAGCTACCCGGGTCCAGGACGCGAAACAGGCGCCCGCCGCGGCCGCGGAACGTCCGGACGGCGCCGTCGTGCGCCACCTGGCGCGGCGGGGCGAGCGTCACCTTGCCGCCCCCCCCCGGCAGGTCCACCGCAAAGTGTGGGATCGCCAGGCCGGAAATCCGCCCGCGCAACGCGTCGAGGATCTCGGTCCCCACGTGCACGGGGGTGCGCAGGTGGGCGGTCCCCGCCACCGGATCGCACTGAAACATGTAGTAGGGGCGGGCGCGGTGGCGCAGCAGGAACCGCCCGAGGGCGGCGACCGTCTCGGGGTCGTCGTTGATCCCGCGCAGCAGCACCATCTGGTTGCCGACGACGAAGCCGTGGTCCGCCAGCCGGTCGAGGGCGGCGGCGGCCTCGGCCGTGCCCTCCTTGGGATGGTTGAAATGGGTGTTGACGTACAGCGGATGGTACGGACGCAGGCGTTCGAGCAGGGCCGGGGTGATCCGCTGGGGGAGCGTCACGGGGTTGCGGGTGCAAAGACGAATCACCTCGACGCTCGGGATCGCTCGAAGGCGCGCCACGATCTCCACCAGCCGATCGTCGGACAGGCTCAGCGGGTCGCCGCCCGAGACCAGCACGTCGCGCACCTGGGGGGTCCGTTCGAGGTAGGCGAACGCATCGTCGAGGTCCGCGCGCGACGGCGCGGAGCGAGCGTCGCCCACCTTGCGCTGCCGGGTGCAGTGCCGGCAGTACACGGGACAGGTGTGGGTCACGTACAGGAGCGCACGGTCCGGGTAACGGTGGGTCAGGTGCTCGACGGGTGCGTGGTCGTCTTCGGCCAGCGGATCGGACCAGTCGTCCGCGGACGGCTCGCACTCGGCCACGTGCGGGACCGCCTGGCGGCGGACCGGGCAGTCGGGACCACCGAACAGCGACAGGTAGTACGGCGTGATCGCGAACGGAAACGTGCCGGCCCGCGCCTCGATGCCCGCCCGCTCCTCGGGCGTCAGATCGACCAGGGGCTCCAGGTCGGCGAGGGTGGTCACCCGGTGGCGAAGCTGCCAGCGCCAGTCCGACCACTGCGCGTCGGAGACCGAACGAAAGGCGGGATGACGGACGGTCGCGCTCATGCGCGCAAAGTATGCGGGAGCCGGACCCGGCGCGCGAGGAGCAGCCCCACCCCGAGGGCCAACACCGCGATGCCCCCGGCCAGGTGCCCCTGGATCCCCGGCAAGAGCCCCCACGCATCGGCGGCCGCCCCCTGCGCCGCCGCCAGGGCCTGCTCGACCGCCCCACCCGCCACCTCCGGGGCCCCGGGCACGGCCCACGACAACACGTAGGCCGCGCAGACCACTGCGAGCAGATTCGCCACGAACAAGATCGTCGCGCGCAGATCCACCCCCGCCGCGGCGCGCGGCATCCGCTGGGCCCGTTCGACCACGGCCGCCACGAAGGCCGCGTCGTCGAGCGGCGCCGGGGCCTGCGAAAGCGCCAGTTCGGCCGCCACGAAGCGTTGGATCGTCCGCTGGGCGGCCGGATCGTCGAGAGCCCACCGGCGCAGATCGGCCGGCAGCCAGGATGCTCCGGTGGGGTCGCGTGCAAGGACCCGCGCGGGGACGTCACAGCCACGCAAAAATGCCTGCAGCGCCCGTTGCCGTGCGGTCACGGGGTCGCCTCCTCGAGATCGTCCGTTTCGTCCCACCCTAGCATGATCTCGCGCAGGCGGGCGCGGGCGCGGTGCAGGTGCGTCTTGACCGTCCCGAGCGGCAACCCGAGGATCTCCGCCATCTCGGCGTAACTTACGTCCCGAAGATAGTAGAGCACGACCGCCGCCCGGTAGGGCACGGGAAGCTGGGCGATGGCGCGCTCCAGATCGCGGCGAACGTCCCCGCGGTCCGGATGGGAGGCCCGCGGCGCCGGTTCCCGCTGCCGGGTCCGCTCGCTGATCGGGTCGAACCGGCGCGTGCGCGTCGTGTGGTTCAAGAAGACGTTGTACGCGATGCGATACAGCCAGGTGCCGAATTCGGCGCGGCGCTCGAACCGCGGCAGCGCACGAAAGGCCCGCAGGAAGACGTCCTGCGCCAGATCGTCCGCCAGCGCGCCGTCGCCGCCGCAAAGGCGCAGCAACATGCCGCGAACCCTCGCCTGGTGGCGGCGCACGAGCTCCGCGAAGGCCTCGGCGTCCGCCGACGACTGCGCCCGCGCAACGAGCTGCATGTCGGCCAATTCGCGTACGGACGGATCCCGAGCGGCCGCCGGGGCCGCCACCGCCTCCACGGCCCGACTACGTGCCACGGGCCCCCTCGCCCGGCGGATCCGCCAGTGTGCGGCGCAACCCCAGCCGGTAGCTGACCAGGTACCCGACCCCGATGCAGGCCGGCACGAGCCCGATGGACCAGGCACGGCTGTGGATCAAAAGGCCCGCCAGCAACAGGCCCACGCCGGCCGCGATGAGCACGATACCGCGACGAAGATCCATGATGGCCGTGCCCGTCACCAGCATGGGCGGCACCTCGCGGCCGGCCTCGATGAGGTGCTGCACCACGGCGAGCCGGCGGTTTTCGGACAGCAGTCGCATCCAGGCGACGGCGACGATGACGAACCCGAACACCCCCACGAAGGCCAGAGCACTCCAGCCGCCCGCGGCGCAAGGCGTGTCGTGCACCCCCGGGTGGTGCGCCGCTGGCTGCCACCAGCCACCGGCCATGGCCGCCCGCGCCGAAAGCGGCAGGGCCGCCACCGCCGTGCCGGCCAGCAGGGACGTTCGAGGGATCATCGACCGAAGGTGTATCACGGGCGCCTCCTCCTCGCTTCGACCCGCCCCACCGGCAGCCGGTTTCGACGCCGGGGGACGCCGACCGCTGCGCTCTTTGCGCATGAGCGCGACGACGCCGCGCCCCGCCCAGGTCAGCAGGACCGCCGCCGAGGCCAACAACAGCCCATCGTACGGCACCCGTAGGCGAATGCTGCCGAAGAACACCGCGGCCACGGCCATGAGGGACCAAAGGGGCGCGGTGAGCAGGTACAGGGGCAAAAGGCGCACGAGCCGCAACCCGGCGAGGCCGAGCAGCATGGCCGCAACCGCCGCCGGGACCAGGGTACGCCCGACGAGCCGCCCCCACCAGCGCGACGGCGGGCGGAACCCGCGGCGCCCGGAGTCGGGCCACATGAGGTTGTCGTAGGCGAGCATCCACACGTGCACCGCGGCATAGGCGAGCTGCCGCCGCCAGCCGGTCTTTTTTATACAATCACGGACGATTGCCCGGTGGATCCGCGCGTCGCCGATGTATCCGTCGTACGCCACGCGGCGCGGCCCGGCGGGCGCGAGCGTGCGCCAGCCGCCGCGCGGGCCGGATCCGCGGCGGGCGAGCTGCAAGAGCGACGGCGGCGAGAAGCTCGTGCGCACCTGCCCCGGCCCGGCCGGGTTCGCCACCACCGTCGTCGCGTGACAGCGCCCGAACACCAGGTTGAGCGACCCGTTCTCCGACACCAGCCCCGCACGCCCCGTGTGGTGGTAGAGGTGCAGGGCCGTGGGCACCAGGCACCCCCCGGCGACCACGGCGACCGTGGCGGCCCGGACGGCGCGCACACGCAGGGGCGCCCAGCGCGCGAGCAAAAGGCCCAGGCCCCAAAGGGGCACTGCGGCCAGGATCTGGGGCCGGACCCACGCCCCCAGCCCCGCGGCGAGCCCGGCGCGCACCGCGTGGCGCCAGCGACCCGTCCGCACCAGGCACAGCACCTCGTAGGTGGACCAGCACAAGAACGCCGCAAAGGGCGGCTCCGACAGCAGGTAGCCGCCGAGGGCCACGAGCGGGTAGTAGGGCACCGCCGCGGCCCCGGCCAGCGCGGCGATCCAGGGCGCCGCGCCCGCCTGCCGCGCGATGCGGGCCACCAGCGGCGGCACCACCGCCCCGAGCAGGGCGTACGCCACCGACAGGACCGCCCACGCCTGCGACGGCCCGACCAGCGCGCGGACGATCCCCACGAAGACGTGTACGGCCGGCGGATAGAATGCCTGATAGGGGCGCGGGGTCCATGGGTCGGACGCCACGATCGCCCCTCGCGTCCAGTACCCTCGCATGTCCGAGTAGACGTAGTCGCCGAGGGGGTGGACGAACAGGTTCCAGTGGAGGCGAACGGCCAGGGCCGCGAGGAACAGGCACAGGACGAGGCGCTCGCGCAGGAGCCACGCGACGAAGACGCCACCCGGACGCGCGTGCCGCGGTCGCATGGCCGGAAGGTATCGGCTCGGGGCCGCCGGTGCGAGCGGCCGACACGCCAGAGGCCCACGGCAGCGGTCAGCTCGCCTCGTGGATCCGCGGCCGCGGCGCATCGGCGGATTCGGGGGCGGCCGGCCGACCCAGCACGCGCTCGATGGCGGGCACGAGTGCCTCATCGGCCACCACCCGTGCGCCGAGCCGGGCCAGCACCCGAGCCGCGGGTGTCAACTCCCCCCCGGCGTCGCACACCAGGAAGATCTCGCAGGCCCCGCGCAGCCGCCACGCCGCCGCCACCGCCGCTACCGCGTCGGGTTCGTGTCGTGTGGTCGCGCCGAGGTCCCACACGAACACCCGCGGCGTGCATCCGTGCCCCGGGGAGGCCACCTCGATCGGCGCGACGCCGCCGCGGATCCGGGCCCGGATCCGGTCGAGCAGCGCGTCCGAACCCAGCACCCACACGCAAGGAGGCCCCGCGGGCACCGCCTCGGGCCGCCCACCCACGGGCAGGCGGAGTTCGAGGCGGACGCCGCGCGGCGCCGCCCGGTCCACCGTCACCCGGGTGCCCTCCCCGAACGCAGCCCACACCCCGCGCCCCTGCGCCCCGTGCGCCCACGAGACCAGGGGATCGCCCGGGTCGCCCCCGTGCCCGTCGTGGCGAACCTCCACGCAAAGAGAAGCAGCCCCGGACCGGTGGGCAGACACGGCGAGCGTCCTCGCTTTCCCGCGCCGCGCCGAGTCCCCCGCGGTCACGAGCAACGTGAGGAACGCGCGCGCGAGATCGCGATCGTCGGCCCGCAACCACGCCGCCTCATCCGACACGTCGATCCGGACGTTCGGGATCCCCCGCATCAACGTACGTCCAAGCGTGGACGTCGTACGAAGCAGACGAAGCGCGTCCACGAGGGCGGTGCGCCGAACCCCTGGCGTGACCACCCGAAAGACCGAGACGAGATCTTGCCCCCAGGCGAGCGCCCGCTCCAGTGCGGAGGTCGCCAGCGGCACCGCCGCCTCCGCCCCGCCGGGGGCCGCCAGGGCCTCCCGGATCATCGCCACCACCTGGCGGATGTTGCGCAGGTCCTGCGCGGACGCGGCCAGCAACGCACGACTGAGCGTCGTATCGAGTGCCCCGGCGGCGTCGTCTTCGGGCAGCAAGCGCACATAGAGCACCCCGCCGTCCGGTGCGGCGCCTTCGAAGGGGATCGTGATCGCCCCCGCCGGCCGCGACTCGCCCGGCGCACCGGGCACCACCACATCGAGCCGCCGCAACGTGCCGGCGCGCGGGTTCGCGTGCACGATCCGGCCCTCCGCGTCCTCGACCCACGCAGGCGACGGCAGGGCGTCGAGCAGATCGAAGATCCGTGCCGGATCGAGCCGGGGCATCCCCATCGTTTCCACCCTACGGGATCTCGGCACGCCGCTCAAGAGAGCGTAGGTAGCTTTGCCACAGACCGTCCAGGGAAACGGACTGGATCGGCCGACGGATCCATGGCGCCGCGCGCACCGCTCCGAGCGCGGCATCGAAGCGCGCGAAGACGTCCTGGACGAATGCGCGCGCCTCGACGCCGTACCCGTCGAGTACAGGGCCGACGTCGCGTGCGAGATCGCCCGGGGCCTCGGCCCCGTAGAAGACGGGCTGGATCTCGAATTGCTCGCGAAACCACGCATCCGCGGGACGAGACGAAAAGGCGCAACTTAGGACGCAAGCGGCGAGTTCGTCGAACAACGCCGACCGGCCGGTCGGCCCGGCGAGGTCGAGCGGAAGCGCCCCGTATTGGAACCCGTGGTCGTCGTCGAGGCACCCGGCCACCAGGGCGTGCGCGATCTCGTGCACGAGGTTCGCCGTGGACTCGACCTCCACCACGAGCCCGCCACGCTCGCGCCGCGCGCAGTTGTCCGCCCCCTCGAAGACTCGCACCGTCGCCCCCCAGGCCTCGAACACACGGGCGTAGGCCGCCAGCCGCGGGCACCATCGCTCGGGATGATCCGCGGCGACGTCCATCGCCTCAAAAGGCCATCGACCAGGACACGCCCGCCCCGCGCGCCGACGCCGCAACGCCGATTCGTGCCCTGCGCCGCAGCACGCCACCGAGCGACAGGAACGTCACGCCCGCGGCGACGACGGCGATCCCCGGCACCCCCATGGCGAGCGCCGCGCGGTTGCGCGCCCCCACGTGGCAGTTGTTGCCGCTGCCCTTGGCGCAGGGGTCGCTCGCCCCCATGGCGATCGCGCCCGCCGAGAGCAAAAGGCCCGTTCCCAGCAGGATGCCGCCCGCGCGAAAGAAGGCCCGGGCTCGAAGCAGTTCGACGGGGTCGACCTCCATCGCCTCGTCCGCAGGGGCCTCGTCGGCGGCGGGCTCGGGGGCCGGCGCAGGGGGCGGCGGGGCTGGCTCGGCCGGCGGCGGCTGCGGCCCGGCGGCCGGGCGGCCGGTGTACGAGGTCGGCCCGTCGTAGACCCGATCGACGGCGGTCGGGACCGGCTCGGCCGCCGTGACCGGCCGCGGCCACGCGAGCCCAGCGGCCAACGCCGCCCCGATCGCCCGGTTCCACGTCGCCGCGCCTACCATCGCTCCACGTACTCGTCAGCCCGGACCGTCCCGAATTCGCCGCGGGCGGCCCAGGCCATCTGGCTCGTGGCCACCGCCCCGTGATCGTAGCGCGACACCGCGATCACCCCCACGCCTTCGACCGGGCGGATCCCGTCGATGGCCCGCCGGATCGCGACCCGCGCGGGCATGCCGGCCGCCAGGTTGTCGTAGACGGCCGCCGCCACCCGCTCGCGGACGATGGCCTCGCCCCGCCCCGTGGCCGCCACGGCGCCGAAGGGGCCGGCGAACAACCCGGCGCCCCGCTGCGGGACGTCGCCCACGCGCCCGCGCAGGGCGAGGGTGGTGCCGCCGGTGGACAGGGCCGCGGCGAAGCGCCCGTCGGCCGTCCGCACGACCGCCCCGACCGTGTCACGCGCGGCGGGGGCCACGGCCGCCGCGGCCGCCGCGTCGATCTGCGCGCGGGCCTGCTCGAAGGTCGCCGGCGGCGGGGTGTCGAAGTTCCAGTGGGCCCGCCAGTCGAACCCCGCCCAGGGATCGCCCGGCGGCAGGCCCTCGAACAGCGCGCGGTAGGCCCGTACGAGCTTGCGGCGCGCGCGGTCGGTGGCGAGCCTGGCGCGCTCGAGGCCGAGCCGCACCGCCAGCGCGTTCGCCCCGGCGCCCGCGACGAGCAGGTGCGGCGTGCCGAGGATCCGCGCGGCCAGTTCCACCGGGTGGCGCACGCCGTCCACGCCCGCGACCGCCCCGAAGCGCCCGGCATCGTCCATCACGGCCGCGTCGCACTCGATGACCCGGCCGTCGAGGCGCAGGTTCGCACCGCGCCCGGCGTTGAAGCGCGGGTCGTCCTCGAGCACGCGCACCGCAGCCTGGGCCGCCGCCAGGGCCGAGGCCCCACCACCGAGCGCGTCGAACCCGGCCTCGGCCCCGCGGACCGCCCCGTCCGACCAGGCCGCCGGCGAACCTTGGCCGGCGTGGACGAGGACCACGGGCCCCTCGACGAGGCCGGGCCGGTCGGGGCGGGTGACCGCGGTCACCTCCGCCGGCGCCTCGGGGCGTTCGGCCGGTGGGGTGGCGCACGCACCGGCCAGCGTGGCGGCGGCGAGGATCCACGGCGGCGTACGGGGCACGACGGCGCGACGCTACCAGCCGCACCCGAGCGAGAAAACCCCTTGCCGCCGCCGGCCCCCTGTCGGAAGCTTCGGGGGGCATGGCCCGTCGCCGTCTCGGAAGGGAATGCAGCGCCTCGCCGCGCGGCTCCACACGTCCCGGCCGCCGTGCGCAGAGACTGCGCGGGCCCATCGCGTCCCTGGTGGCCGCGACCGCGTGGCTCTTCCCGGCCGCCGCCGCCTGGTTCCTCGCGGTGCGACCGGCCGCTGCGTCCGCCACCCGAGGCGGCCGGCGCGTGTCCGAACAGACCGTCGAAGGACGTGTCGTTCGCGCGTCTGCCACCCCTGGGCCGGCGGCGCGGGATCGGCCGCACCGTGCGGTGTGTCCCGGCACGTCGTTGCGCCTCGGCCCAGCAAACGCCCCGATCGTCGCGGACGCCTACCTGGACCCGGCGCACGAGGCCACCCCGGAGCTTGCCGCGGCGCTGGTCCTCCAGGTGGCTGCCCGCAACGGCGATCTCGCGGTGGACCTCCACTTCGGCTCCTCCCCCCCGAAACGGCGCAGCCGACGCCCCTTCCGGGCGCGGGTACGCGCGCTGGCCGTCGCACTGGCCCGTGCGGGGCGCTTCGACGACCTGTTTCCCCTCCTGCGTCGCGACGGCCCGGCCGGGCTCGGCGCACGCCTGGCCAACCCGGCCGGACGTGCCGAATTGCTCGAAGGCCTCGACCTCCCACCGGCCGCGTTCGACCGCGCGCTGCACGACCGGTGCGTGGGCGAAGTGCTGGCACGAAACGGCCGGCGGGTGCAGCGCGGCAGCGTGGTGATCGAGGTGGCCGGGGTCGTCACCTCCGACGGCACGAACCTCCGCAACCTGCGAGCGCTCCTCGGGCGGCTGCGCAGCGCCGAAGCCGTCGCCGCTCGGACCCCGTCGCGGGTCCCGAGACCTGCGGCCAAGCGCGTGCCCGAGTACGCCCACCCGTGGCCCGGCGAGGGCCTGCTGCTCGGCGGCCCGGGCCTCGCCCACCACGCCCTGGTGGCCGCCCGCGACGAGGCCGACCCGATCCTGCGCAGTGCCCTGCCCGCCCTGCTCGCCGCGCGCCGTGCCCAACCCGGGCGCCTTTCCGTGCAGATCGTGGCGACGGGGGACCACCCCGTCGCGCGGGACTTCGCGGCGCGCCTGTGCGCGGCCGACCGTGCGGGCCTTGCGCTCGACTACGCCCGCTACCTGGCGCGTCCACGCAAGGCACGGGAGGTCCTCGTCGGCCCGGAAGCGTCCCTCCTGCGCCGCCTCGACGAAGACGAGGAGGCGTGTCGAACGGCGAAGGTCCATCCGTTGGAAGGGCCGCCGGGGCCGTGGATCGACGGCCGTCTGGTGTCGGCCCCGCAAGGTGCCGCCGTCCTCGCTACTCTCCTTTCGGCGCCGCCCTCCCCCTGGGCCCCGTTCCTGTCCGCCGCGGCGCCGCCGCTTCCCTAGCTCACTCGCCCCACAGGCCACGCCACCATGGAGATCAAGTACTGGGCCGGCACCGACGTCGGACGCAAGCGTTCGGACAACGAGGACAACTTCCTCATCGATCAGAACCTGCGTCTCTTCGTCGTGGCCGACGGAATGGGCGGCCACGCCTCCGGCGAGGTGGCCAGCGCCCTGGCGGTCCACACGGTGCGCGAGGTCGTCGCCGCGGGCCGCGACGTCCTCGACCGCTTCGACGCCACGGATCCGCGCTCCCACATCGAGGTGTGCACCCTGCTCGAGCACGCGATCCACGTGGCCTGCGAGCGAATCTACGAGAAGTCCCAGCGCGAGCCGGAAAAACGCGGCATGGGTACGACCCTCGTGGTCCTGCTGATCCTGGCGGACCGGGGTTTCATCGCCTACGTGGGCGACAGCCGCATCTACCTCCTGCGCGGTGATCTCGTCTATCAGCTCACGGAGGATCATTCGCTGATGAACGAGCTCGTCCGCCAGGGGAAGATCCGCGCCGACGAGTTCGACGACAGCCCCTACGCCAACCTCAAGCACGCCATGACGCGGGCCGTGGGCGTCCATGCCACGGTGGACGTGGACACCCTCGACTTCGACGTGATCCCGGGCGACGCCTTCCTGCTGTGCTCGGACGGCCTGTACGAGTACCTCGACGACAACGACATCCGCACCCTCCTGGCCCTGCCGAACGTCGAGGAGGTCCCGGGGCGTCTCATCGACATCGCCAACACCCGCGGCGGCAAGGACAACATCACGGCCCTCGTCGTCCAGGTGCCCGGCGACGGCAGCGGCGACCGGGCGGCCGAACTCAACCATGTGCTCGAACTTCTGCGCGGGACGCCGGTGTTCGATGGGCTGACCTACCGCCAGGCGGTTCGGATCCTCCACGCCACCCGGCAGGTGGTGTTCGAGCCCGGCGACGAGCTGTGCGTCGAGGGCACACCCGGCGACGAGATGTTCGTCATCGTCGATGGACGTATCGAGCTTACGAAGGAGGGCGCCCCGATCACGGAGATGGGGCCCGGGGACCACCTGGGGGAGATGGCGCTCATCGAGCAGGTCCCGCGGTCGGCGACGGCCCGCGCCCTCGAATCCGGCCGCGCGCTGACCCTCTCGCGCCCGCAATTCCACGAGATTCTGCGCAAGGAAGCGCCGCTTGCGGTCAAGCTGCTGTGGAACCTGCTGCGCGTCCTCGGGACACGCCTGCGCAAGACGACGGCCGACCTGTCCGAGGCCCGGCGGGAGATCGTCGAGATCCCGGACGAGCTGGTCGAAGAGGCGGACGGAGCGGAGGCATGAGCGCCGGCCGCGACGAGCTCGTCGCGCGCGCACGGGCGGCCCGCAAACACGCCCACTGCCCCTTCAGCGGGTTCGCCGTGGGCTGTGCCGTACGCACGGCCGACGGCCGGATCTTCGGCGGCGCCAACATCGAGAACGCATCGTTCAACCTGGGCCTTTGCGCCGAGCGTGTGGCGATCTTCTCGGCGATCGCCCAGGGGGCACGGGAGATCCGAGCCGTCGCCGTCGTCACCGGCGCGGATCACCCGGTCTACCCGTGCGGCGGGTGCCGCCAGATCCTGGCGGAGTTCGCCCCCCGCGCGGGCGTGACGCTCGTCTGGCGCGACGGGCAGTCCCTCGAAACGACGGTGGCCGCCCTCGTCCCCCACGCGTTCGTCACCGGTGACTTTGCAGCGTCGGACCCGGCCGATCGAGACGGCGACGACGGCGGTTGATCCCCGGGCGAGCCCCCGCCGGCGAGGGCCCGTCCGCGTGCGAGCGTCGCACCGACGCCGACGCCTCCGCCCGCCCGAAACGATGTCCGACGGCCCCGTGGGCGCAAGCGGCGCACCGCCACCGCGGCCTTCGGCGCGTGGCCCATGCGGGGGGCGCCGTCGGCGAAACAACCCGGTCCGTCACGCAGCCGCCTCGGCCGGCGTTCGCGGGCCGTTTCCTGCGCCGCGACGTCCCACCAGGTCGATGACCTCGGCGCCATCGAGGGGATCGTGCGCGCCCGCGTAGCGGATCGCCGCCGCGCGCCACGGAAGGTCCGCCGCCGGTCGCGGCACCGAGACGTCGAAGACCGCCACCGGCGGCCACGCCATCTTCTCGTAGAGGGGGTCGAAGCGTTCTGAAAGTCGTACGCGAAGCATGGTCCACCTCCCACCGAGCCCCGAGGGCCCCGTCCGGCCCGGTGACCGCAGCCGCCCGCGACGGCCCTGTCGCCCCGCACCCCCGGGGCTCCATCCTCAAGATGATCCCGCCCGACGGGCTGTCAACCCCTGGGGCGCCCCCCGCTGCGCGCGATGGCCCCCACCGGCCGAGCTCGGGCACACCACACCGCTCGCCCCTCCCCACCGGCGGTGGATCCAGCGCTGTGGTTTACGACGACGGCAACGCGCATCGGTACCAGCACCGGCACGGAAACGGAGACCGCGGCGGCTCGGTGCATCCAGGGCCGCGGACGACGGGGACGGCGACCGAGACCGGCACCGGCACCGGGACGGGCACCGTGGCCGTGCCGGTGGCCGGCGCCGAACCCGTCTGCCCGGCCGAACCCGTCTGCGTTCGCGTACCCGACCACGTTCGGCCGGCCCGGATGGCGTCACGCGTTCGAGGCGGACCCGCCAGTCCAGGATCGGAAGCACCTCCAGCGTTTTGGTGGACGCCCGTACGGCTTTGGCACCAGGTGGCATGGGCTGCCTCGCACCCGTGACCGGGAACGGAGGACCCGGTGGGCCCAAGGAACACCGGCCCGAAGGCCGGTTCGGCGCCAGGGCGGTCCCGGAAGGGCCGAACGCTGGCCGAGCGCCGGCGAAACGGCGTCGTCGCAGCGCTCGGCGCCGGCAGAGAGCCGTCACGGCATCCAACTCTTTCCTACATCCTCCCACGAAACCGCGCCCTACCCCCGGCCGCCTCCCGGCCGCCTCCCGGCCGATCGAGGAGACACGAGTGCGAGGTGGGATCCGGGGTCTTTTGGGGGCATCCCTGGCGGTGCCCCGGGCCGTCCGGGGATGGGAGCAAAGGTCGCACGTTTCCCTACCTCCTCCCACGAAATCCTCCCGGCCGGCGGGTTCGGGCTTGACGGTCGGCTCCCAGCCGTGGCATCCACATGGTGGGAGAAAAGACGCACGCGATGATGGGCACGACGGCACGACGGCACGACGGCACGGGCAGGTGTGCTGATCGGAGGACTCGTATTGTGGCAGGTTGGATGTAACGGCGGCGACGGCGGTGGGGGGCCCGAGTGCGAGGCCTCGGGCACCGGCGGCGCGA
>Ga0256839_1003620_pt1 | contig 15802 bp, 15 predicted proteins | sample 354166metaG_FD_185968 | JGI IMG/M metagenome (GOLD analysis project Ga0256839, IMG submission 185968) | Hydrothermal vent microbial communities from Mid Atlantic Ridge, Atlantic Ocean - 354-166 | ecosystem: Environmental > Aquatic > Marine > Hydrothermal vents | place: Atlantic Ocean: Mid... | reverse complement strand
GTTGTCTCCTTAACGCATCGTACAGATGGTTAAGCAGGTTTGATGCCAAAAAAGATATGATACAATCTAAGGGCTTTAGGGGGGGATTGGGGTGCAGAATGTGCCTAGGGAAGGGGTATATTTTTCCTACCGTACTTAGGGATTTTTGTTGGCTACATGCCAGTTGTTATCGATGTATATACAAAAAAGCACAGGGCTTTAGGGCTTGCTTGATCTTTCACTAATTGTGGTTGCTGGTTTGTGTGGAATGGTTGTTGTTGCTTGAATGCCGAAGCGATCACATAACTTTATCAGGAAGCGCCATTTCTTCAGCGGGCACATACACTACGGCAGGATAAACAGGGCCAATATCGACAATCATCCAAACGCCTTCGCGTTTACCAAGCTCAACATCAATCACATCGCCCACACGCAGGTGTTGTAAGATAGTTTTGGGCAAAACGACAGGACCAATCATGGATTTAGGGGCATTGTCAAAAGTAAGCCACAACTCGGATTCACTGACTTGGGCAACACGGGCATGACCTTCCTTAAAGGTTTCAAAGCGTTTGCCGCGAAGCCTGGGTGCAACGCCGCCACCAAGGCGAATATGATATAATAGCAGGTGCGCGGCGATGGCTGCGCGTTTGGCATCGGGCAATGTATCCTGAATGACATCTTGCCAGTGTTGAAGGGTATCTTTATCCAGCCAAAGTTGGTTTTTGGCATGGTCGAGCCAAGATAGCAATGTTTCTGTGGCATGTTGCACCATGAGCGAGTTTACACTGGGTTCGCGCAATAAATGCCATGCCAGAAAGTCGCGCAAGTAATCACCATCAATGCGGTCAAAAGGCAAGCCTTCAAGTGATGGTGGGCTGTCGTACTCTCCTTGTATAAGTTGCTCAATAAAATTGTCCAAAGATTCTTCCCATACTTGAAGGTTGCTTGGGGTTTCTTCCCCTTCAGCTTGAAAAAGGTCGGAATAATAAATCAGATACTCACTCAACCATTGGAATACTTGCTCATGCTGGGCAAGGGTTTCAGCAGTGTTGTCACCTGTGTTTTGAAGGTGGAGCAAAAAGTGGTCGAATGATTCTTGAAGGGTGAGGTTCATTGTTTTTTCTCCGAGGTGTTGTTGTCCTGCCTTGGAATAGTTAGGCTGCGCAGTCTAGCTTAATCTGCCAAGTTTAACATCAGATAAGATGGATGAGGAGGTTGGCGGATTTGAAATTGGGAGATTTTTTATGTTGATTAATGTTACTTCAGTGCGTGTAGGCAATATCCTAGATTGGGATGGCGGCTTGTGGAAAGTGATGAAAACACATCATGTGACACCAGGTAAAGGTGTGGCGTGCATGCAGCTTGAAATGCGCAATATTGAAAAAGGGAACAAAACCAACAAACGATTCAACTCAACAGAAAAAGTTGAACGGGTTACACTTAATCAACGAAAAATGCAGTTTTTATATGCTGATGCAGGGCAATATCATTTCATGGATGTGGAAACTTATGACCAGATTACCTTGGATGAATCCATGCTTGAAACTGCGATTCCGTATATGTTGCCAGAGATGGAAGTTGAAGTGGAGTTTTATGAAGATCGACCACTAAATGTTAAGTTGCCGTTATCTGTCGTTTTAGAGGTTGTCGAATGTGATGCTGCCATCAAAGGGCAAACAGCCACAAGCTCGTATAAGCCAGGTGTTTTAGAAACTGGATCACCCATTATGGTCCCTCCTTATTTGGAAGCAGGCACAAAAGTTCGTGTGAATACAGAAACGGGCGAATATATGGAGCGTGCATAAGCGGGTATTGTTTTCTGTCTGCGTAAGGTGTGACCCTCATCACATTTTTTGCAGGCATCTTGCGAAGTATTGCCCCCCAGTCAAAGCAAATACATAAAAGTATTGTGGCTTTTGAAGGGGAATATGTGATGTTTAAGCAATGGTTTATAGCGCTTGTCATTGGCATCCCTGGTTTGGCTATGGCGGATAGTTATAGCCATGACTATGGTAGCCGAGATGATGGGAGTCATGCGCGGAGTTCGAAGGTAGCCATACCAAGTAATCCTTTGTATCAAACAGAATGTGGCTCGTGTCATTTTGCTTTTCAAGCCAACTTGCTACCCAGTGCATCTTGGAAAAAAATGATGTTGCCCAGTTCGCTTGCTAATCACTTCGGGGATAACACTGAGTTGGCAGAAAAAGATAGGCAGGATATTTTAGCCTACTTGGTCACCAATGCAGCAGATAAAGCGGGAGCACTTTTACGTTATCCCCGTAGTGAGGCGCCACTACGAATCACAGCGTTGCCATACTTTAGGAAAGAGCACAGGGAGATACCAAGGCGTATGGTGCAAGATAATCCAGGAGTGCGTTCGCTATCCAACTGCTTGGCTTGCCATACAGATGCAGCCGAAGGCTTATACCGTGAGCGAAATATTCGTATTCCCAACTATGGGCGATGGGATGATTAGTTTTTGCTCAAGGATTACGCAAAGTTTTAAGAAGAGGCTAGGACGATGAAAGAAAAAGTTTGGGATTTATTTGTTCGTGTTTTTCATTGGAGTCTTGTGTTGAGCTTTACCGCAGCTTATTTAACGGCTGAGTATGGCTATGATGGGGCACATGAGTTTTTGGGCTATTTTATTACTGTATTGGTGGTGGCACGGATTATTTGGGGCTTTGTGGGCTCAAAATATGCGCGGTTCTCAAGCTTTATTTTTCCCATTCCTGAATATATTGAGAATTTCAAGGCCATTGTAACCAATCAGCACCAAAAACATTATGTGGGTCACAACCCCTTGGGTGGGGCGATGGTGTTTGCGCTTTTAACTGGGCTGTTTGTTTTGGTGTGTTCAGGTTTGGTGTTGTTGGGATGGAGCGAATATATGGGCCCTGTCTGGGCATTGGGCATCCCCGTTTCTGAGAGTTTTGGCGAGTTTGTTCAGTTTGTGCACTATGAAGTGCCAGAGTTGATGTTGGTGTTGATTGCAGCCCATATCATGGGCGTGTTTGTTGCGATGAAACAGCATGATGAAAACTTGGTTCGAGCGATGGTTACAGGTTATAAAGAAGTTTAGGTCTTGCCGCATTTGGCATTGATATTGTCTGTAATATGCAAAAATGTGCGTACAGTGGTAGCAAAGTCTTGCTCAGATACACCAGCTAGAGCCAAGTCGCTCAAAGCATGAAGTTGGGGGATAAAGCTTTCAAAAACTTGCTTGCCTTCAGGTGTGATGTGGGCGCGAATAATACGACGATCAGCGTCATCTTGAACACGCTCCACAAGCTTTGCCTTAACCAAACTGTTGAGTATGCGGGTGATAGAAGCTTTGTCCTTACCAAGGATATCTGCTAGTTTTTTTTGTGGTAGACCGTCAAAATGCTGAATAATCATCAATGCCTGAGCTGCTTCTGGTGTAATATCATAGCCAAGGTTTTTGTAGGTTTGGCTGATTTGTTGTCGCATAAAGCACATCAACTGCCCAATTAAAGGCATAATTGCGCCAATTTTAATATTTTCACAATTGCGAATGTGTTTCATATCCCAACTTTAGCAGAACTGGTTGACTTAATCAATAATTGACAGGGTTAACTATTTTTTTATGGTATTGCAGACGACTCAAATCTTAGGTTGGTCAACTGGGGTGTATAAAGTGTTTCGAAAACAAGTATTCGTAGGGTTGTTTTTATCTTTGTGGATTTCGCCACAGGGCTATGCTGAAGGTTTAACCTTATCGGATATTCTTGCCGCAAATTTTGCTGCAAACCCAGCGTTGGAGTCTTCAAGCTTGCAAGTGAAAATGCGCCAAGCTGAGGTTGAACAGATTGAAGGTGCTTTGGATACACGCTATAATGTATCGCTTGGGGTGAGCAATGAAGTTGCGCCAACGACCAGCCCTTTTGCTGCAACCGAAACCAATGCCGCATTTGTTGCAGGTCAAGTGGTTCAGCCTTTGGCAGATGGCAGCAGCTTGACAGCTTCGTTGAAGTACAACCGAGCAGAGCTCATTTATCCAAGCTCGGTAAACCCTGCGTTTCAAAGTAGCCCTAACCCTTTGTATCAACATCAAATTGATTTAATATATCGCTACCCTTTGGTGGCAGGATCTGGAAACCCCAGCTATAACTATCAAAAAGAAGTCGCAATGGCAGAAGCCAAAGCAGAAAGGCTAAAGCGTAAGTTGCTTAAAGAACAGCTTGCGGCGCAAGCTATCGCTTTATATGCACAGTTTGTATTGAATGATTTATCTGTTCAATTATCTGAAGATGCAGTGCTACGGGCAAAACAACTACTGGATGACCAGAAGAAGCGAGAAAGCTTTGGTTTGGTGGAAAAAGAAGATAGGTTCCAAACAGAAGCCCTGCTTGCTGCGAGAAAGTTGCAGCTTGCACAGGCGGTTGCGGCAAGAAGCGAGGCGCAAACAGCATTAAATCGCTTTATGTACCAGGACAGCGAAAACACACTGTCGGTCAAATTGGCCTCACCACAAATGCAATTGGCGCCTATTGCTAGCCTGGTTAAGCGAGCCAAGCAAAAACGAGCTGTGTTTGAAGTGTTGGCAGCGCAGTATCAGGCCGTTGAAGCACGCTTGGCAATGGCACAAGCGGCGGGAGACTATCAGTTGGATGTGGTAGGTCAGGTTGGCACGCGAGCTTTGGATGGCAAAGGTAGTACTGCTTTTGTGAATGGGTTTAATCCGGTTCATGATAGATATATTGGAGTTAGCTTGGAATTTAGCGATGTATTAGGCAATAAGGTCAACAAGGCGGTCGTGTTAAAAAACAAGCTGGCTATGGAAAGTATTCAAGTAGAGCAAGCCAAGGCATCTATGGATCTGGAAACTGAAATAGTCAAACTGATTGATGCGTTACGCAATGCAGACATTGTGCTAAAGGCTGCCAAAAAACAAGTGCGGGCGGAGGAGAAAAAATACTATGCCCAAGTTGAACGATATAAAACAGGGCGCTCTCCAACATCAATAGTTATTCAATTTGAAGGTGATTTAAGGGCAGCAGAGCTTCGCTACCTGATTCAGCAAGTGAATAAAAGCGTTAGTGAATATCAATTGGCTTTGGCTATGGGTGAGTTGGATGCCTTGAAGGAGAAAAGTGTTGATACTTCAGGGGATATGCAATGAATAGCCTGATTGCATTTTTTGTAAGGCGAGGGCTGGTGGTCAATATGCTTTCAGGCATGTTGTTGCTGGGAGGCCTTTATGCTGCGATGAATATTCAGCGCGAGGCATTTCCTAGCGTCAATTTTGATTTGGTGGCGATTGGCGCCACATATCCTGGTGCTTCGCCACAAGAGCTTGAACAACTGGTGGTGATGCCTATTGAGCGTGAGTTGAAGGGGATTGATGGCATTCAGAAAATCACATCCACTTCATACCCTGGTAGTATGGAAATTCTTATTCAAATCGACCCCAACTATTCCGATCGGTCAAGGTTCGTTTCTGATGTGGAACAGGCGGTTAACCGTGCTGTTTTACCTGATGACTTACCACGAGACCCTTTTGTGAAAGAAATCAAGTCAGATAAAACACCTGTGATTTCCTTTTCTATTTTTGGTGCCATTCCTGATTTGGAGTTAAAGCGTATTGCCAATCACATTGAAGATGATCTGCTTGCTTTACCAGGTGTATCCAGTGTGAATGTACAAGGTGACCGTAAAGAAGAAATCCGTATTACACTCATTCCTGAGAACATGCGAAAACACCATGTATCCACTGAAGAGGTTATCAGTTTAATTCAAAGGTGGAATATCAACGCGCCAGGAGGTCAGCTAAAAACCGAGCAAGGGCTAAAAACCGTTCGGGTGAATGGGGAGTTTACCTCAGCAGCAGATGCTTCAAAGTTGGTTATTCGCGCCAATGAGTTTGGGCAAGCGTTGTATTTGTCTGATATTGCGACTGTTACACAAACGCTTGAAAAACCAAGGCGCTATGTGGATGCGATGGGTGTGCCTGCAATGAACTTTACAGTGATTAAGCAAGTCGATGCGGATATTATTGAAGTGGTTGACGCGGTGCGTCAATACTTGCCGATCATTCCCAAACACTATCACGAGGCTATTGAGGTTCGTGCATATAAAGACTTTTCAATCAACACACGGATTCGGCTGAATGTGCTTACCAGCAATGGTGCGATTGGTCTGGTATTGGTTTTGCTAACATTATTCATGTTTTTGCGCCCTGCGGTTGCTTTTACGACAGCATGGGGCTTACCGATCATTTTCTTTTCAGGGTTGTTGGTCTTATTTTTGATGGGTACAACATTGAATTTGCTGACCATGTTTGGATTTATTATCGTGCTTGGTCTGATGGTGGATGATGCCATTATTATTGGCGAGAACGCAACATATCATATGGAAAAAGGGCTTTCCCCCACAGAAGCCGCCATCATAGGAACGCAGGAGTTGCTCGGCCCTGTAACCGCGACTGTTTTGACGACAGTTGTGGCTTTTTTGCCCATGATGTTTATGGAAGGCATTATAGGTAAGTTTGTTTACTCTATACCTGTGGTTGTGGTGATTTTGCTGATATTTTCATGGGTGGAAGCTATTTTTATTTTGCCCAACCATGTGGCTGACTTTGCCAACCCCAACAAGCACCCCAAAGAAAGAAAGCTGTTGGTTTGGTTAACAACCGGGTATGAAAAGTTGTTGCGAAAGGCGATTAAACTCCGTTACTTAACAATGGCTTTGACCTTGGCGGCACTTGTCGGCTCGGTCATGCTTGCAAGTGTTTCTAAATTCCAGTTGTTTCCACCAGGTGCAGAAGATCAGTTTTATTTGCAAGTTACACTGCCGCCGAGTGCCTCGCTTGAAGATACAAGAGAGGTTTTGCTGGCTATGGATAAAGAAGTGCGAAAGCATGTGCCTGCCGAACTTCTTGAAACGACAGTAAGCGTGGCAGGAGATAATGCGGCAAATGAGCAAGAGTCTCTCAAGCAAGTTGGAGACAGATTTGGTTATTTGAAGGTCATTTTGATTTCATTTGCGGAACGAGAGGTATCGGCATATGACATTATGGATAATGTTCAGGCAGGTATGGAAGGGAAGTTTCCTGATGTGGATATTAACTTTGTCATGCTCAAAGGCGGCCCTCCAACTGGCAGGGCTTTACAAGTTGAAATTACAGGGTCAGATGAACACAGGTTAAAATCTGGTCGAGCATTGATGACATTGTTGGAAGGTATTGAAGGTGTACACTCCATTGAAAGTGGGTTGCAAGTTGGCACACCTGAGATTCATGTTGAAGTTGATAGGGCATTGGCGGCGTATGCCAATGTTGATTTGGCTTCCATTGCAACACATATCCGCGCAGCATTCGATGGTATCCCAGTATCGACATTGAAGCAGGGTATTGAGGAAGTAGATGTGACCATTCGTTTCCCAGAGCAAGCCCAGCGTGATTTGAACACCTTGAGGAATTTACTTATACCCAATCGTCAAGGTGGTTTGATTCCGCTTGAGAAAATCGCTTCCTTCAAGGAAGAGCCAGGGTTAACCAGCATACGACACAAAGATGGCTTGCGGGTACTGAATATCACAGCTGAGGTGGATGAAGACATCATCACATCTAAGGCTTTGAATGATTTGGTGAAGGCTAAAGAGGATGAATGGTTGAGTTCTAAGGATATTGCGGATGTCAAATATGTGATGGGTGGTGAGCAGGAAAAAACAGATGAGTCTGTTCAGGGTCTAATTTTTAGTTTTGTGTTTGCGTTGATAGGTATTTTTGTCATTTTGGCTATTCAGTTTAACCGTATCGCATACCCATTTCTAGTCATGTTTGCTATTCCATTTGGTTTAATTGGTATTGTGATTGGCTTGTTCCTTCATGGTCAACCATTATCGTTTATGTCGTTAATGGGGTTTGTTGCCTTGACAGGAGTGGTCGTGAACTCATCGCTGGTCTTGGCGGTATTGATTCAACGCGAGTTTGAAGAGGGTAAGCCGTGGTTTGAGGCCATTGTTCATGGGGGCAAACGAAGGTTTCGAGCTGTGATGCTTACGGCAATCACAACAGTGGTTGGCTTGCTGCCTACCGCATATGGGTGGGGTGGCATGGATCCTTTTGTGGCACCGATGGCTTTAGCGCTTTCTTGGGGGTTGATGTTCTCGACTGTGATTACACTGTTTGCTATTCCTGCAGCTTTAGCCATTGCCTTGGATATGAAGTCTCTCGTGACAAGAAACAAAAGCACAACATGATTAAATGTTAATAAATCTTTCATGCTTCAGTCATCATAGGCTTGTATGATTCGCATGGTCTGGCGCTACCTCCCTCCCCTCCCTCCTCAGCGTCAGACAGTTTTTAATGATATAAAGGATCTCAGTCATGAGATCCTTTTATTTTTTGTATTGTGGTTATTATCTAACCATGCTTAGCGGATGGTTTGGTGCTTGCTTTCGTACCTATAGTTTGTGGTGACGGGGCAAGGATCTGTTTTATTTTGCGAGCTTTGTGGATTTAGCCTTATTTTTCTTAAGGTTCCTAATTCGTGTCTAGGCTCACAATTCATTGACACTGCAACACCTTTACTCTAGAAATCCGACTGCCTGAAGTGATGGGTTGGATGCACTTTGGGTGTGTTTGATAGTTTTGCAAGGGGGGGAAGATGGGGCTTGATTACCTGGCTAGCAATTATGTGCCAATTTTTATTTTTATTTTGATTGCCTTGGGCATGGGTGTTGCGCCACTTGTTTTAACAGTGCTTGTTGCTGAACAGCGCCCTGATGATGAAAAGTTGTCTGCTTATGAGTGTGGTTTTGAAGCATTTGAAGATGCGCGTATGCACTTTGATGTTCGCTTCTACCTTGTTGCTATTCTTTTTGTTATTTTCGATTTGGAGACGGTGTTTCTCTTTCCATGGGCAGTGGTGCTCGATCAAATTGGTATGTTTGGTTTTATCGAAATGATGTTATTCTTGCTCATTTTGTTGGTTGGATATATTTATGCTTGGAATAAAGGGGCTTTGCAATGGGAATAGAAGGCCTGCTCGATAAAGGGTTTATTACAACGACAGCGGATAAATTAATCAATGGTGCGCGTGCAGGCTCATTGATGCCGATGACATTTGGCTTGGCATGTTGCGCTGTGGAAATGATGCACGCGGGAGCTTCTCGTTATGACTTGGACAGGTTTGGTATTGTGTTCCGACCAAGTCCTCGTCAATCCGATGTTATGGTTGTTGCAGGCACGCTATGTAATAAAATGGCTCCCGCGCTTCGTAAAGTGTATGATCAAATGGCAGAGCCGCGCTGGGTGATTTCCATGGGCTCGTGTGCTAATGGTGGCGGGTATTACCATTATTCCTATTCCGTAACGCGGGGGTGTGACCGCATTGTTCCTGTGGATATTTATGTGCCGGGCTGCCCACCAACGGCAGAAGCCTTGCTGTATGGGTTTATTCAGCTCCAAGAAAAAATAAAGCGTACAAATACGATTGCACGGTAATAGATGATGACAGAAGAAAGTACACAAGTTTCCCAAGGTTTAATATCGGAGTTAGCCTCTTTACAGTCCCAGTTTGGCGATGCCGTTATTGCGGTGGCACAGGGCTTGGACTGCCCTGTTATTGAGGCAACACACGCGTGTGTTGTAGATATCTGCCATGCCTTGAAATCACAGTTTGGTTTTGAGCAGTTGATTGATTTGTGTGGTGTGGATATGTCGGCGCTCCCAAATTATGATGAAAGTAAGCCTCGCTTTGCTGTTGTTTATCACTTGCTGTCGGTGCAATATAATAAACGGGTTCGCTTAAAGGTTTCTGTCCAGGAAAGAGAAATGGTTGACTCGGTCACAGAAGTATGGCCAACAGCCAACTGGTTTGAGCGAGAGGTCTATGACATGTATGGGATTATCTTTAATCACCATCCAGACTTGCGCCGCATACTTACAGACTATGGTTTTGAGGGCTTTCCGCTACGCAAGGACTTTCCTTTGGTTGGTCATGCAGAGCTCTTTTTTGATGAGGCTCAGTGGCGCTGTGTGTATAAGCCAAACAAACTTGAGAACCGCGTTTTAGTTTCAAGAGCGTGGCCAGGAGTTGACCGTGGCTGAAATCAAAAATTACACATTAAACTTTGGTCCGCAGCACCCTTCAGCGCATGGTGTTTTGCGCCTTGTGCTGGAATTGGATGGAGAGGTTGTTGAGCGAGCGGATCCTCATATTGGCCTGCTTCACCGAGGCACGGAAAAATTGTTTGAGTATAAGACATACCATCAAAATATTCCTTATTTTGATCGTTTTGATTATGTCTCTATGATGGCGAATGAGCATGCTTATGCTTTGGGTGTTGAAAAACTTCTGGGTATCGAGGCGCCAGAGCGTGCGCAATATATTCGCGTGTTGTACGCGGAGTTGACACGCATTTTGAACCATACTATGTGGCTAGGTGCTGCGGCACTTGATATTGGTGCAATGACGATCTTCTTGTATTGTTTCCGAGAGCGGGAAGATATTTTTGATTTTTATGAGGAAGTATCTGGTGCGCGGATGCACGCTGCGTATTTCAGACCAGGTGGTGTGGCAAAAGACTTGCCTGAAGGGTTGCTTGAGAAGATTGAAGCATTTACAGATACATTTATTGGCTATGTTGATGAGTATGAAACATTGCTCACAGAAAACCGGATCTGGAAGCAACGCACGGTTGATATTGGGGTTGTGGATAAGGAGGCAGCGTTGGACTGGGGCTTTACGGGTCCTATGCTTCGCGGTTCAGGTGTAGCTTGGGACTTGCGGAAAACGCAGCCATATGATGTGTATGACAAGCTGACTTTTGATATACCTGTTGGTGCAACAGGGGATTGCTATGACCGCTATTTGGTACGGGTTGAAGAAATGCGCCAGTCTAACCATATTATCAAACAATGTGTGGCATGGTTAAAAGAGCATGATGGTCCTGTTAAGATTGATGACTATAAGCTGACCAACCCTCCTCGCGCGTCTATCAAAAATGATATGGAATCTTTAATTCATCACTTTAAGTTTTTTTCCGAAGGTTACCCAGTGCCTGAAGGTGAGGTGTATGCTGCTGTTGAGCATCCAAAAGGTGAGTTTGGTGTTTATATTGTGTCCGATGGTTCGAATATGCCATATCGGATGAAGGTTCGAGCACCAGGGTTTGCGCATTTGCAAGCCATGGATTATATGGCAAGGGGGCACATGCTTGCTGATGTGGTTACCATCTTAGGCACACAAGATATTGTATTTGGTGAGGTGGATCGATGAGTGATGCGACACGACCACGATTTAGTGATGAACGGTTGGCAGAAATTGATGCTCTTATTCAGCGTTATCCCCATGCCAAGTCTGCTCTGATGCCTGTGCTGTATATGGCGCAGCAAGATTTTGGTTATTTGAGTATGGAAACACAAGAGATGGTCGCAGAGTTGCTGGGTCTGAGGATTATGGAAGTGCGTGAAGTCGTGACATTCTACACCATGTTCAAAGAGCAGCCGCATGGTAAATACTTGCTTGAAGTTTGTACCAATGCCAGTTGTATGCTCAATGGTGCTGATGAGTTGTATGCACACATGAAGGAGTATTTGGGTATTGAGCCAGGTGAAATCACCGAAGATGGCTTGTTTTCCATTGCGGAAGTGGAGTGCGCTGGTGCATGTGCAGGGGCGCCAGTTGTGCAGGTCAACAACCGTTATTATGAAAAAGCAACGATGGAGTCTATGGATGCGCTAATAACCAAGATTCGTGCTGGAGAGGTGGTGGAATGATTTCTTCTGATCCAACGCAAGTGACGCGCATTTGTTTTGATAATATTGAAGTAGAAAATATGCATAAGCTGGATGTGGCAAGAAAGCATGGTGCTTATGCTTTTTTGCCCACAGTTTTGAATGAGTTTGATGCCGATAAAATTATTGATGAAGTCAAAACATCAGGTCTTAGAGGTCGGGGCGGGGCAGGCTTTCCAACGGGTCTGAAGTGGTCTTTTGTGCCGCGCAACACAGGCAAGCCAACATACCTGCTGTGCAACGCAGACGAAGGTGAGCCAGGTACTTTCAAAGATCGTGATATTATGCGTTTTAAGCCTCACCTTCTTATTGAAGGTATGATTATGGCAGGCTTTGCGTTGGGTGTAAAAGATGCGTATATCTATATTCGTGGTGAGTTTATCACTGAATATGAGATTATGTGTGATGCTATCAATGAAGCTTATGCTGCCAACTTGCTTGGAGAAAATATTTTAGGCACAGGCTTCTCCATGAATTTAACTATGCACCGTGGCGCGGGCGCTTATGTTTGTGGCGAAGAAACGGCACTGATTGAATCACTTGAAGGCAAGGCTGGTCGTCCTCGCTTTAAGCCACCATTCCCTGCTGTAGAGGGTTTTTACGCCTGCCCAACGGTGGTGAATAATGTGGAAACCCTAGCGACTATTCCCGCCATTCTAGAACATGGTGGCGCATGGCACGCAGCGATTGGTAAACCCAACAACACAGGTTGTAAAATCTTTTCAGTTTCTGGTCATGTGAACAAACCTGGGAATTATGAGGTGCCGATGGGCACAACGCTGCGCGACTTAATTGAAAACTATTGTGGTGGTCTTCAGCATGGTGATGTGCCTAAAGTCGTGATACCTGGTGGTTCCTCAACACCTTGGATTTTAGGTGAGCATTATGATGTGCCATTGACTTACGATGATATTATGAAAGCGGGTTCATTTTTAGGCTCTGGCGCCATTATTGTTATGGATGAAACAGCAGATTTGGTTGCTGTTACTCGCCGGCTATCACACTTTTATGCACATGAATCTTGTGGTCAATGTACGCCTTGTCGAGAAGGTACAGGTTGGGTTGAACGAGTGATGAAGCGACTGGAGGCTGGAAAGGCAACAGAGGATGATGTTCAAGTGTTGTTTGACGCGTCCACACATATGGCGGGTCGCACGATTTGCGCTTTGGCAGAAGGTGCGGCGGCACCAGTTTTATCATTGCTTAAATTTTTTCCAGAAGATGTGCAAGCTAAACTTGCGGAGAAGTCGTCATGACAGAATTGTTTATTAATGATGAAGAAGTCACCGTTGCAGCAGGCACCAGCATTTTGGAGGCTTGCCGCGAACATGGGGTAGATGTCCCTTATTTTTGTTATCACCCTGAGTTGTCTGTTGCGGCAAATTGCAGGATGTGCCTGGTTGAAGTTGAAGGCTGGCCCAAGCCTGCGGCTTCATGCTGCACGCCTGTTGCGGAAGGTATGAAAGTATTTACGCAAACCGAAGCTCTTGAAAAAGATCGGGCAATGATCATGGAGTATTTGCTGATTAACCATCCATTGGATTGCCCTGTTTGTGACCAAGGCGGTGCGTGTAAGTTGCAGGACTATGCCGTTGATCATGGTATGAGTAAAGGGCGCTATGTTGAAGAAAAGCGGGTGCCTGAAGATAAAGATTTGGGACCTTTTGTGAATACTTGCATGACACGCTGCATCCACTGTACGCGCTGTGTTCGCTTCGCAGATGAAATTGCAGGCACAGGTGATATGGGCGTGCTCAACCGAGGCGATCACATGCTGATTGAAGGGGTTGTTGAAGATGCGCTTGCTTCTGAGCTGTCTGGAAACTTAAGCGATATTTGCCCCGTAGGCGCGTTGCTTGACAAGCCTTCACACGATGTTTCACGCCCTTGGGAAATGACTAGGCATAAAAGTACCTGTACGCAATGCCCACAGGGGTGTGATATTGAAATTGAATCTCGTAATAACGAAGTCATGCGTATTCGCCCTGCGAAAGATGGTGTGGAGCCTTGGATTTGTGATAGAGGGCGTTTTATTTATGATGCGTTTCAATCCGATGAGCGTTTGTTGACGCCCAGGGTTAGGCAGGGCTCTAACATGGTGGAGGCATCTTGGGATGAGGCGATGGATCGAGCTGCTAGTCTGCTTAAAGGCAAGCGTGTTGGCATCATCTTTTCTCCAGATTGGAGTATTGAGGGGTTGACAGCGATTCGCTTGTTGCAAGACGCGGCATTGGGTGATGCGAAAGTTGCTTTTGAATTGCACCGCCGTGATATGCGTCCTTTTGCTTTTGAAGAAGGCTTGTCGATGTCCACCAAAGCGATTGAGAATGCTGGTCAGGTGATTATTTTAGGCTCAGACTTGCGACAACGACTTCCTATTTTGATGCAGCGCTTGCGCCGCCGTGCCAAGCAAGGTAAGCCAATCACACGCATTGGTGCCATGCACTATCGTACCAACGCAGACTTGGCCGTGGATATATTGGTTCGTCCTCGTGACTGGCATGCGGTGATTGCTACTGCCATGGTCCAGTTGACAGAGCTTGGTAAATTAGCGGCAGGCATGGATGCGTGGATAGCGGGGGTTGATGCTAGGCATGATGCGGGTAAAGCGCTTGCTGATGCGCTGATTTCTGATTCATGTGCGATGTTGGTTGGTGAGGAAATACGCAGCCATGAAGATGCTGCCTCTTTGATTCATGGATTGGATCTCTTGATGCGTGCCGCAGGGCATGCTGAGGCAGGCAAGGACGGGCGCAACTTATTGCCTGAAGGCATGAATGCGCAGCTGTTGACAGATGTTTTTGCTGATAAGCGTACTTCAGCGGGTGATTTGTTTGATGCTGCCTCTCATGGTGAACTGGATGCTTTGCTATTGATTGGGAGTGACCCTGTTGGTGATGGTTTGTTTTCTGCTCAGGCAAAAGCTGCCTTGGAAAAAGTAGACTTGGTTCAAGTTGCAGCGATTGCTGGTGATATGGGGCAATATGCCAGTGTCCAGCTTCCTGCGTCAGCATATTCCGAAGTTGAAGGTACATTTATCAATATGGAGGGGAGAGTTCGGGTTGCGGAGAATCCATTACGCTCGCTTGGCGAAGAGCGACCCATGTGGAAAGTGATGATGCGGCTTGTGCAGGCTATGGGTTATGATGTTCCTGCGGTTAATCTGGAAGAAGTTCGGAATAAGGTCATAGAGCTTTCATCCTCATGTGCCATTTTGGCAGATGTTTGGTCTGGCAAAAAAGATGCCAGAAAAGTGTTTGTTCCTTCGATGCGCAATCGAGGATCCTCGTATGCGCCAAGTGTTCAACATGACCAAGCATTGGGATTGGATTTGGTTAGCCGTTATTCGATATATCGGGAAGGGGCATGGGCTCGCGCATCAGCGTTGCTGGCAGAGGCTGGCAGGATTCATGCGCTGGATGATGTTATCGTTCACCCTGACACTTTGGTAGAATTAGGTCTGGAAGCAGGAAAGCTCACGATTGTTTATGACAATGGTGAAGGCACATTTGATGTTGGTGTGCGGACAGATGTGTCCAAAGGGGTTGTGTTTGTTGCCAAGCGTGGCGCAGCGGGTGACTTATCCAATGTAACCAGTGTTGAACTCAAGGGAGGTCAGTAATATGGACTTGTTGGATATGATATTACAAGGGCTGATTTGGGCGCTTGAGATTTTGGCTGTTGTTATTCCTGTTGCGCTTGCTGTTGCATATACAACATATGCAGAGCGCCGTATTATTGGTTGGATTCAGGTCAGGCAAGGCTGTAATCGGGTTGGTCCTTATGGCTTATTTCAGCCCCTTGCCGATGCCTTAAAAATGTTTATGAAAGAAACCATTATTCCTGCCAGGGCAAATAAAGTGTTGTTTGTTGCAGCTCCTGTATTGTCTTTAGCACCAGCACTTCTTGCTTTTGCTGTTGTACCTTTTGGGGAAACATCGCTATTTGGTTTTTGGGGTGAGCCGCATGTGATGGCGATTGCCGACTTAAATGTGGGTGTTTTGTATGTCATGGCTGTATCGAGTTTGGCAATATATGGTATTCTGATGGCTGGCTGGG
>Ga0256839_1003619_pt1 | contig 15804 bp, 15 predicted proteins | sample 354166metaG_FD_185968 | JGI IMG/M metagenome (GOLD analysis project Ga0256839, IMG submission 185968) | Hydrothermal vent microbial communities from Mid Atlantic Ridge, Atlantic Ocean - 354-166 | ecosystem: Environmental > Aquatic > Marine > Hydrothermal vents | place: Atlantic Ocean: Mid... | reverse complement strand
TTCCATCTCCGGGGCCGAGGTGGGGTGCCAGGGCGAGGTGGGCTCCGCGGCGGCCATGGCCGCCGCCGGTCTGTGCGAGGCCAAGGGGGGCAGCCCCGCGCAGGTGGAGAATGCCGCCGAGATCGCGCTGGAGCACCACCTGGGGATGACCTGCGATCCGGTCAAGGGGCTGGTCCAGGTCCCGTGCATCGAGCGCAACGGCTTCGGCGCCATCAAGGCCTGCGCCGCGGCGTCCCTCGCCCTGCGCGGCAGCGGCCTGCATTTCATGCCGCTGGACAGCTGCATCGCGGCGATGAAGAAGACGGGGATGGAAATGTCGGAGAAATACAAGGAAACGTCATTGGGCGGGCTGGCCGTCAGTATCACCGAGTGTTGATCCACGGGCTGTTGAAAAGGGCCAGGACGCTTTTTCAGTAGCCCGATGAAAGATGTCGCCTCCTTCGCGACACCCGCCCCGGGGCCCGGCACCGTCGCCGGGCCGTTTCCGGTACAATGTCCCCCTCATCAATCCACTTTCAGGTCCCACGGCACGACCATGACCACCAGCGACAACGAGAAGCCCCTCTTCGACCGGGCGGCGGACGAGGCGGTGGCCCTGGGCAACCGCCTGCTCCAGGACGAACCGGATGCCGACGCCTGGGAAATCGCCTCCGGGTTGCTCGCGGGCGTGGTGCACTTCTGGCTCTATACCCGCCAGCCCTGCGGCGATCCCGGCTGTGAGAGCTGCGTGGAGGTCTCCACGGCGGAATGGCGCCTGCGCCATCTCCTCGACGAGGCGCGCCGCTTTGCCGAGGAAAGCGACTACTACCACACCCCCCGCGACGCCAACGCGGGCACCGCCTGACCCCGCGCGGCTCCGGGCGGGAGGGCCTCGCCGCCCCCGTGATGCCGCCTTGACATCGCACCGCGGGGACGGCTACATTGCGGCACCGCTCCAGGTGTCCGCCGGGAATGCTCCCGGCGGATGAAACGGGAAGTCCGGTGCGTTTCCGATCGGCCCGGTCGGAAACAAGTCCGGCGCTGCCCCCGCAACGGTAGGCGAGTCAAGGGCGGATCAGGATGCCACTGCGTCGGTGACGCGGGAAGGCGATCCACCCGGCCATCACACGGCGCTCGCAAGCCCGGAGACCGGCCTGGAGCCGTTGGTGGGCATTGCGGAGGGCGATGTCACGGCAGAAGGACGGCGCCTGCTCCCTCCTTCCGTTCCCGTTCCTCCTCCGCGTTGCCCGGTCGTCACACCCCGTGGCGTGCGGGTGAGCGCGCCGGAGGAAACAGGCATGAATCTGTCCCGCTTGCCGGCGGCAGTGCTGCTGCTGGCCTGCCAGCCGGTGGCCGCCGCCGAACCGGCCCCCGTCATCGTCACCGCCACGCGGACCGCGGAGACCGCCGACGAAACCCTGGCGCCGGTGACCGTGATCACACGTGCCGACATGGAACGCACACAGGCACAAACCCTGCAGGATGTCCTGCGCCACCTGCCCGGCGTCACCGTGGCCAACAATGGCGGCGCGGGCAAGTCCACGTCCGTGTTCCTGCGCGGCACCGAGTCCGATCACGTGCTGGTGCTCGTGGACGGCATCGAGGTGGGCTCCGCCACCACCGGCACGGCCGCTTTCCAGCACATTCCCGTGGAGCAGATCGAGCGCATCGAGATCGTGCGCGGCCCGCGCTCCAGCCTCTATGGCTCGGAGGCCATCGGCGGGGTGATCCAGATCTTCACCCGCCGCGGCGGCGCCGGCCACCGCCCCTGGCTGAGCCTCGGCGGCGGCAGCTACCGCACCGCCACCGCCGCTGCCGGCATCGGGGGCGGGGACCGCCGGCGCTGGTTCAGCCTGGCCGCGAACGGCATCGACACCGGGGGCTTCAACGCCTGTGACGGCAAGCCGTCGCCGGGAGGCGCGGGCTGCTTCACCATCGAGCCGGACCGGGACGGCTACCGGAACCTGGCCGCCAGCGCGCGGGCCGGCCTCCGCCTGGACAACGGCCTGGAGCTGGAGGCCCGGGTCCTGCGTTCCGAGGGCACCACCGCCTACGACGGCAGCTTCGTCAACGAGTCCGAGGCGGTGCAGGAGGTGCTGGGCACCACCCTGCGGTTTGCACCGGCGGAGAACTGGCTCGTGAGCGTGGTGGGGGGGCGCAGCCGCGACCTTTCCGACAATTTCAAGGACGGCACGTTCAAGAGCCGGTTCGACACGGTGCGCGACAGCCTCTCGTGGCAGAACGACTTCACCGTCGGCACCACACACCTCGTCACCGCGGGCATCGACTACCAGGACGACCGGGTGGCCGGCACCACCGCGTACACGGTCACCTCGCGCGACAACAAGGGGGCGTTCCTCCAGTACCAGGCGTCCCTGGACCGCCACGACCTGCAGGTCGCCTTGCGGCGCGACGACAACGAACAGTTCGGGCGTTACACCACCGGCAGCCTGGCCTGGGGACTGGCCCTGGACGCCGGCCTGCGGGTGACCGCCGGCTATGGCACCGCGTTCAAGGCCCCCACCTTCAACGAGCTGTATTTCCCGGGTTACGGTAATGCCGCCCTGCAGCCCGAGAAATCGGAGACCATCGAGCTGGGCCTGCGAGGCCACGGCACCGGGGCACGGTGGACCATCGATCTCTTCGAGACCCGCATCGACAATCTCATCGCCTTCGATTCCGCGATCTTCGCGCCCAACAACATCGCCCGCGCCCGCATCCGCGGCCTGGAGGCGACGGTGGCCACCCGGGCCGCCGGCTGGCATCTCACTGCGGCACTGACCCTGCTCGACCCCGAGAGCCGTTCCGGGGACGCCAACGACGGCAACCTGCTGCCGCGTCGGGCCCGGGAATCCCTGCGCCTGGACGCCGACCGCGACCTCGGCAACTACACCCTCGGCGTCACCGTCACCGGCGCCGGCACGCGCTACGACGACCTGGCCAATACCCGCCGGCTGGGGGGATATGCTACGGTAGACCTGCGCCTCGACTGCGCCCTCGCCCCCCACTGGCGGCTGCAGGGCCGGATCGAAAACCTGCTGGACAAGGACTACGAGACCGCCGCCTTCTACAACCAGCCCGGGATCAGCCTGTACCTGACCCTGCGATACCAACCGTGAACGACACCGGGGAGGCCACCATGCTGACCATCGCCAACCGCCACCAGTTACTCATCGGCAGTATCCTGCTGTTGCTGCTCGCCGCCACCCGCGGCCAGCACTTCCCCGCCCTCGATGCCCTGCCCGGCGCCTCGTGGGCGGTGTTTTTCCTGGCCGGCGTCTACCTGCGGCCGGCGTGGGTGCTGCCCCTGCTGCTGGCCGCGGCCTGGGGCCTGGATTTCCTGCCCCACCTGCTGGGCGGTGCCAGCCTGGCCGACATCGTCGGGGGCGGCCGGGCCTTCTGCCTCACCCCGGCCTACCTGTTCCTGTGGCCCGCCTACGCCGCCCTGTGGCTGGCGGGCCGCTGGTACGCCCGCCGCCACCGTTTCCACTGGCGGACCCTGCTGCCGCTGGCCGGGGCCCTGCTGGCGGGTGCGTCGCTGTGCGAATTGTTCTCCAGCGGCGGCTTCTACTTCTTCTCCGGGCGCTTCGCCGAACCCACCCTGGCCGGATTCGGTGCCCGCCTGCTGGAGTACTTCCCGCGCTACCTCCAGTCGCTGGCTTTCTATACCGGGCTGGCCGCCCTGGTTCACCTGGCGGCCGGGCTCGCCCGGCGCGCGGCCCGGAGCCGTCCCGCCGCCGCCCTGTAGCCGCGGTGGAGGAGGACCGGGCGCGGCGCCACCGCCGGCGCATGCAGCGCAAGAAGGCCGTGGTGGACGCGGCCATGGCGCGCGCCACCGGGGATCGGGGGGTGCTGCTGGTGCTCACCGGCAACGGCAAGGGCAAATCCAGCTCCGCCTTCGGCATGGTGGCCCGCGCCCTGGGCCACGGCCTCCGGGCGGGCGTGGCACAGTTCATCAAGGGCCGCCAGGACACCGGGGAGGAAGCCTTTTTCCGGCGCCAGCCCGGGGTCCGCTGGGAAGTGCTGGGCGAAGGCTTCACCTGGGAGACGCAGGACCTGCCCCGGGACAGCCGCACCGCGCGGCGGGGCTGGGCGGTGGCCCGGGAACTGCTGCGGGACCCGGGGCTGGCGCTGGTGGTCCTGGATGAACTCACCTATCCCCTGCGGCTGGGCTGGCTGTCGCTGGACACCGTGCTGGCCGATATCGCCGCACGCCCCCGCCACCAGCACGTGGTGATCACCGGCCGTGGCGCCCCTGACGCCCTCATTGCCGCGGCCGACACCGTGTCCCGCGTCGAGGACGTCAAGCATGCCTTCCGGGCCGGGATCCGGGCCCAGCCGGGGGTGGACCGGTGACGGTGCACCGCTGCCCTGCCTTGCTGGTGGCGGCCCCGGCCTCGGGCGCCGGCAAGACCACCGTCACCGCCGCGCTGGCCCGGCGCCACCGCGACCGCGGGGGGCACGTGCGGGTGTTCAAGGCCGGGCCGGACTTTCTCGACCCCATGATCCTGGAACAGGCCTCGGGCACCCCGGTGTACAACCTGGACCTGTGGATGGGCGGCCGGGATCACTGCCGTGCCCTGCTCCACGAGGCGGCGGGCAGGGCCGACCTGATCCTCGTCGAAGGGGTGATGGGGCTGTTCGACGGTGAGCCCTCCAGCGCCGATCTGGCGCTGGAACTGGGGCTCCCGGTGCTCGCCGTCATCGACGGCAGTGCCATGGCCCAGAGCTTCGGTGCCGTGGCCCAGGGCCTGGCCTGTTACCGCCCCGGGATCTCGCTGACCGGTGTCCTGGCCAACCGCCTCGCCGGCGAGGCGCATTACCGCATGGTGGCCGACAGCCTGCCGCCGGGGCTCCCGGCCCGGGGCTGGCTCCCGCGTGACGAAGGCCTGGGGCTCCCCGCCCGCCACCTGGGCCTGTTCCAGCCCGCCGACATCGCCGACTGCGACGCGCGCATCGCCCGGGCCGCCGCCCTGTTGCACGAGGCGCCCGCGCCGCCGCCCGCGGTGGCCTTCCCGCCGCCCGGCGGTGCCGGCATTCCCCGGCGCCTGGCGGGCGTGCGCATCGCCGTGGCCCGGGACGCCGCCTTCTCCTTCATCTACCCGGCCAACCTGGATCTCCTGCGCGCACTGGGCGCGGAGCTGGCGTTCTTCTCGCCCCTGGCGGACACCGACCTGCCCCGCGCCCATGCCCTGTACCTCCCCGGCGGCTATCCCGAGCTGCACCTGTCCCGGCTGGCCGCCAACGAGGCCATGAAACGGGCGGTTCGGGACTTCCATGCCGGCGGTGGCCCGGTGGTGGCCGAATGCGGCGGCATGCTGTACCTGCTGGAGGCACTGGCGGACAGCGCCGGACACAGCGCCGCCATGGCCGGAGTGCTGCCGGGAACGGCCACGGTGCAGGAACGGCTGGCCAACCTGGGCCTGCACCGGGTCCCCCTGCCCGAGGGAGAACTGCGCGGCCACACCTACCACCACTCCCGCATGCAGTGCGGCCTCCAGCCCCTCATCCACTCCGTCGCCGCCAGGCACCACGGCACTCCCGAACCGGTCTATCGCGCGGGCCGGCTCACGGCCTCCTATGTCCACCTGTATTTTCCGTCCAACCCCGAGGCGGCGGCCGGGTTGTTCATGCCCGGCGGGGCCGCGGCGGAATGCCGCCGGCCCCTGCGGGCGGCGGAGACCACGCCATGATCACCGCGCCGGCGGTGCTGGCGGCGCTGGCGCTGGACTGGGCCCTGGGGGAACCCCGCCGCCGGCATCCCCTGGCCGGTTTCGGCATCCTGGCCCAGGCGGTGGAACACCGGCTGCGAGGCGGGCCCGGCACCCCGCCCCGGGCCCGGCGCCGGCGCGGGGCGCTGGCGGTCCTGGTCCTGGTGGCCCCGCCGGTGCTGGCGGCGGCCCTCCTGGCCCGCCGGCCCTGGGCCGGGCCCGTGGCCGACGTGCTCCTGCTGTACCTCGCCCTGGGCCACCGCAGCCTGCATGATCACGCCCGGGCCGTGATCCGGGCCCTGGAGGCACGGGAAGCCGGCCGGGCCCGCCGCCTGGCCGGCCGCATGGTGAGCCGTGACCCCGCGGTCCTGGACGTGCCGGCGGCGGTGACCGAATCGGTGCTGGAAAACGGCAACGACGCCGTGTTCGCCACCCTGTTCTGGTTCACGCTGGCCGGCGGCGCCGGGGCCGTGCTCCACCGCCTCGTCAATACCCTCGATGCCATGTGGGGCCACCGCGATGCCCGCTACCGGGACTTCGGCCGGGCGGCGGCACGCCTGGACGACGCCCTCAACTTCATCCCCGCCCGCCTCACCGCGCTCACTTACGCCTGCCTGGGCCACACCCGCACGGCCCTGCGCTGCTGGCGGCACCAGGCCCCGGCCTGGGACAGCCCCAATGCCGGGCCGGTCATGGCCGCGGGAGCCGGGGCCCTGGGCCTGGTCCTGGGCGGTCCCGCCCGCTACCGCGGCTGCTGGCGCCGGCGCCCGCGGCTGGGGACCGGCGCCCGTCCCGACGGGCGCGGCATCGAGCGGGCGCTGGGCCTGGTCCGCCGCGGCGTGTGGCTGTGGGTGGGCGTGCTGGCCGCCGCGGGGGCACTCGGCCATGCCGGTTGAACACGGCGGCGACATCGGCCGGGCGGCGGCGCGCTACGGGATTCCCCGGGAGCAGTGGCTGGATCTGTCCACCGGCATCAACCCCCGGGGGTGGCCGGTGAAAGGCCTCCCGCCGGAGTGCTGGCGGCGGCTGCCCGAGGCCGGCGACGGGCTGGAGAAGGCCGCGCGCGCCTGTTACGCCGCCTCCCACCTGCTGCCGGCAGCCGGCACCCAGGCCGTCATCCAGGCCCTGCCGGGACTGCGCCCTCCGGGCCGGGTGGCCGTGATCCACCCCGGGTACGCCGAGCATGGCCGGGCCTGGGCCCGCCTGGGCCACCACGTGGAGCCGGTCGCGGCGGAACGGCTGGCGGCAGCGGTGGCCGGAGCCGACGTGGTGGTCCTGGCCCACCCCAACAACCCCACCGGGACCCGGTTCCCTCCCGAACTCCTGCTGGACTGGCACCGCCGCCTGGCCGCCCGCGGGGGCTGGCTGGTGGTGGACGAGGCGTTCATGGATCCCACCCCGGAACAGAGTCTTTGTCCCCACGCCTCGGCACCCGGCCTCGTGGTCCTGCGATCGGTGGGCAAGTTCTTCGGGCTGGCGGGGGCGCGGGTGGGATTCGCCTGCGCCCACCCGGCACTGCTGGCACGGCTGGAGGAGGCCCTGGGGCCCTGGCCGGTGAGCACCCCCGCGCGCCGGGTGGCCGCCGCCGCCCTCGCCCACCGCCGCTGGCAGGCGGCGGCGCGGCGGTGGCTCCACGCCGGCGCCGCACGCCTGCATGCCCTGCTCTCGCGCCACGGCCTGGCCCCCGCCGGGGGGTGTGCCCTGTTCCAGTGGGTCCCCACGCCCCGGGCAGGTGAGATCCACGAGGCGCTGGCACGCCGCGGCATCCTCACCCGCCTCTTCACCCGCCCGCCGGGCCTGCGCCTGGGCCTGCCCGGGAGCGAGTACGACTGGCGCCGCCTGGAGACGGCCCTCCGGCAGCCGGACCTGCGCCCCTTACTGGAGACCGCCTCGTGACGGCACGGGCGCTGATGATCCAGGGCACCAGCTCGAATGCCGGCAAGAGCCTGCTGGTCACTGCGCTGTGCCGGTGGCTCGCGCGGCGGGGAGTGCGCGTGGCCCCCTTCAAGCCCCAGAACATGGCGCTCAACAGCGCGGTCACCGCCGACGGCGGCGAGATCGGCCGCGCCCAGGCCGTGCAGGCCCGGGCCTGCGGCCTGCCACCCGGCACCGACATGAATCCCGTGCTGCTCAAGCCCAACACCGATACGGGCGCCCAGGTCATCATCCAGGGACGGGCGGTGGGCAACATGGATGCCCTGGACTACCAGTCGTACAAGCGCCAGGCCCGCGAGGCGGTGCTGGCCTCGTGGCGCCGGCTCGCCGCCGCCCACGAGGTGGTGGTGGTGGAAGGCGCGGGTTCTCCCGCCGAGGTGAACCTGCGCCGGAACGACATCGCCAACATGGGATTCGCCGAGGCCGTGGACTGCCCGGTGATCCTGGTGGCCGACATCGACCGGGGCGGGGTATTCGCCCACATCGTGGGCACGCTCTCGCTCCTGTCGCCCGGGGAACGGGCCCGCGTCCGGGGCTTCGTCATCAACCGGTTCCGCGGCGACCCCGCCCTGCTGCAGCCCGGCCTGGACTGGCTGGAGCAGCACACCGGGCGGCCGGTACTGGGGGTGCTGCCCTGGCTCCAGGACCTGCACCTGGAGGCAGAGGATGCCCTGCCGCGCGAGCCCGCACCCGCGGCCGGCCCCGCGCCCCTGCGCGTGGTGGTCCCCGCCCTGCCGCGCATGAGCAACCACACCGACTTCGATCCCCTCCGCCTCCATCCCCGGGTGGCGCTGCACTTCGCCGGACCGGGACGGCCCCCGCCGCCGGCGGACCTCCTCATCCTGCCCGGTTCCAAGAGCGTGCGCGCCGACCTGGCATGGCTGCGCGCCCAGGGCTGGGAACCGGCCCTGCGCCGCCACCTGCGCTACGGCGGCAGGGTGGTGGGCATCTGCGGCGGGTTCCAGATGCTGGGCCGGGCCATCCACGATCCCGCCGGGGTCGAAGGCCCCCCCGGCCGCAGCGAGGGCCTGGGCCTGCTGGAGATGGAAACCACGCTGCACCGCGACAAGATCCTGCGCAACGTGGCAGGCCGCCTGGCCGCCGGCGGCGCCCCGGTGACCGGTTACGAGATCCATGCCGGGGTGACGGCGGGCCCCGCCCTGGAGCGGCCTGCCCTGCACCTGGACCACGGTCCAGACGGGGCGGTGAGCGAGGACGGCCTGATCCTGGGCACCTACGTCCACGGACTGTTCCATGCGCCCGCGGCACTGACCGCACTGCTGGAATGGGCCGGCCTGGCCGGTGCCGAACCCGTGGACTGCGAGGCCCTCCAGGAGGCCAGCCTGGAACGGCTGGCCGACGCCGTGGAGCGGTACCTGGACACGGGCCGCCTGCTGGCCGTGCTCGCGGAGAGGCAGCCGGCGGCGTGAGCACGGCGAAGACCCTGATCCTGGGCGGAGTGCGGTCGGGCAAGAGCCGGCTCGCCGAGCGCCTGGCCGCGGACACCGGCCGGCCCGTCACCTGCATCGCCACCGCCACCGCCGGCGACCCGGAAATGGCGGCCCGCATCGCGGCCCACCGCGCCCGGCGCCCGCGGGGATGGCGGGTCATCGAGGAACCGATCCGCCTGGCACAGGCCCTGGACGAGGCCCGCGGGGACTGCGTGATCGTGGACTGCCTCACCCTCTGGCTCACCAACCTGCTGGGGTCGGAAGACCCCGGCCTGCTCCGGAGGGAGCGCACCGCGCTGCTGGAGATCCTCCCCCGGCTGCCGGGACCGGTGTGCCTGGTGAGCAACGAAACCGGTCTGGGACTGGTTGCGGCCAATCCCCTGGGCCGGCGCTTTTGCGACGAGGCGGGCCGCCTGCACCAGGACCTGGCCGCCCTCTGCGACCGGGTGGTGCTCACCGTGGCCGGCCTGCCCCTGGTGATGAAAGGAGAACCGTTATGAATGTGGCCGTCGAGTGGCTGGACATGCCGCCCCCCGCGCCCGACGGGGCGGCCCGCGAGGCCGCCGCCCAGAGGCAGGCCCGGCTCACCAAGCCCCCGGGGGCGCTGGGCCGGCTGGAGGAAGTGGCCATCCGCCTGGCCGCCCTCCAGGGCACCGCGTATCCCGCCGTGGACCGCGTCCACATCACCGTGTTCGCCGCCGATCACGGGGTGGCCGCCGAGGGGGTGTCCGCCTTTCCCCAGGCGGTGACGGCCGAGATGATCCGCAACTTCTCGCGCGGCGGGGCCGCCATCGCGGTGGCCGCCCGGGCCTTGGGGGCACGGCTGGAAGTGGTCAACCTGGGCACCGTCACCGATCCCGGACCGCTGCCGGGGGTGGTGGACCTGGCCCTGGGCCGGGGCACCGCCAACTTCACCCGCGTGCCGGCCATGGAACCGGAGCAGCTGGGCGCGGCGCTGGAGGCCGGCCGGCGTGCGGCCCGGGCCGCGCACCGGGCCGGGGCCCAGCTCTTCATCGGGGGCGAAATGGGAATCGGCAACACCACCACCGCCGCGGCCCTGGCCTGTGCCCTGCTGGAGGTGGACCCGGGGACCATGGCCGGGCCGGGCACCGGGCTGGACGCGGCCGGCGTGGCTCGCAAGGCCGGCGTCATCCGCCGGGCCCTGGAGCAGCACCGGCGGCACCTGGACGACCCGCGGGAAGTCCTGCGCCGCCTGGGCGGATTCGAGCTGGCCGCCCTGGCGGGTGCCTACGTCGCCTGTGCCCAGGCGGGCCTGCCGGTGCTGGTGGACGGATTCATCGCCTCGGTGGCGGCACTGGCCGCGGTGCGGCTCAATCCCGGTGCCGGCCGGTGGCTGCTCCATTCGCACGTTTCCGCCGAACCCGGGCACCGCCGGGTGCTGGAGGCCCTGGACGCCGCCCCCCTGCTGGACCTGGGCATGCGCCTGGGCGAGGGCAGCGGCGCCGCGGTGGCCGTCCCCCTGCTGCGCATGGCCTGCGCCCTGCACGCCGGCATGGCCACTTTCGAGGAGGCCGGGGTCTCGGAGGGCGACACCTGATGCAGGTGGGCCTGCTGCGCCACGGCGAAGTGGAAGGGGGCCCCCGCTTCAACGGCCACACCGATGCCCGCCTCACCGGCAGGGGATGGGCACGGATGCACGAGACCGCGGCGGCACACGGGCCATGGGACCGCGTGTTCAGTTCCCCGCTGGACCGCTGCGCCGGCTTCGCCCGCAACTACGCCCGCCGGCATGCCCTCCCCCTGGTCGTGGACGAACGCCTGCGGGAGATGCACTTCGGGGCCTGGGAAGGCCGCAGCATGGCGGCGATCGAGGCCGGTGGCGGGGGCGCGGCCCTGGCCCGGTTCTGGCGGGACCCGGAGCGGCACCCGCCGCCCGGCGCCGAGCCGCTGGCGGACTTCCGGGCCCGGGTGCTGGCCGCCTGGACCGACATCACCGCCGCTCCCGGTGAGGGGCGATCCCTGGTGGTCACCCACGGCGGCGTGATCCGGGTCCTCCTCTGTCACCTGCAGGGACGCCCGGCGGCCGACCTGGCGCTGTTCCAGGTGGCCCCGGCCAGCCTCCACCTGGTCACCGTGGCACCCTGCGCCGGCACCTGACACCATGCAGGCCTTCCTCGTCGCGCTCCAGTTCCTCACCTGCATCCCGGTGCGGATGCCGGGGCCGCCCCGGCCGGAGGCGGTCAGTGCCTCGCTGGTCCATTACCCCGCAGTGGGCCTCGTCCTCGGCCTGATCCTGGGGGCGGCCGCGTGGACGATGCCGGACCTGCCGCCGCTGCTGCGCGCCGCCCTCCTGCTGGCCGCCTGGGTACCGCTCACCGGGGCGATGCACCTGGACGGGCTTGCAGACAGCGCCGACGCCTGGGTCGGCGGCCACGGCGACCCCGGCCGCACACTGGACATCATGAAGGATCCCCGCGCCGGCCCCGCGGGGGTGACCGCCGTGGTCCTGGTGCTGATGGTCAAGCTGGCCGCCCTCGCCGCCCTGCCCGGCCCCGACCTGCCGCGGGCCTTGGTCCTGGCCACGGTCCTGGGCCGCACGGCGGTGGCGGTGCTCTTTCTCACCACTCGCTGCGTGCGTGACGCGGGCCTGGGCGCCGCGCTGGCGCGCCACCTGCCCCGGCGCGCCGTGAGGCTGGCGGCGGCGGTGGTGGTCTTCGCCGTCCTCGCCCTGGGCGGAGCCGCCGGCGCCGGGGCGCTGGCCGCAGCCGCGGCGGTGCTGCTGCTGCTGCGCCGGGCCATGCAGCGGCGCCTGGGCGGAACCACCGGTGACACCGCCGGCGCCCTGGTGGAACTCACGGAAACCGCGATCCTGGTCACCCTCGCGGTGACGGCCGCCGTGCCCGCGTAACCGCCGCGGCGCTCAGGGCAAGGGCGGCGGCCGGCCGATGAAATCGGCCAGCGCCCGCCGGTAGGCGGGCCGGCTGCGCAGGAAGGCGTCGTTGTGGCCGCCCCGCAGGCGGACGAACCGCTTGGGCGGGCGGGCGGCCCGGTACAGCCGCTCGCCCATTTCGAAGGGCACGATCTCGTCGTCCGGGCTGTGCAGAATCATGACCGGACAGCGCACCTTGCCGATCCAGGCCTCGGCATCGAACCGGTAACGCAGCACCACCAGCCGTGACAACGCGGGCAGGATCCGCCCCGCCATGTCGCGCGCGGAGGTGAACGTGGACTCCAGGATCAGGGCGCGGGGCTGGACCTCGGCCGCGAGCCGGGTGGCCACCACGCCGCCCAGGGAGCGGCCCAACAGCAGGATCTCCTTTTCACCGTAACCGCGGCGCTCCTGCAGCCAGCGCCACGCGGCCCGGGCATCGCGATAGAGGCCCTGTTCGCCGGGCCGCCCCTGGCTGCGACCGTAGCCCCGGTAGTCGAAGACGAGGACGTCCAGGCCCAGGCGGTGCAGGATCTCCAGGGTCTCGCGGCGGTGGGAGATGTTGCCCGCGTTGCCGTGAAAGAAAAGCACTGCCTGCCGCGCCCGGGCATGGGGCACGAACCAGCCGTGCAGCCGCACGCCGTCGGCGGTCTCGATCCAGGCGTCCTCGTAGGCCAGGCCCCAGTCGGCGGGCGACTGCTCCAGCCGGCGCTCGGGAAAGAACACCATGGCGGGCTGGCGCAGGTAGAGCACGCCGTTGAACGCCGCCAGCCCCACCCCCGCCACGGCCAGCAGTTCCAACATCTTGCGCATCAAAATCCCGCCCGGTCAGTCTCCCGTCACAGCATGGGCCACGGCGGCCTGCGGGGCAACCACGACCCGCGCCGCGCGGACGCCGACCCCCGGTCAGGGGGTCGCGGGCACCGGGGAGGTGGCCAGCCGGAGCGCCTCCTGCACCAGGTCCGCCACCCCGGGGTCCACGAACCGGCCGTCCTCCAGCAGCCGCCGCGCACGGGGCGACAGGCGCCGGATGCCCCAGACGCAGCGGCGCAGGGCCTCGGCCCGGCCCTCGCGCCGGTAATACAGGGGCAGGTTGACCTCGAAGTAGGACAGGCTGTCGGCGTCCTTCAGAAGATCGGCCCTGGGTTCGCCGCCCACCTCGTGCAGGCACACCAGGCGGCAGGCCTCGTCACGCACGGCGGCCTCGACGCCGCACTGGTCGAGCAGGCGGGCCAGGATCTCCGCACCATGGCGGGCATGGGCGGCCTTGAAGGCATCGTAGTCGTCGAAGTCCTCCCGCCGGACCTTGTCCGGCGCGGCGCGGTCGATATCGTGGCCCAGCGCCGCCAGGCGCAGGGCCGCATCGGCCTCCGGCGCGAGCCGCAGCAGCCACGCCAGGGTGTTGTCGGCATGGCGCGGATCCTCCGGTACCGCGGAGCGGGCGACGAAGGCCCGGATCCGCGCCTCGGCACAGGCCAGGGGGCCGGGCGATTCCCGCCCCTCCTTCACCGGCAGTCCGTGCGACAGGGTCATGACCGCGCCCGGTCCGCGACGACATCCGCCCCACCCCTCGCCCCGCCAGGTTCCCGGCGGCAGACGATCAACCGGCGCACGGTCTCCAGGTTCATGACCAGGGCGATGAGCACCAGGACCGGCAGCACCTGGTCCAGCAGGGCGCCGAGAAAGATCAGGAACACCCTCACGTCGCGCCCCATGCGGAACCGAGCCCCGCCGCGCTCGCGCATGAGGCCGTCGTACTTGTCGGCGGTGTAGCTCACCATGAACGAACCGGTGATGGCCAGGAATCCCGCAGCCAGCGGCCACGGTCCCCCGCCCTGCTGCCAGGCATGGGCGGTGAGCCCGGCAAGCAGGAAGGCGTCGGCATAGCGATCCAGCACCGCGTCCAGCCAGCCGCCGTAGTCGCTGCCCTGGAACCTGAGGCGGGCGATCTCGCCGTCACAGCCGTCGATGACCGAGGCCGCCTGGGCCAGGAGGCCGCCCAGGGCCAGGGCCCACCACCCCGGCAACAGGAACAGGGCGGCGGCCACCAGGGAGAGACCGAAGGAAAACAGCGAGATCTGGTTGGGCGTGACGGGGGTCTCCACCAGCCGCCTGGTGAGACGGATGGACAGCGGGCGGTTGAGCCAGCGTGCCACCGGGCCGTCGCCGGTCTTGCCCCGCAGCCGCCGCAGCAGGGCCTCCTCCGCGCGCCGCAGCGCCGGCTCGTCGTCCACGTCGCACCAGAACCGCCCGCTGACGTCCACCGCCCGGGCGCGGCCCCGCGCCGCCAGCCATTGCACCGCGGCGGAGAGCGAGGTGTCACCTTCCGAGCCCGCTGCGCGCAGGGCGTCGAACAGCGCCGGCGTACAGTGGAAGATCCCGGTGTCGTAACCGTCGAAGGGCTCCAGGCCCTTGCCGATGGCGGTGATGCGGTCGCCGTCGCGGCACACCCGGGTCACGTCGCCGGGATCCACCAGCGGGTTGTCCCGGTCGCCGTCCACGGCCAGGCACAGGCCGTCCTCCGGCAACGGTGCCCGCAGCAGGTCGCGCACCAGCGCCGGCTCGAACAGGTGATCCGCCATCGACAAGAGGAAGGGCTCCCGGAGGAGCCCTTCCGCGGCGAGAATGGAACGGCCGTTCTCCGTGCTGTCCCACTCGGGGTTGCGCACCGTGTCGATGGGTACGTCCAGGCGCGCGGCCAGGTCGCGGAGAAAGGCCTCGACCCGGTCCGCCGCGTACCCGGTGACCACCACGAAGCGGTCGGCGCCCGCCGCCCTGGCGGCGCGCACCGTGCGCTCCACGAGCGGCACCCCGAGCAGGGGCAGCAGGGGCTTGCTGTCAGCCCGTGACTGCAGCCGCCGTCCGCGTCCCGCGGCCAGTATCAGGCACTTCATGCAGCTTCGCCTCGTTGCCGTGGATGAAGGCCTCCATCATGCGCCAGGCCTCGTCGTCCGTGTACTGGCGGGCCGGATGCTTGCAGAAGTAGCTGGACGGCGCGTGGAGCACGCCGGCCAGGCCGCGCTCCAGGGCCAGCTTGGCGCAGCGGATGGAGTCGATGGCCACGCCGGCCGAGTTGGGCGAATCCTCCACCGACAACCGCAGCTCCAGGTTCATGGGCACGTCGCCGAACAGCTTGCCCTCCATGCGGATGAAGCAGAGCTTGTTGTCGTTCTGCCAGGGTACGTAGTCGCTGGGACCCACGTGGATGTTCTCGTCGGCCAGGCGCTCGGCCGCCACCGACTGCACCGCCTCGGTCTTGGACTCCTTCTTGGACGCCAGGCGGGCCCGGTTGAGCATGTTGAGAAAGTCGGTGTTGCCACCGGTGTTGAGCTGGTAGGTGCGCTCCAGCTTGACCCCGCGCTTGGCGAACAGATCGGTCAGGGCCCGGTGGGTGATGGTGGCACCGAGCTGGGCCTTGATGTCGTCGCCGATGATGGGAATGCCGGCCTCCTCGAAGCGCCGCGCCCATTCCGGATCGGAAGCGATGAACACCGGGATGTTGTTGACGAAGGCCACCCCGGCCTCCAGGGCGCACTCGGCGTAGAACCGGGTGGCCTCCTCGGAGCCCACCGGCAGGTAGTTCATGAGGATCTCGGCACCCGATTCCTTGAGCACCCGCACCACGTCCTCCTTGCCGGGCTCGGGTGCATCGGCCAGCACGAAGGTGCGCTCGGCGGGATAGTCGCGCATGTGCTCGGAGAAGCCGTCGAGCACCCTGCCCATGCGCACGGTGACCCCGGTGTCCGGGATGTCGGGACAGAACACGGTGGTGCAGTTGGGCCTGGCGAAGATGGCCCGGGCCACGTCCTGGCCCACCTTGCGCTTGTCGATGTCCCAG
>Ga0256839_1003618_pt1 | contig 15805 bp, 16 predicted proteins | sample 354166metaG_FD_185968 | JGI IMG/M metagenome (GOLD analysis project Ga0256839, IMG submission 185968) | Hydrothermal vent microbial communities from Mid Atlantic Ridge, Atlantic Ocean - 354-166 | ecosystem: Environmental > Aquatic > Marine > Hydrothermal vents | place: Atlantic Ocean: Mid... | reverse complement strand
CAAGCGTAATTTCGGCTGTCTGGCTAACCTGAAAAGCAGCGTCATTCTCCATATATAACAAATGCTCCATGGTGAATTCATCACCCTCAAAGGTCATCCATACGTCAAATTCGCATCCCGCTGTAATCACAGCGCCAGATAATGGCGGCGGGGCAAATGTCACCAGACCAGTGTCATAATCCAGCGTAAAATCAGCGCCTTCAGCCTTCAAGACACCATCAACCGCTACCTGAACGGTGCCGTTTTTTGGCGCTCTGATCGGGTGGCTATATTTTTGAACATCAAACGAATATACCGTCACAAGCTGAAACGTGGCCTGTGCAGCATCACCAAGGCCAATTTGCTGATCCACCGCCGAAACGGCGCTGGAATCGGCGCTGGTTTTGTAGTCGGTCCAGTCCTTAAATCTAAAGGCATACACCCCGGCCAGACACACGGCCCAAGCAGATTTTACCAGTTTGACCTTCGCCGTTTCGCGTGCTCCATATCTCAAGGTGGCACGGCGCAAGTGAAAAGCCTGCGGCGTGCTTCGCTCTGAATACCCGTTTGAAGAAGTTGTTTTTTCAACCCGCCGCCAAAGTGTAAATTGAGCGTCCTGCTCAATATCGTCCGGCAGCCTTGCATCTGAGAATTTTGCCATACCTATGCCCCCGCAAACCCGCGCGCCGCAAGCGCCGCTTGTCGCCGTGACGGCCGGATATCAACTGTGGTATTCGGGCCAGCATTATTAATTGTCACATCAAAGCTAACATGCGGCGCGCCAGAGCTGCCACCTGACGCTCGAATCCCCAATCGACCATCGCGCCCCCGCTCAAGCGGCATAATAGCTTCCGGCCCCGCCTCCGACATCGAGGACATACCGCCACGCGAGGGGAAGTAAGCTGGCCCCATCACCACAGCGCCGTTTGCATTCGGGCTGGCACCCACACCCATACCGCCAAACAACCCGCTGAGCATCCCTGAAATTGCATCTCCGAAACCTTTTTGCACCGGCTGAAGAGCCGAACTTAAAGCACTGCCGGAAATAGAATCCCATGTGCTGGCCAGCATCGAGCGAAATGAATTCATGGTGATTTGCCCTTGCTGCAACCAGCTAAAAAAGTTCGCGGAAATAGTCTGCCCCATGCTGTCAAAAATCTGGTTGGCACTGTTCGCCATCTCGCCAACCGTGCCCACAACACTGCCAGACATCTCCGCAAATTTGCGCATAATGCCGCCAAGGTTGGCATCTGTCATCGGGCCGATGCTGGCAAACATTGCCTGAAACCACGCCGAAACGGAGCGGGTCATCCCCTGCACCGAGCCGAGCTGGCTATTCGGAATGATCGTGCCGCTTTGCTTCGCCACAAATATCTCTGCCCCCTCTTCTCCAACCAGATATGCGCCACCAGCCTCGACAGGCCCGCCTGCCGCACGGGTGCCGTCCAATATGCTGCTATAATCAAATGGCACCTGAGACCCGCCAGTCACGTCTCGATAGGGTAGAAAGCCCGGCGGAGCCACAGGCGGCATTGTGATCTGCGGACTTGATAGCCCTGCAAATTCTGTAAATGCCGAAATCGCTTCCCGAATAGCCCCCGTCACAGCCCCGAATGTCTGCCCGATCCAGCTATCCGAAATCCAGCCCGTAATGCCCGTCACAAAAGCCTCTACGGCCGCCAGCCCTTTGTCTTTCAGTTCAACAAGTGCAGCCCACAAATTCCCAACCATCGTGGTAACAGCATCAAAGTTTGCGTCACCAATAAAGTCCACCACGATCTGTTTGAGGTTTCCCATCACCTTGCCGCCATAATCCAGCGCGGCATTCCAGTCCCCCTGAAACACAGCCAATACACCAAGCGCCATATTGCCAATACCCGCGCCAATTGAGCCCACAATATTCCCGATAATATTTGCACTGCCGGCCATGTTGTCCTTGGCCCCTTCCCATGCCGCCGCCCAGTTGCCATCAAGCATATTTTTGGCAATTTGCCCCATTCCGGAAATTTGCCCAAGCAGCCCTTCGGTCTTCATCTCGATCCCGTCAACAGCCTGCTGCCACCCCTTCACCAGGTCCGGCCCAAATGCGGCCACACCAACGGCCAACAGCCCTAGCGGCCCAAGCACACCAGTGGCAATGGCCCCGAGCGTCATCAGCGCCCCGCCAAGCGCACCGACGCCAATCACGGCCAACCCAGCCACCGCGACCACAGGCCCCATGACCGTTGCAATAGCGCCCCATTTTACAATACTTTTTTGCTGCTCTGGGGTGAGCGCGTTAAATCCATCAACTATATCCCAGATGATTCCGGCTAATGGCTTTATCAATGGCACCAAAGCCTCGCCAATCACCTCTTTCAAATCACCCCACGAATTGACCGCTTGATCTACAAAACCCGTGCCCGCCTGAACCGCTGCAATGGCAGAGCCACCATATTGCCGCGATAACTCATCGAGTATCACACCTTGCGCACCAGTTACATCACCCATATCCACCATACTGGTAATCATATTTTTTTGCTCTTCTGTAAAATCCACGCCCGCCAAGCGAAGAGCCGTTAGGCCCTTTATCGGGTCCTGAAGCGCCTTACCCAAGCGGGTGGATGTCGAGAGTAAACTGTCGCCGCGCCGCGCCGCCATATCCAGCACCGCCATTTGTGCGCGCTCGAATTCAGGTCCTGTGATATTAGTGAAGGTCAGCAGCTGTGAAGATACATTGCCCAAGATATCCTCATCACCAAACCGCGTCAATCTTTGCATCTCGCTTGCCATGCGAAATATCTCGTCAGCAGCCAACCCCGCCGCGCCAGAGGTGGATTGCACACCGGCCACAACTTGTGCCTGCGCCTGTGCCTGAATATCAAACAGCCGCAAACTATCGCGAAACATCAACATCATGGGCGCCGTAATGCTGGCACTCATGCCAAGCCCGACATTGCGCATATTGCGGCCCATGCGGGTGGCGCGCTGCGCGACCGTGGCCATCATGCCATCGGTCTTACGCAGATCACTTTGCACACCCGCAAAAGCCGCCCCACTCATATTGGTGGCACGTATCATGAATGAAAGATCAGGTATCATTGCTGTCGGCCTTCTGTGATAAGCAGTGCCACCATGTGCACATAGTCATATTCTGTCAGCGCCTCGACCCGTTCCGGCGTCCAGCCCGTGCGCAAACACAGGCTGTAAAACACATTCAGGTCGGGGCGTTGCTCTAGTTTTTTACCGCATCCTCGGTGGTAATGTTGGCCGGAAACGCCTCGTCAATTGCTTCGCCAATAGCCGTCACATCACTGTCGCGGCACTCCTTCATTAAGCCACCAACATCGAGATCGGTAAAGATGCGCGCGCCATCTTCATCTACCAAGCTGCGCACAATCTGGCGGCACCGCGCCACCATGGTTGGCAACATTACAATATCCTTGCCGCTTCCATGCACTTTCATCGCCTCCATCATCCACTCGCGATCTGCCATGGTGAACTGGCGCGCAAAAACCTTTTCCCATTGCCCAATTCTGGAAATATCAATCTCCACCTTCTTTGCGGTGCCGCCCCGCGCCTTCAGCGCTTCCATTAACTTTGTCATCTTATTCGACCTTTGTTTTTGTTGAATTCAGAGAAACCCAGCGCTTATGGCAGCGTTGTTTCTACGGGCACGCCACGGCTTGAGGCCGAGACGCTCTTCTTACTCTCGCCGCCCGCCGACCATGAGTCACCCACCGAGCTAAGTACCACGGTTACCGCCAGTTTTTTCTTGCCCGTGGCATTGCCATCCGGATACCACGCCAAGGCCAGCTCTGCCCCGGCCTTTATCGCCGTGTGCGAGGCCTCTCCAGGCACACCCTTCAGCGTAAAGCTGTAGGTATAAGTGGTCTGTGTCGGCAGGTGGTCCACAAATGACTGCGCCATCACCGGCGAGCCAACAAGGGCGTTGGATGAATCCTGGCTGATATCTTCAATCAGGGCAATGGCAGAGCCGCCAAGCTCCAGAACTCCGTCTTTTGCTACATGCATATTCTTATCCTTTCGGGAATTTTAAAGAGAAGGGTCACCGCGCGGCACCGCGCAGCGGATGAGAAAATCAATCGAGCGGGTGCCATGCACGGCCTCTCCTCGATCCAGAACCTGATCAGCAGATATCGGGTATAAATCAAAAGCCAGCCCACCAAGATCACCGGACGCCATCAGCGCTTTTTCAACCGCCAACTGCATTTCAAAAAGCTGGGCCGCCACCTTTGAAGCAGGCCGCGCCAGCAGCATAATCGTGACCTGCAAATCGCGCTGCAAATATCCTGCCGCGCCAGGCGCAATCTGCTCCCGCGCCGCAAAAGCAAAAATCACAGGTAGCTGGCTCGGGTCCATCTTATTACCAGCAGGCGGGTCCTGAATAAGCGTCACGGCCACCGGCACACCGCCAATCATCACCGAAATGTTGGCCGTCGTTAGCGCGGACAGCACAGCGTCCAACACCCGCTTGCTGATATGATCTGCCATTTATTTGCCCTTGGCCGACAGGGCGGAAGGCTTGGTTTTGGCAACCTCCACCAATGGCGGCTTCATCGCCGCCCAAACTTCAGCTTCGCCGCGCGGGATATCCACCGGCACGCCCTTTTGCAGCTGGCCTATGCTGCTTTGCAGAGTTTGCAGCGGGGTGGCCCGCACAGTATCAGTATTATCAGCCATCAGACTAACTCCAATTCAATATCCACAAAGCCATCCGCAGCTGGAGAGCCAGCCGTGATAGAGGAAATGACCTTGTATGTTTTTCCATTTATCGGCCCTGCCAAATCCCCGACATTGAGATTAACCAGCTGGTCTTTCGGCACAGACAAAGTTGGCAAGACTGCCAAAGTGGTGCGCCCGTCGCCATTGTTGATCTCGGTCGGCTCATCGCGAAATAGTGCAACCACCGCGTAAGCAGGGCCGGAAACAGGCGTGATAATAATGGTCTCGCCAAGCACATTTGAAATTGTGCTGGCAAGACCATCAAAGACCGAGTTGGCCATAGTGCTACACGACCTGCCCTGTGAGCAGCACTTCGCCGGTGCCGCTGGGGTTTGTCGCCGCCGCCGTGGCCACACCAACAAGCAAGTTGCTGGTGGCCACCGTCGTGAACAGCTTCGCCGCATCATCCCAATAGATTTTTGCACCAACCGCCCACGCCTGTGCGCTCACCTTGGCAACAGCAAACACGCCCTTGCGCACCACCACGATGTCGGCAGGGGCCACCACATCAAATTGGGCAATACCGAAGATCGAGCCTGATTTCACCCCGGTGCCGCTCGCAGCATTATAGGGCGCGGGTATCGTCAGGTGTTCGCCCGCATTTACATAATTTTTCATTTTGTCCTCATGGGTTTGTAATGGAAGCAAAAACGGGCGACCCGCGCCGCCCGCTAATCTCTCTTAGGCGCAGTTAGCGCCTGTGGGCTTCAGGCGTTATGCACCGGGGTTTTTGTAAACCCCACGATACTCCGCAGGAGCCGCCCCGAAAATGTGCCGCGCGATCACATCCACATTGTCAGGGTTGCGGCTTTCCGATCGCAAAATAGTTGGCCCCTCATACCCAGCCAGATAGGCGTGCTCAATCGGCGGCGTATCTTTGTCGATAAGATACCATGCGGTATCAGAGCCACCGGCAATCGTCCCCAAATGCGGCGTCGCCACAATATCCATATTTTTGTAGGGGTTAACATCCGCATCCGTGCGCGGCGTCGTATTAGCCACAAACTGGTTGAGCGCCACTTCGAGCGCATCTGGCCCCAGCAACAGATTCCCCATAATATTCAGGAACTCGTCCTTGGCCACACTGCCAAGCGCCTTTTGCCGTGCCATCGCCGAGCGCGCGAGCTGCATGCTCGCCACAGAAATCACAGACCCAGATGCTGCAAGATTTTTGTGGGTCGTATGGAATAGCGCAGTACCGTCAGACTTCAGTTTGGCATTATCCCGCAAGATACCCCAAACCACGCGCGCCTCGAGAACTGCCGCAGAGCGCGCAAATTCCATAGGAATGCGCTCAAAGAAGCCAAGATCATCGTTAACAATGGCCTCGAATGTCAGCGTCAGAACGCGCCCATAATTTGCAACCTTCAGGCCTTCACCTTCATCTTTGATCGTAGCCTGCTTATATTCGCCGTTCTCTTCGATCTTCTGCAATTCAAAATCACCACCCGCACGAACGGTCGTCATCTCGCGGAAATCGGAAGCGGTGCGGCGGCGGCTAATAAGCTGCCAGTTGTGAGACCGCGCCGCATACTGATCACGCAAGGTCCGGTTCATCACCTCTGCGGTGATATACGAAAAATCACTCACCCCATAAGCGCCACCCATCATCGTCGTCGAGCGCATGCCGGCACGAATGGTTTCGTGGTCACTAAAACCACCACGCCCACCTGCCAGATGCATCGCAAGCTGCTTCGGCCGCAAACCGCGATACTCGGTCGCCGCGCCCTCCAGAGGAGCCGTTGAGGGCGACACGGTATGCATCATAGCGCCGATCATCGCCTCGCGCCGAGTATCCACCTCGTCCTGCCCGCCAGCCACACGGGCGGGCGACAGCGGAGCGGTATCAGCCATGGCCGTCATCATTTTTGCCGATGCCGCTTCTGCGGTCACGCCGTTATCAATAAGCCCGTCCACAATTTCATGCGTCAGAGAGCCCGCAGCAAGGAAAGGCGCGGCCTGCGCCCGAATGTCCATAATGCGATTACGCTCTGCTTGAGCCGCGTTTGACGCGATTGCCGCCGTATCCACAGGGGCCGCTGGCTCTTGGGTCACCTGCGCCTGTGGCTTTGGGGTCGGTGCCGGGTCACCGATTAGTGTCTGCCGGTTCAGGTCTTTAGGAGCCATATTGCCCTCCATAGTATCAGCCGATTCGGCTGGGGTTACACTGTCATTGACAGCAGTCATAGCCACGCTCATCGCCGAGCTTGGCTTTTTGAAATGTTCAAAGCAGGCCTTCAGTGCCATCACCGCCTCGCTATGGCGCGCCTTGGCTTTTTTCGCGCTCATGGCGGTCTTGCTTTTGGCTGGCAAAACGGCATCCGCAAGACCCGCTGCCACGGCACAATCAGGCCCAAGCCATGTCTCTGATTTCATCAAGTCACGAATGTTGGCAACAGTATCTCCACCGCGCGCCGCATAAACCGTGGCATACACATTTGCGAGGTTGGAAAGCAGCCCGGCCTCCTTGAGCATATCATCCTCATTCCCCCTCGCGACAGAGCTTGGATCATGGATCATAATCATCGAACCCGCCGACATTTCGATAGTATCCGCGCCCATCAAAAGCAATGATGCCGCCGAAGCCGCAATGCCCTCCACAACGATCGTCACGTGGCCCTCATTTCCAGATATGGCCGCACGAATAGCCTCGCCCTCATAAGCGTCCCCGCCGCCAGAATTCAGCCGAATCTTCACATCGCCAGAAAATTGCGCCAACGCCCCGCGCACCAATGCCGCAGAAATATATGGCCCGCCAAGCCAACCGCCCCAGTCATCGTCAAGCACTGGGCCAGTTAGTATAATCTCGCCGTTTTTGATCAAGTCTTCGATGCTAAATTTGTCGTCGCCGCTCATGGATTGGCCTCCGTTTTAGTTGCATTCTGCGCGGGCAATCCCGCCTCGTATTTTTGCTGATCTTCAATCCGTTCTTTATGGACAGTCTCGGGGTCATAGCCGAGCTGCCGCTGCGCCTGTTGCCGGCTAATGAGGCCGCCTTTGATTTGCTCCAAAATGGCCTTGACCTCGCGGTTGGCATCAATCAAGGGGCGGCGCGGCGCGGTCCACTTCATTTTCCAGCGCCCGCTCAGGCGCCTGTTAAGCAACAGCACACCCTGCTCCACCCATGCCTCGATGCCCACACACATCTGGTCGATCATAATCAGTTGCTGCCATGCCTCCACATTGCGGTCCATCTCCATACGGCCCATTTTTCCGGAGGCAAAATTCACGCGGCTCAGGTCGCCAGCAAGGGATTCGTATGTAATACCAATCGCCATAGCGATGGCCGAAATTCCCTGACGCATAAACTGGTCATACCCATCCACTGTAGGCGGCGTCGAAAAACTGACCTTTTGCCCGGGACGCAATTCTGCAACAGCTCCAGGCTCGAGGCTTTCCAGCCCGACAATGTCTTTCCCTTCAAAGGAGGCCTGCCCATTGCTCGCATCGCTTTCAATCACAGCCACCAACATCGCCGCAATTTTCTGTTTTAGAATTTGAGCCTCTTGGTAGTCAGACAATTCCCCCATGGTCAGCAGCGCGGGGGCCAGCCACGGCACACCGCGCGTCTGCCCCGCGCGGTCCAAGCGCCGCACATGGATAATATCCGCCGCCAGCACCCGCTTGCTCGTCAGCTTAATCTTACGAGTAGCCGAGCCAGGGTGGTGCTCAAACAGCCAGTAGGCCACGATCTTGCCCCAGGCATCGTATTCGATACCTTCGCGAATCTCGTTGCCACCATGGCTTTGCCTACTTTCGTCTAGAAAATCAGGCTCCAATAACTCAACCTGAAATGGCAGCTTCAGGTGCGTATCATATTTATTTATGTCGCGCTTTCGACGCCGGAGCAGCACCTCCCCGCTTTCAAATACAGTGGACGCGGCCACCCTCTGCAACCCGGCAAGGTTTTGCACACCATGGGCGTCAACATCTTTGCTGTTCACATGCGAAAGAACCAGCGCCTCAATATTCGTTTTTACAGCATCATCATCCGCCTCGATCGAGGCCACGATGCCCTTACCAACCACGTTGTTGACCACCACATCAATTGCCCGCTTGGCATATGGGCGATTGCGTATCATATCGCGGGACAGCTGCCGTAATCGACCACGCACCCCAAGACCGGCCGCATCAGCATCACTGCCCGTCACCTTCCATCCCTTGGTTCGGCGGCCAAGAGAGGCCCCGTCATAATTCATCATCGCCCGTAATTTATGCTGAGCAGCAGCGCGGCGCACAGCAAATTCTGGCGCAAGCACCGATAAAACTTTTAGGAATGGCGTCATTTTACAGCCCTCGGCCTGTGCTTGGATAAGCCACCTTCACCACCCTCGCCGCTGTGCCGGCCACCTCATCTTCCATCATCCGCAACGCCGCGCGCATTTCTGCCAGCGAATTATAGGTCACCATCTCTCCATTACGCTGCACCGTTCGCACCCCGGAGGCGATGGCCTTTTTCAGGGTGTCAATGTCATTTTGGGTGAAAGCCATTATCGGTCCAGCCATTTCATTTTTTTAGGTTTCGGTTTTGCCGCCGGTTTCGGTGACAAGCTGTTTTCCGGTTCATCGCCCATCAGCACGGCCAGCGCATTGTCTGGTCCCAGCACCGCCCATACCGGCGGCGCGGCATAATCTATACCTTCATAGCCTTGGTGAATCAGAACTGCGCGGGCGTAACCCGCGAGGTCAATATTCTCGTTGCGCGGCATCCCGGCGCGCTTTTCCCAGCCTTTTGGCCCGCGTCGCTCTGCGGTAAATTCTTTGAGCTGGTCATCCCCGTCTTCTAGCATCCAGCGGGAAAGGTGCATCGCCCCGGCCCCACCTTCCTCGCGAAGCAACGCCGCACAAAGAACATCCTTCATTTTATCGGTTGCCACATTCAGCAGCATCATATGCCGCGCCTTCTTGCCGCCATGGCCGCCCTGCGGTGGCGCGTACCACACCCGCCCGCCGGTCTTGAAACCACCGTGCCCGCGAATGGCAAACCATCGCCCTTCACCGTCGATCTTGCGGCGCGCCCGCCAAAAGGACTCGGCACGGTCTGAAACACCGGGGGACCCGTGAAAATCATAACCAATCGAAATCGCCTTGAGCCCATACTCGGTGCCCTGAACTGGCCAAACACGATCCATCAATTCTGGCAGCACCTCCCAATCCTCAATGTATTTTGGCGGCATCAACATCCGGTTATCTGCTCCTGGCGCGCCCGTGGGCGGCGTGTGCAAATCAAACCGGTCAATCAAAGCACACTCGCCATCTTCGCCCCATGCCATCACCCCAACAGGAAACCTATTGTCCTGCACGTCAATTCCGATGGTGATACAGCGCGTCCATTCAGGGGCCACACCACGCGGCCAATCCTTCAGGTTGCCCTTCAGCGCTTCCATTGTAATCTCGCCATCCTCTGCCATAGCCCGAGGCAAATAAGGCTCGCCAAGCCCCGTATTAGTCGCCGAGATCAGCTTGTCTTCGCTGTCGGTTTTGGCAAAGTGCCGCTTGGCCGTTTCGATATTGGCTACAAGGGTAGCCCAGTTTTCAAAATAGGCCACCACGCCATTCATCCAGTAGCTCACCATATCGGTGGGCCGAATATCAGGGTGGCCTATGGGCACCGCCTTTTGCCCACAGCGGCTTTCATGCAGCCATTGCCCGCCAAGATTGAGTGCATATTTTTGCGTGTGGTTAATCACGCATCCATTTTTTGGGCACCCCATATATACATTTTCCGCCGCCTCGGCAGGTTGCAGCGCGGCATCATATTTCAGCAAATCAAAGCGCGGCTCAAACATCTCTTCGCAGGTCGGGCAGGTCCAGTAAAACCGCGCCCGCGTGCCCTCATTGTAAAGCGCCAGCACACCACCAGATACCGGCGGCGCTTCATGAATGGTAGTCGGTTTCCAGTTCTCCACAATAATGGGTCGCCCCGGTGTGCTTTCCACCGCACACATCCCCAAGCTTCCTTCTGTTTTGGTCCGCTGTTTTCCCAGCGTATACCCGTCACCCTCGCCCCCGATAGAATCCTCAAAGTGATCATAGTCCGTTTGCAAAACAGTCCGTATGGTGGCCGAGCTGAATTGCGTAATCGTCGGCCAGTTGATCGTGAGGCGCATGCCGCCCTTGAACTTCTTTTCAAAAATATTGTCGGCACCTTTAACATTTGCCAACCGGCTCCGAAGTTCAGGGCTATTCCTGATCATAGGGCCTATTTTTTCTTGGCTATATTCGCTCGCCGCATCGCGGGTCATCTGGAATATCGCCGTGCGTCCAGGGTGGCACACGGCGATATACGCCGCCGTTGATTGCAACATCTGTGTCTTGCCAGATTGTGAAGGTCCGCAGAAGGCCAACCCCATATATTTCCGGCTGGCCATCATATCAGACGGCTCGATCATGTAGGGCGTCAGGTTCCTGTCAAAATCCTGCCATTGTCCACCAACCTTCACGCGCATATAACGCTCGGCCGCATCTGTCACCGACATCCGTGCGGGCGGGTTCAAAGCTGGCAGTGCTTCCAATAGTGCTGCGCGCGGATCTCGATATGGTGGCAATGGCTGCGGCTCTGGCATTTCGCGCGGGGCCCCATCCATCAAATCAGAACCTGTTGCGGCTGGCCTTCGGCCTCATCTTCAAAGCCCTCCAAATGCGCCGCCGCGATCTTGTCCACCATAGCGCGCTGCATCTCGTCCATAAAACCAACCACCTTCTCCACCTGATCCGGAGCAAGACCTAGATTGCGCTCAAGCTTGTCAGGCATCGCCCCTGCCTCACCACTCACAATCAAAAATATTCCTTCCAGCAGCTCGACGACTTCCGGCATCCGACACAAGCTGCGCCGCATCAGCGCCGCCTGGTTAAACTTCAGGTCAGCCTCGGCCGATTCCTTCCTATCCTTGGCCGACATCGGGCCAAGGTCATACCCGCTATCCAGATTCAAAAATGCTTTTTGCCGCGCATCAATTGCGCTTGCCGCACTGGCCTTGCGGCTGGCTTCCTCATCGAGAGAACCCTGTCGCCACTGGCAGCATTCGCTCAACATAAATGTGTAGGCCTTACCGTTCCCGCCCTCTTCAAATACAGGCAGCCCAGCCCGCATCCACGCATCAATCGTGTTCACCGAAACGTCAAAATACGCCGCAAGTTCGGTCCGGTTCATGGGCGTATCCACTACCCCATCTGGCAGCGGCCACCACTGAATAGAATTCTCAGTCATAACAACAACACCAACATTATCCTCAACCCCCGCCGCCACCAAAACAAGTCCACAAAACAGGGCGCGAATTACCCCCGTTCGGGGGGGAGTCGGGGGAGGACCCGCGATCCGTTATCCGTTATGCCTTGCTTAGCGCCTTGTATTCCATGCTGTCAGAAAGCGGCGGCGAATGTGGGAAGGCAGCCGCTGCTCTGCGGTTATTTTTGCATTTCTCTCGAAGTGCATTTTCTTTTCATATTTCGCCGTGTCCTCATAAGCCACCAGCAGCTTTAGGCGTCCGCTTTTCATACGCTGGTATATGCCCGCTTTCGCCGACACCCCAGAACCCCTCGCCCCAGGGGTGCCGGAGAACACATTCTTTTTTGACCGCAATCGAGACACCGCATTGCGCGTCATGTTTCCATATTTGTTCAGGCGCTGGTTTACCGGCACCAGAATTGCGCGCCCCTTTGGCCGCCTCACCCCTCCGGTCTCAAGCCGCATGAGGTATCGCCTTTGCACAGGTTTGAACCCAACCACCCCCACCAGTCTGTTTTTACTGGCGCGCCGCTGAAAGAGTGCGCGGCGGGTAAACGGGGTAGGCCTATCCAGATCTTTAATTAATCTCTTTTCGGCATTTGCCTTCACATCCGCCGCCGTGTCATTGATTGCTTGTGCCACCGCAAATGGAAGCTGCCGCTGAGCCGTATCCGAAAGGGCGGCAGAAAAGGCCGCATAATTGGATGTGACATTCAGCACTTGCTAATCCTTGCTGGCGTGAGCGCGGCCCCTCGAGCTGGAATCAAAAAGGGCCGGAAATTCCGACCCACTTTTTGATGATGACATAGTCATTGCATGCAGGTGACTTAACAGTCAAGGAAAAACTTTTCCTAGCCAAATGGCACACCCGCCTGCTGGCCATACTTAACCGATGCCATACGCGGCGCGCGCACCGGCCCCGCCATCCTGTCCAGCGCCTCGCGCAGCGCTTGAGCCAAGGCCGCCACCGCGCTGCCCTTTTTGGACCACCCATCCCGCACCAGCACCTCGCTGATCGTCAGGCCGTGAATGCACACCGCATCCACAACGCGCCGATCACTGATATTGATACGCGGCACACCCTCAACCTTGCGCCGCCGCCGCACCACCATCGCCATGCCATCGCCAATGCGCCTGTGCAGAACGGACAGTTGCTCACGGTCGCGCAATACCGCGTCGATATATTCGCCGCCCTGCCCGCCACCGCCCTGCACCGCTTCCAATGAAGAGCACTTCACCCCCGCGCATTCGTGCTTTTCAAACAGGTTTCCATAGGTCCGGCCCATATCTATCTGCGCTTGCGTAAACGCCACCCTGCCGTTTTTGGCACTGCCCGCCATCATCCGGTCAAAAGCATCGGCGCGCCGCAGCGCCTTGCGGCCTAGGTGGCCAGACGGCTTGAACTTATAGCCATCCTCCCCGTCCGGATAGCCCTTCATCGGGGTAAACTGCACCACCGGCCCACGGGCCGGAGCCTCGGGGATTTCCGGCCCGCTGCCCTCTGGCACTTTACCGAGAGCCACCTGTTCCGCCAGTTTCTTCTCGGCCAATTCCGCCATATGCCGAATGGCCACAACGGTTTTTACGCCCATGCTATGCTGCCCATCCAATACCCTGATCGTCATCTTACTCATGCCGCCACCTCTTCCTTTTTATTTGCAAATACCAGCGCCTTCACATGCGCCATTGTGTCATCAAAACCTTCCATCCACTTCCGGTCCGCATCGCTGGCCCTGCCTGCCTTGATGCGTTCTGAAACCAACACAGATTTGCGGGCCAACTCTTCACCATGCTGATTAATTTTCGGCCAAGACAATTTGTGCGGGATGCGATAGGTCCTACGCATATGGGCACGCACAGCCATGGCATAGGTCGGTCCGAGGTTCCACGCCTTCCAGCCCGCCGCGCTGGCCATGTAGCTGATCACCATATCGCTGTCATGGTCAGGCGGAAACTGGATGGGATGGGCTATGTTCGTGATGGTGATGATCGAGGGCCACTGGTTGCGATGCGTGCCGCCCGCTGCCCGCGCAATGCCATGCCGCAACGCGGCCAAATTCTCGGGGTCCATATAGGCCAGCCGCGTCTTCAGCCCCTCGATCCACTTTTCGTGCTCTGCCACGCTCACCCCGCGCTTGCGCACCATGCCATCATCCACCAATGGCTCCACCAAAAGCTTCGCCACACGGCGGCGCTTCTGGTCATCGCTCAACTTTTCCCCATCACCCATCTTCTCAGCCCCTTTTTTGCAAAGTTATCCACAATCGCCACCGTTGCGGCGGATGCGCCCGTAATTCTCTTTTCTTTTCATTTCTTTTCTTTTCTTTTCAGAGCGGCGTTTTTTGGACGAAATCCGTCCGCAAAACGGCACATTTCGTCCCATTTCGTCCCCGTGCCGTCCCAAAACGTCCTACGGACGAAATTGCGGACGTTTTAGATCAACGCCATAGAGATGGCCTCAACCGCCTCGCGCACCCGAATTTCCGTCCAGCTACCCTCTACATTCTCGCTCAACCAGCCCCTGATCCGCAGCATGGCAGCGGCATCTTGCGCCATGCGCGGGGTGCCAACCTTGGCCACGCTCTCCTTCAGCCGCTCCATCTTCTTGCGCTCCCGCGCCGCCGCGTTTTTGCTTTCATTGGCCTCTTTCTTGGCCACAGCATCCAGCGCCACCTCCAGCACAACCGGATGCATGAGCCGGATTTCGCCGCCGCAATTGCAGCTTACCCAATGTTCAAGCGGCCCCAGCGTGCGGGCGCGCAGGTCTTGCCACTTGGCAAGGTCGATGTTGAGCAGCGCAGAGAGCTGGTGGTCATCATCCGGCAAGGTGCCCACCGGAATTTGGTTCTGCGCAATGCAAAACAGGTCAAAAGCATAAGCCCGCACCTCGGGCTGCGCTTTCAGGCGAAAGGCCGAATTGAGCCAGCGGTTGAAATCCCACGCAATAAACCAGTGCGATTTCAGCCGCGCATCCTGCGCCAGCGGATATTCTGGCAAGGTGGCCACATCGACCACCACCACCTTTTTCTTGGCTGCACTCATGCCTCTTCCTCCAAATCCAAAACATAGGCCAGCTTGGCCAGCCCCTTGGGCGTTACCCGCACCTGCTCGGCCACCTTGGCCACACCAGAGCTGCGGCTGATCGTTGTCACCTTGTGCTCCAGAAATCCGGCAATCAGCATGGCGCTGTAGCCCAGCCACACGCCGCCATTGCGCCGGAATATCCAGCGGTGGTGGCGCAGCCAGGCAAACAGCGCTTTCGGGCGCATTTGCAGCGCCTTGGCCGCATCGGTGATGCAAAGAGACCCCTCGGCCTCGATCAATATCTCATGCGCCACCAGCGCGGGCGCGGCGGCCTGCAAGGCCTGCTCGGCCCCGTCGGCGCGCTCGAGCTGGTCAGCCCACGCCCGCGCCGCCAGAATCGGATTGCCGAAATCCGGCAATGCCATAGCGCCGCTTTCCAGCTCTTGCCAACGATCCACCAGCCGCGCCGTGAATTCCGGCGAGAGCTGGGCCACAACGACATAGCTGTCGCGCTTGGCGATCCGGTATTCCGAGACCATTTGCCCGAGGTGGTTTTTAACTTCCACCAATGGTGGGAGTTGGATTATGCCCTTTTCTGCAAGGCGTTCCACAGTCCTACGAACCGAGTCATGGCGGCTTTCCACCAGCTCCGCAATCTCACGGCTGCTCATTGTCACCACATTGGCAACCTGTAAGGATTCCTTACCAGTTGGTTTTGAGCAATCAAGCTGCACAACGTTCATGCCAGCCTCCTGCTTTTTGTGGGCTTCGGTGGCCAAAAGCGCGCGGATCACATCCGGCGCGTTGCTGGCCCGCAAACGCGCGATCAAGGCGCGGCGCTGCACAGGG
>Ga0256839_1003617_pt1 | contig 15806 bp, 17 predicted proteins | sample 354166metaG_FD_185968 | JGI IMG/M metagenome (GOLD analysis project Ga0256839, IMG submission 185968) | Hydrothermal vent microbial communities from Mid Atlantic Ridge, Atlantic Ocean - 354-166 | ecosystem: Environmental > Aquatic > Marine > Hydrothermal vents | place: Atlantic Ocean: Mid... | reverse complement strand
TTTCTCTTGTAACGCTTTTAAAGTAGCACTATTGCGTCCAAGCACTTCTATCTCGTAAGAACTTACTAAGCCCTCAATGAGTGCTTTTGCCATGTTTCCATTACCTATAAATGTTAATTTCACTTGTTGCCTTATTGTTTAAGTTATCGATACAAGTCGCCTAGATGTTTACAGCTTTGACTCTGTTCTCTTTGACACGCTTTTTCAAAATAGTATCGTGCTTTTTCACTCTCCTCTTGCTTTTCATAGTAGAGTCCTACACGATAACACATCGTTCCCCCTTTAGTAGAGGCATTACAGACACTTTTAGCCTCTTCTAACTCTTGTTCTGTTTTAATTTGATAGATATAAGTTCCTAAAACATTTTCAAGTTTATTACAACTGTGGTTGTCTCCCAAAAGGCATGCTTTACGGTAAAACTGTTTAGCCGAAACTGTATTTCCCTGTTTCTCTTTTAAGTGGGCTAAGTTATTACATCCAGAGGCTTCACCCATATCACAAGCATCCAGATATTTACTCATTGCTTCATTAATATTTCTTTTAAGGTATTTACCATGCTCATACATATATCCTAAGTTGTTACACCCTGCTCCAATCCCATTTTCACAAGCTTTTTTAAAATAATAATTTGCGTTGTAGTAATTACGTTTTGCACCCTCACCATTATAGTACATCGAACCTACATTGTAACACGCTTCTATTTCGTTGAGTTTACATGCTTTTTTATAGAGCCTTAATGCCGTCCAATTATTGATTTTTACCCCTTTACCATTGTCTATCATGTAGGCTAAATTATTACACCCTTGCCCACTCTCTAACTCACATGCCTTGGTATAATAGGTAACAGCATCATCATAATCAATCGAGACAATATCACTCCCATAGTGGTACATGTCTCCGAGTTCATTACATACTTCAGCATCTTCATACTCACAAGATTTTTTATAATATGTCAACGATTTAGACTCGGTTAATTTGGATATCTCATCAACTGAAGAGAGAGAAGCGATAATATCTTTTCCAAAAAGAATTCCCATAATCACTAAAACAAGTAACACCACTACTATTTTAAATTTTTTATCAAACATCATTTCCCTTTTTATTTGAACTAAAAGAGTATCTAATTTTCCATTTAAATTAAATTATATTTATATATTAACAAAAAAAAATAGGTTAAAAATATTTTTAATCTAAAAAAATTATAAATATTAAAATATTTAATTATTTTTTAAATATTATTTTTAATATATATTTTTTAAAAACAACTTCAAAATTCCTAAGTTATACTTTTCAGATGAAAAACAGAAAAATATTTAATATGACCTTACTTAGTTCACTTCTCTTGCTATCTGCTTGTTCAAACAAGCAAAATAGCCTTCCTGAAATTTCTGCAAAAAAACAGACTTCAGTCTATAATCTTATGGGCATTACCAAACAGACCAACAGAGCAATTCAAATAGATAACTATGCGTCTAATATTATAGCTCAACCAATTATGTCTCAAAAAGTAACGCCTCAAATTATTCCTACTCAAGATATTAGCTATATCTCCTATAAACAAAATGAACTCCCTGTTCAAGACATTAGCTATATCTCCTATAAAGAGGATGCTCTCTCTTCTAATTCTTTTGCACAAAAGAGATTAAATCTCATTGACAACATTGAGTCAGATGCCAAAAAATTTTTAGGTGTTCCCTATGTTTGGGGAGCTACTGGCCCTAGTAAATTTGACTGTTCAGGCTTTACACAATGGGTCTATAGAGATTCAGGCATTAACATTCCTCGAGTTTCACGTGACCAAGCACGGGTAGGGAAATTTGTGGAATATGACAATTTAGAACGTGGCGATATGGTCTTTTTCAATACCACCAAAAAGCGTACAGGAAAAGTAACCCATGTCGGAATCTATTTAGGCAATGGTGACTTTATTCATGCCAGTTCTGCAGGGAAATCAGTCGTTATCTACAACTTCAATGAAAAACCTTTTTATAAAAAACGATTTTTATGGGGACGCAGAGTACTAAAACCAGACCTATACTATGCATCAAATTAAACATTTTTAATTATATTTTGATATACTGATATTAAAAAAAACTTATTAAGCTTAAATACCAATTTTACGCTAGACAAAGGTTCCTGTGAATATCATCAAAACTATTTTAATCATAATTTTTCTTACTGCTTTAACCATTAAGCTTAAAGCAGTAACATTAACATCTACTGAGCAACTTAACCAAGTACATCAGAGTTTTCAAGAGCAACATCAAAATTATCAAAATTACGAACCAGACATTACCCTCTCTGAAATTATTTATGATGAGCAGAGTACAAAAGGCTTAATGTCTCTTATTATTAGCCAAGAAGAGAAAACTTTTAAAACAATTAACTATAAAAAGTTTATTCAAGATCTCTATAAGCGTAAAATCTACCGACCTATTTGGTTTAATCATGATGGAATCAAACAAGAAGCAGTCAATGAGCTCTTTGTTCAGATTGAATCTGATAATACGCTTGAAAGATTTGGTAAACTCAAAACCCTCTCCCAAAAGCTAAAAAAAGAGATTAAAAATATTAAAGAGCGTAACATGGGAAAAGAGCTTATGCTTGATTTAAAGCTAAGCTCCCTCTATCGTCGTTATATGGGACATCATCTCTATGGGTCAATTCAATGGAGAAACTTTAAAAGAAAAATAAAATATCAAAAAGCAGCTTGGGAGACATACAATCCTAACTATAACATAGCCGATATGCTACTGCATTATAAAATATCTGATATTGTTGCACGTACCACACCTAGTAGTTTTAAATATAATCAATTAAGTAATCATCTATCTCGCTTACGTAAAGTACAAGCAGCGGGAGGATGGAGAAAAATCCCTGCCTCTTCTCAACTTCGCTATGGTAAAGCGGGAAAACAGGTGAGTCGTCTTATTGCTCGACTTAGAAGTGAAGGGGACTACACCTGTCAAGGTAACAGTAACAAGTTTGGTCCTTGTCTTAAGAAAGCCATTAAACGCTTTCAAAAACGCCACCAAATTGGACAGACAGGGACAATCAATAATACAACACGTAGAAAACTTAACATCTCTGTAAATTGGAAAATCAAAAAACTTCTTCTAAACCTTGATAGAATCAAGAGAATGCCTGACCAAGCTGAAGATAGATACATCATGGTCAATATTCCAGACTATAGACTTTACTACAAAGAAAACGGCAGAAATGCTTTAACCATGGCAGTTATTGTAGGAGATAAAAAACATCATACTCCTATATTTTCCAATAAAGTTTCGTTTATTGTCCTCAACCCTTATTGGTTTATTCCAGATAGTATTGTTAAAAAAGAGATTATTCCTGGCTTACTTAAAGACCCTAACTACCTTGCCAATAGAGGCTATGAAGTACGTCGAAGCTACTCCTTAAAACGCCCTCCTATTAATACCTCTAAAATAGATTGGGCAAGAGTCTTACGTACAGGACAGACCAAAAAGTATAAATTTATGCAACCTCCTGGTCCACGTAATGCCTTAGGCAAAATTAAATTTAAATTTCCCAATAAATTTGCTGTCTATCTACATGACACCCCTAACCGTAAACTCTTTAAAAAATATCCAAGAGCATTTTCGCATGGCTGTGTTAGGATTGCGAACCCTAATGGACTCTTAGCCACCTTTGCCAAACATGAACGTTCGGTCAACTATAATCGTTCAAAACGTGTATTAAGAGGAAAAGTTAAAACACAATTAAACTTAGCGAACCCTGTTCCTGTCCATATCACCTACCTCACTGCACGTATAAAAAGTGATGGTTTAGTTCACTATTTACCAGATGTGTATGGTTATGATGCACTCCAGAGAAGAAGCATCGACTAATGGGGCTTTTTACCCTTTAGATATTGTCTTCTTCACCCTTTTAGACTATACTTTTCTTCTTTAAAACATAAGGAGAAGGTTCTGTCTAAATTAATCATGAAATATCTACTTACTATACTACTTTTAACACTATTCTCAACATCGATACTCTCTGCCTTACCTAGTGAGAGCAATACCACACAACAAGAGCATAATCAGACCCAAAAACTCTTCACAAAAACATTTAAAAGATCTCCCTCAAAACTATTAAAAACCATTCCACAAAAAAAGTTTCTAATCAACTTTTATCGTAAGAACAGCTATCTTCCTCTGTGGATTAAAGAAGATAAATTAGATAGCACAAAATATACCCAACTCTTTGAACATATTGAAGAAGATATTACCCTTGATAAACAGGGACCTATCTATAAGAACTATCAAATGTTAAAAAAATCGTTAGATAATAATCTCACCCAAGAGAAGCTACTACATACTGAAATTAAACTCTCTTCACTCTATTATAACTTTTTACTTCATACTATTTATGGTGAGATACAGTGGAAAAACTTTGGCTACAAACTCTCCTCTCTAAAGAAAAGAAAAATCAATGCCGCATGGATTAAACGTAAACCAAAATTTAATCTAAGTAAACTGATGAAGCGTCGCGATATTAATCAAACCATTAGCGACATTACACCCAAAAATTTTGGATATCAGGGGCTACTCCTATCATTAAAAAAACTTGAAGCCATTAAAGCCAAAGGGGGATGGGAAGAGCTACCCTACTTTAAACGACTCGCCATTGGAAGTGGTGGAGATATTGTCCTGAAATTACGTGAGCGACTCAAAGCATCAGATGACTATAGAGAGTGTAATGAGACCAACAATAGCCTAGTTGTCACACAAAAAACCACTCACGCTAAAGACCTTAATTTAAGCCGTGATGCTATTTTTGGTCACTGCTTAGATGATGCGGTTAAAATATTCCAAGCACGTCATGGACTTCATGTCGATGGCATTGTAGGAAGAGGAACACGAAAAGCACTCAATACCTCTCTTGATGAAAAAATTGCCAAGATACGTCTCAATATTGACAGAATCAAATGGCTACCTAGAGAGGAGAAAGCACGTTATCTTATTGTGAATATTCCTGAATTTATGCTACACTATATTGAAGCGGGAAAAACCAAACAGAATTTAGCCGTCATTACAGGAGATAAGAAGCACCCTACGCCTATTTTTTCAGAAAATATCTCTTATGTGGTCTTAAACCCCTACTGGAAAATACCTGAGGGAATTGTAAGAAGAGAGATGATACCTGCCATGATAAAAGACCCCAACTACTTAAAAAGACAGGGCATAGAAGCACACCGTACATGGTATGAAAACTCGCGTATTATGGATACCTCATCGCTCTACTTAGAGGAGTACCTCTATGGCAATAAAAAATTCCCCTACCGACTCATGCAACCACCTGGACCTAAAAATGCATTGGGAAAAATTAAATTTAAATTTCCAAACAGATTTTCGGTCTATCTGCATGATACCCCTACACGATACTTGTTTAATAGAACCGTTAGAGCCTTTTCTCATGGCTGTGTCAGACTTTCAAAACCTAGAAAACTGTTAGAGACCATTGCCACGTTTAACCCTGACATCAATATCACCAAAGCAAAAGAGATATTAAAAGGTAAACGTAAAAAACAACTCAACCTTAAAGAGAAACTGCCTATTTATATTGTCTATCTCACTGCGGGGATGAACAGTAGTGGTCGCATAGAGTTTAGAAATGATATTTACAACTACGATAAGTATCAAAAACGTCGTTTACGATAAGCGTTCTCCATACAGTTATAACGGAAAATAACCATACTGTAAAGCCTAACAAGATAAAATTATTCATTAAATTTTATTAGGCTTTACTCCGTGGACATATCTGCAAAAATTCTTGCCACCAAAGGCAAACTTCTCACCGAAATCTATTTTGAACTGCAAAAGCACTTTGAGTCCAAATATGGAGACAATGCACTTGTCTTTATGGAGATAGGAACATTTTTTGAGGTCTATGAGGTCAACAACGATGAGCTAAAAATTGGTAAAGCAAAAGAAGTGGCAGAACTTCTCAACATTCAACTCACCCGTAAAAACAAAAACATTCTTGAAAACTCGCTTAAAAACCCTCTCTTAGCAGGGGTGCCTGTTATCTCCATTGAACGCTATCTTGCACGACTTATTAGTACCCAAAAATATACCATTGTCATGGTCAAACAAAAAGGGGTCATGCCCAAAGTAGAACGCTATGTTGCCAATGTTATCTCCCCTGGTACCAATTTTGAGTACCAAACCCAATCAGTAGAGACCAATTTGGTCTCACTCACCATAGATGAAAATCAAGGGATATTTTCAGCAGGGTATGCCGCCATTGATGTCACCACAGGGAAAACCATTGTCAATGAAATGCACTCTAACCGTGAAGATAAGACCTATGCACTTGATGAACTTTTTAATCTGCTTCAAACCTATAACACGGCTGAAGTCATTGTCACCATTAAAAACAGTGCCATTGAGAAAGAGTGGCTACACGCCTACTTAGAACTGGGGCAATTTTCAAGCACCTACAATGATAAATCTTGTAAAATCATCTACCAAAATGAACTCTTTAAACGGGTCTACCAAATCAACTCCTTTCTCTCTGCCATAGAATATCTTGACCTAGAGCGTTACCCCTATACCACCGAAGCCTTAGCCATTCTTATTGAGTTTATTATTGAGCATGATGAAGCGATTATTGAGAAGATGAACCGTCCACACTTTTTAGGAGAGAGTCGCTACCTCTATTTAGGAAACAATGCCTTGGAGCAGTTGGGGATCATTAGCCGTAACCGTTCTGATGTGACACTACTTGAACTCATTGACAAAACCTCAACCGCCTTTGGAAAACGCCTTTTACGTGAACGACTACTCTCGCCTATTATCGACAAAGAGATTTTGGAAGCACGGTACGACTTAAGCGAAAAGTTGATGCACAATGCCACCCAATATGATACCCATCTCAAAAATATTTATGATTTAGAGCGTATTACACGGCGAATTAAACTCCAAAAGTTACATCCTGTAGAGCTTAGCTATATGATGATGTCACTCATCTCCATTGAGCAATTACTCAAAGATGTTACCCAAGACAGTGTAGAGGTAGAAGAACATCTTCTCAATGACCTTAGTGAGTTAAAAAGCTATTTAGAGCAGACCTTTAACCTCAATATCTGTGCTAAATTTCGTATTGACCAGATTAATGACAACATCTTTAAAAATGGTGTCTATCCTACCATTGATACCCTTTTAGAGAAACAGCACCATGAGATTGGTAAACTTGAAAAAGTATCTGAGCACATAGAAAAACTTTTTGAGCATGAAAAACAGATAAACAGCAGTAAAAATGGATACGCCGAGATTGGTTACTTAGAGAGTGAGGGCTACACCATAAACCTCACTAAGAACCGTTTTACCCTCATTGAAAAATCTTTAAAAGAGTCCTTTGTCACCATTGATGGGCAACACCACTTTTTTAAAGATTTTCACTATAAACATCTCAAAAATGCTGTTAAAATTAACGCCAAACTCTTTGAAGAGATAACCCTAAATTTTGAAAATAACCAAGTTAAGCTCATCTCTTTGGTCAAAGAGCGTTACCTCAAAACCCTCTTAACTTTAGAGAATCGCTTCTCGCATCTACTCGATGAACTCATTGGATTTGTTGCCAATATTGATGTGGCAATCTCCAATGCCAAATGCACCAAAAGTATGAACCTTAGCCGTCCCCTTCTGCAAGAACAATCTCATGCCTATGAGGCGATTGGACTGCGACACCCCATCATTGAAGCCAATGAACAGCGTGGGGTCTATGTTCCCAACGACATCTATTTAGGAGAGGGGATTGAGACAACACACAACCACATCATGCTCAATGCCTCCAATGGGGCGACCATCAATGGGGTACTCCTCTATGGTATCAACTCCTCTGGAAAATCTTCGCTTATGAAGAGTATTGGTCTCTCGGTCATCTTAGCCCAAGCTGGTTTTTTTGTGCCATGTAGCGAACTAAAATTAGGACTCTATGAGCAACTCTTCACCCGTATTGTCTCCCAAGATAACCTCTACAAAGGTCTCTCTACCTTTTCAGTTGAGATGATGGAGCTAAAAAACATCTTTAACCGTGCCACACAAAAGAGCCTCATTTTAGGTGATGAAATCTCTCAAGGAACTGAGACCGAATCGGGTCTTGCTATTGTAGCAGGGGCTATTTTAAAACTCTTAGAACTCAAATCGACCTTTATTTTTGCGACCCATCTACACCAACTGAAAAATATTGACGCATTACAAAATATTGAGACCTTAATCATGCTTCATCTAGGCGTAAGCTATGATGAGCAAAACGATACCCTTATCTATAACAGAGAACTCCAAATTGGCATGGGGTCATCTCTCTATGGATTGGAATTTGCTAAATCACTTCACATGGACAAAACATTTTTAAAAAATGCCTATGCCATTCGTGAGAACCTTTTGGGTAAAAGTTCAGAGCTTAAAAGCCTCACCCATAAAAAACGTAGTCGCTACAACAAAAACCTCTATGTCACTCAATGTGCATTATGTTCCCAACCCGTTGAAGATGTGCACCATATCGCCCAACAAAATCTAGCCAATGATGCAGGAATGATAGGTGCTATGGCAAAAAACCATAAATACAATCTTATTCCACTCTGTAAACACCATCATAAGTTGGTACATGAAGAGAAAATCTCCATTTCAGGCTTTCTCATGACTTCCAAAGGGCTTAAGCTCCATTATGAAGAGAAGTAAATCCATAGATTTACTTGACTTTAATTTTTAATTACCCTATCATACGAAAATATTTAAACTAAAAGGCTCATTGTGTCTCAAACTTGTCCTATCTCTTTCGCTCGGATTGATGCCCATTTTGTAAGAATTATTGCCGTAGAAGTAATTAGCCTCGCACTTCTTCTTATTTTTACTCAAAATATTATTTTTGCTCTCATATTACTATTTGATTTTACGATGCGTACACTCAATCTAAAAAAATTAAGCCCTTTAGCCCATGTGGCTCAAGCCCTTATTAAACAGTTTGAGATTAAACCTCTATTGTGTGATGAAGCACCCAAACGCTTTGCCCTCTATGTAGGCGTGACAATTATTGCACTCTTTACACTGCTCTATTTATTTAAACTCAATATCCTCGCCTCTGTTTTAGTGGCTATTTTACTTCTTTGTGCCTTTTTAGAAGCCACCTTTGACTACTGTGTAGGGTGTAAAGTCTACCATTTGCTTCAATATCTACAAAAAAAGAAGTAGCAGATGATAGGTATCTCAAGCAAAACCACTTATGCCCTAAGTGCCATCTATCAACTCTCACTACTCGATGTAGAAAGCCGTCTCAACATCAAAAGTTTAGCCCTAAAAGCGGATGCTCCTGAAAAGTTTTTAAGTCAAATACTCTTAGAGCTGAAAAAAGTCCATATTCTCAAAAGTACCAAAGGGGCGAATGGAGGGTACGCTTTAGCCAAATCATTAGAGGAGATTTCACTTAAAGACATTATCTCTACCCTAGAGACCAATGCCTTTGAGGAGTTGCCCCAAACCAACCACCCTGCCCTGCAACTTTTTTGGGAAGCTAAACAAGAAGCCCTCCTCTCGCTCTTTAGCACCTCATTAGCTGAACTAAAAATCCATCAAGAAAAAGCCAATCAAAGCTTTACCTATATGATATAACACAACAACCAAGGAGTTTCAATACCATGAAAGATTACAACTATTTCAACACCCTACTCGTTCAAAATGTAGGGACAAAAGTCCGTGCCATTGCACCTACCATCACCTCTTCTGCCGCTTTTGGCTATGAGGATGCCCAAGAGGCAGAGAGCATTTTTAAAGGAGAGGTAGCCAACCCTCTTTACGCAAGAGTAGGTAACCCAACCACGACCAAACTCGAAACCATTGTTGCTAAAATGGAAGGAGGTCTAGCCGCCGTGGCGACCTCTTCTGGCATGGGTGCTTTGGCAATGGTCATGACAGCTTATTTAAAAGCTGAAGATGAAGTGCTATGCATTGGTGGTTTCTTTGGAGGCACTTACACTTTGGTCAATGAGACCATGAAACGTTTTGGGGTACAAAGCTCATTTTGTGGCATTGAGGAGTATGAGCAGATAGAAGAGAGACTCAAAAGTGGTATCAATATGGTACTCATTGAGAGCGTAGGAAACCCAAGTCTTGAACTCCCTGACTTGCCTAAAATTATTGAGCTTTGTAATCAGTATGAGACCCTTTTAGTGGTTGACAATACCGTCACACCTCTCACGCTTAGACCGCTTGAAATGGGAGCAGACATTGTCATTCACTCAACAACAAAAGCGATGTCAGGACACTCTGCTGCACTAGGAGGCATTGCCGTCTTTAGAGCCATTAAAGAGAACGATAAACTCTACCATGAGAAGTATGCACATCTCCATCCTATTGTCAATAAAATGCAAAAAAAAGCGATGATAGCCATTGCCAAAAAACGTGCCATGAGAGACATGGGAATGTCTGCCAATGCCCATGGTTCATTTCTTACCATGTTAGGACTAGAAACCTTAGCCCTTAGACTTCAAAGGGTCAACGAATCCATTCCTATTTTAGTCAAAATATTAAATGAGAAGCTCCCCTCAAATATCACTGTATCGCACCCATCGCTAGAGACAAATAGATACCACCAACGTTTTAAATCAAACTTCAATGAAGCCTGTGGACCCATAATCACTTTAGAGTGTAACAACAAAGAGAGAGCCTTTGAATTACTCAATAATTTAAAACTCGTAACCCAAACAGCCAACATAGGAGATAACCGTACCTTAGCATTACATATGGCAAGTACTATCTATAGAGATTTCGATAAAGCAACACAAAAATATCTAGGAGTAAGCGATGGACTCATTCGTATTTCAGTAGGACTTGAAGACCCAAAAGTCATTGCAGAAGATTTTTTACAAGCTATATTATAGCTACCTATTTAGTACTCTAAACTTTTTTAGTTACACTTTCATTATCTACATAAAAAAGGATTTAACAATGACACGAAGAGATATGATTAAACTAAGTAGCATAGTAGCACTTTCAAGCGTAACAGCTTCAGCTTATGATGAGAAATTAGTTGTCAACAAAATAGAGATGAAGCCAAAAGACCCTAAAAACCTCACCAAAGGAGAACAGAAACATACCCCTCAAATCTCTGTTGGTGAAAAAGACAAAGCAGGTTACACATTAGTAGAAGTTACCGTAGGGCAAGGTGACATCATCCACCCAAGTACCGATGAACATTGGATTTATGAAATTAGCCTATTGGCTGACGGAAAAACCATCGACACGGTAAAACTTGAACCAACTATCTCAAGAGGTTATCTAGGAACGCGTGTAAAGCTCGATGGCGTTAAAGAGCTTTCTGCTATTGCAAAATGTAATCTACATGGTACTTGGACGAGTAGTCATGCATTAAAAATAGAGGCTAAAAAATAGGATTTACTTAATACTAGCAATCCTCTTTGAGGTCTCTGCCGACCTACGTATCTATCATAATGTAATTAGAAGTAAAAATCCCTCTCTAATACAAAAATCCAAACAACCAAAGAGGGATTTTGTTCATACTTCCTACCTCTATGTCGGCAGAGACCACATAGGCACTCTCTAGCTCTTTTATCTGTTTTTTTGTTTTACTTCGTCCACCCACCTCAAAAATATGTTTTTCATCTACCATAAAATCCCCACTTTTAGGGTAAGAGAGTTGATGTTCAAAAGAGAGTTGAGAGGCAAAAAATGTCTCTCTTATTGTGCCATTTTTAGGGGTACTACAAAAGATACTAAAAAGATTGGTATTATCAAGATAGAGCTTTTCAGGTTTGGAGATAATGCTAACACCATTAGATTTTGCCCCTAAAATTCTGATAAGCCCTCCTGCTTCTAAAATGGAAAGGTATTTGTAGAGTGTTTTTTGGTTCAACTCCACAGCCCCACAAAGTTTTGAGATGTTGATGTCAAAAGGTTCGCTTTGACAGAGCATTACCATCATCTTTTTTAATGCGTTAATTTTATCATACTCAATTTTATAAATGGCAGGTAAATCACTGCTTAAAACTTGTGTGGTTGCCATAAGTAATTTTTTCAAATAACTCTCTGCTCCATCTTTGTAAAATGGATAAGCTCCATGTTTAAGATACTCCTCAAAATAAGCCAAAGGTTTAATCTGTGAGAGTATCTCTATGGCAAGGGTGCTATGATTGTGAATTATCTCCTCTAAATTATAAGAAGGCAAGACTTTGCTACTCTCTAACTCCAAATACTCTCGAAATGATAAAACAGGCAATCTGTAGATAATGGCTCGACGACTCAAATCAGCTTTGGCATGGTCAATGGCAAGTGCATTTGAACCCGTAAAGATGACTTGCAGTCCCCAAAAACTATCATAGATAAGTTTTAAATCTATTTCAAACTCTTTAATCTTATGAATCTCATCAATAATCAAAACCTCCCCACCCACTTTTTGAAAAGCATCAGCAATCTCAAACAAGCCTTTTTCCACCACCAAAGGGTGGTCTGCCATGACATAAAGTGTTTTCTTCTTACTCTCCTCTTTGAGGTACTGTAAAAGTAAGGTTGTTTTACCTGCTCCTCTTGCCCCTATTATTCCAAGGAGTCGCTCTTTAAAATCTATTTTATTATAGAGAAATCGTTTGTAGAGTGGTAGGGCTTGTGACTTTATTTGGTTGGAGAGTATAAGAAGAGGTGTTATCATTTTGTAGCCTAATATTTAAATAAATATCTATTTTTTGTATTACAATACTAATTATAGTGAGTTTTTCTTTATTTTTTATTTTAGAACTACAAAAAGTCAATGCTTATTTAAATCACTGTTTTGAGTTCATTTAGACTGATATTTTTTGTAGTTTTTAAAACCAAGAATAGAACTAGCAGGTTATACCCTCAAGGGATACCTCGTCATCATGTTATTAACCGAGGAGTGAATCGTTCTACTGTTTTTACAGATGATGAAGACTATGAAAATATACAAGAGATGATAGGTATCAAATTAAATGATGAAGAGTTGGAGACATTAGAAGATGGATATACACAAATAGAGATAGCTAAATATTTGAGTCTCTCTCGTTCTTTGGTTTCTAAAATTGTGAGAGAGGGGATGGTGTAAAGTAGTTTTAAGTAGTTTTTTAACGTCTGACTCCTAGAGCAGAGCTAGAGCTAATTCTCCATAAGTATAGAAATAGCTTCAGCAATGAAAGCTACAGGAAACATGACAGGAATTGAAAAAACTGCTATTCCCCATAACCACTCTGTATTAAAAGTTTCAGTTTCAAAGTAAATTACATAAGCGAAAACAATAGTAAACGAAACAATATAGATGATAATAGGATGTGTAAATATCTTTTTCATGAATATACTTAAAGTAACTTATCCCCACTGTAACTTAGGCTCAACTCGTTTAACAGCACAATCCGTCAAATAGGAGTTAATCAAATTTTGATAAGGAATCCCCACTTTTTTTGCTAAAGTCTTAAAATAAACGATGGTATCGGTTTCGATGTTAATAGAAATCTGTTTTTTTTCTTTTTGTGCATAAGGATTTTTAATTGAATTGCTAAAATCGTACTCTTCTCTCATAATGTAAACTCCCTGTATTGTTTCTCTTCGTGTTTGGTTGATTTTCTAGCACTGATAATTCTAACATTTTGTTCATCATCTCGATAGCAATGAACTACGGTCAAAATCTTAGAGGTGCAACTGTATCCAAGCAAGATAAATCTATCTTCATCTTGGCTATGGTCAGGGTCAAAAATCAAACGAGCATTTTCATCATCAAAAACTGTTTGAGCCTCTTTAAATGAAATTTGATGTTTTATTAGATTTGATTGGGCTTTATTTTCATCCCAAGAAAATTTTATTTTATCCATAATTATATTATAATGATTTAATATTTTTTAGTCAAGTAAAAGTTAAGAGCTTTAAGCCTTTTTATAAACAAAACTTAAATTCAATACTTTTGCTCGTTCCCATCCGTCCTCGGTGGGAACACATACGAGAGCTAAAACTACCAAAATTTTTCTACCTCAATAAGCCCATCTATTCCTTCATCATCTCTAGCACTAGAGTACCTCCAATGAATAGCTTCATCAACATAGCCTCTCTTTACTGGATTATGATGAATATAATTTATCTTATTTATCATCATCCTCTCTGTTTGTATTAATTTTGGTTGATACCCCTCTTGCCATATTTGGTAGGTTCTATCTTTTTTATGAGCTTTTTTGTAAAATCGAAATTGCTTTAACAGTGTCTCTACACTCTCTTTTCTTGTAAAGATTGGTAGCCAATTGAGTATCGTACAAGTTACGAAATGTGGATGTGTTGGTTTTTGCTTTTCTGATTTTCATTTTTTATTCTTTCGTATAAGTCTCATGATATGTTTTACTCTTCTCTACTATTTTCAGAAGTAATTAATTTATCACAATACTTCTCTATCTCAAAATCCAATACTTTATCAAACTTTTCAAGATTCAAACATTCCTCTTTTACTTCATCTATATAAAATTTCAAAACTACTTTCATATAAAGAACTCCACTATCATTTAAATCAATACTCTTTTCAAGTTTAAAAATTTCTTTTTTATCATTGAGAATTGTCTTAATGGAATGGTTAATATTTTCATGGATAATTTCATTATCAAGCCGATTTTTATTCCAACCTTGAAAACTACTAACCATGTAACTCATGCCTAATAAAATGATAGCCATGATACTTGTTATTATAAGTTCTTTTCTTTTCATAGTTTTCTTTCCAGTAAAAGGGGACAAGCTAGATGAAATACTTAAATAACACTATGTCTTGCCCTCTATTGTTCAAATACATCTAACAATATAATAATAGCCTATCCAGCCGATAATCTAGGTGAAGCTGAAAGCTGAATTTGTAAAGAGTTTATCACTTTCAGAACGGTATCAAACCTAGGTTTGGCATTGGTTCTAAAAGCTTTATATAAACTCTCTCTACCCAATCCTGTATCTTTTGCTATCTGTGCCATTCCTTTGGCTTTAGCAATATGACCAATAGCTCGGATAAACTCATCATTATCTCCATCTTCAAGAACTTGTGAAAGATACTCAGCAATGGATTCATTACTATCTAAATACTCTGTAATATCAAATTTTATTAACTCATTTTTATTCATTGTCATACTCCTCTAGTAATTCAAAAGAACCTACCTCCCCCTCACCAAAGCCCCAACAATCCCACAACCTGACCCAACAAAGACAATGGTGTAACCTGTAGGTAAATCAAAATGGTAAGAGGCAATCATCGCTACTATAATAACAATAGAGCCTACAATCCACGCAAATCCTAAAGGGTTGAATTTACTTTGTAGTAGTGCTAAGTAAGCAGGAACGATGAGTAACACAAAAACGACTAAAACTCCTGCTAATTGAACTGATGATGTAACCGTTAGGGCTAGTAGTGTGAAGAATAGTATCTCTTTTAGTATGCCTGTTACTCTGTGGTAGAGGCTAAAAAATAGGGTGGCTACTATGGTATATAGTACAAAAGGTTCTGTTAAATCTCCAAGGGTGGTAAACAAAATATCGGTCGCTTGGAGTTTGTTAAAGAGTTCTGTTCCTTGGGTGGTATTTGAGAGGATTACAATAATTGCACTTGCTCCAAAAGCATAGAGCATTCCAATGAACGCTTCTATGTGTTTAACCCTATAAGTCGCAAAGGCAATGAGCAATGCTCCAAATAGGGCAAAGGCTAGAGTGAGTATGAAGGTGTAAGCCCCCTCAAAAAAGAGAAGACTCACAGCCACCCCAATCGCTGCGAACTGTCCTATGGCTAAGTCGGTAAAAATG
>Ga0256839_1003616_pt1 | contig 15807 bp, 15 predicted proteins | sample 354166metaG_FD_185968 | JGI IMG/M metagenome (GOLD analysis project Ga0256839, IMG submission 185968) | Hydrothermal vent microbial communities from Mid Atlantic Ridge, Atlantic Ocean - 354-166 | ecosystem: Environmental > Aquatic > Marine > Hydrothermal vents | place: Atlantic Ocean: Mid... | reverse complement strand
GGCGATCAACGCTCCGAAAAACGCAGACACCATGAGCGGCCCGTGGAACGCCGCAAGGCCGGGAGGCCAAAGGGCGAGGCCCATGTGCTCGAGCGCCGTACTCAACGAGAGCGAGAGCAGGACAAGCGAAGATACAAGGAGGAAAACCCGAATCGCCATACCGATACTAGCCTGACACGGCCCGGTCCGGTCTGACGAGTTCTTCTTCTGAGGGTTCTAAAGCGGTCCGCAAAAAAGCCCAGAAAACTCCGAGTATTAAGCCCATAATCATGGCGAGTACGGTATTCAGGAACACCCTAGGAGACACCGGGCGCTCGGGTAAGCCTGGCTCCGCGACCAGCCGCACGCTCAGACTCCCGGCTGCCAGGGCGGAAAGCGCTTGCCCGTCGCCGAGCAGGTAGGCGAGCTCCTTCTGGCGGGCTTGTTTGGCAGCCAGCTCGGCCAGGACCTTAGCCAGTTCTAGGCGCAGGTAGGCTCGGGCAGGGTCCGCACTTTCAGCCACCAAGGGGTCTACCCCAGCTGACTGCAGGGAAGGGGAAGGGGCCGAGGCTCGAGCAGGGGCAAACTTTTTAAGGGTTGCCTCGAGCTGGCGGATCTGCTCTTTTAACGCCTGAATTTCGCCCTTCACCTGTACATCTTCCTTGGCCAAGCTAGTGCGCACGGCCGTCACTGCTGCTACGGTAAAACGCTTCTCGGCAGCCTCGACGAGCCGTCTCGCCCGGTCGCGGGCCGCAGCCGGGGTAGTGGCGGTAGCCTGGAGGCGAATGTACCCGCGCTTGGCGTCGTAGCTCACCTTGGCCCAGTTCACCAAACGCTCCTCGCCCAGCAAGGCGGCGAACGCCCGGGTCTCCAGGGCCGATTTAAACCCCTCAACCAGGGCCGCGGTGGTAAGGCGAACAGCCAGCCCCCGCGCCTCCTTGGGCATCTCAGCCACCCCAAGCACCGCCGAGCTCTGGTACTTCTTGGGCATCCAGAGGCTAACAGCAAGCGCGAGCAGCCCGAGACCCAAGGTGAAAACCAGGATCCCGCGCGCGTGGCGTTTGAGGATCAGGTAGAGGTCTCTTAGCGTTAACTCATCCTGCAAGCACGCGTCGTCTCGCATTCCAATTGCACTTTATCCCACAAGAACAGCACTTGGCCCTATTAAGAAGTCGGCTCTTGAGGGCGATACGTGGGGATGAGCTCCCTCAAAACGGCACGGATTTTCTCGGGATCGCGGGCAGCCGCTGCCTCAAAAAGCTTTCCAAGAAGACCCTGGAGTAGCCCATCGGGCACTCCGCTGTTTCGAGCCACAAAGATTTTTTCATGCCTAGACGCTACGGTACCCTCTTCCGCAGTCAAGAGTTCCTCAAATAGCTTCTCGCCTGGGCGTATTCCAGTGAACACGATTTCGATATCCACCTCCGGCTCAAGACCAGACAAACGAATTAGATCCCGAGCCAGATCAAGAATCCTCACAGGCTCGCCCATATCAAGCACGTACACGGCCCCATTTTGCCCGAGCCCTCCAGCCTGCAAAACAAGCTGGGCCGCCTCAGGAATGGTCATGAAATAGCGCGTCATGTCGGGATGCGTCACTGTGACAGGACCACCTGCGCGAATCTGTTCCTTGAACAAAGGAATCACGCTGCCGCGACTGCCTAAAACGTTGCCAAAACGCACGGACACGAAAACCTGCCCCACATTCGCGCGACGCGCAGCCCATTCCACTAAGTACTCGGCCACTCTCTTAGAGGCCCCCATTACCGAGGTGGGATTCACTGCCTTATCCGTGGAGATGTTCACAAAACGCTCGACCCCATGCTTTAGCGCAAGTTCAACCAGATTCTTCGTGCCACCCACATTGTTGAAAATTGCCTCGTCAGGGTTAAGTTCCATCATAGGAACGTGCTTGTGTGCAGCTGCGTGAAACACAACATGAGGACGGTAAACTGAAAAGACGTATTCCATCTTTGCGCGATCACGGACGTCTGCCACAACCGTTCGCCAGTTAAGCTCGGGCCAATTGCGCTCAATCTCTCGCTCAATCCGGTAAAGACTGTTCTCCCCCCGACCAAGCAAAATCACCCGTCGGGGACGAAAACGTGCTACCTGGCGTACGATTTCTGAGCCGATTGACCCACCGGCGCCGGTAATCAACACCACTCGGCCTTCTAAATACCCAGCGATTTCATCAAGGTTAAGCCGAACGGACTCCCGGCGAAGAAGGTCCTCGACGTGTACTTCGCGAATTTGCGAGATCGAAACTTTACCTGAGAGAATTTCATATACACCGGGAATGATCCTGTGGCTCACGCCCTCCTTGTGCGCCAGCTCCACCACCCGGCGCACCACACGCCCGGGAGCAGAGGGTATCGCAATGAGCACTTCACTGGCTTGAGTCTTCCGCACCGCACTGGGCAAATCGTCAATGCCGCCCAGAACCGGAAGGCCCATGAACCGCTGGCGTTTCTTACTGGGGTCGTCATCAAGAAAACCGACCGGCACCAGGCCCGCTTCTGGGTGGCGGAGCATTTCACGAGCAATCATTGTCCCCGCTTCACCCGCTCCGACGATTAGCACGCGCTTGGTTTGTTGGTTTTTCTTTGCCCGTACAACCTTTTCCTGTTCATGAAGAAGTCGACTAAAGAGCCTGATTCCGCCCAAGAGAAAAAGAGCGAGCCCGCTTTCAATCAAAGGTACGCTACGAGGAAGAGGCTGGTGAGGGTAAATAAAAAAACTGACAGCAGAAAGAATAATCAAGCCAAGTCCCGCAACTTGAACCAGAGTGTAAAGATCTCTTATTCCAATCTTTCTCCACGACTGTCGATATAGGCCAAAGGCGAAGATGAGCAGCGCTTTTACCGGCAGGCCGAAAAAGGTGTAGGCAATCAGTGTCTCACGATACTGAAACCAAGGATTTTCCACCCGTAGCCAAAAGGCTATGGGCGCAGCGAACGTCCACAAGAACAAGTCAAGCGCATACTTCACTAGTCTCCGGCCCATGCCTAGACCTAACATTACACCTATAAGGCGCATAGGGCCGTGAAAAATAACTTACGCCGAAACGCGATGTACTGCCTGTTCCAAGGCCTCAACCACTCGCTCTACATGGTCTTCGGATAGGTTGTTGTGGAAAGGTAAAGCGATGGTTCGCCGGGCTATAGACTCGGTTAAGGGGAGCATTCCAGGCCCTGTACCAAGCATTTCGCGAACGTACGGCTGCAAGTGGACCGGTGCAAAATACCCCCGAGAAGGCACACCCAAGGTCTGCATTTCCCGCATTACTGGATCGCGCTCTAACCCCTCAGCGAGCGTCACCACATAAACGAACCAACTCATACGCACGTGGGGCTTTACCACCGGTGGGCGGACCCAGGAAAATCTCCGAAGCCTTTCGGTATACATTTGAGCCACGTGCTCGCGCTTGGTCAGAAAGGTCTCGATGCGGCGGAGCTGCGAAACTCCCAAGGCCGCGGACATTTCATCCATGCGGTAGTTGTACCCGAGGCGCTCGTGCTCAAGCCACGCTCCCATTTCCCCCCGACCCTGGTTCCGCATTGAGCGTGCCAAACGGGCAATTTCGTCGTTATTGGTAACGATCATCCCGCCCTCTCCTGTAGTCATCTGCTTGTTGGGATAAAAGGCAAAGGCAGCCGCATCCCCAAACTGCCCGATCTTACGCCCTTTATACTCCGCACCCAAAGCCTCGCAAGAGTCATCAATCACTTTGAGGCCATACTGCTCAGCGATGCGCAAAATTTCGTCCCATTCCGCCGGATGGCCGAAGATGTCCACAACCATAATGGCCTTTGTCCTGGGAGTGATTTTGCGCTCCAAGTCTTCGGGATCTAAGTTATAGGTCTCAGGTTCGATATCAACAAAAACGGGTGTAACGCGTTCGTAGAGCAGCGCATTCACGCTTGCAGCAAAAGTGAAAGAGGGAACAAGAACTTCATCCCCAGTCCCAAGGCCCAGCGCACGTACAATTAGGTGAAGAGCTGCGGTTCCCGAGCTTACGGCAACCGCATACTTCGTCCCAACAAATTCTGCCATGTGCTGCTCAAACTCCACAGCTTTATGACCGAGAGCCAATCGTCCCGAATGAAGCACGTCGAGAACTTCTTGAACGTCGCTCTCGTTTAAATCCGCAGAGGACATGGATATCATCTTTTTTGTCGCCTCTCACGAATAGGCCTTGCTGGCACGCCTACAACCGTCACACCTGTAGGTACCGACTTAGTAACCACTGCACCTGCACCTATAACGGCGTCATCGCCAATAACCAGCGGTGCTTCTTTTGTACCATTGATAATTACAGCGCCTGTACCCACATACACCCGCTTACCCAGGCGAACCCACCCAGAAACGTGAACGCCCGGGGCTAAAGTGACGTAATCTTCCATAACCACATCATGACCAATCGTGCAATCCAAGTTAATTTGGACATGCTTGCCCAAGCGAATATTCGTAGTCAAAATATTACCGGCCGCAATTACTGACCCATCCCCTACTTCGATCCACCTTGAACGTTCTACGCGTGGGTGAATAATCGTCGCAAATGAAAAACCCCAATCTGCAGCTTTTTTTGCCATCCTTTCGCGCACCTGCGGAGAACCCACAGCCACCACAAGAGAAGCATCTGGATACCGCCCCTTCGCATCCTCAAGGCCCATAACTGGAATTCCATTTAAAGTCTTACCGCGCTGATGGGGATCGTCATCTATGAAACAGACAACATCTAAGTCAGAGGATTCCGCCAACCATGCAACTTCACGAGCAAACCCCCCTGCCCCGTAGATTGCAACCTTTTGAGGTCCCATCATTTTACTCCCTTCGCGTAGAACCCATAAACTCTTCCATTGTTACCTGACCAGGGTGGGTGATTCCCTCCCGCTTAACAACTTTCCATAGTGTCAGTGCTAGTATCTTTATATCCAACCAAAGGTCCCAATTATCCACATACCACACATCTAGCTTAAATTTTTCTTCCCATGTAAGGGCATTTCGTCCATTCACCTGTGCCCAACCTGTGATACCGGGTTTCACCTCATGGCGCCGAAACTGTTCCGAGGTGTATCGGTCCAGGTATTTCATCAAAAGCGGGCGAGGCCCCACGAGACTCATGTCTCCTTTTAAAACATTGAACAACTCAGGCAGCTCATCCAGGCTCGTACTGCGAAGGAACCTGCCAAGTGGTGTAAGCCTCTTTTCATCCGGGAGGAGATTTCCTTGTTCGTCCCGGAGATCAAGCATTGTGCGGAACTTATACATCACGAACGGCTTGCCGTGAAGGCCCGGGCGCACTTGGCGAAATAGTACAGGGGCACCCATCGTTAATCGAATTATAATTGCAACAATAGCCATAACAGGCAGCAAAAGTACAATGCCCACCGAGGCCCCCACTATATCCAAGATCCTCTTAGCTATGAGCGAACGGCCAACTCTCAACGACCTCATTGAGCACTGCCTCCAATTTATCAGCCAGGCGGTCAAAGGAATGATACTTTTCTACGTACCGCCGACCTCGCAAACCCATTGCCCAGCGGTCCTTCATGGGCAGCTGAACCAGACGCTTAATTGCAGTAGCCAAGGCAGTTGAATCACCCGCCGGAATACTGATGCCCGCTCCAGCCTCATCAACTGGATTGAACTGCGTATTCACGTTAAAAATAATGGGTCTAGCAGATGCCATGAAATCAAAGAGCTTGTTGGGGCTTACCCCCCACTGGAAAAGCGGGGAATCCATTAAAACCATCAAAAAAGCATCCGCCTCCTGGAGCAGAGAGTAGACCCCGCTCTTCGGCACAGGATTCTCAAACACCACACTGGCCAGTTTGAGCTGTTTAGCGCGATTCATAAGATGGGCTTTCTCGGGCCCATCCCCAACCAGCCTGAAACGAATCTTATCGGCCCACCCCTCCTGCTCCAACTTATGAGCAGCCTCCAGCACCACTTGAAGCCCGTTAGCTAACCCATGCGCTCCCGCATACATGAGTGTAAATACCTTATCCTCACGAGGAGGTTTGGGGGGTGGCACCAAAGCAAGATCTATCCCGTTGGGAATCCACACCACCTTCGACGGATCACCGCCCTTTTCCTGAATATGAGTTGTGGCACCGGGTAAAAGGGTGACGACACACGCCGCCCTGCGGTACAAGTAGCGTTCAATCCGCTCCAGCAGTTTAATAAATGGATGCCGACCAGAAAAGCTTCCAAGATCAATTAGCGTCTGAGGCCAAAGGTCGCGCACCTCAAACACGAAAGGCACACGGTAACGCGCAGCCACACGTTCGGCGGCCAAAGCCGCAAAAAGGTGAGGACTTGAACCGATTATCACGTCAGGCTTAACCGGAAGAACCTCACTAGCGGTTCGCCATACGCGGTAGGCAAAAAATGCCATGTTCCGAATCCGCGCAACCGAATTTCCTGCATATGGCGGAGTACGCAACCAAAGAAAAGGAACGCCTTCTACCACTTCCAGTTTAAAAAGTTCCCCTGACGCCAAGTGCGCCTCCCTGCGGGTTGCATGGTCAAAGCTCGATACAATAACCGTCACCTGATGACCGCGTCGGATTAACTCTCTCGCCAAAACAAAGTGACGCGTACCCCCCGCTTGCTGAGGTGGAATAGCGTAGTGGTTCACAATCCAGATGTTCATGTATTACCCATCAGAACGGCCGCGATGCGCTGCGCGGCCTCGCCGCCACCGTACAGGTCCACTTCTTCACCAAGCACACCTATACGGGCAAACACAGCCGTACTGATCGCAGTTGCACTTATAGGCGGGGCCAGGAAATTCCACCCAGACTCCACCAACTCCACCCACTCCGTTTCATCGCGCATCGTTACGCAGGGAACCCGATAGAAAAAAGCTTCCTTTTGTACGCCCCCCGAATCTGTAGCGATTAGGCGAGCATTTTGTTCTAACATCACCATGTCCAAATAGCCAATAGGAGGGAGGATACGTAGGTAAACCTGCACCTCATCGAGCATTCCGTTCCGCTCGAGCGCCAATCGGGTGCGAGGATGCAAAGGAAGAACTACCGGAATTTCCCGTGACACTTCCGCCAAGCCCCTCATGATAGCGTAAAGCCGAGCAGGGTCATCCGTATTTTCAGCGCGGTGCACGGTAGCCAAAACGTACCCTTTTGGTTCTAGGCCTAGCCGATCAAGAATGCGACTTGTGCGCATAGCTTTTGCCCCATAGTAAAGGGCAGCATCGTACATTACATCCCCCACGAGGTGGATGCGTTGGTCAGGAATCCCCTCCCGCCGCAAGTTCTGTACCGCTGTCTTAGTAGGTGCAAAGAGGAGATCGGAAGCATGGTCGGTAAGCACCCGGTTAATCTCCTCAGGCATGCCGCGGTTGAAGGAGCGCAAGCCGGCCTCCACGTGAGCCACCGGAATGTGGAGCTTCACCGCCGCTAGGGCACCAGCGAGGGTGCTGTTGGTATCGCCGTAGACGAGCACCCAGTCAGGTTTCTCTTTTACCAGCACTCGCTCGATTGTCTCGAGCATGCGCCCAGTATTTTGGCCGTGCGTGCCTCCTCCTATTCCCAAATGGTAATCGGGTTCTGGCAGTTCAAGCTCTTCGAAAAAAACCTTACTCATATTATCATCGTAATGCTGCCCGGTATGTAAAAGAACCTCATACAGTCCTGGTCCACCGCTCAGCACTCTAGATACAGCGGCCGCCTTTACGAACTGAGGGCGAGCGCCAACTACACTAACTATTCTCATCCTGTCCCACTCCAAATCCATGAGAACGCCACAGGGAAAGACTTCTGCCTAGAGGATATAAACCGGCAACTACGCTAGAAGCGCCGATTATCATCAGATTGAAGGAAAGCAGCTTATGGACTGCGAAAAATTGGGCGTACAGGAAGAGAGCAATTACAAGACTGAAGTAGCCGAGGTATAGCGGATCCCCAAAGCGGGCGTATAAGCGGAGCAGTGCTTTGGTAACTAACCAATAAAACATGCCTGTTGCAACTAGACCTATTACCCCAGTATATACTAAGGTATATAACGTGAGGTTGTGTATATATGTTCGCTCCAAGCCCGATGCAGTTATAAAAGGCGTTCCTGAGCCTATGCCCATAAGCAGGCCAATGATATCACCATCCAAATAAACCTGGAGCGCGGGTAACCATTCTTCTGTGATACGACCATTATCACCAGCAATCCTCGCCCGCTCGTACAAGGCGATTGCCAAATGACGTGCGATAGGCATGCTCGAGATAAGCCACGAAAGTATTAGCGCAACGACCAAAAACAAACCGAGCATACGCGCTCTCTGAAAGAAAGACCGCCGACGACTATAGGCCAACCCCGCGTACCAAGCGAATGCGATTAGTCCACAAACTACTGCAAGTAGCTGTGACCGCGTTTGGGTTAAAAGCGGAACCATGCTTGAGAAAAACGACACGAAAACCCATGCGATGCGCACAGCACTTGATTTAAATCGCATGGCAAAAGAAAGCGGAAGGAAAATCGCGGCCAGAAAATAAGGTACTGTGGTCCTCGACTCAAGAAGCGTGATTCGCCCTTGGATAACGGTAGTGAGATCTGCGGATAAAGAAACATTCGACACGTAGAGGTGCCATATATCAATGGCTTGAATAAAGCCTATGCTTGTCAGTATGAACGCTAAGTTGACACCCCAGCTTTTTGTTGAGACAGTTCTCATCACCAATGGCACAAACAATACATATGGAACCACGCTCCTAAATACTGAATATGGTTCCGTCCCCCGAGCCAGGGACAGCAGGGCAGAGAGAATCCAGATTAAAAAGTAGATTGATAGTATCATGTATATTTGTTTTGAGTACAATCCTACGCGGAACCGATGCAAGACTAACAGGTTTACTAATGTCACCGAGATGAACATAAAGAGGAAGAAAGCGATAGCCAGCTCAATGCTGCCTATACCTCTTGGTGCAGGCTTTGCCATATACGTCAAAGCTGCCAACACTGCGACCAGCACTAACTGGAAAACAGCCGTTATCTTCACCGGTAGACCACCTTCCTATAGAGCTTGTAAGCGATTGCCGCTGCCTTGTTGGATGCCCTGTTCTGTTTAACCCAGGTCTTCAAATAGTGACTAAAGACCTTGTTAGGAGAGATCGCATTTAAAATTTTCAGATACTCTATCACAAGACTATGGTAGCGAGGGCTATGCACATTCAGAACGGGGCTTTGCGGGTCAAAATCATAGACAGTCCACCATGATAGCGTGTAATAACCAAGCATTCGTTGTAGAGACTCAATCCCTAATCTCCAAAGCGATTCTGCATGCGAATTCCTTAACCATACCATTACTTCCCATGGCCCGAATAGGGCAGCCATAAATCCATTCAATGCAGCACTTGGTTCCTTAGGATACTCTTCAAAGTAAGGGGTTTTCTCAGGTCGGAAGTACGAGAGATAACCCCCTTCTTCCACAGGCTTGTCAAATTTGGACAAAGCGAGGACCGCAGCCCTGAAATAGCGCCTTTCCCCAGTATGCAATCCAGCCCGAAGCATCACTGAGGCGCCCCGACTCTGTGCTAAGGCAGAAGACCAAGGTGCTTTCGAACCGTACCAGTCAAACTGATAGAACCAATCTCCGTCTGGAGTTTGTCTTTGCACGAAGTACTCAGCGTAATATAAGAACTTATCGAGCGACTCAGAGTCCTTAGTTTCTATGTATCGGTCATAGAGTGCCAAGGCATATTGAAAAGCTGCCTCCGGGCATACTTGATCTCCGACAGGAGGGTCATAAGGAAGCACGATGATGCCGGATTGATTGGTATATTTATACTTCAGCTTAGAAGAGTAGTCCATCAAATACAAAGGGCCCAGCTCACCACGATCAAAATAACGTTTGAGCGACAAAGAATCAGTTACACGGGCCTTCTCTGGTAGATACCAGAATGCGGCCGTCGTGGGCTGCCCCGCAAGTCTACCTATTGCATAGTTCTTTATTACTTGGTAAAAGCGCTTTACATAGTACATTAGGAGCTCCTCCCGGCCTACTTTCTCCAGTTTTTCAAGTACAGGTATTGGCTAACCGGTCGAACCAAATACCAAAGCCATAGCAACCATAAAGGGCCTGCTTGTAAAGCGGCGACCAAGATCATACCCCCTATCGCTATTGGTAGTTCGTAAAAGTTAAACCCCCAAACAAGCCTAGTATTGATTTCTTGAGTATTTAAATAGAAGAAGCTTATACGAGTAAGTGACTCTAATATGAATCCAAAGCTTAAGATAAGTCCTGCTAACACGGCAAAAGTCAAGGGGTTGCCTCCTAGGTACATCTCACTCACCATTACTGCTAACAGCAAAAGTAGTGAGGTAGTTATCAGATGCAGGGAGCCGCTTAAGAAGTTGTGGGAGTGTGTTAAATAATACTTCGATCCCCCAGTATCATCCGCCCATTTTTGAAGGTTTAAACCAATAAAAGAATCTACCAGCACCAACTTCAACGAGGAAAAGAAGCGGATTAAAATATTCAAAATCGAAAGTAATCCCTCACCTGCAGTGAAAGTCAGGATACGCAACGAAGCCTGAAAAATAACTTTTCCTAGCGCTCCAAAAACTTGTCTGGCGAACACAGAAATCACTTCCCTGAGTGGGACCCGATTGTTATGAACGTTTTGGCTGCTATTAACCCGGATAAAAAGTAAAGCCATTGTCTGCATCACAGGCACCAAGCTGAAGATTATAACAAATGCCGTTGTCAGCGAAGGCGGCTTTAATGCCCAGATCAAAAGTATACATGGAATAAGGAGTAAATTGGAAGAAACGCTGACCACATGAGCAGGGAAGAATGCACCGAAACGCTGCCGATGAGCTGATAGTAGAAAGCCGAAAAGACCTAAAACCCCGCCTAGAGCAACTAGTAGAAGCAGCGGAAACGTTGTAACCGGCACAAAATACCACACTGCAACAGCTACTGCGATTGCTATAGGTGAGCTCACTATACTTGCTGCTATAATTAAGCGGTGTAGTGGAACGCGATCGAAGAGGTTCAGCCCTGCCAATTTGATGGCATCACCTATAAGGGAAATACTGTAGATAACAGACAAATAGGCCTGCAATTCGTCGTTCGCCCTGGATATTCCCAGCAAAGCAATGACTAGGACTTCTCGAACTATTCCAAGGCCCACACTTGCAGCCGCCAGCGCCACTGCCCAAGAATAGGTAGCAGTCTTGTTTCCCATTTTCAACGAAATATTCATTATTGCGAGGCCGCAGACATAAGACTTATGGCTATTTTTTCAGCATTTGCCACCCATGGACCCATGGGTATACTAAGAACCTCATGAGAAAGTTGATTTGCAATAAAGCCATCCTCTGGCTGGAGACCACGGTACGGTGGCACGCAGTGCAATGGTTTAGGATAATAGACTTTAGTGGATATTCCCAACCTCTCTAGTCTCCTTTGCATCTTATCGCGCTTTCCACCTAAAATTCGTACGGTATATTGGTTGTAAACATGCTTCGCATAAGGAGCCTCATAGGGGGTTACCACTTCAGGTGCAGCTTTCAGAAGCTCGTTGTAGGTCCGGGCAACCTTCCGGCGAGCCTCGTTCCACTCGTCAATGTAGGGAAGCTTAACCCTTAACACCGCGGCCTGCAACTCATCAAGACGAGAGTTATAGCCAATCATCTCGTTATAGTATTTCTTCTTGGCCCCGTGGACTCGTAACACTCGCGCGAGATCAGCCACCTGGTCGTCATTGGTGACGATAAGTCCACCGTCCCCTACCCCGCCAAGGTTCTTGGTCGGGAAGAAGGAAAAGGCACCAGCATCACCGAGGGTCCCAAGCTTTTTGCCCTTATATTCGCCCCCGAACGCCTGGGCGGTGTCTTCCAAAACCTTGAGCCCGTGCGCGCGCGCGATTTCCAAAATCGGATCCATGTCGGCAGCTTGTCCGTAGAGGTGGACCGGGAGGATCGCCTTCGTGCGTGAAGTAATTGCTTCGGGAATAAGCTCGGGGTTGATGTTGAACGTTTTGGGATCGATATCCACGAAGATCGGTGTCGCACCAACTAGGCTGATGGCTTCGGCGGTGGCGAAGAAGGTGAAGGGAGTGGTGATTACCTCGTCGCCGGGGCCGATCCCCAGGGCCCTAAGACCGATCACCAGCGCGTCGGTACCAGAATTCACACCGATGGCGTGTTTGACTCCTAGATATTCGGCCACCTCGTGCTCGAAAGCCTCCACCTCGGGCCCCAAGATGTAACGCCCCGATCTTAAGACCCTATGCACTGCGGCTTGGATCTCGTCCCAAAGTTCCTCGATCTCGGGACTGGGGTCGTAGATAGGAATTTTGACCTCGCTCATTTCACCCTTTCGATGCTTCGGTCACCGGTCCTTCTATATTCCTTGCCGCAAGCCTGGCAGACCGCGTACCCATTTTCAAATGAAAGGCGCTCGCCGCACTCGCAGACCCAACCAACAATACGCGCGGGTACGCCAGCAACCATTGCGTAAGGCGGAACATCCTTTGTCACAACCGCTCCCGCAGCCACAAAACTCCACTCACCCAACGTAACCCCGGTTACAATCGTGGCATTAGCGCCAATCGTAACTCCCCTCTTGACAAGGGTTTTGGTGTACTGACCTCGCCTAGGATACGCCGAGCGGGGGTTTTTAACGTTGGTAAAGACCATACTGGGGCCGCAAAAGACGTCGTCCTCGAGCTCCACGCCTTCATACACTGAAACATTGTTTTGAATTTTGACGTTATTTCCAATACGGACATTCTTTCCCACAAAAACGTTCTGCCCCAAGACGCAGTTCTTCCCTATCTGTGCCCCCGGCATCACATGCGAAAAGTGCCAAATCTTAGTGCCTTCCCCTACTTGGGCCCCCTCGTCCACATAAGCGCTCTCGTGCACAAAGTAATCCATCGCTACCCCAGAAAAGGATGCCGGTCCCTGCTGGAAGCAAGCGGGAGTTTACGGATCTCCTCGGTGACCCGGATCGCCTCTCGGGTATCCTCCAGGCCGAACCCTTCGCCCGCCAGCGTTCTTCTATATACCTCGGTGTGAAGGTCGGTGAAGCCACCTGAGAACTCTACCTCCTCGCCGTCTACGGTGATCGAGCGGTAGGTGCGCTGCCCCTTCACACGAAGCTCCTTGGGCACGAAAGAAGCATCCACGGACAAAAACCAGCGGACACGGGCGCGCTCGAGCTCAAGGAACCCAGCCACCACGGTTTCCCTCCGCTCGTGTACCTCTATATGTTCTGCCCGACCAAAGAACCAGTAAAGAAGGTCGAAAAAGTGCACGCCAATGTTCGTGGCAAGCCCTCCACTCCTTTGAACATCCCCCTTCCAGCTTTTTAAATACCACTTGCCGCGCCCAGTAATGTAAGTAAGCACGACATCCTTTTTGCCGCTTTCGTTTTGTAGCTGCTTCCGTAGCCCGACCAACGCCGGATGAACCCGAAGTTGAAGCACCGTGTAGACTCGTTTGCCCGTAACCGCCTCGAGCTCAGCCAACCGGTCAAGTTCGTCGGTCGTGAGCACCAAGGGTTTCTCCGACAGCGCATGGGCCCCCAATCGCAAAGCCATGCGAATTTGCGGGTAGTGCAAGTAGTTCGGCGAGGTAATGCTTACGTAATCCACGCCCTTCCCCTTAGCCCTCTGCTCTTCGAGATAAGCCTCAAAGCGCTCAGGCTCCGTAAAAAACTCCGCATCGGGAAAGTACAAATCTATGATGCCCACGGAGTCAAATGGGTCTAGGGCTGCGACCAGCTGGTTGCCAGTTTCCTTTATGGCTTTCATGTGTCGAGGCGCCACGTACCCCGCAGCTCCCGTGAGGGCAAAACGTTTCAAAGCAGCACCACCTTCCCCTCCCTATTTGGGACTTTTTTGGTGACGTTCTTGGTGTCCAGCACTTTGCGAGCCACCCGGACCACGCGCTCATAGTCCACGTTCGAGTGGGCGGTGGTGATGATCACGAGGTCGGCTTCACGGAGCGCTTCATCGGTTAGCTCAACGCTCACCAGGTCCAGCCCCTCGTGCCGAAAAACCGGAATGTATGGGTCGTGGTACCGCACGTCCACGCCATCCTTCTGCAATAGTTTGATCACCTCGATGGCTGGCGACTCACGCCAGTCGCTAATGTCTCCCTTGTAGGCAATTCCCAGAATCAAAACCTTCGCGCGTGACGGGGCCTTACCCATCTCGTTCAGAATACGCCAGGCTTTTTCCCGAACGAAGTGTGGCATTGATCGATTGATCTCGCCCGCCAACGCGATAAACCGGGTTCGGAAGTTGTACTCCCTCGCCTTCCATTCGAGGTAATGCGGGTCTAGGGGAATGCAGTGACCCCCCACTCCGGGGCCTGGATAAAAGGGCATGATGCCAAACGGCTTGGTGAAAGCCGCGTCAAGTACCTCCCAAACGTTAAGACCCATACGGTCGCAAAGTAACGCGAGTTCGTTCACTAAAGCGATGTTTACCGCCCGGAACGTGTTTTCGAAAACCTTGACCATCTCGGCAGCCCGCGCCGAAGACACTGGAACCACGGTTTCAATGATCTGCTCGTAGAAAGTTTTGGCCACCTCCAAGGAACGCGGCCCTACCCCACCTACTACTTTTGCGGTGTTCTTCGTTTTCCAGCGCTTGTTGCCCGGGTCCACGCGCTCAGGGGAGTGGGCAAGATAGAAATCCTGCTCCGCCTTTAGGCCCGAAGACTCGAGAATTGGTTGCATCACTTCTTCGGTGGTGCCCGGATAGGTGGTGGATTCAAGGCTAATCAGCTGGCCGGGTCGCAAATGCTTGGCTATTTCGCCGGTCACATGACGGATGTATTGCAAATCAGGCACTAAGTTCTTATCAAGCGGCGTTGGCACGGCTATAACGATCACATCCATCTTTTCCGCGCCCGAAAAGTCGGCTTGCGCGCGAAGTTTACCCTGGGCCACCACCTCACGAAGATCTTCTTCGCGGATGTCATCCACATAGTTTTCTCCGCGATTGACCTTTTCGACCCGCTCGCGGTTTCGCTCAATGCCTAAGACAGTAAACCCCGCCTGCGCGGCTTCGAGCGCAAAGGGCAGCCCCACGTAACCCAATCCCACCACACCGACTCGGGCCGCTCGGGTTCTGAGAAGGGAAAGCACTTCGGCAAAAGCGTCTTCGGTCATGCCTGGGCTATTCTAATCTCAAGCGTCCAAGTTTTCGTCAGACTTTGCCTGTCCCAATATCCCGACTCATGCACCCTTTGAGCAAGGCACCTTGAAACCAGGGGGTTCATCTCTTTCATTAGTCCGATAGCGTTCTCAATCCTTGCCACAGGCAATTTCACTCCCGCGACCAAACGTCCCGAGCAATAGGAGACCACCTTACAGCCCTCCTATTACGCAACCGGAGAGATGCGAGGGCCGGCTACGCTTAAAGTCGTTGCCCGAATGAAGCAGCTTCGGGAAGAGAATAAGTCCTATGGCCTCCAGCCTATTGGCTCGACCCGGAACACCCCATTCGGGTTGACGTGAAGCCGCACGAACTTGGAAAGAGTTACGGTGGCGGGGTAGGGCCGGGCGTGTTTTTTTGCGTCGGCGAGCGTCCAGGTGAGGGCGTTATGGAAATCGATCAGGATGAGGTCGAGCTTCCAGGGTTCGAACCCCCCGGGGAGGGCGGGGCGCGTGTAGCAGGTGGGCTGGAATCGGGTACAGCCGGGGCCCGGGAAAAGCTTTCCTTCATCGGCTTCGATCACGATGGGGCCGAGCCGAACCGGTAGCCCAACCTTGAGCGACCGGATCCAAAACCCTGCAGTCTCCGCCCAGTAACGGCGGGCTTCCTTGGTGCGGGGTGCGATTGCGTAGCG
>Ga0256839_1003615_pt1 | contig 15814 bp, 18 predicted proteins | sample 354166metaG_FD_185968 | JGI IMG/M metagenome (GOLD analysis project Ga0256839, IMG submission 185968) | Hydrothermal vent microbial communities from Mid Atlantic Ridge, Atlantic Ocean - 354-166 | ecosystem: Environmental > Aquatic > Marine > Hydrothermal vents | place: Atlantic Ocean: Mid... | reverse complement strand
GCCTGGAAGGTCAGGGGGGTGACGAATTCCGCCCCGCCGGCGCTCAGCACCACGCGCACCTCGGCACCGCCCTCACGCAGTCGGCGCACCAGCTCGGCGGCCTTGTAGGCGGCAATGCTGCCGGTGACGCCGAGCAGGATGTGTTTGTTGGCGAGGCTGTACATATTTGTGCGGAATTGCCTGTTGGCGAGGTGTCGGGTTGTGTAGTGTAAACGAACCTTGATTTTTCACCACAGAGGCACGGAGACACAGAGAATGCCCAGGGGCGACAACCGCAAAGGACGTGAAGCAACGCAAAGAGAACAGGAAAGACTTGACCCTGAATCCGTAGGTTCAGGTTGACGTTTTCTTTGCGTCCTTGCGTCCTTTGCGGGTGAATCAGCCTGATGGCATGCCTGGATAATTCTCCGTGTCTCTGTGGTGAACAAAACGAATCGACGACAAGGATGTTGCCATGGCGATTACCGACTGGCCGGCCGAGGAGCGGCCGCGTGAAAAACTCCTCGGCCGCGGCGCGCAGGCGCTGTCCGATGCCGAGCTGCTAGCGATCTTTTTGCGCACCGGGGTGCCGGGCAAGACCGCGGTGGATCTGGCGCGCGATCTGCTGACCCGCTTCGGCAGCCTGCGCGCCCTGCTGGAGGCGGACTGCAAGACCTTCTGTGAGGCGCCGGGGCTGGGCGCGGCCAAGTTCGCCCAATTGCAGGCCACCACGGAAATGGCCCGCCGGCATCTCGCCGAGACCCTCAGGCGCGGCGAGGCCCTGACCAGCGCCGGCGACACCTGCCGCTACCTCACCGCCCGCCTGCGCGACTACCCCTACGAGGTGTTCGCCTGCCTGTTCCTCGATACCCGCCACCGGCTGATCGAATTCGAGGAGCTGTTCCGCGGCACCATCGACGGCGCCAGTGTGCACCCGCGCGAGGTCGTGCGCCGCGCCCTGGCCCACAACGCAGCGGCGGTGATCCTCGCCCACAACCATCCCTCCGGCATCGCCGAGCCCAGCCGCGCCGACCGCCACATCACCGAGCGCCTCAGCGACGCCCTGGCGCTGGTGGATGTGCGGGTGCTGGACCATCTGGTGGTGGGAGACGGCGAGGCGGTATCGTTTGCGGAGCGGGGGTGGCTGTGACGCAGGGCGGCGTCACAAGCGGCAAGCAAAAGCGAGCGGCCTAGTACCGCTATATTTTCACCTCGTATTCGATGATCAGCGGCGCATGGTCGGAGAAGCGTTCCGCCTTGTAGATTTCCGCCGCCTTGACGCGATCCTTCAGCCCCGGGGTGATGACCTGGTAATCGATGCGCCAGCCGACATTCTTGGCCCAGGCCTGGCCACGATTCGACCACCAGGTGTACTGGCCCGGCTCCTGGTTGACCACGCGGAAGGCGTCGACGAAACCCAGCGGGCCGAACACCTGATCCAGCCAGGCACGCTCTTCCGGCAGGCAGCCGGAGTTTTTCTGGTTGCTCTTCCAGTTCTTGATGTCGATTTCCTTGTGCACGATGTTCCAGTCGCCGCAGATGATGTACTCGCGGCGCTGGCGGCGCATGGCCTTGAGGCGCTCGGTGAAGCGCTCCATGAAGCTGAATTTCACCTGCTGCCGCTCTTCCTTGCTGGAGCCGGAGGGCAGGTAGAGGGAGACGATGCTGAGCTTGCCGATGTCGGTGTCGAAGTCGGCCTGGATGAAGCGCCCCTCGGCGTCCATGTCCTCGAAGCCTTCGCCCAGTTGGGTGACCACCTTCAGTGGCTCTTTCTTCGCATAGATGGCCACGCCGCTGTAGCCCTTTTTCTCCGCGTCCACGTAATAGCAATGGTAGCCGTGGGGATAAAAGTGCTCGGCCTCCAGCTGGTGTTCCTGGGCCTTGGTTTCCTGGATGCAGACCACGTCGGCGTCCTGCCTTTCCAGCCAGTCGAAGAAGCCTTTCCTGGCGGCGGCACGGATGCCGTTGACGTTGACGGTGATGACTTTCATGGGACTCTCCGATCTGGCGGGCAGGGCGCGCGATTATAGCGCAGGCGGGGCGAATCGGCCCGGCAGGTCTGATAAAATGCGCCGCTTTCCACGCAGACTTACGGACGGACACCCATGCAAGACTATCAACGCGAATTTCTCGACTTTGCCATCGACGTGGGCGTGCTGCGCTTTGGCGAGTTCACCCTCAAGTCCGGCCGTGTCAGCCCCTATTTCTTCAACAGCGGCCTGTTCAACACCGGCGCCAGCCTGGCGCGCCTGGGCCGCTATTACGCCCGGGCGGTCATGGATTCCGGCATCGCGTTCGACATGATCTACGGCCCCGCCTACAAGGGCATCCCGCTGGCCGCGGCGCTGGCCATCGCCCTGGCCGATCACCACGACCGCGATCTGCCCTATGCCTTCAACCGCAAGGAGGCCAAGGACCACGGTGAGGGCGGCGTCATCGTCGGCGCGCCGCTGGCGGGCCGCGTGCTGATCATCGACGACGTGATCTCCGCCGGCACCTCGGTGCGCGAATCCGTGGACATCATCCAGGCCAGCGGCGCCACGCCGGCGGGGGTGGTGATCGCGCTGGACCGGCAGGAGCGCGGCCAGGGCGAGACCTCCGCCATTCAGGAAGTGGAGCGCGACTACGGGCTCAAGGTGGCCAGCATCGTGCAATTGAACAATCTGGTGGAATATCTGGGCAAGTCGACAGAAATGGCAGGACATTTGGCCGCGATTCGCGCCTATCGTGAACAATATGGCGTATGAGGCCAAATCCAGTCAGGCTATAATTCGCTGTTTACTTCCCCTGACCACGAGCAAATCTCAAGGATCGACCATGAACAGAAATCCTCTTTCCATCGCCATTCTGACCGCCACCTGCCTCGCCCCGGGCCTTGCCGGCGCGGACTGGAAGGGTGAGGCCGAGCTCGGCTACGTGAAGACCGGCGGCAACACCGACACCGCCAGCCTCAACGCCAAGGCCAAGGCCGAGCAGGAGCTCGACAAGTGGCGCAACGCGCTGGCCATCGAGGCCCTCAACAACTCCACCGACGGCCTCACCACCGCCGAACGCTACTTCGCCAGCGGCCAGAGCAACTACAAGTTCTCCGAGCGCGGCTACTTCTTCGGCTTCCTCGGCTACGAGGCCGACCGCTTCAGCGGCTACGACTACCGCGCCACGCTCAATGTCGGCTACGGCCACCGCGTGGTGCAGAACGACGCCGTGACCCTGGACCTGGAAATCGCCCCCGGCGCGCGGCAGAGCAAAATCCAGGTTACCGACACGACCGAGGATGAATTCACCGTTCGCGGCACCTTTAAGCTGCTGTGGAACGTGAGCAAGACCGCCAAGTTCACCGAGGATCTCACCACGGAGGTCGGCGACAAGGAAAAGGGCGGCACTGTGACCCGTTCCGTGACTGCCCTCACCGCACAGGTGGCCGGCAATCTGCACACCAAGATCAGCTACACCATGCGCCACTCATCCGTGGTGCCGGCGGGCAAGAAGAAGGTCGACGACGAAGTTGCCATTGCCCTGCTGTACAGCTTCGGCAAGTAGTCATCCAGGCAAAAAACGGCGACACCGGTGGCGGTGTCGCCGTTTTTTTATGGCCGTCGAAAACAGAAACCGGCGAACCGCATCGATGGACACGGACCAGCTGTCGCATGCAGGAGCGGACCCCCGGGCCGCGATGCCATGGGCGGAAAAACCATCGCGGCCCAAGGGTCCGCTCCCACGGTCGTTAAGGGCAATTATTTCGCAGCAAGCGGCCCAGACCGGATGATGGTGTGCGTAGCGAACCGCATCGATGGGCACGGACCAGCTGTCGCATGTAGGAGCGGACCCCCGGGCCGCGATGCCAAGGGCGGAAAAACCATCGCGGCCCGGGGGTCCGCTCCTACGCGTTTTTGCGGTTACTGAAGGCCATCATTTCGCGGCAAGCAACGGCGCGACATCCAGCTTGGCGGCGGTACGGGCGGCATCGGCCTGCCCGTCGAAGGGCACGCGCCCCAGCAGCGGCGCTGGCAGGCGCTGCGACAGGGCCTCGATGTTTTCCTCGATGCAGGCGGCCTGCGGGTCGATCTCGTTGGCCACCCAGCCCGCCAGGGTCAGGCCGCGGGCGCGAATGCTCTCGGCGCTGAGCAGGGCATGGTTGAGACAGCCCAGCCTCACCCCCACCACCAGCACCACCGGAAAGCCCAGCGCCACGGCCAGGTCCGCCAGCGTCTGCCGCCCATTGACCGGCACCAGCCAGCCGCCGGCGCCTTCCACCACCACCAGGTCGGCGCGCTCCTCGATCTCCGCGCAGGCCTGGGTCAGCACCTCCAGCCGCATCTCCACGCCCACCATGCGCGCGGCGATGTGCGGGGCGATGGCGGGCTCGAAGGCGTAGGGATTCAGGGTCTGATAGGGAATGGCGAGCGACGACTGCGCCGACAATTGCAAGGCATCGTCATTGCGCAGGCCGCGCTCACCCGCCTCGCCGCCCCACTCGCAGCCCGCCGACACCGGCTTCATGGCGGCGACGCGCAGGCCGCACCGCTGCAGCGCCGCCATCAACCCCAGGGCGACGTGTGTCTTGCCGACGTCGGTGTCGGTGCCGGTGACGAACAGGCCGGCCATCAGGGAAACGCCACGCGGACTTCGTTGTCCGTCGTCAGCGGCCCCCAGGCGTGGCCATAGACCACTTCATAGGTGGCGGGCAGTACGCCGTCACGGCGCAATTCTTCATAGGCGGACAACATCTTTTTCAGGCTCCCCTTTCCCGTCAGGCCCGGCGGGCGGTCGATGGCGGCATTGTGCGCGCCGATGATCTTCAGCTCGCGCATCAGCTGCATGGCGTCGTCATAGGCGAGGGTGAAATTCTCCACGTCCATCACCGGGTCGCTGAGGCCGGCGCGCAGCAGGGCGTCGCCCACGTCGTGCATGTCGATGAACTGGTGTACGTGCGGCCGGCCATCCACCGCCTGCCAGCTTTGCCGCAGCTCTTTCAGGGTGTCCGGGCCGAGGGTGGAAAACATCAACAGGCCGCCCGGCTTCAGCACCCGGCGGAATTCCGCGAAGGCCCGGTCCAGCTCGCCGCACCACTGCAGGGTGAAATTAGAGAAGATCAGGTCGACGCTGGCGGAGGCGATGGGCAGGCAGTCGGCATCGCCGCAGATGAAGCCCTGGCGGCTGAACCAGCCCTTGCGCCGGCGCGCCCGCAGCAGCATGCGCGGGGCGATGTCCAGCGCCAGCACCCGCGATTTCGCGTAGCGCCTGCTCAGGGCCTGGCTGAAGACGCCAGTGCCGGCGCCCACGTCGAGAATGGTCTGCGGCGAGATGCGCACCAGTTGCAGGCGCTCCATGATGCGCTCGCCCACTTCGCGCTGCAGCACCGCCACCTCGTCGTATCGTTCGGCGGCGCGGTCGAAGGCATCGCGCAGGCTGCGCTTGTGCAAGAGAATTCGGTTGTCCACTATCTATCGTTATCCATGAATGCCTGCAACGCGGCGACAAACTCGCCGGGGTGCGACAGGAACGGCGCATGACCGGCGCCCCGCACCACGCGCAGCGTCGCCTCGCGCAGCAGGCCCCGGGTGCGTTGCGCCGCCTGCACGGGAAAAAGCGTGTCGCGCTCACCACTCAGCAGCAGCACCGGGCACTGGATCCGTGACAGCCGATCACGAAAATCGGCCGTCATGAGGATATCCAGCCCGCTGGCCAGGGCCTGGCGATCCGGCTCGCCGTGGGCGAACACCCGCTCGCGCAGCAGGCGCAGTTCCTCGCGCGCGTGCTCGCTGCCCAGGGCCTGAATCGCCAGAAAGCGCCTGATGGTCTTGTTGAAATCCGTCTGCAACTCGGCGGCAAAGCCCTGCAACACCTCGGCCTGCATGGCGTCGGGCCAGTCATCGCCCCGCACGAAGCGGGGACTGCTGGCCACCAGCACCAGCGCCTCGATGCGCCGCGGGAAGTCCAGCGCCACCTGGAGGGCCAGCAGGCCGCCCAGCGACCAACCGACGAGGGTGCATTGCGGCGGCAGGATCTGCGCCACCCTTTGCGCCTGCGCCGGCAGCGAGTAGTCACCCGCCTCGCCACTGCGGCCGTGACCCGGCAGATCCACCGTGGTGACGCGGTGGCTCCCCGCCAGCGCCGGGGCGACGCCATCCCAGACGTCGGCGTTCATGCCCCAGCCGTGCAGCAGCACCAGCTCGGCGCCGTCGCCCTGCGTTTTGCGAAACAAGCGGGCGGTGCTCATGCGGCCACCTCGCCGAGCGCTTCGAGCAGCCGGTCCACCTGCGCCTCGCTGTGCGCCGCCGACAGGGTGACGCGCAGCCGCGCGCTGCCGGCGGGCACCGTGGGCGGACGGATGGCGGTGACGAGGATGCCGCGCTGCAACAGCGCCTCGCTGACCGCCACCGCGCGCGCCGCCGCGCCCATGACGATGGGCTGGATGGGCGTCTCGGAGGTCATCAGATGCAGGCCCAGTTGGTCGGCGCCATGGCGAAAACGCCGGATCAGGGACGCCAGGCGTTCACGCCGCTCGTCGCCGTGTTGCAGCAGGCGCAGGCTGGCGCGCGTGGCCTCGGCCAGCGCCGGCGGCAGGGCGGTGGTGTAGACATAGGTGCGCGCCTGCTGGATCAGGGTTTCGATCAGGGCCTCGCTGCCGGCGACGAAGGCGCCGCTGGTGCCGAAGGCCTTGCCGAGGGTGCCCATCAGGACCGGCGCCTCATGGGCGCCCACGCCGAAATGATCGAGGCTGCCGCGGCCCTCACGGCCCAGCACGCCCAGGCCGTGGGCATCGTCCACCATCAGCCAGGCATCGCGTGCACTCGCCGTCGCCGCCAGCGCGGGCAGGGGGGCCAGGTCGCCATCCATGCTGAACACGCCGTCGGTGACGATCAGGCGGCGGCCCCGCGGGTGCCGGTCGAGGAGGCCGTCCAGCGATGACGGGTCGGCATGCCGATAGCGCCGCAGGCGGGCGCCGCAGAGGCGGCCGGCGTCGATCAGCGAGGCGTGGTTGAGGCGATCCTCGAACACCGCGTCGGTCTTGCCCAGGAGGGCGGTGATGACCCCGAGGTTGGCCATGTAGCCGGTGGAAAACAGCAGCGCGCGCTCGCGGCCGGTGAACGCGGCCAATTCCTCTTCGAGGGCGTGGTGGGCGCGCGAGTGGCCGTTGATCAGGTGCGCCGCGCCGGCGCCGACGCCATACGCATCGGCGCCACGCCGCAGGGCGGCGATCACCTCGGGGTGGTTGGCCAGGCCCAGGTAGTCGTTGCTGCAGAAGCTCAGTACCTGGCGGCCGTCGATGACCTGTTGCGGGGCCTGCGGGCCTGCCACCACCCGCCGCGCGCGGTACAAGGCCTGCGCCCGGCGCTCGGCCAGGGCGGCATTCAGTTCGGCCTCCATGGCGGTCCGGATCAGGCCTCGCTTTCGGCCGCGCGGCGGCGCTGGGTGTCGCCGCGGATGGTCAACTTGAGATCAGCGAACATCTTCAGGTCGTCCCTGGCACTGCGGCCGTGGGTGGTGAGGTAGTCGCCGATCATCACCGCCGAGGCGCCGGCCATGAAGATCATCGACTGCATGTCGCCGAGGAAGTGACGGCCGCCGGCGATGCGGATCTCGGCGCGCGGCAGCAGGTAGCGGAACACGGCGATGCTCTGCAGGATCTCGAAGGGTTCCATGGTGGCGAGGTTGCCCATGGGGGTGCCCTCGGCCGGATTGAGGAAGTTCATGGGTACCGACTCGACGCCCAGTTCGCGCAGCTGCATGGCCAGCTCGACGCGCTGGTCCAGGCTCTCGCCCATGCCGAGGATGCCGCCGGCGCAGACGCGCAGGCCGGCGTCGCGGGCGTGCTTGATGGTGTCGATGTTTTCCTGATAGGTGTGGGTGGTGCAGACCTTGTCGAAGAAGCTCTCGGCGGTCTCGATGTTGTGGTGATAGTTCTCCAGTCCCATGGCCTTCAGCTCGGCGGCGGTCTCGGGGGTCAGCACGCCCAGGCTGGCGCAGCGGCCCACGTCCGAGTGCTCCTCCAGGGCGTCGAAGTAGTCGCGCAGCTGTTTGCGCTCCTTGTCCGAGCGTATGCCCCAGCCCTTGGAGACCACGCCGAAGTCGCTCACGCCCCACTCGCGGGCGCGCCGGGCCTGTGCCACCAGGTCCTCGCTGGAGATGTAGTCATAGACCGGCGCCTGGGTCTTGTGATGAGCGCTTTGCGAGCAGAACGAGCAGTTTTCGGAGCAGTTTCCCGAGCGTACGTTGGAGATGCCGCATACCTCGATGTCGTTGCCGCGATAGGTCTTGCGGATGCGGTCGGCCCCGGCCATCAGCCAGGGCAGGTAGTCGTGATCCAGTCCCAGCAGCCAGCGGCCTTCCTCGGCGCTGATGTCGCCACCTTCGAGGATGCGCTGGGTGAAGGTGTCGATGCGGCGGTAGGTCTCGTTGTCCATGGCAGGGCTCCTTGGGATCAGGAAATAAATGGGGGATACTCGGAACGTGCTGCATCTTAGCGTGCACAGGGAGACTGTCAACCAGGGAGCGGTGTCTTGATCGACCGATGGTTAAATATTGACCACCCCCTTCCGCTGGAGGCGGTGTGCGTGCTGTGTGGCGAGCGGGGTGAGGCCGGCCTGGATCTGTGCCGCGCCTGCCGCCACGACCTGCCCGTCATCGACTGCGCCTGCCTGCGCTGCGCCATCCCGCTGCCGGCAAGCCATCGCCACCACGGGCTCTGCGGCCCTTGCCAGCGCCAGCCGCCGGCCTTCGAGCGCTGCCTGGCGCCCTTTGCCTACCAGGCGCCGCTGGACCACCTGTTGCAGGACCTCAAGTTCAACCGCCGGCTGGCGCTGGCGCGCACCCTCGGCCAGCTGATGGCGCAGTGGCTGGCGGGACAGGCGCCGCCACTCCCCGGGCGCCTCATGCCCGTGCCCCTGCATCCGGCCCGGCTGCGCGAGCGCGGCTTCAACCAGTCGCTGGAACTGGCGCGCCCCATCGCGCGGCGGCTGGGCCTGCCCCTGGACATCCACGGCTGCCAGCGCCTGCGCAATACCCCGCCGCAGGCCGGGCTGTCCGCCCGGCAGCGGCATGGCAATCTCAAGGGGGCCTTTGGCGTGAAGGGGACGATGGCGGGGCATGTCGCCATCATCGACGACGTGATGACCACCGGTGACACGGTGCAGGAACTGGCCCGCACCCTGCGCAAGGCGGGTGCGGAGCGGGTCGACGTGTGGGTCTGCGCCCGGGCGGGAAGCGTTTAGGACGCCGCTCAGAAGGAGAGCAGGATGCCCAGAAAGGCGCCGCGGTCGATGGCGTGGGTTCCCTTGCCCTTGCCGAACGCGGCCTGGATGCTGCGATAGCCGACATAGGCCATGGCCGTCGGCAGGACTTCATAGCCCACCCGCGCCTCCAGCAGATAGGCCCTGTCGACATCCATGAACGAGGTGATGCTGGGCGCGTAGTAGCCTTCCAGCCCCAGGCGCAGGCGCTTCATCTGTTGTGGCTTGTAGTTGAGGCGTCCACCGAGGGCGATCACCGTTCCCTTGGCGTCGTGATCGTTTTCCCACATGAACATGACCCGGGGACCAATGCCCACCTCCAGCCCCGGCGCCTTGCTGCCGGCCGTGTCCACCACCAGCAGGCCGACATCGGCGTAGCGGTTCTTGTCTTCGTTGTAGAGAATGCCGAAGTTCAGCTCGGTGCGGCCGAGGGTGGAGCCGCCAACGAAGGCGTTGTAACGGAAGCTGGCGCTCTTGTCGCCGAGATTCATGTCCAGATTCTGCGCCATGGCCAGGCCACTGCTGGCGAAAAACAGGAAGGCGGCAACTAATACTTTGCGAAATGACACGGAGAGACTCCTTTGAGAATTGCGAATACGGCAGGGCCCGGCGGCCCGGTGCATCAAGGCGGCCATGATGCCAGAAAGCCGGGCAAAAAAAAGCCCGGTAAACACCGGGCTCTCCTCAGGGATTCAATACCCTTACTTGATCTTTGCTTCCTTGTACATCACATGCTTGCGGATGACGGGATCGAATTTCTTGATCTCCATCTTTTCCGGCATGTTGCGCTTGTTCTTGTCGGTGGTATAGAAGTGACCGGTACCGGCGCTGGAAACGAGTCTGATTTTGTCACGCATGATTTCTTTTCTCCTTCAAGGGGCCCGCTGGGCGCGCCTTAGACCTTTTCGCCACGGCCGCGCATTTCGCTCAGCACGGCGTCGATACCCTTCTTGTCGATGATGCGCATGCCGTTGGCGGAAACGCGCAGACGGACATAGCGATTTTCGCTCTCGACCCAGAAACGGTGGGAATGCAGATTCGGCAGAAAACGGCGCCGAGTCTTGTTGTGGGCGTGGGAAACGTTGTTGCCGGTGATGGGACGCTTACCGGTGACCTGACATACTTTAGCCATGACTTCAGTCTCTGAATTCGTTGTATTTTACAGCGCGCCGGGGAAGACAAAGACCCCTCAAAACGCGGGAGCCGCGCATTAGAACAGAATTCCAGGCCCGCGTCCAGCCCCCGCCGGCTTACCGCCGCGCGGCGCAGCGGGTATAATGCGCGCCCACACCAAACCCCTCCACTCCAAGGACACACCATGCGACCCAGCGGCCGCTCAGCCGAGCAATTGCGCAACATCAAATTCACCCGCAACTACACCAAGCACGCCGAAGGCTCGGTGCTGGTGGAGTTCGGTGACACCAAGGTGCTGTGCACCGCCACCGTCGAAGAGCGCATCCCGCGCTGGCTCAAGGGCCAGGGCCGCGGCTGGGTGACGGCCGAATACGGCATGCTGCCGCGCTCCACCGGCTCACGCATGGGCCGCGAGGCAGCGCGCGGCAAGCAGGGCGGGCGCACCATGGAGATCCAGCGCCTGATCGCCCGTTCGCTGCGCGCGGTGGTCAACCTGGAGGCCCTCGGCGAGCGCAACATCACCGTCGACTGCGACGTCATTCAGGCCGACGGCGGCACCCGCACCGCCTCCATCACCGGCGGCTTCGTGGCGCTGGCCGACGCCATGCAGTGGCTGGTGGACCAGCGCAAGGTGAAAAAGAACCCCATCATCGGCCAGGTGGCCTCGGTGTCCGTGGGCATCTTCAACGGCGTGCCGGTGCTGGATCTGGACTACGACGAGGACTCCAACGCCGAGACCGACATGAACGTGGTGATGAACGACGCCGGCGCCTTCATCGAGGTGCAGGGCACCGCCGAGGGCCACGCCTTCCGCCAGGACGAACTGGACGCCATGCTGGGACTGGCCAAGTCCGGCATCGCCGAGCTGATCGAGCATCAGCGTGAGGTGTTGGGGCGGGCGTAAATATTTTCTTCACCACAAAGACACGGAGGACACAGAGAAACCAAAACAGTACTTCGTCATTCCGGGCGAAGCGCAGCGCAGACCCGGAATCCAGGGACTCGCAGGCAGGCCGTTCTGGGTTCCGGCCTACGCCGGAATGACGGAGGAAACCTCTGCTATTGAAATGGTTTTCTCTGTGTCCTCCGTGTCTCTCGGTAACTGCTCCATGCGTTACTCTACCTCCTGCATCCATGCAGTCGTGTGGTGAACATCCGGGAAAGGACGAAAAATGAACATCGACAAGACCCTGCCCGACAAGGTCGTACTGGCCAGCGGCAACCGCGGCAAGCTGCGTGAGATCAACCAGATCATCAAGGACCTGGGCATGCGGGCCCTGCCACAATCCGACTTCGCTGTCAGCGACGCCGAGGAGACCGGCCTCAGCTTCGTCGAAAACGCCATCCTCAAGGCCCGCCACGCCGCCCGCGCCACCGGCCTGCCGGCCATCGCCGACGACTCGGGACTGGAGGTGGACGCCCTCAACGGCGCCCCCGGCATCTATTCCGCGCGCTTTGCCGGGCCGGGCGCCACCGACGCCGACAATGTGCAGAAGCTGCTGGCCTCCCTGCAGGACGTGGCCGACAGCGAACGCACGGCACGCTTCCAGTGCCTGATGGTGTTCATGCGTCACGCCGAAGACCCCACCCCTCTGATCTGCCAGGGAACCTGGGAGGGCCGTATCCTGCGCCAGCCCCGCGGCGAGAACGGCTTCGGCTACGACCCGGTGTTCTTCGTGCCCGGCGAGCAATGCGCGGCGGCGGAGCTGGCGCCCGAGGTGAAGAACCGCCTCAGCCACCGCGGCCAGGCGCTGGCCAGGCTGCTCGCCGCCCTGAAGCAGGCCTGAATCCGTAGGTTCAGGGCAGGGATAACCCTCTCCACCCCGGCCGTTCCCGCCCCGTCCACGTCCAGGCGAAATAACGCTCGACCTCCCTGCTGCGGCATCTGTCGCCGAATTGCGACAGGCAATTCGAACGGCATTTCAACCGGTTAGCCTCTCCTGCACGCCTGACTGTCGCCATCTGGCGACAGATACCGCCGCCTCCCGCCGGGCCCCTCTCGCCCGCCCCATGTAAGCCATTGAATAGACAGCGATAAAACTATCTGGCACAGGACATGCTATAGCCATCACGTCGGCGCATTGCCACAGACCGGAACGCGGCAAGCCTCAGCGCAAACAACCAAAGACGTTTGACAAACACCAAAACAGAGGATCGTTTTTATGAACCAAGGCATGAAGCAGAAACTACTCTTTGCAATGCTCGTCACCCTGGCCAGCGGCGCGGCCTTTGCCGATGACGCCTTCAAGCAGGCCGATACCGACCAGAACGGCGCCATCAGCAAGCAGGAAGCCACCTCGCTGCCGGGCCTGAGCGAGCAGTGGGACACCTATGACCTCAACACGGACGGCGAACTGGACGAGGTCGAGTTCTCCCGCTTCGAACAGGTCATGCCGAAGGATGAAAAAAGCGCCCAATAAACCCATCGCCTGACCCGTGAAAAGTTGATCGGCCTCTGCTCATTCCACTCTTCCTCTCTCTCAAGGAGCAGGGGCCAGTCACGGCGCAAGGATGCGCCGACCGCTCGCCTCTCCACAGGCAGCGTTCGTTAAGGGGCGCATTCTACTGACCGGCGCCTTAGGCCCTGATGAAATTCCACGGACGGAATTTGTCAGGGCTATTTTTTTGGGTGTTATTCTAGGAGTCTGTCGGATTTTCCGCCGTAGATTCACCCTAAATCCGACAGACTCTGGACTTTTCTTTCAATCCGGCCTCGGGCCGGCAATGAATCACGCCATGCGCCTCACTCTGCCCACCTCCATTTTCCAACTGGCGCTGATCGGCTTCTTCCTCGCCGCGCTGCCCCTCGCGGCGGCGCTGGTAAACACCTTCATGCTCATCGACAGGCTCTCGGTGCAGATGCAGCTCGCCGTGCGCGACTCATCCCGGGCGGTAGAGGCCAGCCGCATCATCATGACCCAGGTGCTGAACATGGAACGCAGCACCGGCCAGTACCTCGTCCTGCGCGACCCCGCCGTGCTGCAACGCTATGAGGATCAGCGCAGCCAGCTCGCCAAGGCCATGACCCAGCTGGAGGCACTGCGCCTCACCGAGAACCTGGCCAAACGGCTGGAACAATTGCGCCGGCAGGAGGAGGCCCTGTCCCGCGAGCTTCACAAGGTGTCGGAGATGCCCAGCAAGCTGCCGCCGGGGCTGCCAAAAAAGCTGGCGGAAGAGTACGACCTGGCCCGTCAGGCGCGGCCCATCCCCTTCGAGGTCACGCAAATGATCGCCGCGGAGAGCAACGCCATGACCCGCCAGGTCGAGGAGCTGCAGCGCCAGTTGCTGTGGCAGGCGCTGGGACTGGTTCCGCTGGCGTTGATCCTGGCGGTGGTGTTCAGCATCCTCATCAGCCGCCCGCTGCGCCGCCTGGGCGCGGCCATCCGCCGTCTCGGCGCCGGCGAACTGACGACCGCCGTTGCCGTGGGCGGCCCGCAGGATATCCGTGAACTCAGCGAACAACTCGACTGGCTGCGCCAGCGCCTGTCGGAGCTGGATGAACAGAAACAGGCCTTTCTGCACCACGTCTCCCACGAGCTGAAGACGCCGCTGACGGCCATCCGCGAGGGCGTGGAGTTGCTGCGCGAAGAGGTCGTCGGCACCCTCAACAGCGAACAGATGGAAGTGGCCGACATCCTGCGCGACAGCAGCCTCCAGCTCCAGGCGCAGGTGGAGGCCCTGCTCAACTTCAACGCCGCCCTGGCGCAGGGAAGCCTGATGCGCCGCGAGACCGTCGAGCTGCATACGCTGCTGCCGGAGATCATCGACAAACACCGCCTGGCGCTGCAGGCGCGAAAGATTTCCGTGCACAGCGACCTGCAAGCGGCTAGCCTGTGCGGTGAGCGCGAGCAATTGCGCACCCTGCTCGACAACCTGTTGTCCAACGCCATCAAATACTCACCGGAGGGCGGGCAGATCCAGCTCAGCCTGCGCACCGAGAACGGCCAGGCCCGCATCGACGTCACAGACCAGGGGCCGGGCATTGCCAGCGCCGAGCGGCAACGCATCTTCGAGCCTTTTTTCCAGGGCCGGCAGCCCCCGCGAAGCCACGTAAAGGGCACCGGGCTGGGGCTGGCCATCGCCCAGCGCTATGCCCGCCTGCACCGGGGCGAGATCACGGTGGAGGATCACGGCAGTGGGGCGCATCTGCGCGTCATCCTGCCCCTGGCGGGCGAACTCGATGCATTGGGAGGCACGTGACTTCATGAACCACCAGCAAGCCGGGACACTCCTTGCACTATTGCTGCTGACGGCCTGCGCGCCGCTGCCCTTCGGCCTCGGAACACCGCCGGTCGCACGTGAGAGCTGTGGCGATGTGCTCGAATTCCGCAACGCCGCTTCCCAGCTGTCCGCGGACGCCGGGCAGGAAATGCGCCAGGCCCTGCAGCCACGCGGCGGTGCGGATGACAACTGCAACCGCCTGCGCCTGGCGCTGCTGCTCAGCAAGCCCGGCACCGCTTTCCGCGATGATGCCGAGGCCGCCGGCCTGCTGGCGGATTTTCTTGCCGACCCCGCCAATGCACAACACCCGCAGCGGGCGCTGGCGGCACTGCTGGCGGACGAACTGGCCGAGCGCCGGCAATTGCTGGCCCGGCAAGGCGCCCTGGAACAATCCCTCGCCCGGGAAAGGCAGCGCGCAAAGGCACTGACAAAGGAACTCAAGCAACTGCAAGCCACCACGGCGTCCCTGCGGAAACAGGTGAAGACCCAGCAATCACAGCTGGACCAGCTCAAATCCATCGAGCAGGACATCAACGCCAAGGAGCGCGCGGTGGACGGGGAGGGGAGAAAAGACCCATGAGCCAGAGCAAGATACTCCTGGTCGACGACGACGCCAGCCTGCTGCGGCTGCTGTCCATGCGCCTCAAGGCCGCCGGCTTCGAGGTGGCGACGGCCACCAGCGGCCGCCAGGCCCTGGCCCGCCTGCCCACCTTTCAGCCGCGGGTCATCATCACCGACCTGCGCATGGAAGGCATGGACGGCCTCGCCCTGTTCAATGAAGTGCACGACCGCTACCCCTCGCTGCCGGTGATCATCCTCACCGCCCATGGCACCATCCCCGACGCCGTGGACGCCACCCGCCAGGGCGTGTTCAGCTACCTCACCAAGCCCTTCGACAGCCAGCAGCTGCTGGACAACATCACCGCCGCCCTGCAACACGCCGGGCCGCCGGCGGAGGGCGGCGAGGGCGCGGAGGACCAGGCCTGGCGGCGCGACATCGTCACCGCCAGCCCGCGCATGGACGAGCTGCTGAAACAGGCCTGGCGCGTCGCGCAGACGGACGTCAGCATCCTCGTGCAGAGTGAAAGCGGCACCGGCAAGGAACGCCTGGCGCGGGCCATCCACGCCGCCAGCCCCCGCCGCGACGGCCCCTTCGTCGCCATCAACTGCGCCGCCATCCCCGAGGCCCTGCTGGAATCCGAGTTGTTCGGTCATCGCAAGGGCGCCTTCACCGGCGCCGACCGCAA
>Ga0256839_1003614_pt1 | contig 15821 bp, 14 predicted proteins | sample 354166metaG_FD_185968 | JGI IMG/M metagenome (GOLD analysis project Ga0256839, IMG submission 185968) | Hydrothermal vent microbial communities from Mid Atlantic Ridge, Atlantic Ocean - 354-166 | ecosystem: Environmental > Aquatic > Marine > Hydrothermal vents | place: Atlantic Ocean: Mid... | reverse complement strand
CCGTCGTCGAGCACCGCCCGGTGCGACTCCACGGGCTGCCGGTGCGCGGGGCCTACACCTCCGTCCTGCGCGATGCGAGCGGCGAGAAGGTTCTCGTGCACCGGGCGCCGGTCCACCCGGCCGAGCGCCGCCCGAACGAGGCCGTCCTCTCGTCCGCCCAGGCCGTCGAGAAGGCCGCGCGGGCCCTGGGCCTGACCGCCCCCCCGCGCCTCGAAGGCGCACCGAAGCTCGTGTACGTAAACGTCCTGGGGCACCCGGTGCTGGCGTGGGAGGTCGCCACGGCCCTTGCGACCCGCCCCGAGCCCTCGCGCAAGACCCTGTGGATCGGCGCCCGCAGCGGCGTGCTGGTGGGGGAGCGCGAGGAGGTGTTCGCCTCGAAGGTGCGGATCTTCCCGACGAACCCCGCGGCCTCCCCCGACCCCGTGGTGGTCGAACTGACCGAGATCGACGCCCAGGGGCCGGGCGTGCCGCTCGTCTCCCCACGTCTTCGCGCCATGAACTGCTCGCTTTCCCCGCCGGACGACCCGGACCTCATCGAGCCGTGGTGGGACGAGGGCGAGTGCTACGCGGTCCAGCGCACCGTGTCCGACGAAAACGGCGACTTCTTCGTGCCCCTGCCCGACGTTCGGCTGCCGGCCGACAACACCGACGGCGACGACCTCTACGCGGAGCTTTCGATCTACGCCCACTCGGAGATCTTCTTCGACGCCCTGGCGAAGCGGGGGGTGACCACCTTTCCGTGCGAGTTCAGCACGATGCTGGCGAACTTCCGCTATGCGGAGCCCGCCGTGTCGTACCCCGAGCTGCCGTTCGGTCCGCTCAACAACGCCTACTACACGAACCAGTGCGACCCGGACAAGGGCGTGACGATGCTGTTCGGGCAGGGGTCGTCCATCGACTTCGCCTTCGACGGGGACGTGGTCTACCACGAGCTCGGCCACGGGGTGACCAGCGACCTCGCTCCGGACGGGTTGTGGAGCAGCCGGTACCGCTCGGACGGTTTGCTGCGCGACGCGCGGGGGATCAACGAGGCCGTGGCCGACTACCTGTCGGCGATGATCACCGGCGACCCGTACCTTGCGGACTACGTGGGACGCTACTGGCCGAACTACGGTCGCGCCTACATCCGGTCGGCCCGCAACCAAAAGCGCTGCCCCGACGACACCATCGGCCAGGAGCATAACGACGGCGAACCGCTGATGGGCGCCATGTGGACGACCCGCGAGCAGGTGGGGCCCGGCTTCGACCAGGTGGTGCTGCGGATGCTGCCGCGCCTTGCGGGGGACGCCTCCCTGGAGGAGGCCGCGGCCGCCCTGCTCGCGGTCATGGACGAGATGATCGGCGAGGGGGTCTTCGACGATCTCGACCGCGCGGCCCTCGTGCGGGCGCTCGAAGCGCGCGGGCTGTTCGACTGCCCGCGGGTGCTGACCGATCCCGACCGGGTGGCCGCGGGACATGGCATGTGGTTGCGCCGCAAGACCTCCGGCGTGGAGCCGTTCCTGCCCGGTCCGATCCAACTGCGCCACACCGTGCCCGACGGCAGCGACAACGTGATCGTCACCTTCTCCCTGCGGCCGCGGGGCACGTCCACGGGCAACCCCATCGAGGATCCGGTGACCGCCCGGGTGCTGCTCAAGGTGGGCGAAGATCCGATCGCGTTCACCTACGACCTGGTTTCCACCGTGCCCGACGACGACACGAAGGAGGTCGTGCTCGTCGGCGGCGACTGGGACGAAAGCTACGAGCCGGCGGTCCTGTCCGAGAAGCAGCGCCAGCTCGTCGTGCGCGGGCTGCAGCCCGGGCAGACCGTCTACGTGATGCTCGTCAACGACGGCACCGGGGCGGACGCCGTGGCCGACGCCGTGCGGGTGGTGAGCGTGCCGGCCGACGCCCTCGACGAGGGCGCGGATCCGGACGGCGGTCCAGGGGCGACGGGGGCGCCGCCTGCGGCCACCGGCGGCGAAGGTGCGGTCGAACTGGGCACGGCGGCCGCTGGCTGCGCCTGTGTGGTGGAGGAGGACGGCCGGCGCAAGTGGCCGGCGCCGATCGTGATCTTCGGGGCCCTGCTCGCCGGTATCGTCGCACTCAATTCGCTGTTACAGGTGATCACCGGGAGGCGGCGGCGGTGAGGTGGTGGGGCCGCGTGCGGCTCGCCCTCGAGGCCCTGTGGGTGCTCGCCCTCGCGTCGGCGATCGTGCTGCCGGTCCTGCCCGGCGAGGCCCTGCGGCCGGTGCGCGACGTCCTGGTCCGGCTCGAACGTACGGTGAGCGTCCAGCAGCACTGGGCCATGTACGCCCCCCACCCGCAGCTTTCCCACGCGGAGATGGTGCTTTCGGCGACGTGGCCGGACGGTTCCGTCGAGGACCTCGAAGAGGCGCGCCTGGCGAAGCGGGCGTTCGGCACCACGTGGTTCGGTCGCAAGACCCGGTCCGACATCTGGCGCTTCTACGCGAACGTGCGGCCGCGCAAGGCCAACCGGGACCGTGCCTGGTACCTGCGGATGGTCTGCGTGCGCGAGGCGCGGCGCACCGGGGTCGTCCCGAAGGAGATCGTCATGCACCAGGTTCGGCGCAGATTTGCGCCCCCGTCGGCCGTGCGTTCGGGCAAGCTCCCGCTCGGACGCCCGCGGACCCGCCTCGTCGCGCGGCAGTCGTGCACGCAGCGCTCGGTCCGCGCCATGATCGATGCCGACCCCTTCGCACACCCGAACCTCCGGCCCGGCTGAGGGCCCCGGCCCGTTCCGGCGCGAGGACCCCGAGGCCCTTGGGCTCCTTCGGATCGTGCTCGTGGCGGTCTTCACGGCGAGCCTTTGCACCCACGTCGGCGCCGTGGCCGAGTACTTCTCGGATGCCTCGCCGCTGTTCGGCCGCTACGCCCGCAGCGCCTTCCCGTCCCGCTTCTCCCTGTTCTTCTACGTGCGCGACCCCTGGGCCGTGCGCGCCGTCTTCGCGGCGGGCCTGCTCGCCCACCTGTTCTGGCTCGTGGGCCTGTTTACGCCCGTCGCGGCTGCGGTGGCGGTGCTCGTGTGGATCTCCATGGTCGGGCGCAACCCGCTGCTGTACTCGCTGCCCGACCAGCTCCACACCGCCCTGGCGATCCTGCTGGCGACCATGCCCGCGGGGCGGGGCCTCGGTCTCGACGCGGCCTGGCGCGGCAAGCGGGGCCCGGTGCCCGTCTGGTGCCGCTGGCTCGTGCAGTTCCAGCTCGCGGTGGTCTACACGGCCACCGGCCTGCTCAAGACCGGCGCGCCCTGGCGGGAGGAGGGGACCGCCCTGTACTACGCCCTCGTAAACCCCTACAACCGACACTTCGACGTGGGACGCTGGCTCGCCCCGCTTCAGCCATGGCTGCTGCGGCCCCTCACCTACCTGGTGCTGGTCTGGGAGGTGGCCTTCGGGGCGTTCGTCGCCCAGAACTGGGCTCGGGAGCGGCTGGCGGGGCGCATCCGGGGCCGATGGGGGCGGATCGCATTGACCGATCTTCGACCGGTGTTCCTGGGGTTCGGGGTGCTCATGCACCTGGGGATCCAGGTGATGCTCTACGTGGCGTTCTTCAGCTTCCTGACGGTGGGTGCGTACGCCTCCTTCCTCGAGCCGGGCGAGGTGCGGCGGCTCGGCGAGCGTCTTCGGGGCTGGCGCCGCAGCAGGACCCGCCCCCGACCGCCCGGCGGTCCCACGTAGGCCCTTGCGCCCCGCGCCGGGGACTGGTTTCGTAGGATCGTGGGGATCCCGTACCCGTGGCTCGTCGCCGCCGCCGTCGCCGCGGGCCCGCCGACGCCGGCCGCCGAGCCGGCCCCGGAAGCGGCGGCCCAGGCCGCCCCGCGTGTGCTCGTGCTCGTGCCCGAGGGGGACGCGGAAGAACGGGCCGGCTTCATCCGCGCCGTTCAGGCCCACCTGGCCTCCTCGGACGTGACCGTCGAGCGCCGGCCGATCCCCGCCCACGTCCCGCGCACCGTCGCCGCTCTGGCGGCCCATGCGTCCGCGGCCGCTGCGGCTGCCGGCGCGCTCGGGGCGTTCTGGATCGAGTCGGCGGAGCAGGCCGTGCTCGTCTACCTCGTCGAGCCGGACGGGGCGCGGATCCTCGTGCGACGGCTCGACCGGCCGCCCGGGACCGAGGCCGCCGTCGCCGAGTCCGTGGGCGTGGTGGTGCGCGCGTCCGCCGAGGCCCTCGCGGCCGGGCGGCGGATCGGCATGACGGCCGTGCCGGCACCCCCGCCGGCCGCGCGCGAGGTGTCGCCGTCGCCGCCGCCCGAGGTGTCGGAGCCGCCGGCCTCTGCGCCGCCCGAGGTGTCCGAGCCGCCGGCCCCCGCGCCGCCCCCGCCGCGGCCGCCGGCCGGATCCCGCCGGCCCCCGCGTCGGCCCCGCGTGGACCTGCGCTCGTTCTACGCCGGCGGCAACCTGGCGGCGGGGATCCCCTGGCAGCATGGGGTGGGCGGGGACGTCCTCGTCGAGCCGTTGCCCCGCTTCTTCGTCGCCGTGGGGTACACGTACTTCCCTCCGGCGCGCGTCTCGACGCCGTGGCTGTCCGTCCTCCTCGACCGGCACGCCCCCCGGGTGGATCTGGGCGGTCGCCCGTGGGTCCACCGGAGGGCGGAACTCGCACTTCGCGCCGGCGCGTCCCTCGAGATCCTGCGCCGCCGCTCCGTGCCCGGCAGCCTGCCCGCCCAGACGCCCTCGCGGCGGGTCGTGCCCGTCCTCGGAGCGGGCGTCGAGCTGCGCGTGCGGCTGGTGCGCCGCTTCTTCGCGTGGGTCGGGGCGGGCGCGGACGTGCCCCTGGTCCGCCCCCGGTACCTGGTGGTCCCGGACCCGGCCGACGACCCGGTGGTGGTCACGCGCCTCGACGCCGTCCGCGGCACGTTCGCCGCCGGCCTGGCCGTGCGCCTCGGAGGGGCGCGAAAAGGACTGACCCGACCCGCCCCCGCCGGGCCACGATGAAGGATGGACGCCGCGATGCCCGCCTCCTCCCACGACGTACCGAAAACCCCGCACCTGCGGGTGGTGGATCGGCGCCGCGTCGCGCCCCTCGACGAGACCGTGGTGGCCGCGGCGCGCCGCGGCGACCGGGCGGCCCGTTCCGAGGTCATCGCCCACGTGCTCCCCCTCGCCCGGGTCCTCGTCGCGGCGGTCGTGCGCGACGTCCACCGGCGCGACGACGTGGTGCAGCAGGCCTGCATCGAGGTGCTGCGCGCGCTGCCCTCGTACGAGGGGCGCGCCAGCGTGCGCGGCTGGGCGCGGTCGATCATCTTGCGCACGGCCTTTCGGCACGTGCGCAAGGCGTCCCGGCGCGCGCGCATGGAGGTGCCCGCCGGCGATCCGGACGCGCTGTCGCGTCCCCTCGCCGCGCGGCCGGAGGACGGGGTGCCCAGGCCGATCCTGGAGTATCTTGCCCGCCTTTCGCCCAAGCACCGCGAGGTCCTCGTGCTGCGGCACGTGCTCGAGTACACGGTGCCCGAGATCGCGGACCTTCTCGGCGCCTCTCCCAACACCGTCAAGTCGCGCCTTCGTGCGGCGCGGCGCCAGGTCCGGCGCCACCTTCGACGGGACCTCCGCTTCGGGGCGGCCCCGTCCGAGCCGTAGGGAACAGACCATGCAACCGACCGATCCACACGAAGCAACCGGAATGGGCCGAGCGGCCGGCGCCGGGCGTGGCGGCATCGTCGTGCCGCCGTCGGCATCGGTGGAGGTCCGCGCCGAGGCGGCGTTCTACGAGGGCCTCGCGGCGTTCGGGCGGGCGGTCCGGGAGGCCGCCGAGGATCCCTCGCTGGCCGCGGAGGATCCCGACGCCCCCGCGGTGCGAGCGGCCGTGGCGGGTGCGGCCATGCCGCCGGCCGGAGCGCACGGCCGCCGCCGCGCCGCCTGGGCCGCCGCCGGCCTCGCCGCGTGCGCCGGGCTGGTGCTGTGGGTCCTGCCCAGGACGAACCCACCCCCGGAGCCGGCCGCGCCGGCGGGTCGGGCGGCTGCACCGGTCGCGGTGGCCGCGCCGGCGCCCGCCGCACCGGCGCCAGCGTCCGAGCCGGCGGCCCCGGCGGGCTGGATCCGGGTCGCGGCGGCGCGCGCGTGCGTGGAGGTCGGGGGCGGTCGGCTCGTCTGCGGTCGCACCGGCGCCCGTTTCCGGGTGATCGGGCCGGGGGCGCGGGTCGAGCTGGCCGGGGGCGCGGTGGAGGTGGCGTCGGGGGACGACGTGGTGGCGATCGCGGCGAGCGGGGCGGATCCGAACGTCCGGGTGGACCTCGGCACGCCGGGGGAGGTCTACGTGCTGGTGTTGGCCGGGGTCGCCCGGGTCGAGCACGGCCAGGCGCCGGCCGCGTCGCTCGCGCCGGGGGAGGCGCTGCGGATCGACACGTCCGGCGCCTCCCCGGCCCCCGAAGCCAAGCCGGCGCCGAGTCCCGCGGCTCGCGCCCGGCCCGCGGGGCGGTCCGCCGCGGCCTTGCTCGACGCGGCGCAGCGGGCGGCGGCGGCGGGAGACGCGCGCCGCGCCGCCGCCTCGTACCGGGCCCTCGTGCGCCGGTACCCGCATACCCCCGAGGCCGTGGCCGCCCTGCCGGCCCTCGGGAACCTGGAGCTGCGGCTCGGGCGCCCGCGGTCGGCGCTGGCCGCGTTCGATCGGTACCTCGCCTCGGGGGCCGGGGCGACGCGGATCGAGGCCCTGCGCGGCCGGGCGCGGGCGCTCGCCGCCCTGGGGCGCGCCGAGGCGGCCCGCCGCGCGTGGCGGACCCTGCTGGCCGAGGATCCGGACGGCGTGTACGCCGACGAGGCGCGAAAGAAGGCCGGCGGGCCCTAGCGACGCCGGCCGGGCGGCGCCGCGGCGCTTGGGCGGCGCACGCCCTCGGGGATCCGCCGGGATCCCATCGAGTGGCGCCGGCCGGGCGGTGCCGCGGCGCTCGGCCTCGTGCGGTCGCGGGGGGGCGGCCGTGGTGCACCGGTGGGGACCGGGCGGTGGACGTGGGGGCGGGCCGGCGCCCTTGCCAAGTGTCGGGGGCGTCGGCCTCGATCGCGTTCCGTCGCCGTCGTTGGGGGCTCCGCCGGGCGGGCGGCCGCCGCGGTTCGCGGTCGGACCGTGGGCCCACGGGCCGGGTCGGACGAGGGCGGCGGGCGCCTGGAGCACCACGTCCCGTCCCCGCGCCGGGGGCGGGCCGCCCGGACGCGTCGCCGAAGCGGGGCCGGGGCGCTGGTATCCTCCCGGGCCCGTGTCTCGTACGGCCCGACGGCGGTCGTTCGGCGCCCTCGTCGCGGCGCTGCTGGTGGCCCACGCCTTCGCCCCGTCGCGCGCCGGCGCCTTCCCGGGGCTCGGCCCGATCCCCTTCGACCTGGGCTACCACCTCGTGTGGACGGCCGTCGCGGCGGCGGCGGTCGTGTTCCTGTGCACCGCCGTGTGGGAGGACGAGACGTGAGTCGGCTCGCGGTGATCGCCGCGGTGATCGCCGCCTACCTGGTCGTGGTCGCGGTCATCGGGGCCGTGGCGGCCCGGCGCACCCGGGCGAACCCGGAGGACTACTTCCTCGGCGGGCGAGCGGCCCGCACGGTGGTGCTGTTCATGGCGCTGTTCGGCACGAACGTCACGCCGTTCGTGTTGATGGGGATCCCGGGCATCGCCTACCACGACGGGGTCGGCGTGTTCGGCATGAACGCGGCCATCGTGGCGCTCGGGATCCCGCTTACGTTCTGGCTCATCGGCGAGCCCGCGCGACGGGCGGCTCGAAACCTCGGGGCGATCACGCCCGCGGAGCTGTACGCGCGGCGTCTCGACTCGAAGGCCGTGGGGGTCGTGATGTTCGCCCTGTTCTTCGCCTTCACCGTGCCGTACATGGCCACGGCCGTGCTGGGCGTGGGCCTGGCCGTGGACGTGCTTTCGGACGGGACCGTGCCCTTCGCCGCCGCGGCGGCGGGGATCTTGCTGGTCACGCTGGCCTACACGGCCGCCGGGGGGATGCGGGCGACCATGTGGACGAACGTGTTCCAGGGCGCGACCTTCCTGGTCTTCGTGGTGGTGGCCTTCTTCGTGATCACCGGACGGCACGGGGGCGTCGCCGCTCTTTTCGAGCAGGTGGCCGCGCAGGCGCCGGCGCTGCTCGTAAAGGGCGACCGGCCGGCCTTCGCCTTCGGGCGCTGGAACAGCTGGGCACTGGCGATCTCCCTGACCGTGATCGCCTTCCCGCACATGCTCGTGCGGATCTTCGCCGCCCGCGGGCCGCAGACCCTCAAGAACACCTGCATGCTCTACCCGCCCGCGCTCGTGCTGCTGTGGGCGCCGGTGGTCCTGCTGGGCGTCTTCGGGGCCGTCTTGTTCCCGGGGCTCGAGGGCAAGCACTCCGACCGGGTCCTCCCCTTGCTCGTGCGCGCGGACCTGCCCCCCGTGCTGCAGGGCGTGGGCCTCGCCGGGATCCTGGCGGCCGTGATGTCCACCCTCGACGCGCAGCTTCTGACCCTGTCGTCCATGCTCGGCCGCGACGTGCTGCGCGTGGTGCGGCCGGACCTTGCGCCGCGGGCGGAGGTCCGGATCGGGCGCCTGTTCACCCTGGGCCTCGGGCTCGTCGTCTACGCCGTGGTGGTCGCGCGGCCCGCCTCGATCTTCGAGATCGCGGCGTTTGCGTTCTCGGGGTACGTCATGCTCGTGCCGACGCTGTACCTGGGCCTTGCCTGGCCGCGGTTCGACGCCCGGGCCGCGCTCGCGTCCATGGCCGGCGGGGTGGTGGTGCTCGGGGCTGCGATGGTGCCCGAGGCCCCGCCGCTGGGGGTGCTGCCGGTGGCGTGGGGGCTCGCGGCGGCCGTGGCCCTCGCCCTCGTCGTACCCCGATTCGCCCGGGCGGGGCCCCGGTAAGGCCCGGGCCGCGGGGCTACTTCTGATCGTAGGGCGGGTTGCCGGTGGACTGGCAGGCGTTGTCGTCGCACAGCACCGTAAGGTAGAGGATCCGGCCCGGGCCCGGCGGCGCGTCGAGGACGAACTGCGGCGTGGGGGGCAAGACGTCGCCCGCGTCGTTGCGCACCGTGACCGTCACGGACTTCAACAGGTTGCCGCGGATGAGGCGGTCCGGGTCGGGCACGTCGCGGTAGCCGCTGCCCACGGTCAGGTTGACCGGCGCGTTGCAGTCGAACGTGTGTGCGTGCAGGCGCGTGCCGATGTCGTCCCACGCTTCCACGTCGAAGGTGGCGATCTCGAGGGCCGGATCGTCGCACTGGGCCGGAAAGCCGCCCAGGTTCACCTCCCAGCGCACGTAGATCTTCGCCGGCGTGGCCGTAAGGTCGGAGGTGTAGTCGAGCACCGACCCGCCGACGATCTCGACCCGCTCGGGTTCGGCGCCGTTGTCCATCACCGTAAACCCCTCGGCGTCAATGGCCTCGACCGTCAGGTTCCAGCGCCCCACGGTCACGTCCGTAAAGAGGATCTCGTTGCCGCACGGCACCGTCTCCTCCAGGGCGTTTTCACCCTCGCCGAGGGTCGCCCGGATCTGCTCGACGCCGAACTGGGCGCAGCCGGCCGCGTCCGCATCGGACGGGCCGAGGCGGACCGTAAGGGCCAGGCCGCCGGAGGTGTCCTGGGCGCAACCGGCGGCGAGGAGGGCGAGGCTCAGGCAGGCGGGGATGCGGATGGATCGCATGGCGGTCTCCTTCGCTCGGCCGACGGTACGCGGCTGTCCCGTTCGACGGCAAGTTCCCCGCGGGTCTTCACCGGGGCCCGATCGCCGGTTTCTTGGGGCGCGCTGCCCCGATCGCCTACACGAAGGGGGCCATGGGCGCCGCGTGGATCTGCGCAATCGTCGCCGCCACTTCCGTGGGCGCGCCGGCTCCGGTCTCGGGGCGGTCGGCGGCCGGGCCCTCGTCCGGGCGGGCGGGGACCGTGGAGGCCGAGGCCGAACCGAGCGGTGCGCGCGACCCCGAGGGCAAGCGCCGCCGGGCGCACGCCGAACCCGGCGCCCCCGGGAGGAGGCGGGGGCCGGAGGGGGCCGAGGCGACGGACCGACCGGCGGCTGCGCTCGTGCCCACCCCGCCCCCCGAGCGTGTGGCGGCCGCGGCCCGGCGGCCCAAGCGGCCGAAGCGCCGCCGCCGGCGGCCCAAGCCGCGGCGCGTGGTGCCCAAGGGGCATCCCGACTGCGACGGCCGCGTCCCGATCCACGAGCACGTGGTGCAAAAGGGGGAGCACCTCGGGCGGATCGCCGGCAAGTACGGGGTTCGGCGGCGCGATCTCGTGCGGCTCAACCCCCACCTGCGCGATCCCGACCTCATCCACCCCGGGCAGCGGGTGCGGGTGTGCCCGGAGATCCTGCCGCGCGTGGAGACCGAGATCTTCTACACCGTCCAGCCCGGCGACACCCTGACCGGGATCGCCGCCCAGTACGACCTGTCCGTCGAGGCCTTGCTCGAACTCCAGAAGGAGCCGCTCGAAGATCCGAACCGGATCCGGCCCGGCGAGCGCGTGCGGATCGTGGTGCAGGGGCCGGTGCTGCCCGCCTTTCGGCCGTTCGACCCCGAGCGCGTCGAGGGGGACCGCCTGGTGGCCGGGATGCAGCTTCCGCCGGGGGCGCACTACCACGTCAAGCGGCCCCACCTGGCCTGGGGCACGCCGCACACCGTCCGGCTGATCCAAAAGGCCATCGACCGCTACCGCCGCCGGCGCCCGGGCGGCCCCAAGATCTTCGTGGGGGACATCTCGAAGCGCGGCGGGGGCAAGCTGCCGCCGCACCTGTCCCACCGCGCGGGCCGGGACGTGGACATCGGCTACGTGCGCCGGGGCAAGAACGCCAACAACCCACGCTTTACGGTGGTGGACGATCGGACCCTCGACGTGCCGCGCACCTGGGAGCTGGTCAAGGCGTTCCTGGAGACGAACGAGGTGCGCTTCATCTTCATGGACTACCGCGTGCAGAAGAAGCTCTACGAGTACGCGCGCAGCCAGGGCGTCCCGAAGGAGACCCTCGACGAGCTGTTCCAGTACCCCCGCGGGCGGCACCGGGCCCACGGGATCATCCGGCACTGGCGGTCGCACCGCGACCACTTCCACGTGCGCTTTCGCAAGTAAGCGACCGCCCCCGCGCGGGCACGGACCCGCGGGCGCGCAGGGCGGCGTGCGATGGGGGCTCTACGGGGCGGGGACGTGGATCCCACCCACCTGGACGCTGCCGTCCTTGCCCACGACGACCTTCTCGCCACCCGGGCCCTCGATCTTCGTGGCCCCGTCCTTCCCCGCCTCGACCGAACCCTTCTTCGAGCGTACGGCGCCCTCGCGGATCTCGGCCTGGGTGCCGTCGGCCGCCTTCGCGTCCACCGAGCCGTCCGGGCGGACGACGGCCCGGTTGCCGCCCTGTTCGGCCACGATGCGCCCGTCCTTCGTGCGCTCCACGCGGGCACCGGGGGCTGCGACCTTGCCCGGGGCGATGACGGTGCCGGCGGCGTTTCCTCCGGGCGCCGGCGCGGCCTCGGCCGGCTGTTTCTCCGCGGGGACGGCCTTTTCTTCCGCGGATCCGGCCGGGGCCTTCTTGTCGCAGGCCGCAAGCCCGGCCATGAGCGAGAACGTCCATACGAACAGGTGGCGTCGATTCACGGGGCGCACGCTATCCCATGGACAGCATCCCTGCAAGGGCCGAACCGGCCCGCCGGCCGGGGCCATGTCACAGCACGGAGCCGACCGGGCTGCTACCGTCGCCCCATGCAGGCCATCCATTCCCTTGTGAAGGCGCGACGCCTCGTTCTCCTGTGTGCCCTCGCCGCGGCCGGTTGCGTCACGGTCAACAGCGGCGACTCGGGCTCGAACACCTCGTCCGGCAACACCTCCGGCCCGGACTCCGAGCGGTGCCTGGCGAACCAGCAGTGCAGCTGCACGGGCACGAACTGCCAGCAGGACTGCGAGAGCTCGGAGGGCGCGTGTCAGTTCAGTTGCGACGCGGACCGCTGCGAGGCGACCTGCGACGGCGGCGGGTGCCAGATGAACTGCGACGGGGACGTGTGCATCCTCAACTGCACCGGCGGGGGCTGCAACCTGACCTGCGGCAACGGCACGAGCGAGTGCCGCATCCAGGCCTGCGACAGCATGTGCGCGCTGGCCTGCAACGGGGCGGGCGTGTGCGAGAACAGCTGCGCCGAGGTGCCCGGGCTGTGCTCGACGACGCCGTAGCGGGCGCCCGCGCGGATGCCTTCAGGCGCCGTCGTCGTCGCCCGGGGTGACGCCGACGACCAGCCGGTGCGTGCCGTCGGCGTCCACCACGTGCAGGGTGCGGTGTCCGGCCGCCTCCAGGCGTGCCGCGGTCACCTGCGCCAAAATCCGCGGAAGGACCGTCTGCGCCAGGTGCCGGCGATCGGTATCCCCGCAGACCACCTCGATCGTCCGGTCTGCACGCCGCAATCCCCAGTCCTGGATCGTCCCGAACACCTCGGGTGCGATCCGGACGTCCACCGGCTCGCCGGCGCACTCGAGACTCCCGTCGAGCAGCAGCCCCTCGGCGTCGGCCGTGGTGTAGGGCACGCCCAGGGCGTCGAGGGCCCGGGTGAGCTCCGCACGGTCCTCGACGGGCAGGTCGAGGTGGACGTAGCGGCTCATCGGGGCGCCGGGGCGCCGCACTGCGGGCACGCGCGGTCGAGGTCGATCACGAGCAGGAAGCCGCACCCGCCGCAAGGACGGGCGGGCCGGGGCGGTGGCAGCGAGGGGGCGGCGTGCGCGTCGTCGGGCTGCACCGGATCCGAAAGGCGCGTGAACAGATCCGGCGTGTCCGGGTGTCGGCGCCGCCTCGTCACGAAAGCCCCTCCACGGTGTCGGCCAGCAGCGCGACGCCGTAACCCGTGCCGCGGTCGTCGCGAAAGGCCGGGCCGGCCAGGTCCACGTGGCCCCACAGGCGGCGGCGGGCCCGCGGCGCCTTTTCGATCTGCGCGTAGACGAAGTAGGCCGCACACGCCGTCTGGGCGTTCATGCGGTTCTTGACCGAGTTTCGCAGGTCGGCGACGGGGCTTTCGAACTCCCTGCGGTACAGCTCCGGCGCGAAGGGCAGCGGGTGGCAAAGCTCCCCGGTGGCGTGTCCCGTCTCGACGAACCGCGCCTCCAGGCCGGCGTCGTTCGTCACCACCGCCGCGTGGGCCAGTCCCGTGCTGATGAGCTGCGCGCCGGTCAAGGTGGCCGCGTCGAGCACCACGTCGGCGCCGAGGTTCCGTGCCGCATAGCTGACCCCGTCGGCCAGCAGCAGGCGCCCCTCCGCGTCGGTGTTGTTGATCTCCACGGTGCGCCCGCTGTGCAGCCGCACCACGTCGTCGGGCTTGTACGAACGCGGGCCGATGGCGTTTTCGGCCAGGCACAGGATCAGCGTGACCGCCGTGTCCGTGCCGCGCTCGACCAGGGCCCGAAACGCGCCGAAGACCGCCGCCGCGCCCCCCATGTCGCTCTTCATGCCCTCCATGAACCCGCGGCCCTTGAGGTGCAGGCCGCCCGTGTCGAAGCACACGCCCTTGCCCACCAGGGCCACGTGGTGCCGGGCGCCTTCGGGGGCGTACGAGGCGAGGACCATGCGCGGCGGGCTCGCGGCGCCCTTGCCCACGGCGTAGATCCCCCCGAGGTCGTGTTCGAGCAGGGCCTCGCCCGCGATCTCCTCCACGGTCACGCCGTCGAGGGCGCCGAGGGTCGAAAGGGCGCGCTCGGCGAAGGCCCCCGGGGTCAGCTCCGACGGCGGCGTATCGACGAGCGCGGCGCTCTCGCGGGCGAGGGCGACGAGACGGGCGGTCGCCGCGGGTACGGGGATCGGCGCGCCGCGTCGGTCCACGAAGGCCACGTGCACTCGCGCCTTCTTGGGCTTGCTGCGCGCGTCGTAGATCGCAAGTGCGCGGCCGACGGCCAGCGCGGCGGCCCGCAGGTGGTCCGGGGTGTCGAGCACGACGCACAGGGCGTAGCGCTTGCGATCGGTCACGAGGGCGCGCACGCGCGCCGCGATGGCCTCGGAGCGGGCGGCGCAGTTGTACCGGCTGACCGCATCGGGGAGGACGGCCGCGGCGAGGGTGCGGCCGTGGCGAACGTCCAGGCTCGCCACCGTCGCGCCGAGGTCCCCCGGGGGCCGCGCCGTGCCGGCGGCCTGGAAGATCGGCCGGGTCGTGCGATCGATGAAGCCCGGGATCGGGGGCAGGCCGTCGCCCTTGAAGAACCGGGCGGGGGCGAGCAGGACCAGCACGTCGGCGCGCCGGGCGGCTCGCTCGCTGTCATCGTGGAACCGAAGCGTGGCGGACACGCCCCGCAGTATGCCCGAAGCGCGCGGCCGCGTCCTCGCGGCCGGAGCCGGTCAGCGCCCGGGGGTGTCTTGCGTACACAGGCCGGGGTGGAAGAAGGGCGCCTCGCCGCGCAGGCGGTCGATCCGCGCCAGCCGGACGAAGGCCGCGAGCGCCACGTCCACGGCGCGGGCCTCCACGGTGTGCTTGTCCTCGAAGGCCACGAAGGTGTCCTTGGGGCGGTTCGCCAGGATCCCGCACACGGCCCCGGCTCGCAGGCCGCGGTAGGCCGCAAGGCACAGCAGGGTGGAGACCTCCATCTCCAGGTTGAGCACGTTTTGGGCCGCAAGCGCGTCGAGCCGGCCCTCGGTGCGGGGGGCAAAGCCCGGTACGCGGCGCTCCTGGGCGCCGTAGAACCCGGGCGCGGTGGCGGTCAGCCCCAGGTGGTGCGGGTGGCCCGTGTCGGCGCAGGCCCACAGCAGGGCGGACACGACCTCGTGGTGTGCGACGGCCGGAAAGCCGGGTTCGACGAAGGCGGTGGAGGTGTTCTCGAGGCGGACGGCGCCGCTGGTCACGACCAGGTGCCCGAGGTCCACCTGCGGCTGGAGCGATCCGCTGGTCCCGCAGCGGATCAGGGTCGGGCGCTCGACCACCTGGCACAGCTCGACGACGGCGATCTCCATGTTGCCCGCGCCCATGCCGGTGCCCATCACGGAGATCGCAAGGCCCTGGTAGCGCCCCGTGTAGGTGACGTACTCGCGGTTCGAGCGCGTGATCTCCACCGTGTCGAAGCGCTCGGACACGCGGGCGGCGCGGTCCGGGTCGCCCACCAGGAGCACGAAGGGGGCGACCTCGCCCGGGGCGAGGCCGATGTGGTACATGCGCCCGCTCGGGTCGGCGATCCGCTCGGCGGTGGCCGAGGCGGCGCGGGGGAGGGAGGGGGTGTCGGGGTCGGTCATGGTGCCTCCAGCAGGGATCGCGCGTCCTCGACGAGGGCGGGGCCGCGGCTCGTGCCGATGCGGGTGGCGCCGGCTTCGATCATGGCCAGCGCCGTGGCGGCGTCGCGGATCCCCCCCGAGGCTTTGACGCCCATCGAGGGCGGGACCGCCGCCCGCATCCGCCGCACGGCCTCCACCGTGGCCCCACCCGGGCCGAAACCCGTGGAGGTCTTGACGAAGTGAGCGCCCGCCTCGGCGCACAGGCGGCAGGCGCGGTCGATCTCCGCGGGCGACAGGGCAGCCGTCTCGAGGATCACCTTGACCCGGGCCTGCGGGGCGGCCTCCACCACCGCGGCCACGTCCGCTCGCACCGCGTCGTCGTCCCCCTCGTGCAGGGGGCCGCGGGCGAGCACCATGTCCAGCTCGACGGCGCCGGCGCGCGCGGCCTCGCGGGCCTCGGCGGCCTTCACGGCCGGGGTGCCGGTGCCGTGGGGGAAGCCGACGACGGTGCACACGGCGACGCCGGTCCCGGCGAGGGCGGCGGCCGCGATCGGGACGAAGCGGGGCGGCACGCACGCGGCGGCGGCGGCGATCCGCACGGCCTCGGCGCAGGCCCGGCGGATCTCGGCGGTGGTCGCGTCGGGGGACAGGATCGTATGATCGATCCACCGGGCGAACTCGGCGGGCGTCGTGGGGTGGGGATGTGCGGGCA
>Ga0256839_1003613_pt1 | contig 15821 bp, 9 predicted proteins | sample 354166metaG_FD_185968 | JGI IMG/M metagenome (GOLD analysis project Ga0256839, IMG submission 185968) | Hydrothermal vent microbial communities from Mid Atlantic Ridge, Atlantic Ocean - 354-166 | ecosystem: Environmental > Aquatic > Marine > Hydrothermal vents | place: Atlantic Ocean: Mid... | reverse complement strand
TTTATTGCAAAACCGAGAAAACCCGGGGCAGATCCGAATAGCACTTACTTAAGAGGATAAGCTTGTGAAATCAACCGGTTACAATTACGCATTTAGCTGGCTCACTATCAGTCTGCCCATGTAAAGTAGGTATATGAATGAGACACAGGCGCAAAAAAAGGACTCTGACCCCTTTAGCTAGGAAAACTCCAACAGACTGCGGGCGATTTATTCTTCGGCACTGTGGTGACAGCATAACACTTTGTTTTTGGTGCTGTTTGTGGGTTTTCGTTCAGGCACTATATATTTAGATAGCTATCTGACCCCCTTATCAGAATGTGAAAATATCACATTGATCTCTTATTAAATTGCCATCAAAATGGCAGGTATTATTGCACTACTCGCTGATCACACTGGGTTCAAATTATTGGATTGATCACAGTCAGGTCGTAACAAAATTATTGACACTAGAGGCATATGGCAGTGAAGCAGGTATTGATTAAAAGTGGTGTGGCAGTAGTAGAAGATGTCCCCGCACCTCAGGTAGATCGAAAATATATATTGGTGGCGGTCACGCGGTCATGCGTCAGTGTCGGGACAGAAGTTGCTGGCTTGAAAATGTCCGGTTTACCCCTTTATCGGCGTGCATTAAAACAGCCAGAAAATGTACTCCGTGTAGTAGAAATGATGCATGACCAGGGTATCAAAAGAACGATAGATCGGGTGCGCGGCAAACTCTCCGCAGGTTCTCCAACAGGTTATTCTGCTGCGGGTATGGTGATTGCCATTGGTGAGGAGGTGGATGGCTTTTCAATTGGTGATCGAGTTGCCTGTGCAGGCGCAGGCATTGCCAACCATGCTGAAATAATTAATGTTCCTGTCAATCTTGCAGTTAAGATACCTCAATTTGTATCAGACCAGGATGCAGCTACGGTAACTCTGGGGGCCATTGCGATGCAAGGTGTTCGTCGCACCATCCCCACCTTGGGTGAGACTATCGTTGTGATTGGGCTGGGGATACTGGGTCAGATAACAATGCAGCTCTTAAAAGCAAATGGATGCCGAGTGATTGGAACCGACCTGGATGAAAAAAAGGTTAATCTTGCTATTCAGCATGGGATGGATGAAGGCCTCTTAGGAGGCGAAAATCTTGTAGATAGGGTGTTGCGTTTGACAGATGGTTATGGCACTGATGCGGTAGTAGTATGCGCCGCCACTGCCAGCGACGATGTGATTAGTCAGGCAATGCAGGCCACTCGCAAGAAAGGGCGTGTAGTGCTCGTGGGCGATGTAGGATTGGGTCTGAAGCGTGGAGATTTCTACTCCAAAGAGCTTGATTTTTTTATTTCAGCATCCTATGGGCCAGGTCGTTACGACCCGGTTTATGAAGAGGGGGGGCAAGATTATCCTCTTGCTTATGTACGGTGGACTGAAAACCGTAATATGGAGAGTTACCTCCAATTCATTGCTAATGGCCAACTGCAATTAGATAAGCTCCCTACTGAAAATTACCCAGTAGATGAGGCGGGTAATGCGTATGCCAAGTTAAAAGGTGAAGGTGAGAAACCACTACTTGTATTTCTTGAGTATGCGCATGGCGCAGCAAGTATTGAGTCGCCTTCTCGTCGGGTTGATATGGGAGCAGTGAAGAGGCCTTCTGGCATTATCCATGTTGGTTTGGTCGGAGCCAGTGCGTTTGTGCAGGGAGTGCACCTCCCCAATATGCTAAAACTACGTGACCGAATTGCACTGCATGCAGTAATGAGTCGTACCGGCTCAAGTGCCAAAGCAGTAGCAAAACAGTATGAAGCAGAATATGCGACCACTGATTATATGGAGATACTTCAGGATCCAGATATTGACTTAGTGATGATCGCCACTCGCCATAATCATCATGGAAAAATGGTTCTTGATGCTCTCCAGGCAGGAAAGCACGTCTTTGTGGAGAAGCCATTGGCTATGCAACAACAAGAGCTGGATGGCATAATTGATTTTTATGCCAACGCTGGCTCACCTCCCCTCCTGATGACGGGTTTTAATCGGCGTTTCTCGCCTGCGATACAGAGTGCGAAGGCTTTGCTTGAAAGTTGCTCTACGCCTTCAATTATCAATTATCGAATGAATGCAGGATTTATTTCACCAGACCATTGGATTCATGGTGAAGAGGGGGGAGGGCGTAATATTGGTGAAGCATGTCATATATATGATCTATTTAACTACCTTACCAATGCACAGGTTGTTTCGATCAATGCCCAATCAGTAACGCCATCTGGAAAGCAGTGGCTTAAAAATGATAATTTTATTGCTACTGTAAAATATTCTGATGGTTCAATATGCACTCTTACATACACATCCTTAGGAAGTAAGGATCACCCAAAAGAAAAAATGGATATCTATGTCGATGGCATGGTCATCAGTATGAATGACTACCAATCTCTTGAAATTTCAGGTTCTAAGCAAAAAAGCTGGTCATCTTCTACGACACAGAAAGGGCAGCTAGAAGAGCTGGAAGCACTGGTAGATTGCCTGCAGAATGGCAAGAGGTGGCCTATTCCACTAGAACAACAACTATTAGCTACTCAAATCAGCTTTGACGTGGAAAATCAGATTACTAGTAATGCCAGTACTCAATAGATACAGGGATCATACAGGGGTAAGTCCTGTAATCCTGACTATCTCTTGCATGCGCCATTCATGTAAATCATACATATTCAATATACAATGATTGGCTAAAATTTATATTCTGGTTAAATCAAACTGAAAGAGGTCATAAAAAGCTACTGTGTGTGGAATTGTTGGAATTTATAATCTTCAAACGGATAAAACCGTTGAATTGCAGGTGCTGACTGCAATGCGCGATACAATGGTGCATCGGGGGCCGGATGGAGGTGGGCTATGGATTTCAGATGATGGGCGAATTGGTTTAGCCCATCGCCGCCTTTCCATTATCGACCTTGATCCTCGTGCAGCGCAGCCTATGTGCAATGAAGATGGCTCGGTATGGGTCACATTTAATGGCGAGATATACAATCATCTTAGCCTTCGTACTGAACTAGAGATCACAGGACACCACTTTAAGACAGATCACTCTGATACGGAAGTGCTGGTGCATGGGTATGAAGAGTGGGGCATCAATGGACTGTTAAAACGTCTTGATGGAATGTTTAGTATCGGCATTTGGGATCAACATTGTAAACGATTGACCCTAGTTCGTGACCGTATGGGCGTAAAGCCACTCTACTTTAGCTTACAGCATGGTGTTTTACGCTTTGCATCGGAGATCAAGGCAATATTGGCAGACCCCGAAGTAGAGAGGGATGTGGATCCGATGGCTATGTACCACTATCTCTCATTTCTCACCACCCCAGCTCCAATGACAATGTTCAAAGGTATCTTTAAGTTACCCGCTGGTTACTACATGGAAGTTGAGTCTGATGGCACTCTTCATGCTCATCAATACTGGGATGCTTTGCCCGGACAGGGGATCGACGCATCTGATCTTAAAGGACTATCCGATACTGCAATAGAGCATTTTTATCTGAGCGGCATTCGCAACCGGCTGGAAAATGCAGTAGAAAAACGCATGATGTCTGACGTACCCTTCGGCGTATTTTTATCCGGTGGTGTGGACTCTTCCACCAATGTAGCATTGATGAGTCAACATACGGAGAGCCTGGACACTTTCACCATCGGATTTAAAGATCACAAGCATTTAAATGAGCTGGAACATGCCAATCTGATAGCAAAAAAGTTCAACACCAATCATCATGAGGTGCTGATTGATGAAGCAGATATGGTTGGTTATCTGGATAACCTTATCCACCATCAGGATGAGCCTATTGCCGACTGGGTCTGCATTCCTCTCTATTTTGTCTCAAAACTGGCTCACGAATCTGGAGCCAAGGTTATTCAGGTTGGTGAAGGTGCCGATGAGCAGTTCTGCGGATATGCCAGCTATATGGGGTATCTTGATCTCTATAAAAATTACTGGCAGCCATTCCGGCGTTGGTTTCCAAAACCGATGCAGCATGCCTCCGCATCCATGGCAAAAATGGCAGCATCATTCAAACCTGGCCTAACGATGTATGCCGACATCATTCAGCGTGCCGCCAATGATCGTGAGCACTTCTGGAGTGGAGCTACTGTTTTTTGGGATCTACTGAAGAACCAACTGGTCAATAGTGGCTCCATCCACCCCACTGGCGTGCCAGACGCAGTGATGAACAGCGGATTATTCCCTGAAAGCTATCTGCAAGCAGACACATTTAACGTAATACGCTCTTTCCAGGATCAACTTGCCAGCAACCATCCTGACCAGGATGTGCTTACGCGAATGATCTATAACGAGTTCAAATTACGTCTGCCTGAGTTACTGCTGATGCGTGTTGACAAAATTTCCATGTCAGTGGCGTTAGAGGCGAGGGTTCCCTTTCTTGACCATGAGTTTGTTGAGTTCACCATGGATATCCCCATGCAGTGGAAAGTTAAGAACGGCATGCCTAAATACCTCTTGAAGAAAGCGGTTGAAGGGTTGATTCCTGATGAGATCATCTACCGCAAGAAAATGGGGTTTGGTGCCCCTATGGCACAATGGCTCCGAGGAGATTTTGGTAAGCAGGTTGAGGCTGCTATCCTGGGGTCTAACTTGATGCGCCGTGGATACTTTAACCTCAATTATATAGAGCGGTTGATTGTGGATCACCGCAACAACAGAACAGATAACAGTCTCTATATCTGGACGCTGTTCAACCTCACCTCCTGGTATGACTATTGGATTGAGCAGAAGGTTTCAGACGCAGCATGAGCAGAGACTGGGTCGGCATGATCCTTCGGGGAGTACGTAAACCTCCCAAGGTGATTTTGCGTCGGATAGGAGATGAAGTAAGGGCGGAGCTGGAGCGTTTTATCGCACCAGCACGGGCACGTTATGTTACGGGCAGTTATTTAGTCAAACAGTTCGGCGGTGCAGATATCGATTCACTATGGGAGCATCTGGCGAGCACCCCTTACCTCGCAGCAACAGAGTCTGTTGAGCCATCTCACTATGAACAAGTCTGCCCTGGAGATGCAGAGCGCATCCTGAGTCAGGCCGCTAAAGCGCTCAATAGTGAGGTTGATCTGCTGGGGTCTGGCCCTATCCAACTTGGAGAACCAATTGCCTGGAACCGAGACTACAAATCGGGTTTTCACTGGGATAACGCCTATATTAGATCGATTGAATATAACAACCCCGAGCGCCCCAGTGATGTTAAATTCCCTTGGGAACTCTCTCGGCTGCAGTGGCTGATACCCGTAGGACAAGCCTATTTGCTCAGCGGTGATGAGCGTTATGCTCGTGCGGTGCGGGATCTGTTGCTCGACTGGATAGTAAAAAACCCCTATGCCCATTCGGTCAATTGGGCCTGTACTATGGAGGTGGCTCTGCGCATTCTGAGCTGGAGCTGGCTCTTTCACATCTTCAAGGCCAGTGACGCTTGGCGCGAACATGGATTTCGTGAACGCTTTCTTACAGCCTTCTATCTGCATGCGGATTTCACATCGCGTCACTTGGAACGCTCCGATATCAATGGGAATCACTACACGGCAGATGCCGCAGGTTTGGTGTTTGCAGGGTTGTTTTTTAGCGGATGCGAAAGGTCTGCTGCCTGGTTGACTACTGGCTGGAATATTCTGACCGATGAACTGCCACTACAGGTAAGTTCAGATGGTGTTGATTTTGAGGGTTCGGTTCCCTATCACCGTCTAGTGCAAGAGCTGTTTTTTCTCCCAGCATTCTATCGAGAACGCTGCAATTTGGAGACACCAGAGTTTTATCGTCAGCGCGTAACGGCAATGGCACGCTTTACCCTGGCATATACACAACCGGATGGAAACGCACCACTCATTGGGGATGCCGATGATGCACGTTCGCTCCCATTTGGAGGGCAAGACATAAATGATCACCGCTATCTACCTGGAATTGTAGGCTGTCATTGGGGTGATAGCGGCTTAAAACAGTCATTTTCCGGGTCAAAAAGTGAACTATATTGGCTTCTTGGCTCAGAAGCCGTCGCCTCATTACCTGACTGTAAGTTACCTCTACCAGCAGAGTCAGTACCTTTTCATGAGGGTGGGTATTACATACTTGGAGATGGAGATAACCATCTTTTTGTTGATTGCGCACCACTAGGTTTAGCTGGCCGTGGAGGGCATGGGCATAATGATTGTCTTTCATTTGAAGCCGTTTTGGCAGGTGAAAAATTGATCTCTGACTGTGGAGCCTACCTCTATACGGCTTCCTATAAAGAACGAAATCTATTTCGTTCAACATCCTTCCATAATACCCCAAGGATAGATGGAGAAGAGATAAATCGCTTCGTTCGCCCAGACTATCTATGGAACCTTCACTATGATGCTGTTCCTCAGTTACTGCAATGGAATGTGAATCCCAAGGAGACTCGATTACATTGTGCCCATCAAGGCTATTCTCGACTTCCCTCACCAGTGAAAGTATCACGAAGTTTCCGACTGTTTCATGGTAGCTGCCGCGTAAAAATAGAAGATTTTTTTGAGGGTGATGGCAAGCATCTCATTGAAATACCGCTTTATCTTGCCCCAGGAGTAACTGTAAATATGATAGAGGAAAAACTGGTAAAATTACAGACGAAAAATGGCAAGGTATTTTATCTTCAATGGCATGGGGAAAATTATACATTAGAGGCTAGAAAAGGGCGTGTATCCCATAGTTATGGGTGCCTCACTCAAGTTACTTGTTTATTGTTAAGTTACAAAGGGCAGCTTCCATATTCCTGTACTATAACTCTGTCACAAAATGCGCCAACTAGTCTGTAATGAGCCGAAAAGTGTACAGCAATGTATAACGGGGTAAATTAGATGTCACAGCATCTACGTAAAGAACTTTTTAACAATTATCGAGATGGGCAAGGCGCAATCAGCAGCGGAGCTGTTTATGCTGACCCACGTGCACAATGGCCATATTATGAATCTAACTATCTTTCGCTAATTAAAGCGATGAGGAAGGATGCGAAGGTATTAGAGATTGGCTCCGGCCCAGGCAGTTTACTTTCCTGGCTGGACAGCCAGGAATATAAAAATCTTACAGGAGTTGACGCAAGCCCTGGTGATGTTGCATTTGCAAATCAACATCTTGGTCGTAATGTGGTTTTTTGTGGAGATGGAAAGAAACATCTTGAGTCAAACTTGAAAACATATGATGCCATTTTTATGAAAGCAATCCTTGAGCATCAGCCCAAAAATGACCTATTACCAATAATAGATGCTGCAGCACAATCACTCAAACCTGACGGCTTTATTCTCATCGATGTGCCAAACATGGATTGGTTATTTTCTGGACATGAGCGATATATGGATTTAACCCATGAGGTGGGCTTTACACCAGAATCATTAACCACATTATTACAACTCCGATTTAATAAAATTAACCTGCTCGGCTCACATCCAGGCAGCCTTACCAGAAGCCAAAAACTATTTAGAAAGCCAATAATTAGATTTATGAAGTATATTTTTTATATATTAGGCGAAGGGGCAGGCGATGTGATGTTTGAATCTCGTTCAATTATTGCTATTGCACAGAGCCCAAAAAACCAAGAGGCCAGCGTAGTTATGTTATGAACAAGGTTGGAAAGTGATATATGGGTCTTGCCCGACATGCTATTGAAACCTTTGTAACCCGCGGCTTAACCGCAGCAATGGGCGTTGCAATCACCATTCTGGTTGCGCGTAGTTTGGGGCCTGAAGGCAGAGGTGTTTTCTCTGCAGCCATGGCTATGGCTGCTATTGGTGTTCAAGCAGGAAACCTTGGCCTCCCCTCTTCCAACATTTATTATGCCTCTTCAAACAAAAGATTGATCCGCACCTTAATCGGTAACTCACTGATGATTGGGTTTATTGGCAGTGGATTGCTATGCCTGATCGCTGCGGGCTGTTTTTTACTTTGGCCAGAATTAGCACCTTTACAGGGCAGCATTCTCTGGATCTCATTACTCTGGGTGCCAATAGGTATTGGATTGTTGTTGATGCAAAACCTATTACTTGGCATGCATCATGTACGCAGCTTTAATATGGTTGAGCTGTTAAAACAGGCCGGTACACTTATAGCAATCTGTGCTGCCTGGGTTCTTGGGTTCAACACACCAATAGAGTTTTTCACTGCATCGTTATTAATACTGTTCACTGCGTTTATTATCACCACAGGTTATGTAATAGAAACAGATGGTAATCGTCCAAATGTTTCATTCATCGTTATTAGAGAGCATGCTAGATACGGCATGAAAGCCTATTTGGCTACTTTTTTTGCTTTTCTGGTCTTGCGTATTGATTTGCTCATGATTCAATACATTCAGGGTGAAGAGAGCACAGGGTTATATTCTGTAGCGGTGGCTCTTGCTGATGTACTCTATTTGGCGCCTATTGCTCTTGGAACCGTACTATTTCCGCGCTTATCTGCTATGCAGGATCGGAACCAGCAGTGGCAACTTGTCATACGCGCTGTCGGATGGATGACTCTGATATTATCTCTGTTATCTGGTCTGTTAATGCTAGGATCTGAATGGCTTTTAGATCTCCTGTTTGGTGAGGCTTATCTGCCCGCACTGCCTGCAATCCTTATTCTTATTCCATCAGTGGCTCTATTAGGTATTAACACCATATTTATGAACTATTTTGCTGCACTCGGAATGCCAATGTTTACCGTTATCTCTCCTGGGTTAGCTACTGCGATAAACATTCCAGCCAACTACTATTTGATTCCAAATTTTGGGATAGAGGGAGCCGCCTGGGCCTCACTAGGATCTTATTGCTTTATGCTGCTCTTGAGTCTGGGTTATGTATGGTTATTGAAGAAAAAACGTTTGGAGGCGGAGAATGAGTGAAGGCAAACCTAGAGCCTTGGTAGGCTATCCTCTTTCATCAAGTTACAGAGGGCATCTGGAGGACATGCTGGGTGTTTCTCCTGACTATCTGAGTGTGGCTGATTTACGGCGCATGCCCATCTTCAGGATGATAAAGCTGCTCTGTAGTCGCCCAGGTGAGACGCTGTTAATTCCATTGGAGGATATTAATAGCCTGGCGTTACTTCCGGTGTTGGAGACGTTATCTGCGGCCTCATTAGCCCGCCGGATAGAGGTTATTCATCCTGACTTAAGTCGGGAGCCTGTATCACGTTTTACGGCCATGATCCACTTTTATCGAATGCTGAAAGCCTCAATAGCTTCTTGTCAAAGTGCAAGCCGCTGCCAGAAGGAGCTAGTTGAGCTGCTGCATACCTCACGAATAGATGCGTCTCTCCAGAGCAAAATTGGCACCGTACTCTATTTAAAAACCAATCTTTGGTTTGGTGTTAAAGCTGGTGGGTCAGTTGGACATATTGCAGGTGTTGTAAACGGACTAGTTGATAAGGGGTATGACGTACAGTTTGCAGCAGCAGAAGAACCGGTAATGCTGAGAGATGCTGTCCGCTTCCTGCATATATCTCCACCAAGCATCTTTGGCTTGCCATCAGAGCTTAACTACTACCGTTTTCAAGAGCAGTTTGTTGCACAAATAATTAAGTCACAAGAAGTTTTAAAGCCAGCATTTATCTATCAACGCCTGTCAGTTGCCAATTACACCGGAGTGAATATTTCCCGCTATTTTGGTGTGCCTTTGGTACTTGAGTACAACGGATCTGAAGCCTGGATTGCTAAAAACTGGGGCAATCCATTGCGCTACCATGATTTAGCGGTTATGGCTGAAGATGCAGCGCTCGGCCACGCGCACTTAATTGTGACAATCTCTGACGTTCTAAAAGATGAGTTACAGGGGCGTGGGGTGGCGCCAGAACGCATTGTTGTTTATCCAAACTGTGTTGACCCTTATGTGTTTTCACCAGACCGGTTTTCTGATGATAAGATCAAAAATTTACGTGCTAAGCACAACATAGAATCAAACGCTAAAGTCGTTACATTTGTTGGCACATTTGGGCAATGGCATGGGGCAGAGATTTTAGCAAAAGCAGTTCGTACAATAGCAGAGACCAAAGAAGAATGGTTAAAAGAAAATAAAGTACATTTTTTATTTGTCGGGGACGGCTTGAAAATGCCAGAAGTTATAACGGAGCTTGGGGGGTTGGCCTCTTCATCTTATGTTACCTTGACAGGACTTGTTGAACAGCAGAAAGCTCCTCTTTATCTTGCCGCATCAGACATCCTGGTCTCTCCTCATGTGTCGAATGAGGATGGCAGCCGCTTTTTTGGTTCACCGACGAAGCTATTTGAATACATGTCTATGGCAAAGGGGATAGTTGCATCTGAGCTGGAGCAAATTGCAGATGTACTTAGCCCAGGGTTGAACATTGATAAAAATAACGGCTACAGACTAGGTGATCTTGCAATTCTAGTTGAACCTGGCAATGTTAAGCAGCTTATTGATGGTATTTGTTTTGCAATTGATAACCCAGCAGTAACTCAAATGCTTGGCGAAAATGCACAAAAGAAGGCGCTACAGCACTACACTTGGGAGCATCACGTTGCCGAGATCATAAAAGGTTTAAAAAAGGTGTGTGAGCTAAAAGTGAAGCGCCATTAAACAGGCTTTAGTTTTATGGGCCTGTTTTTTTTTACCATTATATCCACCAACCCCTGTATCTAATAGGCTTGCATTGATAGCTATTTAATTATGAAGCAAATTCTACAAAACCTTAAAAGCGGCCAAACTAATTTAGCAGATATTCCATGCCCAAAAGTTGGCCGTGGTGAGCTGCTCATTCAAAGCCGTGCCAGTCTGATTTCAGCAGGAACGGAGCGCATGCTCCTGAAGTTTGGGCGCGCAGGCATGCTGGACAAAGCTCGCCAGCAACCAGAAAAAGTAAAACAGGTATTAGATAAGGTTCGCACTGATGGTTTGCTCCCAACTCTTGATGCAGTTCGCAGCAAATTAGATCAACCTTTACCTCTGGGCTATTGTAATGTCGGTGTAGTTATCGAGATTGGTTCAGACGTTACCGGCTTTGAGGTAGGTGATCGAGTAGCTTCAAATGGTGCGCATGCTGAAGTTGTTGTTGTGCCTCAAAACCTCTGTGCAATAATTCCGGATGAAGTCGATGACAACAATGCTGTATTTACAGTTATTGGTGCAATTGGATTACAAGGCGTACGACTGGCTAAGCCTACCCTTGGTGAAGTTTTTGTAGTTATCGGCCTAGGATTAATTGGCCTAGTCACTGTGCAGCTATTGAGAGCCCAGGGGTGTCGTGTTTTGGGCGTTGATACCGACTCTAGCAAAGTTGAACTAGCGCGACTTCTTGGCGCTGAGACAGCCGATGTGTCAAAAGGGGGTGACCCACTTGCTATCGCTACCGCTTTCTCTCGAGGACGTGGCGTTGATGGTGTGCTTATCACTGCCTCAACCAAGAGCAATCAACCCGTAGCGCAAGCGGCTGCAATGTGTCGCAAACGAGGTCGAATCGTCTTAGTCGGCGTAACCGGTTTGGCACTGGATCGGAATGACTTTTTTAAAAAAGAGTTAAGTTTTCAAGTTTCATGCTCTTATGGCCCTGGCCGTTATGATCCGGCTTATGAGCAGGAGGGGCATGATTACCCTATCGGATATGTACGCTGGACTGAGCAACGAAACTTTGAAGCTGTACTCGATATGATGGCTTCTGGAGCGGTCGACTGCCGTAAACTGCTCTCTCATCGCTATCCTATTAGTAAGGCGACCTCGGCCTATGATCTGCTTGCGAGTGATGAACGCTATTTAGGCATACTGCTGGAGTATGACTCAGAGAATATCTCTTTAAGAGAGAGCCAGGTAGAGATCACTGCCCCTGAAAAGTCACTCTCCACTTCAGACATGGATCCGGTAGTGAGTTTTATTGGTGCAGGGAATTATGCGGGCAGGGTGCTGATCCCAATCTTTAAAAAACTGGGGGCAGATCTGGATAGCATTGTCACCAGTGGAGGCGTTAGTGGTGCCCATTATGGAAAAAAATATGGGTTTAACAGCACAGCGACTAATACCACACGGCTGTTTAAGGATGCGTGCTGTAACGTAGTGGTTATCGCTACCCGTCATAATACCCATGCAAGTTATGTTTGTGAGGCGTTACGTGCAGGAAAGCATGTTTTCGTTGAAAAACCCCTGGCGCTCACCCATCAGGAGATTGATGCTATTGAGTTGGCCTATCAGGAGAGCAGAGATAACGGTACTCCCCCACAGCTGATGGTTGGATTTAACCGTCGGTTTGCACCCCAGGTAGTAAAGATTAAGCATCTCCTAGATGCTGTTCGAGAACCAAAATCTTTCATTATGACTGTGAATGCAGGGGCGATTCCAGCAGAATCCTGGGTTCAGGATATCAAAGCAGGCGGCGGACGTATCATTGGTGAGGCTTGTCATTTTGTCGATCTCTTGCGTTTTTTGGCCAATAGTCCCGTAGTGAATTTTCAAGTCAACAAGATAGGTGCTGTACCAAGTATTGAGATAAGAGATGATAAGGTCAGTTTTACATTGAGTTTTGAGGATGGCTCATTGGGAACAGTTCACTACTTTGCGAATGGTGATAAATCTTTCCCAAAAGAGCGTTTAGAGATTTTTTGTGCTGGTGGTGTGTTACAACTGGACAATTTTAGACGGCTGCGGGGTTATGGTTGGCCGAGTTTTAACAAAATGAATCTGTGGCGACAAGATAAAGGGCAGTCGGCCTGTATAGGTGCTTTTCTGAGGGCGATATCTACAAGAGAGCCAGCGCCAATACCTTATGCTGAATTAGTGGAGGTTAGTCGACTGAGTATCGATATTGCTGCTACACCTGGATGACAATACAATTGATGATTAAAAATGTAGTATCCAGGCTGAGCCTTCTCTTTCACACCATGCGATATATGCAGCCCATTCAACTTTATGGGCGAGTTCTATTTCGTTTAAAGAGTCCTGTAATAAATTGTTCACCAGCACCAATACGGCGGGAGATGGTGCGCGATTGGCAGAAGGGGCCGTTGCGTAAACCGATGATGCTAGACTCTTGCCTGTTCAGGTATCTGAATCAAGTTCATCCAGTGGAGCAGAGATCAGACTGGAACAATCCCGCTTACCCCAAACTTTGGCTTTACAATCTCCACTATTTTGATGACCTTAATGCTTTAGATGCTTCCCAGAGGAGAGCGTGGCATCGGCAGCTTATAAAACGCTGGATCTCTGAAAATCCAGTAGGAGAGGGGAGTGCCTGGGAGCCATACCCTCTCTCACTGCGTATCGTCAACTGGATTAAATGGATAATAGATGGTGAAGAGCCATCAGCAACGCTGCTTGATAGCCTTGCTTGTCAGGTGAGGTATTTGACGCAACGGTTAGAGTTTCACTTGCTTGGAAATCATCTGTTGGTTAATGCCAAAGCATTGGTGTTTGCCGGACTGTTCTTCGGTGGTCGGGAATCGGCAAACTGGCTGATCCAGGGTGAACAGATTTTAGAGCGTGAGATTCGGGAGCAGATTCTTGCAGATGGTGGCCATTTTGAACGCAGTCCAATGTATCACCTTCTGATCTTGGAAGATCTACTGGATCTCTTCAATCTCTACAACTTGTTTGAAAAACCATATCCACCTTATTGGCGGGATGTGATTGAAAAAATGTTGAGCTGGTCTGCTGTGATGCGTCACCCAGATGGTGAAATTCCACTCTTTAATGACGCTGCAATGGGAGTAGCACCCATGCCAAATCAACTGGATGACTACGCCTTAAAATTGGGCTTTCAGGTATCAGAATCCGAGCAGAGTAGATTTTTTCAGCCGAGTGGATTTGTCTCTCTGCAATCACAAAGCGCCAGAGTGTTGGCTGATATTGGTACAGTGGGTCCTGACTACTTGCCCGCCCATGCCCATGCAGAAACCTTTAGTTTTGAGTTTTCATTGGGCGAACAGCGCGTTTTCGTCAACAGCGGCACCTCTCTTTATGAGCTGGGGCCGGAGCGTGAGTTTCAGCGGAGTACTGAAGCGCATAACACTGTAGAAGTGGATGGTGAGAACTCATCTGAAGTATGGGCCTCTTTTCGTGTAGCAAGACGGGCACGCGTGAGTGAGCAAAAATTTGTAATTAATTCTGGAAGCTCATTTGTCAGTGCCACGCATGATGGCTATGCTCGCCTAAAACCACCTGTTTTACATCAGCGCAGCTGGTGGCTCAACTCAGGAAGTTTACAGATCACAGACCACTTGCGAGGTAACTCGGAACACACATTGCAGATTATCTTTATCTTGCACCCCGATGTCAGGGTGGCAAAAAGTGAGGAAGGATTCCATCTTACGGTAGATGAAACTGACATAAAGATCCTGTTTCAACCTGACTCTCGCCTAGATTCATTATCTGTTGAGACGAAATATTACCCTGAATTTGGCATATCCATGTCAACACAGGTTATTAAATCTACCCAGCGATTTATGTTGCCCGTTGACCTATGTCATCAGATAAAATGGATTGAACGTCGGTGATAGGGTGAAGATTCTTGTACTAAGTTTTTATTACCCTCCAGATATTTGTGCTGGCTCTTTTCGTATTGGGGCGGTGTGTAATGCACTGGCACGGAGAACTGATGAGGTGGAACTGATTGATGTGCTAACCACATTTCCAAATCGATACGCCTCTTTTTCAGAGCAGACAACGGAGATGGAAAACGATGGTGTACTGCATATCAAACGGTTCAACACGCCTGCTCACCAAAGTGGTATGAGAGATCAAACTGCGGCGTTTTATCACTATGCCAGAAGTGTTTGGCAGAGCATAAAAGATAAGCAGTATGACTTGGTTTTTGCTACATCCTCCAGGCTTGCTACGGCTACGCTGGGGGCATTGGTGGCCCGTCGTTTAGGCGCTCCATTGTATCTTGATATCCGAGATATTTTTACAGACACACTTACTGATCTGGCCGCTGGGCGGCCTTTGGCACTCATCATACCGATGCTACGGATGGTTGAGCGTTGGACATTTAAAAATGCCACAAAAGTGAATTTGGTATCAGAGGGGTTTAAGTATTATTTCCAGGGTATTTTACCTGATCAGGTGTTTAGCTTTTTCCCAAATGGAGTTGATGATGAGTTTATTGGTCAGGATTTTCATAAACCAAAATCAGAAGATCTGATTACAATTCTTTATGCTGGGAATATAGGTGCTGGTCAGGGATTACACTCTATTTTGCCAAAAGCGGCTTCAATGTTAGGAGAGCACTATAAACTGGTTGTAGTTGGCGATGGCGGCATGCGGCAACAGTTGGTTAAAGAAAGCAGGAAGCAAGGTGTTCATAACCTTGAGATACATGATCCTGTGCCACGTACACGTTTGCTCAAAATGTACCAAGAGACAGATTATCTGTTAATACATCTGAATGACTACCCAGCATTTCATAAAGTTCTACCATCAAAATTATTTGAATATGGGGCAACGGGTAAACCAATTCTTGCTGGTGTGGCCGGTTTTGCGAGAGAATTTGTTAAACAAGAGATAATTCATTCAGCTTTATTTGATCCATGTGATGCGGTCGGCATGGTAGAAGCTGTTCACAATCTCTCCCCAGCTGAAACTGATCGCCATGACTTTGTTAGTCGATATAGCCGTCAGAGTATAGTGGCTCGCATGGTTGATGATATATTAAGCCTAGAATGACGGCTGATGAAGTAGGAAAAGGAGTCAAAGCCCTTAAAGGCCGTTATTGATGAATCGCTCCGGTAGCTGGGTCTTGCTTCAGAACCCTGATGATCGGCGGATATTGATTGAGTCAAAAAACAATCTTGCCAGAGCGTACGGCCCTTATTCGTGGTTCGGGTGTCGATATCCAGCGATTCAGGTGTTCCCCA
>Ga0256839_1003612_pt1 | contig 15822 bp, 13 predicted proteins | sample 354166metaG_FD_185968 | JGI IMG/M metagenome (GOLD analysis project Ga0256839, IMG submission 185968) | Hydrothermal vent microbial communities from Mid Atlantic Ridge, Atlantic Ocean - 354-166 | ecosystem: Environmental > Aquatic > Marine > Hydrothermal vents | place: Atlantic Ocean: Mid... | reverse complement strand
GACATCGTGGACGCGGGGCTCAAGTTCCGCATCGAGGGCCACACGGACAGCAAGGGCTCGGCGCGCTACAACAAGAAGCTGTCCCAGCGGCGGGCCGAGGCGGTCCGCAAGTACCTCATCGAGCACGGTGTGGCGCCGGATCGGCTCGAAGCGGTCGGGTTCGGGGAGGACATGCCCATCGACACGAACCGCACGGCGGAGGGCCGTGCGCGCAACCGCCGCGTGGAGTTCAACGTCACGAACGTGGACTGCAAGCGCAAGAACCCCTAGCACCCGCGCGGCGGGTGGAGAGGTCCCCCCCCCCCATGGCACGCACGCATCGAGTCTGCTCGGCCGCCGCCCTCGCCCTCGCCTTCGTCGCGCCGGGCCTGGTGGAGGCCGCCCCCCCGGCCCCGACCGTCGCGTCGGGCCCGGTGCGTTTCTTCTTCGCGCCGCCCCCCGAGCTGCGCAGCGCCTACCAGACGGCGATGACGCAGTTCAACAACCTGGAGCTGGACGCCGCCCTGGCGACGCTCGACGCGGCCATCGCCCAGGCGCAGGCCAAGGGGCTGTCGAACGACCCGGCGCTCGCGCCGCTTCTGGTGCTGCGCGGTGGGATCGTCTACTCGAACACGGGGGACACGGCGCAGACGCTCGTGGCGTTCGACGCGGCGGTGCGCGCCGACTACTACATCGCGCTGCCCATCGAGCTACGGTCCGACGAGTTGCAGCAACTGTTGGACCAGGCGCGCAGCCAGCTTACGGCTCCGCCGGCGGCCGAGCCCATCGAGCATACGCCGCCGACGCCCGCGCCGGGGCAGGACGTCGAGATCCAGGCGCACATGCGGGTGACGATGCTCGAGGGGTTCCAGGCGGGTCTGTACTGGCGGCCGAAGGGGGACAGCCAGTACCGCTCCGTGGCGATGGAGACCTTCGGCAACCTGGCGTGGGCCGTGATCCCGGCCGCCGAGCACCAGGACAAGCCCATCGAGTATGCGATCTACGCCTTCGACGCCAACCAGCAGCCCATCGCCAACAAGGGCGACACGGAGAACCCGCTGGTCGTCGAGTTCGCGGCAGCGAAGCCCGAGAAGACGGACAAACCGCCCGGGGAAGGTGCGGGCGACGAGGACGCCAAGAAGAAAAAGAAGGCGAGTGGGAAGTTCGTTCGCTTCTTCATGGACCTCGGTTTCGGAACGGGCTTCGGCATTGCCCAGGGGACGGCGGAACTCTCCTTTCGGCAATTCCTGCCCGACGACCCTTCGTTCGGCTACACCCCGCGCGAGCAGGCCTGTGCCATTGCCCGGTGGTGGGGGGGCGATCGGGCGAAGATGGGGCGCATGCAGGCAGACCTGCCGGATCCATTGACCTTCCAGACGCAGGTCATGGCGGATCTGATGCCGACGGGAGCGCTCGACGGCTTCAACACGGGTGACCTGGTCGCAAACTACGACCGATCTTATTGTGAGCAGCGGCACCCGGTTTCGACAGGACTTGCTTGGGCGCCGTTTCAGATCGCGCCAGAGTTTGGGATCAGGATTGCGGATCGTTTTCTGATCTCGGTTTATGGACGCCTGCAGTTGGTGACGGGCTCGCGGGTCTTCCGGGGTGACGATCCGTCGCAGAAGAACAACCTCGCAACCCATTACCAGGACACGATCCGTAATCCTATGCTAAATGGTGCGATTCGTCAGCGGCCGCCATTTACCTGGGCGGTCGGAGGAAAGTTTCGCTACCTTCTTCGATCACCGGGCCGGATCTTCCGTCCATTCGTCGGATTCATCGTGGGCGGGGGGTTTGCGCGGTTGAGGGTGGACATGAAGTTTGCGGACGACCGCAACGGCAACAGTGTCCCAGACAACCGGGAGGTCCCGCTCGACACGCTGGTTGACCCGCTCTCCGGTGACATGACCTGTGTGCCGGTCTGGCCTTATGCCAACGGATGTTCGAGTGGAAGTGACGACTACAACCTCGCGTTCGCCGTGCAAAGTACCGGCAAGGGAAATAAGAACCGCATCGACACCGTGGTGTTGGGCGCGGGGTTCGTGGGGCCGACGTTCGGATTCCAGGCGGATTTCCACAAGAACGTCGCGTTGTTCGGCGAGGTAGACCTGGGGGTGTGGTTCCCGAAGGCGACGAGTCTGCTCGTCGATTTTACGATCGGGCCAGCCTTTACTTTCTAGGTGCCGCGTGCGGGGGCGTGTTCGCCCGGGGGGGCGGGGCGCAGGCGCACCCGGACGACTGCGCCGCCGGCGCGGCGGTTGTCCAGTTCGATGCGGCCGCTGTGGTCCTCCACGATGCGGCGGGCGATCGCGAGGCCGAACCCGGAGCCATGCTCCTTCGTGGTCGTAAACGGCTCCAGGAACCGTGCGGGATCGCCGTCGAACCCGGGGCCCTCGTCCTCGATGGACACGGTCACCGTCTCCTCCGGTACGTCCCGGTCCACGCGGACGGTCACCGTGCCGCCCGGTTCGGTCGCCTCCAGGGCGTTGCGCAGGAGGTTCCACAGGACCTGGCTGAGCTGGTTCGGGTCGGCGGCGACGCGCGGCAGGTCGGCCTCGATGCTGGTTTCGAGCCGGATCCCCTCGGCCATCGGGTCCTGGCGGACCATGGCGACCACCTCCCGCACCGCGTCGGCGAGGTCCACCGGCACGAGCTCCGGGGGCTTCGACACCCCGTAGGCGAGCATGTCCGCCACGAGTCGGTCGAGGCGCTCGGCTTCCCGCCCGATCGTGGCGACCAGGCGGCGGCCGGCGGGGTCGTCCACCGTGCGGGACAGCAGTTGGGCGGCCCCGGAGATCGCCGCCAGGGGGTTGCGGATCTCGTGGGCCACGGACGCCGACAGACGTCCCAGGGCTGCGAGGTTCTCGGAACGGCGTAGGCGCTCCTCCATGCGCTGGATCTCGGTGATGTCCTGGAAGTGGACGATCGTTCCGACGACCGCCCCGTCCCCCCGGCGAAGCGGCGAGCGGGCGATCCCGAGTCGTCGGCGAACGCCGCCGGGGCGTTCGTAGTCCACCTCGAAGCGCCCGCCGGTCGCGGGGGCGGCGTCGGCCTGCGCCCAGAAGTCGGACAGCGGACGCCCTTCGAGGTGGTCGGTTCCCAGGATCGCGCGTGCGGCGGGATTCGCGTACGTGATCCGGTCGTCGGGATCGGTCGTCAGCAGGCCGGAGTCGAGGGACAGGAGGATGTGCGTCGTGAGGTTGCGCAGGTGCCCCGCCTCCTCCGTGGAGCGGGCGATCTGGGTGTTGAGATAGGCCGAAAGCGCTGCGACGCCGCCGATGGCGGCGACGTTGCGCAGCATCTCCGCCGCGGCCACCGAAGGTGGGATCCCCTCGGTCGAGATCCCGGCCGGGTTCCAGAACCCAAGGGTCTGGGCGATCCCGAAGGCGACGTAGACGAGGGCGCCGGTTGCCGCGGAGGTGACGACGAGCCGGCGCGAACCCATGATCGCAGCGCCCAGGATCGTAAGCAGGTACAGGAAGGCGAAGCCCGAAAGGAGGCCACCGGAGAGCTGGACGACCGCCGTCGCCAGCAGGACGTCTACGGTGGTCTGGCCCACGGCGATCCCGGCGAGCGCGCCCGGCCGGCGCAGGCGGCGTGCGAAGTACACGGCGCTGGCGTAGGCGGCCGCGAGGGCCGTCCAGAACTCCCACGGGATCCCCGTCTCGCCGAAAACGGCCCGTTGCCAGGTGACGACGGCGGCGAGCCCCGTGCACACGAACAACACGCCCAACCGAAAGAGCATGTAGTAGGCCACGCGGCGACGGCCCCCCGCGTCGCTCGCTTCAGGGGCGGTAAGGTGCAGGGACCGCGCCGCGTCGTCCGACGAAGCCTGCGCGGAATCCTCGGACGCCGCCATGGCGCTACTTGATGTTGCCGGCGATCTCGAAGATCGGCAGATACATCGCGATGAGCATCCCGCCCACGCTGCCGCCGAGGAAGACGAGGATCACCGGCTCGATGAGGGAGGTCATGGCGGCGACGGCCGCGTCCACCTCCTCCTCGTAGAAGTCCGCGATCTTCTGCAGCATCTCGTCCATGGCGCCGGTCTGTTCACCGACGCCGATCATCTGCACCACCATGGGCGGAAAGATGGCGGTTTCGAGCAGGGGGGAGGCGATGTCCTTGCCCTCGGACACCTTCTCGCGGGCGTACATGATCGCCTTGGACACGACTGCGTTGCCGGCAGAACGGGCCACGATCTGCAGGGCGTCGAGGATCGCGACCCCCGAAGACAACAAGGTGCCGAGCGTTCGGGTGAAGCGCGCCACCGCGATCTTGCGCAGGACGTTGCCGATCACGGGGGTCTTGAGGAGGGTCGCATCGAGGATGTAACGGCCCTTCGGATTGCGGGCCATTGCGATGAGACCGCCGGTGACGAGGCCCAGCGCGGTGAGGACGAGCAAGATATTGTCCTGCACCATGTGGCTCATGCCGAGCACGAAGCGCGTGGGCGCCGGCAGGGATCCGCCGCCGAGATCCTTGAACATCTTTTCGAACACGGGCAGGACCTTCGTCATCATGATGATCATGACGAGGACGCCGACCACCAGGATCGCAGAAGGGTAGACCAGGGCGCTTCGCACCTGCCGGCGCAGCTTGGCGGCCTTTTCGAGATAGACGGCCAGCCGCCGGAAGATAAGGTCCAAGATGCCGCCGGCTTCGCCCGCGGCGATGAGGTTGCGGAACAGGTCGTCGAAGATGCGTGGGTACTTGGCCATGGCGTCGCTGAGCGACTTGCCGCCCTCGACCTCCTCCTTGACGCCCAGGATGACCTTGCGAAACCGGGGGTTTTCGGCCTGGGATCCCAGCATGTCGAGGCACTGCACGATGGGCAGGCCCGCGTCGATCATGGTGGAGAAGGTCCGCGTGAAGACCACCATGTCCTTGAGGGACACGCCCGATCCCAGCGATGGCAGCGTAAGGTCCAGCGGTTTGCGCCGGATCTTGGTGATCACGAGGCCCTGTTGTTCGAGCTTGGAGGCGACGACCTCCTTCGAGTCGGCCTTGTACGTCCCCGTGCGAAACTCGCCGCCGCGCGTTCGTGCTTCCCAGATGTACGTGGGCATGGTGATTCCTCGTGAAAAGCGCCTTGCGGATCACACCTGTCGCCGCACCTGGGACAGCCCCTTGCCCTCCTCCAGCATCATCTGCAGCTCTCCCGGATCGCTCGACCGGCGCATCGCCGTCTCGTGGCTGATGATTCCGCGAAGCACCAGCTCCGCGAGGCTCTGGTTGAACGTTTGCATCCCGTGCTTGCCCTGCCCGAGCTGCATCTGCGAGTAGATCTGGTGCACCTTGTTGTCGCGGATGAGGGCGCGGATCGCGTCGTTCGGGATCATCACTTCCACCGCGAGTGTCCGGCCCCCGCCGACCTTTGGGAGCAGCGACTGGCACAAGATACCCTCGAGGACGAAGCTCAGTTGCGCCCGTACCTGGTTTTGCTGGTGGGGCGGAAACACGTCGATGATCCGGTTGATCGTCTGGACGGTGGAGTTCGTGTGGAGGGTCGCGAAGGTAAGGTGGCCCGTCTCGGCGAGCACGAGCGCCGCTTCGATGGTTTCGAGGTCGCGCATCTCGCCGATGAGCACGACGTCCGGGTCCTGGCGCAGGACGGACTTGAGGGCCCGCGTGAAGCTTTGGGTGTCGGGGCCGATCTCACGCTGGTTGACGATGCACTTCTTGTGCTGGTGCAGGTACTCGATGGGGTCTTCGATGGTGATGATGTGCTCGCGGCGCTCCTGGTTGATCATGTCGATGAGCGAGGCGAGCGTGGTGCTCTTGCCCGAGCCCGTCGGGCCGGTCACCAGGACGAGCCCCCGCGGACGCCGGGCGATGTCGCGGATGACCGGGGGCAGGCCCAGGGTCTCGAACGCTGGGATCTGGTAGGGGATCAGCCGAAACGCGCCGCAGACGGCGCCCCGCTGCATGAAGACGTTGGCGCGGAAACGGGCCAGGCCCTTGACGCCGAAGGAGAAGTCGATCTCCTGGTCCTCCTCGAAGCGCTGTTTGCGCTTGTCCGACATCACCGAGTAACAAAGGTTCTTCGTCTCGACGGGGGACAGCGGCGGGGTCTTCAGCGGCACGAGCTGTCCGTCGAGTCGCAGATGCGGCGCCGTGCCCGTGGTGATGTGCAGGTCGGTGGCGCCCGCGTCGATCATCGCCTTGAGGAGCTGATGGAGGTTGATGCCCATGGAGCCTCGCGTCCGGTCCGGCACGGTCGCCCGTGCCGGAAGTCGTAACCAAGGCTACACAAGGTGCCGAGATTGCGCGAATCTTCGGCTGGAGGAGCGCGGCGCACACCGCGCAGGGTGGTCCCCCTCGGTTCCCGACCCGGCGGGCGCGGGGATCGGAACGGGACGGCCGCGCGACGCAGCGGCGCGCTACGCGTGGCCGCCGCCGATCCCGCGGTCTAGGGCAGGAGCCGAACGATCGCCCACTGCTTCCTCGTAAGGTTGGGGATCGCCACCTCCGTCGCGCCGGGCCCGAACGAGACCTCGACCTTCGGGTCGGCGAAGCCATGGTCCGGTGCTGGGTAGGCGCCGGCGAGGGGGCGGTGGCGCACACGCTCGCCGGGTGGTCCGAAAAGGGAAAGAACGGCGCATCCACCGGTTCGTAGTCGAGCAGGGTCACGCGGGCCTTCCCGCCCGTAGCCGGCAGCGACGCGGGGACCGGCAGCACGAGGTCCCCCGTTGCGGGGCGCAAACGAAACCGCCCGTCGTGCCGGCGCCCGTGCCGCCGGTGGTCGAACCCGGCATCGTGGTGCCGCCGACCCCCGCTGCTTCCCCCCGACTGGGACCCGCCGCCCGTCGTGCCGCCGAACGTGCCACCCGCGCTGCCCGTGCCGCTAGAGACACCCGCGCCCGGGCCTTGAACGAGGCGCTTGCCGGTGGGCCGATTCGGACCGTTGCACGGCCTCAACCTCCGATTAGGGGCTACAAACCCCGTCGTTGTCCTCGCCGCCCGCGCACCCGGACAGGTCGGGGAAGACGCAGGGCCCGCCGCACGGCTCGATCACCACGCCGTCGCGGAAGAAGCGGTCGAGTTGCGCGCGTGCCTCGTCGAGGCCGCGAAGCTTGCCGTGGGGATCTTCGCACAGCGCTTGCGGCACGTTGCACACGGGCGCGGGCGGGAGCCCAAAGTCGAACTCCGCGTAGGCGGAACCGTCGATGGGGCCCGCCACGAGGGGAAGGCCCACGGTCTGGCCGAGACCCGTGTCGAGCTGCGGAACACCCGCCGTGCGGGCCATCACGTGCGCACCCAGCGGGGGCACCTGATGGTCCCCGCGGGCCGCGCGAAACAGGATCCTGTGGGCCGGGGTGTCCGGCAGCGGGTCCGAGACCAGGTGGCGCGCGTACCCCGTCGGCTCGACCCGATCCCAAAGCTGCTGTACGAACGCGAGCACGAGCTGGACGTCGCGCGGGTCGGGGAAGGCCCCGCGCACGATGTCGAAGAAGGGCTCGAAGTCCACGCTGCGCAGCAGGAGCAGGTGGTAGGGCTGTCCCATGACCTCCAGACACCCGCGCTCGATGTCCGTGGACAGCGCCATGTAGACCGATCCCAGGATGCCGCCCTGGCTGATCCCCCAGTAGGTGCGGCGGTCGGGGTCGATGAAGCCGCCGAACATCGGGTCGTTCGCAAACGAGGTGGCCATCATGCGCATCGCGGCGACCTGGTTCGACATGGCCTGGTGCAGCCGGTCCATCATCACCCCGAGGTCGTCCACCCGGCCCTCCGACAAGGCGGCGGCGATGAAGAGCTGATCTTCTTCGGCCATGCCCACCCAGTCCACGGCGAACAGTACGTAGCCGTAGTCGTCGATGAACGGCCGAAAATGGGCGGATTCGATCTGCGTGTGCTTGCCGAGCAGGCCGTGGCCGTATTGCAACAGGGGCTTCGGTTCGTCGAGGGCCGAGTTCGGGATCAGGACCTCGAAGGGGATCTCGTACGTGGAGGCGGCCACCGGCAGGCCGTCGTCGCCGAGGACGAGCGTGCCGGGCCAGTCCGGTTGGGACAGGTACAGCGGCACGGTCATCGTGCCCTCGATGCGGTAGGCGATGTGGGCCGGGTCGAAGTCCGGATCGACCGTGTCGATGGTGTAGGAGAATGGGCCGGCGGCGAGGGTCGCATCGCGCATTCGGACCGCAGCGGCCGTGAGGGCCTCGTCGCTGGCCGTCGTAAAGTCCCAGGCGACGATGAGATCGTCCCGGGGGATGCCCGCCTCTGCGAGCCGGGCGAAGATGTCGGCGTAGAGCGGCCGGCGCGCCTCCACGCTGGGGTCGTCGGCAAGGGCCGTGCCGTCCCGCAGGGCCGCGAAGGCCGGCGATGGATCGATGGGTTCGCCGCTGGCATCGACGAGATTGCGCACGGCGACGATGTACCGTCGGCCCGGTTCGAGCGTGCGCGCGGGGGTCAACAGGAGGGTGCGCCGGTCGAGGTCGTCCGTGCTGTGGTCGGTCTCGGCGATGTGCAGGATCCGTTCGCCGGTGACCGTGTCGAGCAGGACGGTCGGGCTGTCCGGTTCGATCGAGCGCTCGATCCGGTCCGCGGTCGCAAGCCCCGTGTCCACGGCCCCGGGCAGGTGGACCAGGATCGATCCCCCCGGCGAGAAGCCATCGAACGCGTTCCAGCGCGCAGGATCGATGGGCGTACCGTCCGTCCGCTTGGGGACGAGTTCGTCCGACAGGGCCAGACGCCGCCCCGTCGCCGTCGTCGGGTCGTCCACGGTGAAGACGTTGTTCGGCCACGGGAACCCGCAGACCGAAGGCGCGATGGAGTCACACGAAAGCAGCGGCCACGACACCGCCGGCTCCACGTCGGCGGGTTCGGCAGCACGGCATCCGAACAGGCACGCGAGCGCCGCGGGCAGAAGGTGGGCGCTCGGCAGGGAGCGGGGAGCCATGGCTCGATCGTAGGTGATTCGAGGGCTCCTCCCAACCATTGGATCCATGCATCGAGACGACGATGCTATGCTCGTAACATGGCACGTATCACGATCGTTGCATGGATGCCGGCCCTTTTGTGCGTCGCCCTCGCCACGGGGTGCCGCGGGCGCAGGATCCAGGGCCGCTGCGTGCAATCGGGCCGTTGCACCGAGTACTACGGCAAGACGAAGGCCGAACTCGACGCCGCTCGCGGCGTCTGTCGGCTGTTTACGGGCGACGAGGGCTGGTTCGAGGACGGGTCGTCCTGCCCGCAAGAGGGCCTGGTGGGCACCTGCCGGATCGAGGGTGACGGGGACGTGGAGATCGACCACTACTACGAGGGCGCCTACACCCCCGACGAAGCACGCACCCGCTGCAGCGAAAAGAACGGGACGTTCGAAGAAGCCTAGCGGGTTACTCGGCCGTACGGGTGAGTTTGCCGAGCAGCGCCACCTGCGAGTGGACGTCGAGTTTGCGAAAGATCGACTTGAGGTGGTTTCGGACCGTGTGCGGCGAGATGTGCAGCTTGGCCGCCACGTCCCCCACACGGTGCCCCGCGGCGATCTCGCGCAGAACCTCTCGTTCTCGCGGCGACAGGGATTCGTACTCGTCGTCGGGCAGGCGACGGAGGATGTCCGTGTCGGATTCGTCCCGCGTCGGACGAGGTACGCCTGCCGCCGGGCCTCCCGGCAGAGGGACGGCCCCCGGCGAACTGAGCGCCGCTTGCATCGAAGCGAGCCACTCGCTCCACGCCGCAGCGTCCTCCTGCGCCTTTCGTACCGCGCGCAGCGCACGCCCTTTCTCGACCGCCTTTTGCGCCCGTTCGAGGAGTTGATCGAGGTCGAGGGGCTTGATCATGTAATCGACGACGGCCAGCCGCAGGGCCTCGACGGCGGTCGGGACCGTGGGGTACCCGGTAATCACGATCACCGGGGTGCTTGCCGCCGCCTCCGTCCTTCCGTGGAGGATCTCGAGGTTGCGGTTTCCCGGCATGTTGATGTCCGTGATCAGAAGGTCGTAGGTGCGGGCATCGAGGGCCTTCGAGGCCTCTTCGCCCGTGGCCACCTGATCGACGACATAACCCGCTTGCTCTAGAAGACGGGCGATGGGGCGACGGACGTCGTCATCGTCGTCTGCGAGCAGGATGTGCCCGGGCGGTTGGGGAGAGGAGGTGGGGCTGGTCACGGTTCGTGCTCGCCGAAGGCGGTGCGGCATAGCCTAGAATAGCTATGTGTCCCTGTCCATGGGCGCGAGATCGCACATGATTGCGTCGGGGGGAACGCGACCGGCGAAGGCTGCACGCAGATCTCCGTAGGACGCGCCTGGCCAGCGGTTGGGGCGCGCCGTCCGCTTTCGGGCCGGTCGGGAGCGGGCAAAGGGCGGGGGCAACGCCGGTTACGGGGTGTAGGGCAACGCGCCGTCGCCCGGGAACACGTGGGAGACCGCCGCGATGCGGTCGGGCAGTTCGGCCTCGAAGGCCTCGGGGTCGTACGTGGCGAAGTCCACACCGTCGAAGATTCGATCGTAGGCCTTCGAGACGGTGATCTTCTCCGAGAAGTTCTCCTTCTCGACCCGGATCGGCTCGCCATCGGCTGCGATGGTCGAAATGTCGAGGTCCACCACGAAGGTCTCCCGGCTCCAGAGCTCGAAAGCGATCTGCTGCTCGCCCTTCTCGGCGAAGCCCTTGAGGTAGACAGTGGCCCCTTCGACCTCGGCGTCGTCTGGACGGTCGAACTGGGAGCCGCTCGGCCCCGTGATGTTCGGATCGTACGGTCCGAGTGTCATGTGCAGTTCGCAGTAAAGGCCCGCGTCCACGCGCTTGCTCGCGACGACGGTGGTGTCGAGGTCCTGGTAAGTGAAGTCCTCGGGGAAGTGGCCCCAGATGGCGTCGAGCTGGATTTCGACGCCCTTGCACGATGTGATCGAGGCGCCGGTCACGACGGCGTATCCGGCTGCGAGGCTTATCGTCCAACCAAGGTCGTTTTCAAAGGTTCGTGGGCCATCGTGGATTCCGAGCATCGGGAAGACGCCGGCTTCGGGGGTGCCATGGTGCGTGGCCAGGATCTCGATGAGATTCGAGTCTTCCTCGAAGGATTGAATGGCCTCGAAGGCGTCACATCCGGACAGGCACACGGTGGCGAGGAGGCAGACGGCGTGTCGTGGGGGTGGGGGGCAGGGAATTCGAGATCGTTGCATGGGCGAGCATCTGCCACGCTACCAAACGAGGACTGCCGCGCAAAGGGGGCGTGGGGGCGCGGGCATACCTACACGGTGCTACAGCCTCACCTGGGCCATCGCGTGGCCCGGGCCCGAGCGGATGCGCGCTGCCCGTCGAGCAGGTAGGCCGTGCAAGGCCTCCTGCCGTGGCTACGGCAAAGCAAGGCGCGACGCGCCCATCTGGTCGCCGGTGTGCCGGGGCATCGTTCGGGCCGCTTGGCCCATCGCATGGCGTGGGAGCCGGCGGCAGGCCGGCGACCGGTTCGTGGCGCGGCCGTACCGGCACGCTGGACCGAGGTTTGCTAGGTTGAAAACCCGTGGAGCCCTCTTCCAGGTCACGGTCCCGCGCCCTCGCCAAGCGCGGGCGCGCCAAGGACGCCGGGATCATGCGCGTGGTGGACCGGGTCGGGCCGGGTCGATCCATGGCGCTCGGCCTCGGGCTGGTGGCGGCGGGGGTCGCAAGCGCCGTCGCCGGCGTGGACGCGCTCCTGGCGGTGGTGGCCACGAGCGCGGCGATGACGATGGGGGCGGGCTTGTTCGCCATGGGGCTGTTTCGGGCCACGCGGCCCGAGGGGACGGCGCAAGCGCCCGCGGGGCCGAGCGCCGCCGTGCTGGAGGAGCGCGCGCGCAGGATCCGGCGGCTCATGCACGAAGGCGGCGGGGCGTGGACCTTCGAGTTGCTGGCGGCGCGACTCGGCTGGACGGAACGCGCCGTGGCGGAGGCGCTCGCCTACATGCGCGACCGCGGTGAGATCGCCGAGGACCTCGATCTCGAGACGGGCAAGTGGGTCTATCGCCCCGCATCCGGTGAGCCGGGGGAGACTTCGGCCGTGGATCTCACGCTCGACGACCGGCTCCGGCGCCTGCGGGACGAGGATTAGGCGCCGCCCGGCGGGGCGATGGCCGTCGTGGGGGGCGTGCCCGCCGCGGCTCTGCTAGCCTACGAGCACCTTCCATGGCGGGACGCAAGGACAAGAACACGGCGGCCATCCTGGCGTTTGCCCTCGGCGGGTTCGGGGCGCATCGCTTCTACCTCGGGCAACCCGGCTGGGGGCTCGTCTACATCATCTTCGCCTGGACGTTCATCCCCAGCCTGGTGGCGTTCTTCGAGTTCTTGAACCTCTTGTTCATGGATCCGGACGAGTTCGATCGGCGATACAACGGCGGGCACACCCTCGCCGCGCCCATCACGGTGGCCATGCTGCCGCCGGGGGTGGGTGGCACGGGCGGCCACCGCCCCGTCGAGGACGTCGCCGAGCAGATTCAGAAGCTCCACGAACTGCGCGTGGCCGGCCTCTTGACCGACGAGGAATTCGAGCGGCAAAAGGCCAAGATCCTCGACGCCATGTAACCGCGGTGGGCGTCTTGGCCGGGGGTTGCCGCCACCGTCTCGTCGAACGGGCCCCGCCGGACGGCGCCCGCCGCTGGGTCGAGGTGTTCGCCGGGGACGATCGCCTGGCGATCCTGTGCATCGACGACGACGCCCGCGGCCCTGCCTTCGGGGGGATCCGCACCCGGCGCTACCCGAGCCCCGCCGAGGCGGAGGCCGACGTGCGGCGGCTCGCCCGCGCGATGACGCGCAAGTGTCGGCTTGCGCGCCTGCCCGCCGGTGGGGCCAAGATGGTCGTCCCATGGACCCGAGCCCACGACCGGCTCGGGCGCCGCGAGGTCTTTGATCGGATCGGCCGGGCCGTCGAGGCGCTCGGTGGCCGGTACGTCTGCGGGCCCGACGTGGGGACGCGCGAGGAAGACCTCGACGTGGTGCGGGCGATCACCCGGCACGTCAACCCCGCCGGCAACGATCCGGGCCGCGCCACGGCGCTCGGCGTGCGGGCCGCCATGGACGCGGCCGTGGAGCAGACCCTGCACCGGCCCGGGGCGGCCGCGTGCCGCGTGGCCGTCGAAGGGGCCGGCGCCGTCGGCGGAAGGCTCGCCCGTGATCTGTTGGCCGACGGCGCCCGCGTCCTGGTCGCCGACCTCGACGAGCGCCGGATGGGGGCCATGGCGGAGGCCGGGGCGCAGATCGTGTCGTGCGAGGCGATCCGCACCGAGCCCGTGGACGTGTTCGCCCCCTGCGCCCTCGGCGGCCTGCTCACCGCCGCGCTCGCCCCGCGGCTGCGCTGCCGGATCGTGTGCGGCTCGGCCAACAACCAGCTTGCGGCCCCCGAGGTCGCCGCCGCGCTCGCGCGCCGGGGCGTCGTGTACGTGCCCGACGAGGTGGCCTCCGCCGGGGCGGTCATCGAGGGCGTCTACACCGTGCTCGACCCGGGGGTGGACCGCGCGCGCGTGGCCGAACGGATCCGCGCCATCGGCGAGACCACCCGCGAGGTGCTCGCGCGGGCCCGCCGCGCCGGCTCCACCGTCGAGGCCGTCGAGGACCTGCTGCGCGCGCGGTAGCCCGCCTACCCGATGATCATGACCTCCCGCGGCCGCGCCGGAGGCTTGCCGGCAAAGCGCCCCGGAGACCAGCGGTCGAGCAGGGGGTCACCGATCCCGTGGGCGACGAAGCGGGCCACCAGGCGGCTGACCGCTGGAGCCATCATGAACCCGTGACCCGTGAACCCGCACATCTGGATCACCTTCGGGTGCCCGGGGGACGGGCCCACGATCGGGTCGCCGTCGGGGGAGAAGTCGTAGGGGCCGGCCCACTGGCGCAGGACCGACACGGGGCCCAGGCGCGGGAACACCCGCACGAGCGCCGCGCCGATCCGCTCCAGGAACCCGAGGGAGCTGGTCGTGTCGATGGGCTCGGGCGGGGCGTCCAGGTCGGGTGCACCGAGGGTCACGCCGGCGACGACCTCGCCCCGCAGGCTCTGCGAGGCGTACAGGCCGGTGGACAGGTCCACCACCAGCGGATCGAACAGCGGCTTGAGCGGCGCCGTGGACAGGATCTCGTGGCGGTGCGGCCGGTTCGGCAGGTCGATGCCGAGCCCGCGGTTGAGGTCGTGGCCGTAGGCGCCCATGGCCAGGATCACGGTGTCCGTGCGCAACGCGGTCCCGTCCGAAAGGTGCAGGCGGTAGGTGGCGGTCTCCGGTTCGATGCGCGTGACCTTCGTGTGGGTCCGGATCGCGACCCCCATGGCCGTCGCCCGCGCCGCGTAGCCCCACAGGAACGGCCAGGGGAACACCACGGCATCGTGGGGGTTGTACGAGGCCAGCACCACGCCCGTCACGTCCAGTTCGGGGACGATCGCCCGCGCCGCGGTCGGGGAGAGCAGGCGCGTGTCGGCCCCGAGCTCGCGGTGCATCGCGGCGTTTCGTTCGAGCTGGTCCGCCTGGGCCGGCGTCCGGGCGAGGAACAGGTAGCCCCCTCGGCGAAACCAAAGGTTGATGCCGAGCTCCTGCGTGAGGCCGCGGCAGATCCGAAGGCTCTCCATCATCAGGCGCACGTTGTTCGGATCGCTCCACTGCATCCGGACGCCGCCGCCGTTGCGCCCGGAGGCGCCGGCGGCCAGATACGCCCCCTCCACGACGGTGATGCGCAGGTAGCTCGTGCGCGCCAGGTGGTAGGCCGTGGCGAGCCCCATGATCCCGCCGCCGACCACCGCGACGTCCACCTCGTCGGGCAGGGGGGTCGTGGGGCTGCCGTAGGGAAGGCGCGTCATCGCGTTGGATCTTCGCTCGTGCCCGCCAGGGCGGCCAGCGGTGCGGGTTCGGCGGGCGGGCGCTGGGTAAAGGGCGCCAGGGCGCAGGCGGCGGCGGCGTCGCGCGCGGCGAGGTGGGCCGCCAGCAGCGGCAGGCACTCCTTGCCCTGGCACGGGCCGGTGCCCAGGCCCGTGTAGCGCTTGATCTCCTCGACCGTGGTCCAACCCAGGTCGATCGCGTGGTCCACCTCGGCGGCCAGCACGTCTTCGCAGCGACAGAGGAAGCAGGGGATCACGAGGGGGCCCTTTCGTCGAAGGCGGCGAGGATCCGCGCCGCGGCGGCGCGCCCGTCCTCCGCGGCCTCGTCGGGGCGGCCGGGGCGGACGAGGTCGCCGCACGCGAACACGGCGAAGGGGGCGGCGCCGGCGAGGCGGCGGCCGCCGTCGAGTTCGGGCACGAACCCCGCGCCGTCGAAGCGCACGCGCCCGCCGGCCTGGGCCGCCAGCTCGAACCGGCCGCTGCGGGCGCCGGCGAAGGCGGCCACGCGGCACGGCACCGTGCGGTCGCGGGTTCGGATGGCCGCCACCCCGCGCCGGCCCTCGAAGCGGACGACCTCGTCGAGCGGCACGTGGTCCACGCCGAGCTTCGACGCCAACGCGGCCGCCCGAGCCCCGTCCCCCACGCACACGGTGCCTCCGGGGGGCCGGCGCCCCGTCCGCCGGCAGGCTTCGAGCAGGGCCGCGGCCGCGACGACGCCCGGCAGGTCGTTGCCCGGCACGCGCGGCGGCACCTCGCGGGCGCCGGTGGCCAGCAGCAGCACCTTCGGGCGGTAGCGGACGAGCCCGGGGCCGTCGCCGTCGTCCTCGATGGCGGCCACGACGCCCTCGCGCGGGTACACGCCGAAGACGCCGGCGCGGTACCGGACGTGGGCCGGCGTCTCGCCCGATGGGGCCGGCCTTCGTTCGAGGCACACCACGGACAGCCCGGCCGCGGCCAGGGCCGCGGTCGCGGCGCGCCCGGCGGGGCCGGCCCCCACCACGAGCACCTCCGGCGCCGCGTCTCGGTGGGGCCGTCGGACCGTGGGACCGTCGGGGACCGTGCCGAGCCCGGCGAGG